>ODAK010007725.1_pt1 | contig 10807 bp, 16 predicted proteins | sample 1539591 | NCBI WGS metagenome assembly ODAK01 (sample SAMEA3539303, study PRJEB22396) | soil metagenome | biome: tundra; feature: field; material: soil | place: USA | collected 2010-05 | depth 0.15 m | reverse complement strand
AGGTGTTTGAGTATTTCGGTTTCCCGTTTGACGCCGCGCTCCGGGCTTGAACCCTGGCTCAGGCCCCGGCCGCATCGCCTCCGCCACTTCAGGCTCGATCGTCGGCAAAAGTGCCCTGATTGCGAACGGCGACCGGGTGCAGGACTTTACCGCCTGGGCGTATTTTCTAAATATCGCCCGCCTGAAGATTCTTAAGGTTGTCCAGCGCCATACTGTGTTGCTGAACCTCAACGGGCTCGCCAATAGCCCGGCTGACTTCCTGTTGGAACCGGTGAAATGAAGGCCGGCGCTTGGAATAAAACAGGTGGCTGGTGCGACTGCGGCGATAGTCGGAGGAACCAAAGCGGGGAATCGGCATGCGAAAACTCGAAGACTGTTCGAACACTCCCGCGAGGTCCCGCTTCAGTTTCCGATCCGAAAGCGCATACCAAACCTCGACCGGCTCAGCAAAGCGCAGCAAATAATCAATGTGCCAGTGCGGCTGAGCCGCTGATTCCAGGTGATGATGAATCCGCGCGTGGAGGCCTCCGGAACCAAAGGCGCTGCCCACGTACGCGTAAAAGCCGGGGATGAGGTCGTATGTTCCCAAGCGGCCGATTTCCAAGCGCCTGGTCTGGGGAACGAAGGCAATCAGAACGTAAGTCCCCTTGGCTTCGGGCAAATCCGTTTCACTCACCCGAACGTGTCCCCCTTCCAGCCCCAATTGCTGGCCGCGACCTCGGTGAAGTTGAGGTAAATTCGGCTTTCGGGCACCCCGAGGGATTCGGGCAGCAAACGGCAGAGCTTTTGGGAAAGCTGCCGGTTCACCTCGTGGCTCAACCCGCCAATGCTGCGGAGGTCTACGAAGGCCGCCTCACCCGGTTTACCGGACATCAGGATGGCGGCCTGGCTGACCGTGACCATGACGTAATCCTCCGGCTTGCCGACGGTCTCGGCCACGATCCTGGACAGGGCCGCGAGCAGCGCTTTTCTCTTGTCATCGGAGAGACTGGCGGTGATTTCGAGTTTCAACAAAGGCATAAATTCGTGCGGTTTAGTATATGGTTTAATTCCTGATACATTGAGCCCTGACGATTCGGTCTGTGATCAAACCGGCGAAGTCATGCTGGCCGGCGTAGTACCACCCCACGTGCTGGCCGCAGCGGTCGCACTGACAAAACGACCAGGCATGGGCGGGAAACCAAGTGTGCTCCAGCGTCGGCACGCCCGTGGGGCGACATCCAGGCGTCTGGGAGAAAGTGATGAATCCAAAGCGAATTCCTTCCGGATTGGAGAACGTGAACTCGTCCTCGCCCTCATACTTGAAACGATCCCGGTCATTAGCCACGCGGTTGAGGCACCAGGCGCAAAGCCAATCGCCTTCGGCCTCACCCAGGGCGGTCTCAGTGCAGGGCTCAATCGCCGGCCCTGGGATGGCTGGCATCACTTGGCTTGTTCCCGCCGAAGTTTCCCAGTTCATGAAAAACTCCTAGGCGAAGGGTCTCAGGCGGTCGCAGCGTGCGACCGTCGGTGACTGCTCGGAATCAACAGAGTAGCCGCTCATGCACAATCATTTACGCCTACCGACCGATTTCTTCAAGTCTGCCTGGAACCCGGAGACAGCGCCCCGGAACTGTGCGTTATTATCGCATGGCAGCTAAACGACGAATTGATATTCCAATAGTCACCCGGTTCGTCCGTGAGGTGTTGGGGTGCAATTGCCCGGATGAGGTTTTCCGGCGTGTTGAGGTCCAGGCCGGCAGTGCTGCCGTCAAAAGCTGTCCCGCCGACTACGAAATCCGCATCGGCGGCAGACTGCTCGTCGTTGTGACCTCCGAACCGGTGGAGCGTCTTACCGATTCCCGGCTCGAGAATGTGTTCGCGGAGGGGAGGCACGCCAGAGACGCCGGGCACTTCAACCGCTTTCGGTTGGTGGTGCAGGCCGAGAATGCGGCGCATGAAAAGGAAAAGCTTTTGCGATTGTTCGAGGGAATCTCCACCCGGGACGAGAAGACGCATTTGCACGTGGTCGCGAAGCGCGAGGTGCCGGATTTCTTCCGGGGAACCCAACCGTTGTCCTGAGCCGTGGCTGAAGGTGACAGAAGCACGGCGATTAACACGTCACGTGCAAAACCGCAAAGGTCTCCCCGCGTTTTACTGAACCCAGGAGTTCACAGGCTTGCTTTGTCGGCACGGCGACGAGTTTAATCCCACGGCGCTTCGCCTCTGCCTCGACGGCCGGCATGATCGGCAGTTTTCCATACACGCCAGTACCAACGATCAATTGCGTCCCTCCCCAGGGGAGGTCCTCCTCGGCCGACAGCGGGGTGTGTCCGTATTCATCCCGAAAGCGCTTGGAGACGCCCTTCTTGCGCTTCTTCACCTCGCCGGCTTCGATCACGATGTCGTGGTCGTAACGTTCGCCGTCCAGTTCGATCTCTCCGAATCCAAGGACTTCCGCTTTCATGCCGCTTCCGGTTGCCGCAGCACAATAAGCCGACAAAGGGGAGTCTCGCAAGCCGGGCTATTCCCGTGTCCGCGAACTTCCGGCAGCAGGCGGTTGCAGGTTCTCTACGCGGTCTTTGTTGCAGCCCACCCTGCTGGTTCGCATGCTTTGGCGGCGGCCTGGCTTGGATTCAGATTGGCGTCCCAAAGAGAGGCGTTGAAGCGTTTGCCGCTGACTTCATCGGCGGAGTCCGAGATGAGCCAGAGCAGCGGCGGCACCATGATCTCCGGAGACAGCAACTTTGGCCGGAGTTCCGAAGGAACTTCGGCTGGGATCATGCCTGTGAGGCTTGCACCGCCCGGAAGCAGAGCATTGACGGTCACCCTGGTTCCGGCCAGATCCTGGGCCCAGATGATCGTTTCGGATTCAAGCGCCGCCTTCGAGGGGCCGTAGGGCGAGAAGCCCCGCCGCCGCATCGTTTCGTGATTCATCGAGATGTTGATGATCCGGCCCCATTTACGGGCGATCATGCCGGGCGCGACGGCCCGAGCCATGAAGAATGGGCCATTCACGTTCGTTTCCATAATCATCCGCCACGTCTCCGGGTCCGTCTCCCAGAAGCGGGTTGGCTCGATGAGAAAGCGTTCCGAAACATAGCGCATCCCCCGGCCAGCGTTGTTCACCAGCACCTCGACCGGACCGAGCTGGGCCTCGACTTCCTTGACCAGCGCCGCGCAAGCAGATTCGCGGCTCACGTCCGCCAGCACGGGGTAAATTTGTCCTTGGGGGGCCTCCCGAGCAACGGCTTCAATCTCAGCGCGGCTCCGGGCAGCCGTAATGGCCACGCGACAGCCGGCGCGGCTCAGGCCGAGCGCCATGGCCCGGCCCAGCCCGCGGCCGCCGCCAGTGACCAGGGCCACTTTTCCAGGGTGCGCCATGACTAGAGGTTGATAGTGCGCATCCCTTGCTCGTGGTAGCGCGCGCCCGCTGGCACGCCCACCGGGAAAGCCGCATCCAGCCGGCGAAGCTGGTCCTCGGTCAGGACAACCTTCAAGGCCCCGACATTCTCTTCGAGATAGCGGGTGTGCTTCGTTCCGGGGATGGGGACGATATCCTGGCCTTGGGCGAGCACCCAGGCCAGGGCCAACTGGGCAGGCGTGCAGCTGATTTCCTCCGCGATTCGCTGCACGGTCTGGGCCAAATGCAGATTGCGCTGAAAGTTCTCGCCCTCGAACCGGGGATGGCGACGCCGCCAGTCGTCCTGGGGAATGTCCTCCGGCGTCTTGAACCGTCCGGTGAGGAAGCCACGTCCCAACGGGCTGTAGGCGACAAAACCGATCCCCAATTCCCGGCAGGTCTTCAGAATTTCGCCCTCGGGGTCCCGTGACCAGAGGGAATACTCGGTCTGCAGCGCGGCGATGGGATGAACTTTGCTGGCGCGGCGAATGGTCGCCGAAGCGGCTTCTGAAAGGCCGAGGAACCTGACTTTGCCCTCCTGAACCAAATGCGCCATGGCGCCAACCGTGTCTTCGATCGGCGTATTGGGATCGACGCGATGCTGGTAGTAAAGGTCGATGTGCTCCATCCCGAGCCGCTGCAGGCTCGCCTCGCACGCCCGCTTCACATACTCTGGCCGCCCATTCACGCCCAGGAACTCGCCGTTGGCCCCGCGAACGTTCCCGAACTTGGTGGCGAGGATCAGCTGGTCGCGGCGACCGCGGATGGCGCGCCCAACCAGTTCCTCGTTCTTCCCGACGCCGTACATATCCGCAGTATCGAGGAAATTGACCCCCAGGGAGAGCGCGCGATGGATGGTGGCGATCGATTCCGCTTCGTCTGACGGGCCGTAGAATTCCGACATGCCCATGCAGCCCAGCCCCAGAGTTGAAACCACTGGTCCTTGTTTTCCTAATTTGCGTGTTTTCATCATACGCCGACACTTCTCATAGGGCCTTACGCCCCGAAACTACGCGGGGCATTCTGACTCACAGGCCAACATCCCATTATCTTTGACAGCGTCATTAAAGTCCATCTTCGGAATCCAGGACCCCAGGACCGGATTCCTGACCCCAGGGGAGATGCGTTCTGCTCCCGACCGGGTTCGGCGCCTGCTCCAACGTCAAACCGCGGAGGCTGTCTTTGTCTCCCCGGCTTGGGTATGCTTCAGCGTCAGGTTATGAGATTGGAAAAGAGTAAGTTAGGTTCCACCGGCTTCACCGCAACGGTGTTGGGGATCGGCGATTTGGCGGACCGCTCCGTCCCATTGGCGAAGGGCGTGGCGACCATTCACCGCGCCATGGACTTTGGGCTCAATCTCATCGACACCGCTCCCGGTTACGAGGATGGCTACAGCGAGGCGATTGTGGGCGCCGCCCTGCGCGGCCGGCGAGAGGGCATGTTTGTGATCGACAAGATCGATGTCCTCGATCAGCCGGTTGCTCCGCAGGTGGACGCCAGCTTGGGAAAACTCGGTCTGGACATGGTGAACCTGTTCGTCTTCCACGCAGTATCCGAACTGCAGCAGTGGGAAAAACTGGCGGCCCCGGGCGGTGGAATGGAACAACTGGGCCAGATTGCCAGCACTGGAAAGGTGCGCTTTCGGGGCATCTCCAGCCATCACCCCGAAGTCCTCAGGCAGGCGATCAATAGCGGCCTTTGCGACGTGGTCATGTTTCCCGTGGGGCCGTTTTGCGATCAGCGCTATATTGAGGAGATTCTGCCGCTGACCCGCCGAAAGGGAGTGGGCGCCGTTTGCTTCAAGACCTTCGGCGCCGGCAAATTGCTGGGTGACACCACGGGCTACAACCGCCCCTTGGAGGCGCGGCCCCGAGGCAAGTTCAGCTCGGGTGGGAAAGAGACCGGTTCCGAACCGGCGCTACCGCGATTGAGCGTGGCCGAATGCCTGCACTATACGCTGACGATTGGCCCGGACGTGGCGCTGCTGGGTTTGAGTTTTCCCAACGAACAGGATGCGGCCTTCGAGGCGCTGGGCAGCTTCCGCCCGCTTGAATCCGGGCAATTGGAGGACATACGACGCAGGGCCGTTCAGGCCATTGAAGGCAAAGGCCCTTGCTGGTGGAATCCCCCTTCCTGACTCGCGACGCGCTCAAATGCATAACCGTTCTTGAAACCAATCCAAACCCGTGCAACGGACCTCCCGACATAGGGGTGCCGATCCCGAAGATGAGCGTTCGTTCGGTGCCAGCCGCCTGCCTACCCTGCGCCAGGCAACCAGCGATTTGTGCTGGCTTCTGGACCATGGCTACGGCATCGCCTCGGCGACGGAGTTGGTTGGAGACCGCCATCATCTGACGCGGCGGCAGCGGATCGCCATTGCCCGGTGCGCGTGCTCCGGGGAAGCCAAGGAGCGGCGTGACGGGCATTGCGTCGCCCCGCCTCAGTTGCGGGGTCAGGAGCTTTGGCTGGATGGTCTTAACGTCTTGACGGCGGTCGAGACAGCCCTGGGTGGCGGCGTAATTCTTATCGGACGGGACGGTTGTTGCCGGGACGTGGCCGGGATTTATTCTCACTACCACAAAGTGGCGGAAACCGTCCCGGCACTGCGAGCCATCGGCCAGCTTGCTTCGCAATGGGCGGTGACCAAGTGCCACTGGTGGCTGGACAGCCCGGTTGATAACAGCGGTCGCCTGAAAGGAATCCTCCACGAAGTGGCGACTGAAGCGGGCTGGCCCTGACAGGTCGAGCTGGTGACTAACCCCGACCGCGTTCTCTCAGCCACGGACCAGATCGTGTCCAGCTCAGACCATGCGATTCTGGACCGGTGCCAACGGTGGTTTAACCTTGCCCGCCAGGTGATCGCCAAGCACGTGCCACAAGCCCGCATCGTGGACCTTGGCCTTGAGGAGAGCGCTCAAGCAGGGGGAGGATGAAACTCGTCCCGATCCAAGTCGAATGCTACGCCGGGGCCAAGGCCGACGAGACGCCGCGCCGGTTCATTTGGGAAGCAAGGCCCATCGAAGTGGGCGAAGTCCTCGACCGTTGGTATCAGGTCGAAAGCCAACCCGAGTGGCCGCGCGCGGACTATTTCAAAGTGCGGGGCATGGACCAAACCGAGTATCTGCTGAAACACGACCTCGAATCGGATGAATGGTTTCTGGGACAGCAGTGGTGACCATGCGCCTGGCTCTCTTTATTTCAATTGCAATAGTCGTTGCGGTATCTTCAACCATGGGTTTTGAACCGCCGGGACCGCAGAAACGGCTTGAAGCGATTGGGGCGACCAACGGGTTGCCGGCAGCGCTTCAGCGAGCGTTCACCCCGGATCACGACTTCCAGCCGGTTCCGGTCCCTGGCCCGCAAGATTGGCTGGCGGTCCATCGTGAGCCGGGCCAGACGTTCGACGATTTCCGGCGCTCGCAACCCAATCGACCCGACACGCGGCGTCGCATCATTTATTTGCAGCCCCTGGGTGATTTCCGCGCGCAGCAAAGTCCTTCCCTGGAAATGCTCCGCCAGTACGCTGCTGAGTTCTTTCAGATGGAAGTGAAGGCTCTGGCGCCCATCAGCATAAGCGCCAGTGGGGTTACCAGCCGCACCAACTCCATGACAGGCCGGCGGCAAGTACTGACTGGGGGTGTGCTGCATTGGTTGCAAGGAAGGCTGCCTGGGGACGCCTTCTGCTTGTTGGGTATCACGATGGAGGACCTCTATCCTGAGCCGTCTTGGAATTTTGTCTTCGGCCAGGCGTCGCTCAACGAACGCGTGGGGGTTTACAGCTTTGCCCGCTACGACCCCGCCTTTTACGGCGAGCCGCAGGGGAAGGATTACCCGGCACTGCTGTTGCGGCGGAGCATGAAGGTGCTCACCCACGAGACCGGGCACATGTTCGGCCTGACCCACTGCGTCTACTTCAATTGCGTGATGAATGGCTCCAATCACCTGCAGGAAAGCGACCGCCGCCCGCTGCACCTTTGTCCGGTGTGCCTGCGGAAGCTCCAGTTCAGCGTGGGCTTCGATGTGGTGAAGCGTTATGGGGCACTGGCGCAATTTGACCGACAGGCCGGCCTTGAAGACGAAGCCGCATGGGTCGACCGCCGCCTGGAGAAGATTCGCCCGAGTGCGGATAACTGACCGGTCTTCGCGATGGCCCCCATTCACGAACTGCTCAACCGCATCCGGTGGGACCCTGGGTTTGCGCGAGGGAGCTTTCAGTTGGGTTATTACGACCGAGCTGAGAACCGGGTAATCCTGGTTCCGTTGAAGGACGTGAGCTTTCCGCCGGAGAGGCCACAAACGTTTCAGCTCGTGGATGCGGAGGGCCGGCTTCATCGGGTGCCCTTTCACCGTGTGCGCGAGGTTTACAAAGACAGTCAACGCATTTGGCATCGCCCCGATCCGGGCGTGTCCGGCGCCGAAAGACCCGTTTAGCTTCGGGGGTGGGGGTCTTTGAGCGAGTCAACCGACCTCAAGCCAGGCAAACATCCCTCTGCCGGCTGGGATTCCCGGAAAAACGTATCTCCGGCCGGAGCAAACCAGCGCCTCGTGCGGCAGGGGTTGCCTCATCCATTCGGTTGAGTATATTGTATTACGGGCGTTGACTGTGAGTGCAGTTTACACCGCTATAATCTAATAATACGCATAAGCTGCTGGAGAAAACTGGAACAATGGCAATACATCTGAAACCTCTCGGAGATCACGTTCTGGTGGAACCGGTCGAAGAGAAAGAAATCAAACCGGGCGGCATCATCATACCGGACGCCGCCAAAGAGAAGCCCACCGAAGGAATCATCCGCGCCGTCGGCCCCGGCAAAAGGGATGAAGACGGAAAGCGGATTCCGATGGAAGTCAAAGAGGGCGACCGTGTCCTGATTACCAAGTACGGAGGCACTGAAATCAAGCTGGAGGACAAGGATTACAAGATCCTGAATTCCGGGGACCTCCTTGCCGTGCTGGAGTAACTGTCACCGGCCAAAAAGCATCAAGTAGCGAAAGGAGATTACTATGCCGCTTTACGAGTACGAATGCAAAAAGTGCGGGCGCGAATTCACGCTGACCATGACGGTGGAAGAGCATCAGAAGAAGAAAGTGCGATGTCCCAAGTGCAAGAGCGAGTCGGTGAAACACCTCATTGCCTCGGTCTTTGTGACCACTTCCAGAAAGAGTTGAGAACACCTGACTCCCTCAGGCAAATCGCAGGTGCCGTCTGGCCGCGAGGTGGGGAATCTAAGCACCGAAAACAGTGCCCCTCCCGACTTCCTGTGGTTTTGCCATCGCGGCAGCAAGCCTTGATCCTCAGGATTGATTCTGATGCAGGATGAATCTCCAATGACCAACCAGCCCACGGGCGCGATTAAACTTCCTCCACCACGCCTGGACAGCCCTACCTCCATTGAATCGGCCTTGCGCCGGCGACGGTCCGTGCGGGAGTTCCGGCAGGAAGCACTGACGCTGGCAGAGGTCTCGCAGCTGCTCTGGTCCGCCCAGGGAATTACCGACCCCGAGGGCAAGCGCACGGCTCCTTCGGCTGGCGCGCTCTACCCGCTGGAGGTTTTTCTCGTAGCGGGTGTCCAGGACGAGTTGCCCGCTGGCGTTTACAGGTATCGGCCTCGGGGCCACGATCTGATCCCGGTGGTCCAAGGGGACCAGCGAGCGAAGCTGGCGGCCGCGGCGCTGGAACAGGACTGGTTGAAAGACGCGCCGGTAACCATTGCCATTGCCGCCGTTTACGAGCGAACCGCCAGGAAATACAAGCAGCGGGCGGAACGCTATGTGCACATGGAGGTCGGGCACGCCGCCCAGAATGTCCATTTGCAGGCCGTAGCGCTCGATCTCGGGACCGTCGTGGTCGGGGCCTTCGATGATGCCGAGGTGAAGCGGGTATTGACACTTGCCGCCAACGAGGAACCCCTGTGCCTGATGCCGCTCAGCAAGCCTCGCTCATAGCTCCAGCCCGGCGCGCGTAACGTCCTCGCTCCGGCTATGCCGAGGCTGGCCCTCTGGTCCAAGGCGATACAAGACATCGCTCCCGTGGAGAGGATGTGTCCGGGGGCGACCCCATTCAAAACGCTCCGGCCTTTGGCTTTGGAACCTCCGACCTCTGGGACTGGCCTGTCATCGGCACAAAGCGAACCGGCAGGACCGCCTGCCGCTCAAGCCTGCCACCTTGTTTGCGTAGGAGCACCAATTCCTGGTACCATGAGGAGCCGACCGGAATAATCATCCGGCCACCGTCTTTGAGTTGCTCGATGAGCGGTGGCGGCGCTTTCTCCGGCGCACAGGTGACAATAATGGCGTCGAATGGCGCAGCCTCAGGCCAGCCTTTGTAGCCGTCACCGGCGCGCACAGACACATTGGTGTAACCGAGCCGCTTGAGGTCGGCCTCAGCCCGCCTGGCCAAGTCCTCGATGATCTCGACCGTATAGACCTTCGCTACTAATTCGGCGAGCACGGCGGCCTGATAGCCGGAGCCGGTGCCGATTTCCAAGACGTGGTCGGTCGGCTTGGGCTCGAGTTGCTCGGTCATGAAGGCGACGACATAGGGTTGCGAGATGGTTTGGTCGTGGCCGATGGGCAGCGGACAATCCTGGTAAGCCTGATAACGCAGGCGCTCCGGCACGAACTCATGGCGTGGCACTTTTCCCATCGCCGTCAGGACAAGGGCGTTGGTGATGTGGCGCCCGGGGCCGGAAAGCTGTTCTGCCACCATGCGTCGCCGAGCGAGGGCGAGCGGATCCTCAGCCGCAATCGTCAGCCGAGGCAGGGCTATTTCAGCCGCAACCAAAGCCCCTAACCACCCCGTCATGAGCAGTGTCCGCTTCCTCATGTCCTCAACCTAACTCCAAAATCAGCGTTTGCCACCTACCTGCTCGCCACGACCGACGCCAAGGCGCTCAAGAAACCGAGTTGATGCTGCGGAGGCATGGTTCACTGCCTGGCGGGCCAGCGTCCATCCAGACGCCACAATCCGGTCTGCTCGGCGCAGGCCAGGGCCTGCCGGAACTCGGGGCGAGAGAGGCGCCGGTTGATTTCAGAGAATTGGGGCTCCGTTTCGGCTTTGTGCGCCGGATGGTACTGGTCCATCAGATTCACATAGGTATCGGGCGACAGCTCGGTCGCCAGCCAATGGAGGACAGAACGTGTTTCCTCAAGCAGACCGGGCATGACCAGGTGCCGCACCAGCACGCCACGCACGGCCAGCCCGTCCTCGTCCACGCGCAGCTCCCCCACCTGGTCGTGCATCGCTTTAATGGCGCACCGCGCCGCTTCGGCATAATCGCGGGCGCGGAGATACTTCGCGAAGAGTTGGGGGTCCCACAGTTTGAAATCCGGCATGTAAACGTCGACGACGCCCTCCATCAACCGAATGCTCTCCAGGCTGTCGTAAGCGCCGGTATTATAGACCAGGGGCAGGCGCAGTCCGCC
>ODAK010007723.1_pt1 | contig 10809 bp, 7 predicted proteins | sample 1539591 | NCBI WGS metagenome assembly ODAK01 (sample SAMEA3539303, study PRJEB22396) | soil metagenome | biome: tundra; feature: field; material: soil | place: USA | collected 2010-05 | depth 0.15 m | reverse complement strand
CTAACACGGGCGTCACTTTCTCTGAACCGGGGCCCGCGGAATTGCGTAAGATCAGTTTCGGAGGCTGTATGACGTCCAGACGAGGCGGAGTGCTTTTCGGACTGCTGATTTCCGCCCTGCTCCTGGTTTGCCTGACGATGGCTGTCGGCTTCTGGGTAGTCCGCAATGTCAGCGTGAAGACGGTGAGCGGACGCGGCGGCGAGAATGTTTCAATCCAGACCCCGGCGGGCGAACTGAATGTGCGTGCCCATGACCGCGAGGTCGACCCCGAAGCTCTGGGCATTCCCCTCTACCCGGGCGCGCATCGCGAAAGCCGGGGCAAGCGCGGCGGCGATGCAGTTGTCGAGTGGACGTCGCGCGACGGCGCGAGCGATAAAACCATCAGCGTGACCGGCACCCTGATGGTGACGCCCGATCCGCCCGACAAAGTTCTGGCATTTTACCGGGACAGACTCCCCGACTGGGTGGTGAAAAAGGACAGCGGGCGCACGCTTCGCCTCGAAATGCGCGAAAGCGGCGAGAGGCGGATCATCGCCATCGAAAAGAGTTCCGGCGGAACACACATCGGCATCGCCACCGTGGGCGACCCGCCGGCGAACTAACTACTTCGCCGCGGCTACGGCCTTGGCGACGCCCAGCAGCTTTTCCGCGTTGCCCTGATAAATCTGGTGCTTCTGCTCGGGAGTGATTTCCAGCGCTTCGATGCAGCGGATGGTCTCGCGGATGTAGAGGCCGGGCGACGGTTCAAACGGCACGTCGGAAGCAAACAGAACGTTATCCACGCCGAAGAAATCGAGGCCGCATTTGGTGGCCGAGGTGGCGCCGAAAAGCGCGGTGTCGGCATAGAATTTGCGGAAATAATCCACTGGCCGCAGCGGCTTCATGTTTTCGAGGATGGGCTTGTAATCTTCGTCGGAAGTGCGCTCGCCCAGCGCATCCCAGCCAAAGCCCACGCGGCCTTCGAAGTAAGGAATCATGGCGCCCATGTGGTGGGTGATGATCTTGATGCCGGGGCATTTGTCGAAAATGCCGGAGAACACGATGCGGGCCATGGCCGCGCTGGTTTCATAGGGCCAGCCGAAGGTCCACCAGATTTCGTAGCGCGATTTCGCTTCCGTGGCGTAATCGGAAAAGGAAGCGTCGCGGGCCGGGTGCAGGAGCAGCGTCACATCCCGTTTGTGCATTTCCTCGAAGAGAGGGAAAAGCTCCGGAGTATCGAGCGGCTTGCCCGCCGCATGGGAGAAAATCTGCACTCCGCAGGCGCCCAGATCGGTGACGGCGCGGATGGCTTCCTTCACCGTCTCTTCCGGGTTGTTGAGTGCCACCGAAGCCACAAAGCTGGGGAAGCGATGGGGATACTTCTGCACCAGTTCGGCCATGCCGTCATTGGCGACGCGCGCCAGTTCGGGCGATTTATCCGGTCCCGCCAGTTTCTCGATCTGCGGCATGGGCAGTGAGATCAGCTGGCAATATTCGCCGAATTCATCCATTACACGAAAGCGCGCATCGAGATCCACAATGGTCGGCATGGCACGAACCCGCTTGCCGATATCCTTGGGGCCGCCGGGGCAGTCGATGTATTTGTCGTAAAAACGGCGAGGGAACAGATGGTTAAAAACGTCGATTTTCATGAAGTCCTCATTATTGTAAATTGCCCGCGGCCCCGGCTGAGTATGAAGCCGGCTGGGGAGCAGCGTGGGAAGCCGAGTGAGAGATCCGGCTGTTGACCACCAGCGCGGCAATCACTGCAATGACGGGCGGCACCGCCGCTGCCCAGAAAACTCGTTTCATCTCCATGTGGGAGGAAAGCAATACCGCGCCCAGCATGGGACCAACGATGGAGCCGATGCGGCCGATTCCGAGCGACCAGCCTACGCCGGTAGAGCGAATTGCCGTCGGATAAGATTCTGCCGCCATGGCGTTGGATCCCGTCTGTCCCCCCACCACGCAAATTCCCGCCGCAAACACCAGCAGGGCCTGCAGGATCAGCGAAGATCCCGCCATCCCGATAAAGAACACGCACACTGCCGCGCCCGCATAGGCCAGCGCGAGGGCGCCAAACGATTTTCTCCTGTCGAAGGTCCGTCCCAGAATAAACGCTCCCACGGCGCCGCCAACCTGGAACATGGCGGTAATGCGGATGGCGGTGCCCAGTTCGAGGCCCGAATCGTGCAGCACGGTGGGCAGCCAGCTGTTCAGGAAGTAGAGGTCCAGCAGGCTCATGAAAAAGATCACCCAGAGCAGCATGGTGAGGAGCGCACGGCCATCGGTGAAGAGCTGCCCCACCACAAAGCCGGTTTCCTTGTGCTCGCTGATGACGAAATGGGCGCCTTCGGGCACGTCGACCTGCGGGGCGACTTTGCGGAGATATTTCGATACTTCGGCGTCTCGTCCGCCCTTCAGCACCAGGAACCGTATGGATTCCGGCAGCCCCAGCAGCAAGACGGCAGTGAGGCACGGGATGGCGCCGCCCACTACGAAGACGCCCTGCCAGCCGAAACTCCCGATCAGGTACGCCGCCGCGAATCCGCCCACTGCGGCGCCGATGGAGAAGCCGGTGAACATCAGCATCACGCCGGTGGAGCGCAGCTTTTTCGGCATGTATTCGGCGGTGAGCGCGATGGCATTCGGCAGGGTGCCGCCGAGGCCAAAGCCGGTAATAAGCCGCAGCAGTTCCATCGAAGTCACCGTGGTCGCCGTCGCCGTCAGCAGAGAGAACGCGCCGAACCAAAGCGTGCAAACCACCAGAATCTTTTTGCGGCCGAAGCGGTCGGCCAGCGGTCCGAAGACCAGCGCGCCAAACAGCATGCCCACCAGACCCGCCGTGAGGATGGGGCCCAGGGCACCGCGCGCGATGTGCCATTGCTGCGAAAGCGTGGGTGCAACGAAACCCATGGCCTGGGCATCGAACCCGTCCATGAAGACGGAGAGTGCACAGAGCAGGGTAAGCCGCAGATGGTATGCGCCGAAAGCCTGCTCGTCGATGATCTGTTGTATGTCGAGACGAACCGCTTGTTTCATGAAATCTCCTGCGCCGGCGCGGGGGTACTTCCTGCCAGCATATCGTCCCGCCCGCGTCCCCTCATTTTGCCTTCATTTTGCGAACGTTGACGTCCTCTTTGGTCATGAACACTTCGGCCACTACGCCGCGCAGCCACTTATTCGCGGGATCGCGGCTGTAGCGTTCATGCCAGTGCTGCATGACGCGATAGGTGGGCGCGGTAAACGGCAGCTGAAAGAGCCGGATATTGCCGGTTTTCGCCATGATGAACCCCATCTGCTCCGGCAGCAGCATCAGGAAGTCGGTATTGGCGATAATGGCATCCACACCCAGAAAACTCGGCACGCGCAGCCCGACTTTGCGGCGGATACCCTTGGTCATCATGGCGCGCTCCACCACCACGTGACCCGTGCCGGAGGTAGTAACCAGAAGATGAGTTTCGTCCTGGAACTGCTGCAGCGTCAGTTCATTCCGGATGCGCGGATGGTTCGAACTCAGCGCGCAGACATAGCGTTCCTTGAACAGCGTCTGCTGACAGAAGCCGGCTCCCATAGGCGCTATAAAGCCCACCGCGAGATCCACTTCGCCCGATTCCAGCAGCTTGGCCGTGTTTTCCGAAATATTGCGAATCTCGATCCGTACCGAGGGCGCCAGTTCCCGCAGGCGTTTCATCAGTTGCGGCAAAAGCCGTAATTGTCCGATGTCGCGCGAGCAGATGTGGAACATCCGGTCGGAAACGGCGGGCTCGAACACCACATGGTGCTCCAGCGCCATCTGCAGGAGATCCTCCGCCTTCTTGAGGATGTTGATCAGTTCGGTGGCATGCGGGGTGGGTTCCATGCCGGTGGAAGTCCGGACAAACAATGGATCCCGGAAATGCTCGCGCAGCTTGGCGAGACTCATACTGATGGCGGACTGGCTGAGGTCGAGGTTTTCCGCCGCGTGGGAAACGCTGCGTGTCTTGTGCAGTTCGTTGATGACCGCCAGAAGCTTGAGGTCGATATTATTCATTGCGCAATGTTCCCGGTTCGTCAGGCGACGGAGCCGTGCTGAGGCCGCAGTCCGACAACCCGCGCCTGCCGTTGGCACGAAGGCAAAAACTCCCGCGCAGCCGGGAGCCGCCGGATTACCGTCACGAAGTTTATCTCTTCCCGAATGCTTCGTCTACTCGTATTTCAGGTACAATTCGATTTCGGCCACTGTCGTTGCCGCTATTTTAAAGGCTTTCAGTGAATCCGCGATCCGGAGCGGGGTATATCAATTATATTGATAGTAGTTATCAGCACAGGCCCATCGACCTGGACGCCCGCACCGTATAAACTCTATTCGATTTGTATCCGTCCCGGTTGCCGCTGCTCGCTGTGGCCGTTGACGGCCGGGGTCTATCCGTCCGGGACGGGTTTTTGCAGGAAATTCTTCAGTTAACGGTCTTTTGCCGAAAGAGGTTTTTATGTTCCGTTTGTCCGCAGCGTTTTGTCTGCTGATTTTCTCGTCCGTGGTCTTTGCTCAGAGCGACCGCGGAAACATTACGGGGACCGTTACCGATCCCGCAGGTGCGGTTGTGGTCAATGCGCCCCTTGCGGCACGCAACACCAGCACGGGCGCGCAGTATCAGGCGGCCACCACCGATACGGGCAACTATACGCTGGCACAGTTGCCGGCTGGTCCCTACGAAATTACAGTGGCGGCGGCCGGCTTCAAGAAATACACCCGCAACGGCCTCACAGTGGAGAACGCGCAGACGCTGCGCATCGACGTCGCTCTGCAGGTGGGCGACACCACGGAGTCCGTCACGATCACCGAAGCGGCGGCTTTGCTGAAGACGGACACCGGCGATCTCAGCCATAACGTCACCACGGACCGTATGGACAATCTCCCGGTGATGGGGATCGGCGCGCAGAGTTCCAGCAACATCGGGCTGCGCAATCCCATGGCGGTGACCCAGCTCGTGCCTGGCACCTACTTCCAGTCGAATACGATTCTGCGCGTGAACGGGGCGCCCAGCAACAGTCAGGCAGTCCGCATGGAAGGCCTCGATGCGACGGCGGACATTATGTCGTTCGCGACAACGCTGTTTCAGCCGAGCGTGGATGCGGTGCAGGAAACAGCTGTCCTGACCAGCAACTATGCGCCCGAGTACGGGCAGGCGGGCGGCGGCGTCTTCAATTACACGATGAAGGGCGGCACCAACGCCTACCACGGAACCGGCTACGATTACTATGTCAATGAGTTTCTCAACGCGGGTACGCCTTACACGAATAACGGCAACGGCAGCCTGATCCGGCCCGCCCAGCGCCGTAACGACTTCGGCGGCACGTTCGGCGGACCACTCAGCATCCCGAAACTTTACAACGGCAAGGACCGCACGTTTTTCTTCTTCAACTGGGAGCAGTACAAAGAAGTTCAGTACATCAACAATCAGCCGCTGGTGGTTCCCACCACGCAGATGCGCGCGGGCGTTTTCAATCAGACGGGCGTTTACACCAACCGCAACCTTGGTACCGACCCGCTGGGCCGTCCGATTCTGGAAAACACCATTTACGATCCCAACACGCAGCGCCCGGCGAGCGCCACCAATTCCACCCTGATCCGCGATCCTTTTTCGAACAACACCATCCCGATAAGCCGCATGGACCCGGTGGCCCTGAAGATCCAGAACTTTATTCCGCTGCCGCAGAACAGCGGCCTGATCAATAACCTGATCGCGCCGTGGCACTCTCCGCAGGATACGCAGATTCCGGCCTTCAAGGTCGATCAGTACTTCGGCGCCAACAACAAGGTGTCGGTCTACTGGTCCACCACGGACGCAAACTCCCGGCAGCCCGCCACGCAACTGCAGACGGTAGACGGTATTCAGGCCATCAACCTGGCCAATGTCGACGGCTACAGCGGCCCGGATGTGATCAGCTCCTCGCGCGGCAATTTCATCCAGTCCTACACCACTCGTGTGAATTACGACCGGACCATCTCGCCCACTATGGTGTGGCATGTCGGCATTGGCTATATCAAGTTCAACCTGTCGTCCGATCCGCTGGTGACCAATTTTAATGCAGCGCAGGTCTGGGGCCTGACCGGCGCATCTTTGAATCGCCAGGCTCCGTTCTTCTCGGGACTGCAGACCACCTTCGGCGGCATGAAGAACATGGGCGCGACGACATTTGCTTACGATCATGAGATCAAGCCCGGCGCGGCTACCAGCCTCACCTGGGTAAAGGGCGACCATACCTTCAAGTTCGGCGGAGAGCTGAATATAGCCGGATATCCGTCGGAAGTCTACAACAACGTTTCGGGCGCACTCGGCTTCTCAGCCGCCCAGACGGGCCTTCCTTCGACCAACGGACAGAACCTGGGCGGGGGCGCAGTGGGCTTCCCGTATGCCAGCTTCCTGCTGGGCCAGGTCGATAACGTCACCATGAATCCGCCGGAATATACCAAAGTCGGACGGCACGCCATCGATTTCTACGTCCAGGACTCGTGGAAGATTACGCGAAAGATCACCCTCGACTATGGGCTCCGCTACGACTTCCAAACTTACGTCCGGGAGCAATACGGCCGCATGCCGTCGCTTTCGTTAACCACTCCGAATACCGCGTTGGGGGGAATCCTCGGAGCGCCGATCTATGAAGGTTCGGGACCGGGTCATTGCAATTGCAACTTCGCCACCAACTACCCGTTGGCTTTCGGTCCGCGCGTTGGGCTGGCGTATCAGATCACGCCCAAGACCGTTTTTCGCGCCGGCTTCGGTGTGGTGTACGGTTCGACGGCGCCCGGCAGCCGGATACAAAGCGGCGCCGCAACCCAAAGCTTTCAGTTGCCGTCCGGGTCTAACGGCTTCGATCAATCGGTGATGACACTGGCCAACGGAATCCCGCTGAATCCGGTGTGGCCGAGCACGTCTCCGGCTTTGTTCCCTAACCTTGCGGCCATCAACATAGTGGATCAGAACTCCGGGCGTCCGCCCCGCCAGTCCCAGTGGAGCATCGGAGTCCAGCGCGAGATCACCCACGACACACTGATAGAAGCGTCGTATGTCGGCAACGTCGGCGTATGGTGGACTGCCAACGGTCTCGTGAATTACAACGCCATCAATCCGGCGACGCTGGTGGCCAAAGGACTCGACCCCACAGTAGCCGCCAACCGCACGCTGCTCACCTCGCAGATCTGCTCCGCGCCTGCTATTGCGGCCGGCTTCAAGCTGCCTTATCCGTCTTTCCCGTGTACCGCCACGGTGGCGCAGTCTTTGCGGCCGTTCCCGCAGTACGGTACGGTCACGTCGCTGTTCGCTCCCGATGGCAAGACCTGGTACAACGCCATGCATTTCAAGCTGACGCAGCGCCTGTCTCACGGGCTCTCCGTCACCAGTAACGTGGTGTGGTCCAAAGCCGAAACCATGGGCGCCGCGGGCATCATCAGTGGTACCAATAACGAGGGCGTGGTGAACAACGTGTTCAACCGCCAGGTAAACAAGACGCTCTCGGCCTTCGATCAGCCACTGGCCTGGGTGACCGCCGCCAACTATACGGTTCCCACCCTGAGCGGCACATCGCCCATGATGAAGGTGGCGCGCAATGTGGCCGGCTACTGGACCTTTGGCGCCGTGGTCGCCTACGCCAGCGGTCTGCCGATTCTGGCGCCCGCGTCGAATAACAGCCTGAGCTCGGTTTTGTTCCAGAGCACCTTTGAGAACCGTGTTCCCGGCGTACCGCTCTACACGGTGAAAGACATCAACTGCCACTGCTACGATCCGAGCTCCACTTTTGTTCTCAACCCGGCGGCGTGGACGGATGCGCCTGCAGGCACGTTCGGAGGCGGTGCGCCCTTCTACAACGACTACCGGTTCCAGCGCCGGCCTTCGGAAAACATGAGCCTCTCGCGCCAGTTCCGCATCACCGAGCGTGTCAGCCTCAATATGCGGGTTGAATTCAACAACATTTTCAACCGCGCCACACCGCCCGATCCGGTAGCTACCAACGCTCAGGCCTCGCCGGTGCGCAACCCGTCCACCGGCAATACGGTTTCCGGCTTCGGGTTCATCAATACCGCGGCAATCGCAGGCGGCATCTCCGGGCTTTCCGGGCCGCGTAACGGCACCATCGTCGCGCGCTTCGTGTTCTAAAATGGCTGTGCCGGCGGGGTGTTCGCGCATCCCGCCAGTTCTGTTTCCCTATGAGCTCCGCAAGATTGTTCGCCGTCCTCTGTCTCGGTTGTAGTGCCTTTGCACAGCAACAAGCGCCGCGCTACGTGCCTGAAGATCATCGGCCGCCGCTGTTCCTGCGTGAGGACTGGAAAAACATCACCACCCGCTCCGGCGGCGTACCGATCACGCAGGCCGCGATCGCCACTCCTGACACAGAGCTTAAGATTTACGGTGTGCCGAAACCGGGTGTGGATCCCGACATCGGAATTTTCACCAATAAGCGCGCCACCCCCCTGGATGACCCCACTTTCACGTGGACGGGCCCGTGCCGGACGCCCTGCGCCCTCGCGCTGCGAAACAAGAACAGCTACATGGATCTAACGGGTCTTGCCAAAGTCCGGTGGCGCACCAAGCAGACCGGTTTTCACTATTTGAGGCCGATTATCAAACTGGCGGATGGTACCTGGCTGGTGGGCGACCACGCCGAGCCGCCCCGCACGGATTGGCTCGAAACAGAGTTTTCATTTGTCGACGTGCGATGGCACTATCTGAATATCGATAAGGTCGTCACAACGAAAACTTCTGACTGGGTGCTGAATCCGGATCTCAGCAAAGTGGATGAAATCGGCTTCACCGACCTGATGCCCGGCAACGCCGCCGATGACGGCCATGGAACCAGCGGCGCTTCGCGCGTGGACTGGATTGAAGTGTACGCCGCCGCCGTTCCCAGACAATAGCGCGGGTTATTTGCCGCTCTTGCGGTGTTTATCGAAGAAATCCAGAATCTGCGGCATGGCGAGGCACCAGGCTTCGAGGTGCGTGCCGTCTTTCACCGGCGTCCACGCCACGTCGACGCCGTGCTCCTTCGCCTGCTGTGCGCCCTTCTTCGCGGCTTCGAACGAGTTTACGTCGTCGTGGTCGCCATGGACAACAATCAGCCCCACGCCCTGGAGCTTGTCGTACGGGTAGCCATCCATGTTAATGGGCGCGGACCCGACTCCTACCGCGGCAAAGCGCCGGGCATACTTTTGCGCCAGATACCAGACGCCTTCGCCCGCATAGGAATTGCCGAACATATAGACGCGCGCCGGATCGGCGTTGTACTCCTGCAGCACAATGTCTATCACGTGGAAGACGTTCTGCCCGCTGCGTTCCCGCTCGATGGCAGCGGCCTTTTCGGCGGGCGTCGAAGGGAGCGGCGAGCCCGGAGGCGGCGCCTGTCCCGCGCGGGCGCCTTCTTTTTGATCTTTTGCGGAGAGCGGCAGATACGGGCTGTTATAGCGCGGCTTGGGCCGCTGATAGCCGCCGGGCACAGCGACGATATATCCTCGCTGCTCCGCCATTTTCTCCAGCACGTTGTCTCCGCGCTCGAACGGCAGATCGAGTTTCAGACTCGGATTCAGCCAGATGAGCAGCGGAGACTTAACTGCCGGGTTCCACTTCGTCGGAACGTACAGGCGGTAGGGTACGGACTCGTCAGCCTCTTTGAAGTAATACGTCCGGTACTGAGCGCCTTTCATCTGATACTGGGGACCCTTCGGATCGGGGGTCGCCGCAGAAGCCCCGAAAACCGGCGCCTGGGCTGCAGCCAGCACCATTGCACCTGCTGCGAGAGCAGTCAGACAGCGCATTCTTACTCTCCTGACGATTGCCGGAAGGGCCTGCTTACTTTTTTGTGAAGTTGTCCTTGACGTGGCCTTCCATGATCTCTTTGTTGTTCTCTTCGCAGGAATACTCCATCAGTTCGGAGCCGGGCTTCATCAGCACGAGGACCGAGGTATTCGTCATCGGCCTGGTCAGATATTTCGAATCTGTGATCGTGACCTGATGCCGGATGTGTTCAAAGTCGGTCCGGTCGAAGCGCTCTACCACGTGCAGTGCATCGCTGTGCGGATGCTCGGCGGTGTCGATCCAGGTCTTGCCGTTCGTACCCGTCGTCTCCACTACCAGCGTGTCGCCTTCCCAGTGGCCCACGGATACGCCCATCCACGTGGGATCGGGATCCGCCGGCAGCTTGCGCCCGTCGGTGGGAACAATGTGGAACCATTTATTCTGCTCGAACAGAATGGCCAGCTTGTTGTCCTTCTGCATCAGCTCGAGCGGATACGGCGTGCCCCACGACCGGACGTAACCCCACGGCAGGCAGTGGACCCCGTAATCGAATTTCGGGTCCGCGTCGTTAGCCGCCTTGCCCGCCGCTGTCCACGGCATTTCCGTGACCTCAGCCTTCGCGGTGCAGCCGGGTGTCATCCCGACGCACCCCTTCGCATCCTTGGAAAAATCGCCAACGCGCGGATGATCCCATACGCCGCTCAGGTCGGGTTTCCCGTTGGGCAGACGCGGCGCCGGTTTATTGGCACCTGACCCTTTGGCCTCGCCCGTCTGGGCAGCCGCCGGCCCCGCCAGAATCCCGGCCAGCATGAAAGAGATGCCCATCAGCATCGCGATCCCAAATCGATTTCGCATCTTGAAAAATCTCCTCTGTAAAACTTTCCCGCCGACAACCCGGCTGGGCCGCAGCATATCACAGAAGGGAGATCGTAAACCGGACCCCTGCGCCTGCGCCTCCCTCTAACTGATTATTGCGATCCCGCGTCACCTCGTATAAACTCCAGCGAGGTGACTAACGGGACCTTCGGTCAGATCACGAGCGACATCAACAGCTCCACCG
>ODAK010007722.1_pt1 | contig 10809 bp, 8 predicted proteins | sample 1539591 | NCBI WGS metagenome assembly ODAK01 (sample SAMEA3539303, study PRJEB22396) | soil metagenome | biome: tundra; feature: field; material: soil | place: USA | collected 2010-05 | depth 0.15 m | reverse complement strand
GCCGAGCCCGCAAGGGCGAACCCGAACGACCCGGCGGCCGGTTCTTCAAACCGCTGCGCCAGAGCGTCGAGTCAATCTTCGACACATTGAAAGGACAGCTCGACCTCGAACAGCATGGTGGACACACCCCACAGGGAGTCCTCGTCCGGGTCCTACAACGCCTACTCGCGATGACCACTGCCATCTGGCACAACGACCACACCGGCCAACCCGTCCGACGATCCCTACTCGCCTACGATCACAGACCCTTGGAATTAGTCATCTAGTCCAACATCTAGTCCGGAGGGATCAATCGACCCACGAATGCTGACGCGTCAGGTGCGCATGGTGCTGGTTTCGTTCTCCAGTATCCGAAACAGTTTCGGATACGGGGTGGACTACTCTTCCCACTTCAGGCGTGACTTCACGGGCATCTGGTATGTTAGTGCCGAAATTCGAAGTGACGGTTTCTGAAATACGAAACTGTTTCGGACAGCGATCTAAGGACACCCGGCAATGAAGCTGACAGCGCTCGACCGAGGCTCGCTGGTGCTGCATACCGCGAGCGGCGAGGCGATCACGATCCGCCGCCCCGTCTCGGCTTACGGATTGGCCGGGAGGGTCATCTGCTCGCACTACGACGACCTCGTCGTAACCCCAACGAGGGCGGTCGGCCGCAGCGCCTGGATTCACGAAGGGGTGCCGCTTGAGCTCGCTGACGAGTGGCAGGTGGATGGCGCTGCAGAATCTGTGACGCTCACTCGACGGCTGCGCGCGGTGAGCAGTGAGCAGACGCGCTCTTCGGGCGTCCAATTGGCCATGAAAGTGGAGCTGCCTGCTGACTCGAGTCTCCGATTCTTTCTGCCCGGAATGATCTACTCACCGGAGCAGTGGAGCGCGGAAAACACTCACAGCTACGCCGACGACCGGCTCGCGTACCCGATCGTGGGGGCTTTCGACGGTTTGGCAATGATCACCATGGAGCGAGTCGCCGTCGCCACGGCTGACGCCCTTCCCACCAGGTCGCCCGGCGATACCCGGTTCCTTCAGCGCACTGACATCGGGTCTCTCGGCTTCGACGCAACCGTCGGTCAGGCATCCCTTCTTACCGCGTGGCCGTACTGGGAGGGCAACAAGAGCGCAATGCTGAATGCGTCCGGCAGTCCGGCGTCCGCACTCATGCCAGTCGGAGGCGACGACGGCTTGGACATCAGCCTGACGTACCGGCTGTCCATTACGGCTGCGCCCGATTTCAACGCCGCTGTCCGAGCCGTCTTTGGTGGCGTCGTCGACCGAGTGCAGCCCGAGCCCACCGAACCGGCCGTCACCCTCGAGGAGTCGATCGATCTGCGCCTCGACTCGGCCGCGCGCACGTTTCGCGAGGTCGATGGATTTGCCGGCTTTGTGCTGAACTTCGACCCCGAACGCGGCTACGAGTCCGAGGCAAAGGCTTTCGGTGCCTCGTTTGCCGAGCACGCGATGAGCGGATCTCGCGACATCCTGGAATATGGTTTCACCGGTCGCCAATTGAATCTCGCCTACATGCTCGCGCGCCGTTCTCCCGCCGAGTGGGGGGCCCGCGGCGCTCAGGTCGTCGACTCGTTCATCTCGCGGATGACCACGCCGAGCGGCTGGGTGCACACGCTGTGGGACCTCGGGCGTCAGCGTCCGGTGTACGCCTGTGGAGACCCAACGGGGCCCATGATGCATTATCTCGGCCCATCGTCGATCTCGGGCACCTACACCCGGATGATGGCGGAAGCCGGGCGCGACCTGGTGCTCAATATTCAGCTCCATTCGTTTAACCCGGGAGTGACGGCCAGCTGGCAGGACGCCGCGCTGCGGCTCGGCCAATTCTTCCTGCGGGTGCAGGAAGCGGCCGGATCCTGGTACCGGGCCTACGCCCCGGACGGCACGCCGATAGTGGACTCCGACTGGTTCGGCTACCGATCCGGATCCGGCAAAACCGCGACGGGCACCGTTGTGCCGCTGCTGCTGGCGCTCGCCGAACTGCCGGGTTCAGACAGCGGCGCGCTGCGCAGCGCGGCCCGACGAGCCGGCCTCTTCCTCCTGCGCAACTACGTCGATCACGATGAATACCGCGGCGGGACGCTCGACAACCCCAATGTCGTCGACAAGGAAGCCGCCTTTGTGGCCATGCAGGCGCTACTGAGGCTCTTCGAGGTAGACCCGACCGCGGCGGACTCGGACGAATTGCTCGAGGGTGCGCGCCGGGCGGCGATCATTGCCGTGACCTGGCACTCGGTATGGAACGTTCCGAACATTCCCGACACGGTTCTCGGACTCCAGGGCGCGCGCTCGGTGGGATGGGGAGGGATCAACTCGACGTGGGGCGTCGGTGTCACGGACATCTATTCCTTGTTCTTCGCGGCCGACCTCGTTCGACTTGGACGACTCGCCGGTGAACCACTGTTCGAACACATCGGCGAGCTCATCGCTCCATCAACCCTCGAAATGCTCTCCACGCCCGTCGCCCGTCGCGGCTACGCCGACATCGGGATGCAGCCAGAGGGGATCGCGTTCTGCAACCAGGGTGTCGACGACGGCCTCATCCGCAAAGGAGACACCTGGGGAGGACTCGGGTGGACCTACACAGCCGGCACCTACGGCCTCACAACGTACCTCGCCGAGGTACGCGGGGTACCGGTCACCTAACCGGCCCCGCGCCGCCACGCATTACAGAGGCGTGGCAAATCAACCTGCACTCAACACATCGCAATCAGAGGAGAACCAGATGCGTCGGAAAATAATCACAGTGGCGGCGATAGCCGCTGCCGCCCTGCTCGCCCTGAGCGGATGCTCTGCGAGCGGATCATCGAACAGCAGCAACGGCAAGGCCGTAACCATCGACGTGCTGTCGAATTTCACGCCGGACGTCGCGCGCGGCAAGGTCCTCGACAAGCTGATCGCCCAGTTCAACAAGGCACACAAAGGCGAGTACACGGTCGTTTCCAAGTCACAGCCAGACTGGCCGACTCTGCAAACTCAAATCCGCAACGACATCTCGGCAGGGAGCACGCCCGACGTCTTCCTCTACAACTACAACCCGACCGACCTGTCTCGCGAAAAATCCGGTCAACTAATGGACTGGACGAAGTACCTGGACGCTGACACGACGTGGAAGAAACGCTACCCGGCATCCGCCCTGAAGCAGCTGACCATCGGCGGGAAGGTCGTCGCCCTACCCGGTGACCAGTCTCCCGCACTGTTCTACTACAACACCGAGCTGTTCAAGGCTGCCGGAATTTCATCCTTCCCGACGACGTGGACCCAATACTTCGCCGACGCGCAGAAGCTTGAGAAGTCAGGCAACTCCACCATTTCCCTCATGACGACGGATGACGCGTGGTACACCATGAACGCGTTCAGCTACCTGGCGCTGTCCGCCGGCGGAGAAGACGCGTTCGCCGTTGGTAAAAACCTCGACAATTCCTCGATCGTGAGCGCCGCCACCCAACTGAAGAAGCTGTTCGCTGTCGCTTCGAAGGATGCGCTCGGTGGCAACTACGCCGCCGCGTCGGCCGACTTCCTGGCCGGGCGCTCCGCCACCGTCATCGACGGTCCCTGGCTCATCAGTTCCATCCAGTCGCAAATGAAAGATTCGTCGGCAGTGAAGGTCGCCGCCGCTCCCACCAACGGTAACGGCAAACTGAAGGCCGGATCGATCGTCACCGACTCGCTCAACGCCTGGGGCGCTGCGAAACAGAGCGATCCGAACAAGACAAAGGCCGTCGTCGCGTGGATGAAGTTCTTCGAGTCCAACTCCTCCGCCGCCGACATGGCGACCGCGGGGCAGTATCCGATGAGCATCGACACCACGCTGTCCGCATCGGCCAAGTCGCAGACATCGCCGCAGATGGCGCAGGTGCTTTCGATCAACAACGCCGCACCGACAGCAACGGTGAACATCGAACGCAACCTCACAACCTCCGCGCAGTCGCAACTGCCGGCGATGCTGGAGTCGCTGATCCTCGGGCAGACAACACCCCAGCAGTTCGCGTCCGCCCTACAGACCGCGAACTCAAGCAAGTAACTCCACCCACCGAAGCGGGCCCGGATGTGCGCAGCACGTCCGGGCCCGCACCCCCGAGGAGCATCCATGGCCAGGCGACACCAGATCGTCCTTTATCTGCTTCCAGCGCTTGTGCTGGTCACACTGTTTCTCGCGATTCCGGTTGTCGTGACACTCGGGCTCAGCACGACGTCATGGGACGGTATTGGAACACCCACCTGGGTAGCCCTCCAGAACTTCGTCACCCTGTTCAACGATCCCGCGTTCATTACTGCGCTGCGAAACACGCTGGTCTGGGTACTCGTCGGAGTGTTCATCCACACCCCGCTCTGCATCATCGTCGCGCTCATCGTCGCCCGGCGGCCACGCGGCTGGAAGGTCTTCCGCACGGTACTGTTTCTCCCCAACATCGTCTCGGCGACGTCCCTCGCCCTGCTCTGGTACTTCGTCTTCAACGTGAGCCTCGGTCTACTTAACTCCGGCCTCACTGCAGTCGGGCTGAAATCGTGGACGAAGAACTGGCTGTTCGATCCCTCGACGGCCCTGGGAGCGACGATGACCCCTTGGGTGGTTTACATCGGGTTCGGTATGGTGCTGTTTCTCACCCAGATCGGCACCATTCCGAAGGAATACTACGAAGCGGCCTCGCTCGATGGCGCGACAAGTCTTCGACAGGACATTTCAATCACAATCCCGCTCATTCGACGGGCCATCGCCTTGCAGATCCTCTTCGTCGTCGGATACGCACTTCGCAGCTTCGAGTACCCCTTCATCATGACCAACGGCGGACCGAACAATGCGTCGATGACGCTCTCCCTGTACATCTACCAGAAGATGATCACCGCGAATGAGGACGGTCTCGCAATGGCGGCGGGCGTCGTCACGCTGGTCATCGGTGCAGCGATCACCGCAGTTGTTTTCTGGGGCCTGAGGAGGGCCGAGCGATGAGCATTGTAGGAAAGAGCGTCAGGTGGCTTATTCTCGCCATCTTCATCCTGATCACACTGGTGCCGCTGCTGTGGCTCATCATCTCCTCGTTCAAGACCAACCAGGAGCTGTTCACCAGCCCCTTTGCGCTGCCCACGAGCTGGTCGTTCGACAACTATGCGAACGCCCTGACCGACCATCCGTTGTTAACTTTCCTGAAGAACAGCCTTCTGACGGCCCTGATCTCCACAGCGCTCGTCATCTTCGCTTCGCTGCTGGCGTCGTATGCGCTCATGCACCGGTTCCGCGCGAGCCGCGCGACCTTCGCGTTCCTACTGTTTGGCATCCTGCTGCCGGTGAATGCCCTGATGACGCCGATCTTCTTCATCGTGCACACCATTCACCTTTACAACACCACACTCGGTCTTTCGCTCGTATATGCCGGGCTCTTCTTTCCGCTCGGCTTCCTGATCGTGAAGATGTACATGGACACCACGCCCCTCGAAATCCTCGAGGCCGCCCAAGTCGATGGCGCAGGCTTCCACACGATCTTCCTTCGCATAGTGGCCCCTCTGACGGCGCCCGGTGCAACGACTGCGGCGATTTTTCTTATGATCAGTGCGTTCAACGAGCTTCTGTTCGCGTCGATCCTCACCCAAGACACCAACGCCCAGACCGTGCAGGTCGGCGTGCGGTACTTCCTTAGTACCTATTCGGCGAACTATCCGCTGGCGTTCGCGGCAACGGTAATCGCGATCGCCCCGACGATCGTCCTCTACATCATCCTCAGCGACCGGATCGTCGCGGCGATGACCGCTGGCAGCTTGAAGTGAAATCGGACCACAGACAATGACCGAGCAGATGACCAACTCCGCCGCCGTCTCGGCGATGCCGGTGCAGCCCTCATTCGGACTGCTCATGCCGCTCTCGCTCAGCGCCGTCACGATAACCGGTGGGTACTGGGGCGACCGACAACGCATCAACGCGGATGCGACGCTGCCGCATTGCCTGTCGTGGATCGAACGGCTTGGCTGGCTTGCCAACTTCGAGCGGGTCGCCGAGGGCGTTGCATTCGAGCATGAGGGTCGGGAGTTTTCGGATTCCGAGATATTCAAAGTGCTTGAGGCTCTCGTCTGGGAATCCGCTCGTACTGGTGACGCATGGGCCGAGCAGACATACCAGCGGCTGTCCAGCATCGTGGTTTCGGCACAGCAACCAGACGGCTACCTGAATACGAGGTTCGGCTCACCCGGGCAAGCCGCCCGATACACCGACCTTGAGTGGGGCCATGAGCTGTACTGCGCGGGCCACCTCATTCAAGCGGCCGTGGCACGGCTACGCACGGCCGGACACGACTCTCTCACCGAGGCCGCGCTCCGTCTCGCCGATCACATCGTCGACACCTTCGGCCCCGACGGCAGGGCCGCTGTATGCGGTCATCCCGAGGTGGAGGTGGCGTTGGCAGAACTCGGGCGTGTGACCGGAGATAATCGTTACCTGGACCAGGCGCGCCTGTTCGTCGAACGACGCGGGCACGGTCTACTCGCGGAGCAGGAAGTCGGAAGTGCGTACTTCCAAGACGACGTGCCCGTGGCCCAAGCCGATGTGCTCAGTGGGCACGCCGTACGAGCCTTATACCTTTCAGCAGGTGCAGTCGACGTCGCGATCGAAGGACAGGATGACGAACTGCTTGCCGCCCTGCGCCGGCAGTGGCGCAACACGGTTGCGCGCCGCACCTATCTGACCGGCGGCATGGGATCGCGGCACGAAGGCGAGGCATTTGGCGATGACTTTGAGTTGCCCTCTGATCGGGCGTACTCAGAGACGTGCGCTGCGGTCGGTTCCCTCATGTTTAGCTGGCGGCTCCTGCTGGCTAGCGGCGGTGTCGAGTACGCCGACCTGATGGAGCGCACCCTCTATAACGTGATCGCCGCTAGTCCCGATGAGGCCGGTACGTCCTTCTTCTACGTGAATCCTCTCCAGCGCGACTCCGTGGGCAGCCCCGCTGCGGAAGATCGACCAAGTCCGCGAGCGTCATCGAGTTTGCGAGCGCCCTGGTTCGAGGTCTCCTGCTGTCCGAACAACATCGCCCGAACCATCGCGAGCCTCTCCGCCTACGTGGCCACCTCGGACACTTCGGGGATCCAGCTACACCAGTACATGCCGAGCATCATCGATACGACGCTCGCCGACGGATCCCGCGTCGCTTTCACCGTCGAGACGAATTATCCCGACATAGGTACGATCCGTGTTCGGATAGACGCCGCACCAACGACGCCGTGGACGCTCAGCCTGCGGATACCGTCATGGGCAAGCAAAGCCACCGTTCTAATCAATGGCAGTTCGCAACAGGCCACCGCGGGAGTGTTCAAGGTACGTCGTACCTTCGCGCAGGACGACGAAGTTGTGTTGCGGCTGCCGATGAAGCCCCGCATTGTCTTTCCTGACTCTCGAATCGACAGCTTGCGAGGCTGCGTCGCGTTCGAGCGCGGTCCTCTCGTGCTGTGTGCCGAGTCGATCGACACACTCGACGGTGGCGGTCTCGAGCGGCTCGCCGCATTGCCCTCCACGCTTTTCGAGGAGGACGAGCTGACAACCGTCCACGTCGTGAGGGATCGCGCCGACGACTTGGGGTTCCCGTACACAACGAACGTGAACGACTTCGCGGAGTCTATAGCCGACACGTTCGCGCTTCCGCTGATCGCCTACAACTCGTGGGCGGAGCGAGGCCCATCCACCATGCGAGTCTGGCTGCCAATCTCGACGGAAACCTCTGAACGATAGTGTGTGCTTACCAGGTGGCAGCATGGTCTGAATGGGAGGCGGCATGAGGGAGCAGGGGGCTAGTTCCGGAATCGTGACCGACGGCTCGCTGTCCACGCGCCCCTCGACACTTCGGGATGTCGCAGTGACTGCCGGAGTGTCCATGGCGACCGCTTCGAAGGCTCTCAACGGGCGCGATCATGTTCGTGCAGAGACCAGGGAGCGAGTCGAGCGAGCAGCCGAACAATTGAACTTCGTGCCGGCGGTTACCACGTATGGCTCCAAGAGCATCCGCACCGGGACGGTGGGATTGCTCACTAGTGACCTCGAGGGCCGGTTCTCGATCCCCGTACTGATGGGAGCCGAGGACGCCTTTGGCGCCGGGAGTACCTCGGTATTCCTGTGCGACGCGCGAGGCGACCCGGTGCGGGAGCAGCACCAGTTGAGAGCTTTGCTCTCACGTCGGGTCGACGGACTCATCGTGGTCGGGGATCAGACGAATCCGCGCCCGTCGCTCGGCCAGAATCTGCCCGTTCCAGTCGTCTACGCCTACGCTCCATCCAGCGATCCTCGCGACATCTCGGTGATCAGTGACAACGTGGAAGCTGGCCGTATCGCCGCGCAGCACCTCATCGACTGTGGCAGGAGTCGGATCGCGTACATCGGCGGCGACGTGTCCTACAACGCGGCTCGGGACCGCGCCACGGGGGCCCTCGAGACGGTGCACGCCAACGGGCTCGAGTTTGTGGGCGGATCGCCGCTGTTTGGCGCCTGGACCGAGGAATGGGGTCGGGGGGCCACACGCATCCAGCTGGCGCGCGATCCGGACCTCGACGCCATACTGTGCGGCAGCGACCAGATCGCCCGTGGAGTGCTCGATGTACTTAAGGAGGAGGCCAGAGACGTTCCGCAGAATATCTCAGTCATGGGACACGATAACTGGGAGCAGATCGCCGGGCACTCGCGTCCGCCGCTCAGCACCGTCGACATGAATCTCAAACAGATTGGGAATGTCGCCGCTCAGATGCTGTTCGCTGCTATCGACGGCAAACCACAACCGGGTAACCACACGGTGTCGTGCCGGGTCGTCGTTCGCGGCTCTACGGCCGCAGGCGACTAAGCGCAGCATCAAAGGTCCTTCTAACCAGACCTGAATTCATCTGAATGTCAGAACACGGGGTTGTGGATCTGTGGGGTTTCGGTCAAATCCGCGCGCTAAATAGTGCCTCTGATCAGCACCTACGACATGTCGCAGGTGCTACTCACGATGTGCCACAAATGTGCCACAAGGCCCCTGGGCAGGGACGGTTCCGGGAAACATGAGGCGGACTGCAAACCTCTGACCTGCACAAACACTGGTGGGCCCCGTCGGGCTCGAACCGACGACCTACGGATTAAAAGTCCGCAGCTCTACCAACTGAGCTAGAGGCCCGGGGTATGGGAACAACCGTAGGAACAACTGCGGGAGGAACCCAGCACACCGCCCGTAGCCTAGTGGACCGGTCGTGGGCCACCAACCCAGTACCGGGGTGTTCGACTGTTTTGGTCAGATGATGTCTTCGGCCTACTCGGTTGGTCGACGTTAGCGCACCAGACGTCAGGGCAGCACGTGGCAGGCTGCCGCTCGTGCAGGCAGGCCGGACTGCGGCGGGCGTACGAGGCCGACAGGAAGTTCTCATCGCGGTAGACATCTCAGATTCTCGATGTCAAGCAGCGACGGGTATGTGCGCCCAGGCGGTTGTCTCGCTGTAAGTGGTTCGGGTCATCATTCAGTCGTGGAGGATCCAGACGAGGTGGTTGGCGAGCTGGCGCAGAGCTGCCTGGGTGCCCAGTCTTGCGGGCTCGCATGGCGTCGTCGTAAGGACGCGCTCCAGGGGAGCCGCGGGGCGCTCCGAAGGCCCACTGTTGGACGGCGTCGCCGAGTCTGTCGTTTCTTGTGTGGCGGGCCAGGACCACTGGCATGGTTCCTGAGGCCCGCGTGATGGGCGACGTCCCGCGTAGTTCCTGCCGACTTTGGCGTGTGCGCAGCGGGCAGGGTCATCTGCGAACTCAGCCAGCACCCGGGCGCCGAGCATGACACCGAGCCCTGGTTGGCTGACGAAGACGTCTGCGTCTGGGTGTCTGCCAAAAGGCCCAGCCACAACAGCGCCCAAGGCGTCGATCTCGTTGGTCAGTGCGGTGATCAGGCGACCCGCCGGCGGCTATGACCGCGAACGCTTCCTGCACCGTGGCGGGCTGCCGTAACGCGGGGGCCCGCGAGATGGTTTGTACCGCTGGCGTTCTGGCCTTGATGTTGCGGTGGTTGGCGCATCTGAGCGCGGCACTGAAGCGTTGGCCGTCTGGGTTGTCTGTTGACCTGGCTGCCCGACGACAAAACTGACGCTTTGCTCACGACTGGCCACCTACGGCTTTCCCATCCTGCTGTGGAGCAGTCGATGCGGCTGTGGCGGTATTTGCCCGACCGGCTTGCGCCGTTGCTTGTGGCTGGGGCGTTGCCTCGGACCGGTCCAGGTTAGGAGGTGCGCCATGGCGGGGCTACCCATCGGGCATGACCGGGTCCCCATCGATCAGCAGGCCCTGACCGTCCGGTACCCGTGAGACCAACGAAGAGGTCGATGACCCCTGAGTAAGGTCGGGGCTTGATTGACTCGCAGTGACGGGCGGACACTACGGCGCCCGGCGAGATGCTGGCGGCGATGGTTTACCAAGACCGTCGTGGCGAAGTACCACCTGGCTGTTCGGCCGTCTTAAGTGAAACGACCTCATCGGGCCCTCGAAAAGGCCTAACGCAGTCTTAACGGCCAGGTTCGTCTTCTTATCGGGTGATCCCTTTCCGCGCGTCGGCTCTAAGGCGTACAACGATGAGGTGAAGGTACCGGATCGGTTCAGCAGGCACTACCGGTTACTGGCAACGGCGCTCGTGGCCCCCTTGGTCGCCTGCCTGATCCTGCTCCCCTTCAGAGACAGTGTCCCCAACACCAGTGCCGCGTTGCTCATGGTCCTGGTGGTGGTGGGGGTCGCCTCAGCCGGCGACCGGCTGGCCGGGTTGCTGGCCGCGCTGTCGGCCGGACTGGGGTTCGACTTCTTCCTGACCCGGCCGTACGAGA
>ODAK010007720.1_pt1 | contig 10810 bp, 10 predicted proteins | sample 1539591 | NCBI WGS metagenome assembly ODAK01 (sample SAMEA3539303, study PRJEB22396) | soil metagenome | biome: tundra; feature: field; material: soil | place: USA | collected 2010-05 | depth 0.15 m | reverse complement strand
GTTCGGTCATCTTGATATTCGAGTGGCACAGGATTTTCGCGAGGTCATAAAGATCGCCGCCGTTCATCATGAACCAGGACGAAAACGTGTGACGCAGATCATGGAAGCGAAAGTTCTTGATTGCCGCCCTTTCGAGCATGTCGTCAAAACTCCCTTCCACACGCTGCCGTCCGCTCGTTGCGCCCGGTTCCGGCGGAAAAATCCGATCCTCACCCATGACGGCGGGAAACCGCCGCAGCTCGCCGGCGAGTTCTGGAAGCATCGGCACGTAACGCATTTTCCCGCCCTTCAGCTTCGCCCTCACCGCCAACAACCCCTCGCTGTACTTCACGTCTGCCCATCCCAGGCCGAAGATCTCCGACACTCGCATTCCGGTTGTGACGGCGATTAGCACAATCAGTCTCAGACGGTAAAACGTCTTGTTGATCCTTCGTGTACCTTTGCGGTATATCTTTTCATCCAACGCCTGCTTCAGCCTCCGAAGCTCGTCTTCGGACAGGTAGCGGTCCCTTTGGTCATCCGGCCTTCTCACCTCGACTTGATCCGCGGGGTTCCGGTCGATGCCGGTGTCTTTGGACCAAATCGTCGATGCCTTCTCCATCATGTGATGCATGACACTAAAGTGCCGCACGGCTGTACCTGGCGATAAATTGCGAACCGCCGTGAGGTTTTCATACCAGCTCCCTACGGCGTCGCCGTCAATCTCCCGAACGAAAGACTGGCCCAACTCGGATCGGATGCCATCCAAAACGCTTTTCTCTCGGCTTGCCGAACGCTTCTTGACACCGTAATGCGTCCAGTACCGACCAATCAGCGCCGACATCCGAAAGTTAACCTCCCTCTTGATATCGAGATGCCGGTTTTCATCGCGTACCGACATCTTCTTTCGTTCGATCTTTCGCGCCAGTTCATATGCACCGTGGACCCGCAGGCTTTTATTTCGGCCTCCTTCTCTCCAACGGACTTCAAACACTCCATCGGACTTCTTGTGAATAGACACTCAAAGCTTCTCCTTTCAGTCAATGGTTTCGATTGTGTGCTGCTCAATGAAGCGCTCCAGCGCTTGCACATCGAACCGCAACGCTCGACCAACCTTGACGCAGGGAACCTCCCGCAACCTGGCCTTCTTGTAGACCGTGTCTACTTCCAGTCCCAGGTATTGGGCAGCCTCCCTGACATTCAGGAGCCGCCTACCGATTCCTTCATTAGACACTGTCGAAGCTCTCATGTCATCTCTCCAGTAACATCCCGATCTCGATTTCTAGGTGAAGGGAACACCGCGCACGCCCGGTGGCCCGAAAAAATGAACATGCAAATAGCGCCTCGGTTCGCGAAGGCTCGATTCTCAGTGGGATTTGATTTCGACATAGTCGTCGTCTCCTTTGTTTAAACTAGGTTTCTGCCTGTAGGATCGCCATCGCCGTGGATGGTCCGGATATCGAAGGTCTTTTCAAGTGCCCGTCGCGCCTGGGCGAAAGGGTCTCGTATAGGTTGGCCGGGAACGCGTGGCGTTTCTGCCGATGCTTCTTGCGCCTGGTCCGGCGGGTCCGGCGTTTGCAGAGCGGCACCAGTTTGTCGGAGAAATGCCTCTAACGCCTCTGTGTTGCGGTTGGCCTCTTCTCTGCGGCGGAATCGCCTCTTATAGGAACTCAAAGTTGCACGCGTGACTGTTACGCCTTCCTCTTCAAGCCATTCGCGAATGCTCTTCAGACTCTGACCATCGGCCAGGGCTCCCTCGATCTCCCGCCACAGTGCTCGAATCTGTCCCGCTTTGGTGAGCGGCTTTTCCTCGCGCCGCGCAGCGAGGCGGTTTCGGACCTGCGTGACCCATTTCCCGCTTCGTTTGTCCGAGCCAGTTGCTCCCGTCCGCACTGTCATTTGGTCAGCCCGCCTCCGTTCAGCGATTCCATCACTAGGGGAATGGCGAAGGGATTTTGGGACAGGAAGCAGAAAAGTGCAAAATGCGGCAGATTGTGGCGTTATGTGGCGTTTTCCTGGCAGGTGGCACGCGAGAGGCATTTGGTGGCAAAAGGTGGCGAATTGTGCCACCTTCCCGCCTCCCAACAAACACTTTCCAACAACCAACACGGGTAGTGGAACATAAGAGTGGGATGCGTCTTTGTGTGTTCTGGTTGATTTGTGTTTGATAGCGTTGGATTTCTTGCGGGATGCATTCCGGTGAAAATGCATCCCGCTCGGGATGCGCCTTCAATTTCTTGATTTGGCGCCTTTCTATGCCTGCTGCCGGCATTGACAAGATGTTCGGACGGGCCCATCGGCGAACTATCCAAATCTATCAGGCGACGGACGATGGCATCCAAGCGGCGACCGAAAAGGGCCAGCTTCTTGTCACCAACGAGGTTGATACTCGTCATCCGGTGGAATCCAATCAGAAGAAGAACCGGTGAGTACAGCCGTGGTCGCCACCCCGCTCGATCAGCTTTGACGATCACTCACTGTCGGGGGCGTCGCAGAACTTTCCACTCATCTTGCTCTCGCGTTGGGCGGGACTCGAACCCGAAGGCCGCATTGACGAGACGCAACTTATTGATTCGATAAAACGACAGAATCGCTAAAATCGATGCTCCCGCCGAACTGAGGTACACGGCGGGTACACGGGCCGCTGATTCTTTCATAGCCAGATGCGCATCCTATAAATTCGCGGGTGTTGTGCCTAGGCACAGTTGAGAAGCGTTGCCTTTCAGCGTCCTTCACTTTGCCCGCGGTGGATATCGCAGCGTGCTAGCGTCAGGAGTTGGTATTTAAGCGTTAGACGTGCGGCGGCCCCCCTGCGCCCAGGACAGTTCTCAATTCGCCTCTGAAGTATCCTCTTTCCGCTTGCTTACTTTTCTATGACCTATCTGCCGCGTGTTGAAATGTGTGGGACCCAGTTGAACGCGGAGGCTCTTAACAACTAACAAAATCATCTACAGCGCTCTGCAAAACTCTAATGCGATGCACCACTGCGTGATCCCTTTGTGGTTTCCGCCTCGGTGATTACGAGTAACAGCCACAAACCGACTCCTTAACGCATCGACGAAATCAAGTTGACTTTGCGCCGACATGACGAGAGTAATTCCGCACAACTGCCGTTTCTTGGGAGCTTCAGTCCTGCCCCTCGGAAGCAGAGTATTGAGATGTTCCTTTCGTGGTTGGCAGGCGACGTGGACGAAACCTTGGCATCCCTTGGAAGCATGAATTCCGCAGACAGATAACAGGGCTACGGTTCTCAAAACTGGAGTTCCAGCGTGAACTGAAAGCTACGGCTGTCGTCCAGCGTATTGGTGATCTCGCCGAAAGCCGGGGAACTCAGGTCCGGGTTAAGATAGGCGAATTGCGGAGTGTTGAAGAAGTTGATCGATTCGGCGCGGAACGTGGCCGCCACTCCGAGCGCAGCTTCCAGGAACGCGTCAAGGCGGCGTTTCATGTTGCGGATGCCGCCTCTGCGGAAGGTATTGAAGCCGAGGGTGCCGCCGGAATCCGTCGGGGCGATGTAGCCGAACGCGAACGCGGCAGCAACATCGTCGAAAGACTGGGGTCACCGATGATGCGGCCGAGGATAGTGGGAGGAAGGCACCTCACAGCTCATCCATCGCGGAAAGATTTCTCTTGGATCTCGACGAAGCCACCGACCAACCGCTGCACCATGGCGTCTCGGATGCCCGGCCGATGCCGGAACGCCTTCGCCGTCGGCTTGTTTCTCATTGCGCTTGGCGACGTGGGCCAGTGGGCGCTAAATCGCCGATGCACTCCCGGAGCATGCCGGCGAAACTCCATCTTCTGGATTCTGAGCAAGTCACGATTCGTTCGGAAGTACCGGCGTTCAGAGTCAAGTTGCCGCGTAACGCCCGTTCCGCGCGGATTTGATGCGCCCACAGTCTACCTGAATCGGGCGAAGAGCTGCTCCGGCGTACCTAGGAAGCCAAATTTTGGGTCGCAGCTTCATCCAGATCCACTGGTTTCTGGCATTGACGTCGCACCGACGCACCTGTCGAAGGGAGCCTCGTGGCTTCCAAGGTCTCTGTCGCATTTCGCGAAATCCTAACGTTTACAACAATCTGCGGAATCTGCTCTTAGCGCATTCGGGTTCGGACACACGCGGAGAATGGTTCAGGCCGCAAGTGGAAGCTCAATGCACACGCTTAGCCCGGGGTTCATGTTCTCGGCCCACAGACGCCCTTGATGGACAGTAATGGCCCGTGAAGCAATCGCGAGACCGAGCCCCACACCACCTGTGGAGCTATCGCGCGAATCGTCCACGCGGAAGAAGGGTTGGAAGATCTTCTGCAGCAATTCTTCGGGAACGCCCGGGCCCGAGTCACGAATACAGATACGCGCCGTTTGGCCCGCGCTCTCCATCGTGACGTCCACGGTTGACCCCCGGGGTGTGTGACGGATTGCATTCCGGACGACGTTTTCTACCGCCCGGCGCAACAATTCCCGGTCCCCTCGAAGCATCAAATCCAGTTCGCCGCCGACGCCGATACTGCAGCCCCGCGCAGTAGCATCTACCCGGCAATCGTCGACGACGCTGCAGAGCAAATCGCCCAACCGTAGACGCTCCAAGCGGGTGCCGGAAGGATTGCCTTCCGCCCGCGTCACTTCGACCAATGTTCCGACCAGATCCGTCAAGCGGTTGATCTCCTTCTTCAACCGCTCCACCGCCGCGTCGCGATCCGGCGCTGTTCGGGTCAGTTCGGCGGCAAAACTCAAGCGCGCCAACGGGGATCGCAGCTCGTGTGAGACGTCCTGCAACAAGCGGCGCTCGGCAGTCACCAACGTTCCGATGTGCTCCGCCATGTGATCGAAGCTTCTGCTAAGCTCGCCGATTTCATCGCGGCGGCGCGATTTTAGGCGCACGTCCAACTCGCCGCGTCCGAATCGATCGACAGCTCGCGCCAGATCGCGCAACGGCGTTGCGATGTTCACTGCCAATCCCCAGCAAACCAACGCAACGGCTACCAAGATGAGAAAGTAGTAGGGGAGCAAACTTTGAATGCCGAATGGAGGGGGCAAGACGCTGATCAAGCGGTAACGGTTGTCTTGGGAGGAAGTAATAATCACCAGGTGACCGTTCGATTGTTGCGGCCGTTCCGAGGAGGGCCGGGCAAGCTTTAAGAATTCGGATCGGTCTTCGCCAGTCAGCAGATCTTTGCCGCGAGCATCCGTAAGATAGTCGCGCTCCTTCAGGAAGTGGTGGAGATTTCCCAAATACGCTCCCAGAGCCGGCGAGCCGCCGGACTCGTACGCTTGGACCGCCTCCGACGTCTGCCAAGCGTGTATATCGGTCATGAATCCTCCGCGTGCCGCTGCTCCGGAGACGAATGCCGAAACCATCACGAAAGCAACCAGCGATAGCAGCAGAGTGGCGAAGCACCACAGCAGAATCTTGAAGTAGACGGATCTCATTTGGCCTACTCTATTCTCGAAGCAAACAGATACCCGACACCCCGAACCGTCTGGATCATGGTCCTATCGCCGCCCTCGAGCTTTTTCCGCAGATGGCTGATGTGGACATCCAGCGAGCGTTCGTAAGGCGTGGACTCGCGCTGATACAGGATGGCTGTCAACTCATCGCGCGACACTGCGCGGCCGGCCGATCGCATCAGAAACTCGAGAATGTCAAACTCAATGGTGGTCACCTCAACGCTCTCGCCCTGGCGCCAGACCTCGCGAGTACGCGGGTTCAGTTCGACGCCGCCCGACGAGATGGTTCGCGACTCCGCCATCTCTGCTTTAGTCACGCGCCGCAGCACCGCCCGGATGCGTGCCAACAACTCTTCCGGTCCGAAAGGTTTTGGAAGATAATCGTCCGCGCCCGCGTTCAAACCTGTGATGCGATCGTCTTGCGATGTACGGGCGGTCAGCATGATCACAGGAATCGCGCTGCGCTTCCGCATGATCCGCAGCAGTTCGAAACCGTCCAGTACCGGCAGCATTACGTCAAGAATGACGAGGTCGAAATCTCCTTCCAGCGCACGAGCCAGACCTTGGCGCCCGTCATGCACCGCCTCCAGTTGAAAGCCATGCGGCGAAAGAAAGTCGCTCATTAAAGAACAAAGCTCGGTATCGTCCTCAACAATGAGAATGGATCGATCGGACCGGCTTCTCTCAAATTCTGTCTCCATCTCCTCGTGATGCCACTTTAGCTCAAATTCCGACAAATCGGACGGTCTGGAGCGAACTTTTACAAAACTTAAGGCACATCCGGGGCCAGAGCATTGTTCACTAGAGAAAATGAACAAGATCGCAGAAGCAGCATTACTGCTGGTTGTCTTAGGTCTGCGGCCGGCGGCGGCGCAGGCGCCGGCGGGCAAGTCTTTCATCGGCACGATTGCGGCGTTCAAGCCGGAAACAGAACTCGAAATCAAGCCGGATAACGCTGCACCGATGGATGTGAAACTAACCGCCGACACCATAGCGCAGAGAGTCGCCCCGGGAGAAAAGACCCTGAGCAACGCGGTAGCCGTCAACGTCACGGAACTTGCAATCGGCGACCGCGTTCTGGTCACGCTGGAGCCAGACAATACAAACGTTCGCCGCATCGTAGTCATGTCCGCTGCCGATATCGGCAAACGCGACGAGCGAGATCGCCTGGATTGGAACGCGCGCGGAATTTCCGGCATCGTTGCCGCCAAAAGCGGCAACGTTATCACTTTGAGGATACGATCGCTCCAGGGCGAAACGCGGCCAACCGTCACCGTGTCCGGCGAGACAAAGTTTCGCAGGTATGCTCCGGATTCGGTCAAGTTCGCTGATGCCAAACCCAGCAAGCTGGATGAGATTAGCATCGGCGATCAGCTTCGCGCGCGCGGCGGGAAGAGCGCAGACGGCTTGGCAGTGACTGCCGAGGAAGTGGTCTTCGGAACATTTCTGACCACGGCCGGCTCGGTGATCTCGGTGGACACTTCGGCGCGGGAGATCGTTATTAAGGAAATGGGAACGGGAAAGCCGCTGGTAATCAAGCTGACGTCGGACTCCCGGATCAAGCAAATGCCGACTTTCGCTGGAATGGGCGGGGCACCGGGAAGCGGAGGTCCACCTTCGGGAGGCTTCAATGCCGGAGCGCGCGCGGGCATGCCGTCCGGCACCGGATTTACGGTGGCGCAGATGGTCGAGATGATGCCGGCGGGAAAAGTGGAGGACGTTAAGCCGGGCCAGACCCTCATCGTTTGCAGCACCAAGGGCGCAACCAGCGATCGCGTCACCGGAATCATGCTCGTCGCAAACGCCGAAACGTTAGTGCGGATGGCCACGGCGCAATCCGGGGCGGGCGCGGGTAGCGTCGGAACATCTCCCCAAGGTATGTCGCCGGGAGGAATGGACCTGGGCGGCATACTCGGCGGCGCCAGTCTGTCAGGTATGGGCCGGTAAGCGGATCGCAGGTCCAATTCCCGGAAGCTCGCATTTTATCGAGAGGATTCATTCATGAAGAGTTTAAGAGAACTGTGGGTATTGGTATGGTGCCTTGTGAATCTTTCGGCGCCATTCGCGCTGCGGGGGCAATCGGCCGCCGCGAGTCTCCATGGAACCATCACCGATCCTTCCGGTGCACTGGTTCCAGGAGCTCTGGTGCAACTGCGAGGTCCGGGGGGCGAGCAGCGAACCACCACCGACACAATTGGGCAATACACGTTTCCAACGTTGTCCAGCGGCAAGTACAACGTGCGCGTCATCGCGAAAGGATTCGCCGTTGGCCAGAAGCAGGGTGTGGAGATTAAAGGGCCAGCCGTCTTCGATCTGAAACTCGCTATCGAATCCACAGCGCAAGTGGTCAACGTAGACGACGAAGCCAACACAACTGCCGTCAACACCGATCCAACTTCCAACGGCGGCGCGCTGGTACTCAGGCAGAAGGAACTGCAGGCTCTCTCGGACGATCCCGACGAACTATCTCAGCAATTGCAAGCCATGGCGGGGCCAGGCGCGGGCCCGGCCGGCGGGCAAATCTATATCGACGGATTCACCGGCGGCAACCTGCCTGCCAAATCATCCATCCGCGAGGTCCGGATCAATTCCAATCCGTTTTCCGCCGAGTATGACCGCCCGGGCTTCGGCCGTATCGAGATATTTACCAAACCCGGAACCAACGATCTGCACGGCCAGGTGTTTTTCCAATACAACGATCAGTACTTCAATTCGCGCAGTCCGCTGTATACGGAATCGTCGTCGCTGCCGCCCTACAAAAACTTATTTTTCGGCGGCAACCTGAGCGGCCCGATCAAGAAGGGCAAAGCATCCTTCACGCTGGATTTTGAACGCCGCAACATCACCGAGAACGCGTTCATTCTGGCGACCGATTTAGATAGCAGTCTGAATGCGCATACGGTAAATCAGGGATTGCTGACCCCGCAAACCCGCACCACCGTGAGCCCGCGCGTGGATTACGCGATCAACGCGAAAAACACCCTGGTAGTGCGCTACCAAGATGTACGCGTCGGTCTCGACAACCAAGGAGCGAGCGGCTTCAATCTCGCGTCCACGGCCTACAACGAGAGCACCAAGGAACAAGCCGTTCAAGCTACGGAAACGGCCGTAATCAGCCCGAGTTTGATCAATGAAGTGCGTTTTCAATACATGCGGAGCACCACGGCATACGCGGTGCCCGGCGATGCCCCGTCCCTTTCGGTGCAAGGCGCATTCACTAGCGGCAGCGCAACCGTTGGCAATTCCCGCAATCTCACCAACAAATGGGAATTTTCGAACATCACCACGCTGAACCACGGTACGCACACCATCAAGTGGGGCGGCCGCCTGCGGCGATCGTTCAATAACGACACGGCTCTCACCAATTTCAACGGTATGTTCACCTTCGCGGGAGGGCAAGGCGAGGCCTTGGATTCGAACGGCCAGCCGATCACGGGCACGTCGGTGGCGCTGACGGCGCTCGAAGTTTATCAACTGACTTTGCGTCTCCAGAATGAGGGGTTTTCCGCGGCGCAGATCCGCGCTGCCGGAGGCGGAGCTTCTTTCTTCTCCATGAACGCGGGTACGGGACTCACCAGCGTGTCGCAATTCGACATCGGTCTGTTCGCGAACGATGACTGGAGGCTCAGACCGAACTTTACCCTGAGCTACGGCCTGCGCTACGAAACCCAGACGAATATCCGCGACTTCGGCGACTGGTCGCCGCGGCTTGGATTTGCGTGGGGACTGGATGGGGGCGCCCACAAATCCGCCAAAACCGTATTGCGGGGAGGCTTCGGGGTTTTCTACGATCGCGTGGCCGACACCTACACCCTCAATTCCATTCGCTACAACGGAGTGACGCAACAGTCCTATCTGATTTCGAATCCCGACTTTTTCCCGAACGTGCCCTCGCTTGCTTCGCTCGCGGGCAGTCTGCAGCCGCAGACTCTTCAGTTGCTCGATCCTAGCGTGAAAGCGCCGCGAGTTTATCAGTTTAATATCGGGGTGGACCGCCAGCTCAACAAATACGTGCGTTTGAGCGCCAACTATATCAGCAGCCGGGGCGTCCACTTGCTGCGGCAAACCGACGTGAACGCTCCCTACCCGGAAACCAAGATCTATCCGTATGGCGACGATACGGTGCGCCTTGCGGAGGAGGCGGTCGGATTCAGCCGTACTAACCAGCTCTTCATCAATCCCACGGTGAACTACAAGAGGTTGTTCCTGTTCGGATTTTATGCGCTCTCGTATGGAAAGGACGATAACGAGGGCTTGCCCGCAAACCCGTACAATCTGCGGGAGGAGTGGGGGCCGTCGTCATTCGGCGACGTCCGGAGCCGGGCCGTACTCGGCACCGGAATTCCCCTGCCCTGGAAGATCACGGCCACACCTTTTTTCAACGCGAGCAGCGGAACGCCTCATAACATCACCACCGGCCTGCCGGATTCGTCGGGCGACGGCAGTGCGGTTGAACGTCCCGCGCTGCTCGACCTATCGGCCTCCGCCTGCGTGGGCGCAACTTTGAAATACGCACCCGGATACGGTTGCTTCAATCTCAAGCCAGGCGCCGGGACAGCCACCATTGAGCGCAACTCCGGCCGGGGACCGATGTCGGTGAACCTAAGTATGCGCCTATCGCGGACGTGGGGCTTTGGAAGCATCGGAGAGTCGGGACCGGCCGACAAGGATGCTCCTCCTCCTGGGATAGGTGGCGTACGCGGCGGTCCTGGTGGTGGAGGCCCCCCGCGCGGCGGCGGTGGTCCTCCTGGCGGCGGGGGCGGTGGGCCACCCCCTTCCGGAATGTTTGGGTCGGCATCGCCAAAGCGATACAACCTCACGCTGAGCATTATGGCAATGAACGTGTTAAATCACCCGAATTTCGCCAGTCCGAATGGCGATTTGTCTTCGCCCACGTTCGGAGAGTCACTCAGTCTGCAGGGTGGTTTCGGGCCGGAGGGAGGCACCAGCACCTACAATCGCAAGATCAGCGTTCAATTGCGATTGTCATTTTAGACTGTATGAAATCAGTCTTAGACTTAGAAGCCGTAAGAAAAAGGCGGGCGCACCGACTCCCTCACGGTCGCGGTTCCCTAACATTCTCTTTCCGAACCGCGAGCGTAAGCGACCGGTCGAATTTTGCTGCTTGCTTACAGTTCCAGCCGCCCTTGATACAGCATGTCCTTCAAGCTGAATTTAGCCTTGATCCGAAGAGGGCCCACGCTGGTCACGAATGTCACATCTTTATCGGCGGGCGCAATCGAGCCAGGACGCCGCGGAAAAGTAAATAGGATACCTTCTTGACCCGAGTTATGGACTATCTCAACTCGCTCCGGAGCGATCGGATCTTTCCCTTTGCGCTGCAGCGAGGTCGCATTTTTCAAAAAATCGAGGACGGTTCCCG
>ODAK010007719.1_pt1 | contig 10810 bp, 9 predicted proteins | sample 1539591 | NCBI WGS metagenome assembly ODAK01 (sample SAMEA3539303, study PRJEB22396) | soil metagenome | biome: tundra; feature: field; material: soil | place: USA | collected 2010-05 | depth 0.15 m | reverse complement strand
CAAGGTTCACGAACGACGATTCTTCCGTAGGGGTATATCAACTGGTTGCAACCCCGAGGAATCAGTTTCGGGATGCGCAGAATGCCGAGGTTCTAGGACGCGAAAGAGCTCGTTGGAGATTCTCATGCTCCTCTGGCGGGAGGAACGACAAGCCCTCTTTGCCGAACACCTCATGTGTGCGGCGCGCTCGTCGCGCCGATGAGACCGCCGATCCATTCGCCGAGGTCGGGCGCCGCTTCGAGCTGTTCACGGACGGCAAGCTACCCGGCTGCCACCTCTGCCCAGTTAACCTGCCTCGATGGCTGCGGACCAACGACGTGTTGCTGACCTGCTCGTACGCTGCCTCGAGCACGAGGGCGTCACTTGCGTGTTCGGCATCCCTGGCGAGGAGAATATCCACTTCACCGATGCCCTGGCCCGGTCGTCAATCCGGTACGTCTTGGTCCGCCACGAGCAGGCGGCATCGTTCATGGCCGAGATCTTCGGCCGCCTCACCGGGCGCGCCGGTGTTTGCTCGGCGACTCTCGGCCCGGGCGCCATCAACCTTCTCCTCGGGACGGCCGACGCCACCACCAACTCCACACCAGTTGTGGCCTTCTCGGCGCAGGTCGGGCTCAACCGCATCTACAAGGAGTCCCACCAGAGCGTCGACCTGGTGTCGATGTTCGCTCCGGTGACGAAATGGGCGGCTCTGGTGCACACCCCGGGGGCGGTCCCCGAGATGGTCCGCAAGGCGTTCAAGCTGGCTCAGACCGAGCGCCCGGGCGCCGTCTACCTGGCCGTGCCCGAGGACATCGAGGCAATGGCAGCACCGGACGAGCTGGTCCCGCTCGACCTCAACATTCCCCGACCTGACGAGCCCTCGCCGTCGCAGGTCAGACGGGCGGCGGCCGTGCTCGACGGGGCTCGCCGCCCAATCGTGCTCGCCGGGCACGGAGCGGCCCGGAGCGGCGCCGCGGCCGCCCTGCAACGCTTCTCCGAACAGCTCGGCATCCCGGTCGCCACCACCTTTCACGGCAAGGGTGTGTTCCCTGACGATCACCCACACGCACTGGGTGCTGTGGGGTTCATGAGCCACGACTACGTCAACTTCGGTTTCGACGAGGCGGACGTGATCGTCAGTGTCGGCTATGAGTTGCAGGAGTTCGACCCGGTGCGGATCAACCCGGGCGGGGACAAACGAATCCTCCATCTGAGTCGCTTCCCGGCCGAGGTGGACGCCCACTATGACGTCGAGGTCGGCGTTCAAGCCGACCTCAGCCGGACGCTCGACGCACTGGCCGCCACCACGACTCGCCGGTTCGGAATGGGAGCGAGCGGCGAGAAGATCCGCCTGCTACTCGCCGACGAGCTGGCCCGCGGCGCGGCCGACGACAGCTTCCCGGTCAAGCCCCAGCGGCTCGTGTCCGACACTCGTGCCGCCCTTGACCGCTCGGACATCGTCCTCGCCGACACCGGGGCGGTGAAGATGTGGATGGCCCGGCTATATCCCACCTACGAGCCCAACACCTGCCTGATCTCCAATGGGCTGTCCACTATGGCCTTCTCTTTGCCCGGAGCCATCGGAGCCAAGCTGGCCGCGCCCGACAGACGAGTGCTGGCCGCAGTGGGCGATGGGGCATTCCTCATGAACTCCCAGGAGATCGAGACGGCCTTGCGCGAACGCGTTCCGTTGACCGTGCTGATCTGGCAGGACGACGCCTACGGGTTGATCAGGTGGAAGATGGATCTCGAGCTCGGCCACGATGTGGCCGTCGGGTTCTCCAACCCCGATTTCGTGGCTTATGCCGAGAGCTTCGGGGCCCGCGGATTCCGGGTGAGCTCGGCTGGTGACCTGCTGCCCGCGCTCAGCGAGGCCCTGGCTTGCGACACCGTGTCGGTCATCGCTTGCCCGGTCGACTACACCGAGAATGTGCTGCTCACCAACGCTCTCGGCCAGCTCTCCGGGCCGTTCTGAGAAGGGCGCGAAGAGACCGCGGGAAGACCGCTGCACGAATGCGGCATCACTGCAGCAACCGACCACCCTTCACGTACGCCTGGTTGCACCGAGCTCTCGCCGCAAGCTCTCGGTGGTTGTCGATGCTTAGATCCGGAAAAACTCGGCTCCGGCGATCACGGCGCAGTCCTCGAGCGTCTCGATGTCCACGGCGGTGCTGAGCGCCTTGTCATGGGGCCCCACCTGCTGTGAGCCAGGACTCCGCCGACGTGGACCGCTTGGTGCAGACTTTCACACGGCGGCCCTGATCTCGTCAACGACCTGCCGGCCGTCCAATCACCATCCGACCGCACCGTCAAGAAGCTCACGGATCAGGTCCGCATGACCGTTGTGCCGGGCATATTCCTCGATCATGTGGACATAGATCCATCTCAATGAGCACGGCTTCCCACCACGCAGGCCCGTGTCATCCAGCTCGTGACGCTTGGCCGCTTGACGGCTTGCCTCGCACTCAGCCTGCCAGGCGGCCAAGTCGTATTCCCAGCTTGCGTCATCGAGCGGAACAAGCTCGCTGTCTTCCACCGCGGGGTCGTACCAGATCGGCGGTGCGTCCGGCTCAGACAGCAAAACACGGCGAAACCAGTTGCGCTCGACCTCAGCCATGTGCCTTACAAGCCCATGCAGAGACAATTTCGACGTCGCGACTGGTCGGGCCTTAAGTCGGTCGTCATCTAGTCCCTCGCACTTCAACAACAGCGTGGAGCGGTGAAACTCGAGCCAGGCGTCAAGCATCTGACGGTCCTCCAGGAGGAACGACGGTTCCACTCGCCGGGGATCGTGGAGATCTTCCACCATTGGCGCATCCTCCTCCTTGGGTCAGCGAGTAACTGCCGGACAGTCGGCTGGTGGCAACACGCAAGCATATGTTCGCGAATGGGGCATCGCTGTCCTCGGGCCTCGTGCGTCACCTGCGTGTCACGCCGAGGAGGCTGGAACCTAAAACTCCTTGGTAGATCGAGCCGCTTTGGCACCCGTCACGAGGCGCTCCCGATCGAACATCCTGGAGACGAATCGCAATGCCTGCACGTCGATCACCAGCAGCCCGACCGCGAACTCGACTGCAACCGTGAATGTCGGATGGATCGCACCGATCCCGAGCAGCACGACCACGCCGAGAGGGGGGAAGCTGGCGATCATCCCCAGCTGCTGGGCGACGCGGATCTCGCTCGCCCTGACAGACACCGCCATTCCGACCACGATGGCCCAGCCGGCCAACAAGGGGGTGAAGAGGACCAGGGCGAGCAGTACCGGGCCCTGATGGAACACCTCTGAGACGATGGCGGGGTTGGCGAACAACCGAACGACAGCGAAGAAGAGCCCGAATACCGTGTAGGCGAGCGCCAACGTGGGGATCATGACCGCCGCGGCCTTGCCCAAGATGAACTCCTGTCTGCGAATTGGCGTGGTGAGCAACGGCTCGAGTGTCCCCTGCTCGCGCTCGCCGACGACACAGTACGCGGCGAGGGTGGAAGGTGTTATGACCGGAATCAAGAGCAGGAGGAGGAGAGGAAGACTGAAGTAGCTCGCACTCGTTGTGGACGGCGACGCGAGGAAGACGGAAAGAGTGGGCTGGACGAGGAATATGGCCGGCAGGATGACCATGGCCACGACGATGGACCGTTTGCGCCGGTAGTCCCGAAGCTCCTTACGGACAACGGCGCGGACCCGTCCGACATCGAGGCCAATCATTGCCTGCGGGCCTCGACGTCTTCGTCGATCAGCTCGAGGTACACCTCTTCGAGCGAATGCCGTGCTTCGCTTATGGACAGGACATCGGCTCCGGCGCCGACGAGTCCCCGTGTCACTTCAGGGGCGGCAACTCTCGGATCCGACACCGAGAGCAGATAGGAGCCCGGATCTTCGCAGCGCCAGCCCTCGACGGCGGGGATGCGGCTGAAGAGCTGCTCAGGGTCGCTGAGCGGCACGAGGGTCTTGACGACCAGTGCGCTTTTGAAGAGCTGTTCTCTCAGCTCTGCGGGCCGACCGACGGTTCGAAGCGTCGTGTTCAAGATGGCGACCCGATCGCAGAGTTTCTCAGCTTCTTCGAGCCGGTGGGTGGTGAGAAAGATCGTCACTCCCTTATGCCGGAGCCCACTGATCAGGTTGTGCACCTCGAGTGCGGCCACCGGGTCGAGGCCCGATGTCGGTTCGTCGAGGAACATGATCGCCGGGTCGCTCAGCAGCGTTCGTGCCAGCCCCACCCGCTGGCGGAGTCCCTTGGAGAGACCGCCGCAGAGATCTCCCGCACGATCGCCGAGATTGACGGCCTCGAGGGCGTCGTTGATCCGCGTACCGGCCTGACGCAGACCGTAGAGACCTGCGAAGTACTCGAGGTTCTCGGTCACGGTCAGGCGAAGATAGAGCCCTGGTGACTCGGGCATGACCGAGATGCGCTGGCGGATCTCCACTCCATTGTCAAGGTTGAGCGGGATACCCGCGACTGTGGCCGAGCCCGAGGTCGGGGCGATCAATGTGCCGAGAGTGCGCACCATGGTGGTCTTGCCTGCGCCATTGGGGCCCAGGAAACCGAACACTTCCCCGTAGGCGACTTGGAAGGACACCTCGGAGAACGCGGTCCGCTCACCAAAGCGCTTTGAGAGCTGGTTGACGACAAGGGCGGGCTGGCCCTTCCTACCGTCGAGCGCCAGTGCATCGGTGATCGCCTCGTCGCGCGCACCCGACGGAGGCGCATCGGGTTCTGGCTCCGGCCCATCGGCACCGGCTTCGACATCAGCTGGTTGGTGCGGCACCGTCATTCGGCCGCTCCCTCCGGCGGTGGACGTCGTCGGCCTCGTGGACTTCATCGGACGAACGAAATCATGTCAGATCACTGTATAAGAGGGGCATACCTGTCCCCGATACCATGTCAGCGCGTTCCCGAATACCGACGACCTTCAGCCCGCTTGTAACCACGAACCTCGGACGAGCCGACCAAAACGCCAGGCGTGCAAACTACTCTCGATCGTCGGTCACAGATCGAGATCGAAGCGAACCGACCACCCGATGACCTCGAGGGAGCTCGAATTTCGGACGAGTTCCCCGCGTCATTGGACGGGGGCGGTCGGAGGTTCGTTCCGGCCCGCCGTCGGTGGGCATGTCTATCGTGGGTGGACACAGGAGTCCAGCGTGAGCAAGGGAAGACCATGACCACACTCGAGAACCGGCCGAACACCGCACTCCTCGTCGTCGACGTGCAGAACGGCGTCGTCAAGGGGGCTCACAAGCGCGACGCTGTCGTCGCGAACGTCGGCAGCCTTGTCGAGAAGGCGCGGCGGGAACGGGTCCCCGTCGTCTGGGTCCAGCACTCCGACGAGCAGCTTGCGAAGGGGAGCGACGACTGGCGGATCGTCCCCGAGCTGACTCCGGGCCACGCCGAGCCGCTCGTCGAGAAGAACTACGGCGACTCCTTCGAGGACACCACCCTTGAGACCGTGCTGTCGGGCCTCGGTGTCGGGCGACTCGTCGTCGTCGGCGCACAGACCGATGCGTGCATCCGCTCGACGCTCCACGGCGCGTTCGTCAGGGGGTACGACGCGACCCTTGTCAGCGACGCCCACACGACGGAGGACCACACGGCATGGGGGGCGCCGCCGCCGGACCAGGTCATCGCGCACACAAACCTGTACTGGACCTACCAGACGGCGCCGGGGCGGACGGCCGAGACGGTCGAGACCCAGGACGTCGACTTCGGCGGGACGTCCTGAAGCGACCAAGAACAGCTACAGCTGCCATATCAAGTGGCTCAACAATCGGGGTCCGCTCGCATCGGGTGCCGCGGGCTACCCAAGCGAGTACGGAACGGACGGCTACGGGCGCGGTTGACAACCCCTAAGCGCGGCCGACTCGGTGCGAGCTCTCGTCACTCGGATGTGCAAGTTGCCTGTCGTTCTGTCGGGTTGGGGAGGGATCTTGGGATTCGGCTCTCACTCGGTTCGTAGTACTAAGGCGGCGGGGGTGTGCGCGGCCATGCGCGCGGGTACAGCCGCGACGAGATTGGCGAAGATGAGCGCGCCAGCCGCGACCAGTATCAGGGAGGCGGGCACTGTGGGTTGAGGTACCGCGTTGATATTGCGGGCGAAGAGAACCCAGAATTGGCGTCCGATGGCAATGCCGACGGGCACTCCGACGATCGTGGCGATCGCGGCGATGACCGAAGCCTGCCAGGCGATGGTGGCGGCCAATTGCCGGGTGGTAAATCCGAGGGTCTTCAATAAGGCGAGGTCTCGTCTTCTTCGCCGGACCGACGCGATCAAGGCGAGGGCTAGTGCGACGATCGCGCCGGCAGCAAGGCCCGCGGCGAGGATGACCGGCGTTGCCCCGGTGGATTGGTAATTGACGATCTCAGCCGGGTGTTGGACGCCGAGGACCTCGACAGTGTCGCCGGGGGTGTTCGGGTCGGCGGCGAAGACCTTGTTGGCGAGTTTGGCGATGCGGTTCATGTCCGCCAGTCCCACAACGGAGCGGACATTGCTGTGCAGGCGTACGAAGACCAAGCCCGGTCCTCTGAGGTTGGGGTCAGGGTCTTGGATGGCGTGTATGAACGCCGGGCTGATGTGGTCGGAGAGCACGGCTCCCGTTCCCATCGAGGGGTGGTCGGCGAAGTTGCTGGCACCGCCGATTGCGGGCAGGGTGGCAGTGCCCACGATGACCAGCTTCGCGGGAGGCAGGTAGAGCGGGGCGGTGTTCGGGCTGCCGAAGGAAAACACGACAGTGTCGCCAAGGTGTTTGTGCAGGAGCGAGAGCGTGACGGCACCCAAGACGATCTGGTTGTTGTTATCGACGGCATGGCCGGACAGGACCGGTGGGACGACCGCGGCGTGGTTGTCGCCTAATAGGACAGGGACGGTCAGACCGTCAATTTGGACGGAGAGATTGTGGTATCCGGCCCAGGCCGCAACATAAGGGTCGTGGTTGAGGGCGGCGAGGGCTTGGGGGGGGACGTCGTTTCCCGAGCTCAGCGCGTAGCTCCAGTTCCATCCGTAGAGGGCAGGACTTGACACCAACGTGCCCAGTCCACTGTTGAAGGTGAGTGTCGCCGTCACAATGACTACTGCCAGGATCGCGCCTGACAGGACAGAGCGGGCGGGAACCGCGGTGCGACCACGACTGGGCTTGAGCGCGAAGCGGAGACCGACGGCGCCAGAGACCGACAGACCCGCAGAGGTCGCCATCTGTAGCAGTTTCGCGTCGCGGGGTAGGTCAATACGGGATCTGGCAGCTAGACGGTGGGGGGCTCCTCGGTAGGCGAGCGCCACGGCGGTCACGCCGAGCCCGCCGATCAGCACGAGCGCGCCGGAGCCCAGGACCGTCCAGTCGAACGCGATCCCGGGCGGGTGGTAGACGTGTCGGATCGGTCCGAGCGGCGACAGCGGCGAGAGCCCCACCGCGACCGCCACGGCCATTAGTGTGCCTGCCACAGTTGCGGCTAGGACGCCGACTAACTCGCCGGCGACTGTCGTGGCCGGACTGGCACCGAGCGCCCGGAAGACCTGGAGCTCTTCATCGGCGGAGCGCAGTTGTCGGGAGATGGCGATGGCCGCGATGGCCAACGCTGCCAGGGCGGCGATCGCCCCGAACACGCCGAGAGCGATCGACTCTGGTTTGACGGCCCGCTCCACCTTGGTCTCGGTGAGCAAGGTGACACTGAAGTTGGCGTCGCTCCCGCTCGGCAGCAGACCGAGGAGCGCCTTTTCGACCACGGGAATATCGCGGCTTTTGTGCACGAGTTGCATGGCGTACCAAGTGCCCTGAACGGCTTTCGAGGCGATGAGTGTGCGGGTCAGTGCGGGAGTGAACAGGATGTCGGTCGGGAGACGGTCCGTGTCGTCCTCGATCACCTGGTTGTTGAAGACCACGATTCCGACGAGTTTCATGTCGATCCTGCGCTCCGGCGCCACGCGCGGCGTGCCGAAACCCGGCGAGTTGAACTGGGTTGGTGTGTACACCCCCATGGGAACGGCCTGACCGACGCGCAGTCCCAAAGCTCGCGCCCCCAACGCCGTGGTGACGAACTCGTCGGCACGACCCGGACTGGCCATCCGACCTACGACGGGGGTGGCGCGGTCCTCATTGAAGTACAGGCCGTCGACACTGCCGACCGGATTGATCGGGGCAGTCAGGTTCGGGGCCCCGTCAGGCTCCAGCGGCGCGACCCCTGCTCCCACCCAGCTCTCGACCAGCTTGACCTCAGGAAGATGCGCGATCTCGCGCGCCAGCGTTGGCGAATAGTTGCTCGCCGCGGCGGCGTTGGCGATGCCATAGGTCGACATCGTCAGGTCCGACGCGTCCGTGCTAGCGAGAAAGGCTGGATAGGACGACTGCGTCCGTCGAGCCGCCGCGATCGACCCCATGGCAATCCCGCCGATCAACCCGATCAGCAACATCAAACCTAGGTAAGCGCTCCAACGGCGCGCGAAAGTGGTCCGCGAGCGGTACCACACCACGCTCGCGGCGCCAGTCCTCACGTCCCCCCGTTCCCCTGCAGATAAATACGCTGAGTCTTCTCGTCCTGCTTGTAAGCGTTGATCGCCCATCGGTCGGATGCAAGGATGACAGTCTCCCCACAGGCTCGTGCTACCACCACGAACCTCGGCCGTCGACAGACCCGTGCGGCTCGACAAATCGCCTGATCGAGACGTCCGATGTCTAGACGGCTAAGGCCATTCGGCCGAGTCGATGCTCGCCACGGTACCTCGGCTGACCGATCAGGGACTGGCGCGCCTAGCCGGGGGTGGGAAAGCGTCGGTCACGGTGAGCGGCCGCGCTTATGTGGCGTCGACTATCAACCTCCACACGCTGGAGCAGGAAGGACGCCAGGCAATCTCGCTCTACGCCGCATAATTCCGCCCTCTACGTAAGATGACCAGTTCGATCAGATCCGTGAGTGGGCTCCGATGAACCCATATCTGGCGTCGCAGAGGGGTAGGGCGGCTCACGCCGCTTGGGACACGGACAGTCCAGTTCCTCGCCCGGTCGAGGTGGAATGGACGCCGATCACGATCCTCGTGGACGGCCAGGGCACACCGTTTGAGATGTGCGGGCGCTTCGCGACGTAGAGGCCGACCATGTGAACCGACTTGCCCGCCGGGAGGGCGTCTCGAATCAACAGCTCCAAGCCCTGGAGGCCTACTGGCTTGGGCGCATCGAAGCTCCCCTCAGATAGACCATGGACAGTCTGCCCTTCAAGCACATCGAAGCGGTGCACCGTTCTCCAATCGCCAGACACCTCGGAACGGGGATCCTGTTCCAATTGCGGTTCAACACGGTGGGGCCAGGTGCCAGGACCTGGTTCGCCAATCGCAACGTTGGCATCCGCCACTACACCTTCCGTTTCCGCTGGCGACCATTACCAAAGTCTCGCTCCCCACCAGGCCATCTTGGACGCCGTGATGAGCGAGTATCGATCCGGGAGCGAAGGCCGAAAGAGCGTCAGGCGGGTGCGTTCGCCAGGGTCGGCCGGATCGCGCCGGCGAACTCGTCCCAGATGGGGAGGGACGTCATCGGAACAATCTCGACAGATGCCCCTGTGTACGGCGAATCGATGACGTGCCCGCCGCCCGCGTAGACCGCGACGTGGTGGACGAGTCCTTTTCCACCAGGTCCGGCGAAGAAGAGCAAGTCACCCGGCTTGAGCTTGGCAAGCGGGACCGGGATGCCGGCGTGGCGCTGGTCGGCCGCGTCGCGGGGTAGGTACAGGCCGTAGCGGGCATAGAGCGAGTACACCAAGCCAGAGCAGTCGTAGCCGAAGCCGCTCGTCCCGCCCCAGAGATAGGCAAGCCCGAGGAACCGACGCGCCTGGTTGGCGACGATCGTCCCCGACACGGCGCCGACGTGCACCGGGCTGAGCGCATTGTCGGCGATCGCCCCCTCTTGTCCTCCTGGGAGTCCGAGGACGAGGTAGCCCGGCACTGTCCTGACGACGGGCAGGACGGTGTCGTAACTGACGAGGAAGCGGCGCCGGGCGACCACGCCCTTGGCCACGGCGTAGAGCCACGTGCGCGCCACGCTGACGATCACCTCCCGAGACTTTGCCGGTGGTGCGACGGCGGACAGCTGAACATCCGGCACCCAGCCGATGATGCCGGTGGGGAAGCGCGAGCCGCGCTGGTCGGGGGCCTCGACCTCACTCCATCGCCCCCGGTGTGCGAGGACGAGGACCTCTTGGCCTAACAGGACCTGGGTGTTGATGCGGCTGTCGAGGCCGAGCCGCTGGGTCACGCTCAGTCGAGTGAGCCAGTCCTCGATCCCTGCCGGGTTGGCGAGCGCCGGCGCGTCGACAGGTCGCGGGCTCGACGGGAGGTGCCATACCGTTGCCACCGCCACCTGTACCCAGGCAGGAATCGTCGTCTGCGCAGATGCCACGGCGTGCTCGACCGGCCCTTGCGTGACCGACACGGCCAGCGCGAGCACAAGGAGGAGCTGTCGGAGTGAACGAATGTCAAATAATGGCCGTCCGACCGCTCGCATTGTTCGCGCTAGCTTCCTCGCGGCCCCGGCACTTGGTGCGCACGTTCGGGAGGTGTGGAGCTTCTTCTGGCCTGCCCTGGAACGGCACTCACGGGATGGCCCGTTGAAGCCGACAGGCGAGTCAAGTCCGCCTTCACTCTCACCCCTCTAGGTGCTGGGTTCTCGGCCGCCGCGCCCTGGGCGGCGGATAAACGGCCCTCGCGACGGTATTGGAGACCCACGCGATTACCCATCCATAGAACACCAAGAGCACGTTGCGCATGTCATGTCTGCCTTTACCAGCCGCCACAACAGCTAACAGGACGGCCCAGGCAACAGCACATCCGATGCTGTATGCCGTATAGGTCC
>ODAK010007718.1_pt1 | contig 10810 bp, 5 predicted proteins | sample 1539591 | NCBI WGS metagenome assembly ODAK01 (sample SAMEA3539303, study PRJEB22396) | soil metagenome | biome: tundra; feature: field; material: soil | place: USA | collected 2010-05 | depth 0.15 m | reverse complement strand
CTAGTGGCCGGCGCCGGTGAGCGCTACCGACTGGGGCGACGCAGCCGCGTTATCGACAATGCTCAATGTCGCAGTGTAGGCTGCCACTGCCGCAGGTTTGAAGGCCACATACACCGAGCAGGCGGCGGCCGGAGCCAGCGTCGCGCCGCAGGTATTCAGCTCAACGAAGTCCGCAGCGCCGGTGCCGGCGAGCGTAATCGAGGCCAGGTTCACGGTAGCCGTCCCGCTGTTGGTGAGGGTCACCGCCAGCGCAGCGGAGGTTGTGGCATGCAAGGTTGCCGGGAAGGCCAAGGTGGTCGCGCTCAGCTTGAGCGTGGGCGCTGCGGTTCCGGTTCCGGTCAAAGTAACTGTTTGCGGCGAACCGGCGGCGTTGTCTGTCACGGTGAGTGTTCCAGTAAGCGCTGCCGCCGATGCGGGTTTGAACGCCACGTAGATGGAGCACGAAGCGCCGGCAGCCAGCGAGGTTCCGCAGGTTTTGATTTCCACGAACGAGGTCGCGTTTGTACCGCCAAGCGCGATGGAACTAATGGTGGCGGCCGCGGTGCCCGTGTTACTCACCGTCACAACCTGGGCGGCGCTGGTGGCCGCGGTCACCGTTGCAGGGAAGGCGATCGAAGCAGGAGTCAGCTTCACAACCGGGGCTGCGGCAGCGGCGCCTGTGCCGATAAGGGTTACCGTTTGCGGAGAGCCGGTGGCGTTGTCGGCGATGGACAGCGAAGCCGTTAATGCACCCGCGGCCGCCGGTTTGAACTCCACCGAAACGGTGCAGGTAGCCGCCGCGGCAAGCGACGTTCCGCAAGTTGTGGCCGATTTAAGGAAGGATGTGGCGTTCGTGCCGGTAATGGTTTCAGACGTCAGCGTCAAAGCCGCGGTTCCGGAGTTCTTGACCGTTACCACCTGCGCTGCTGTGGTCACGCCCACCGTGGTCGACGCAAAGGTCAGGCTTGTGGGCGTCAGGGTTACTGCCGGGCCTGCCGCCGCTGTGCCTGTGCCGGTGAGAGCCACCGTTTGCGGAGATCCGGTTGCGTTGTCGGCAATCGACAGCGAAGCGGTTAGCGCACCCGCGGCCGCCGGTTTGAATTCCACGGAAACCGTGCAAGTGGCCGCCACGGCAAGCGACGTTCCGCAAGTTGTGGCCGATTTAAGGAAGGATGTAGCGTTCGTGCCGGTAACGGTCTCTGACGTAAGTGTCAGGGCCGCTGTACCGGAGTTCTTCACAGTGACGAGTTGTGCTGCGGTAGTCACTCCTACGGCGGTGGAGGCAAAGCTCAGACTCGTTGGCGTCAGTGTGACGGCAGGTGCGGTGACGGCGGCGGCCCATGCATTGACCAGGTTGGCTACGTTGAACGAACCAAGGCCGGTGGTCAGATCGTAACCGGCGGTCGCGTTGTAGCCGCTCAATATGCCGGCGGCATCGGTTGTCACGCCGGTCACGCAGTTTGGGTCTCCTTTTTTGCAGTTCATGGCGTTTGTTCCCGTTGTGGTGTCAAAGAAGATGCACGCGTTGCCGGCGGCGACAGTATTCGAATTGCAGGATGCGTAGTTCTCCTTCGCGGCCAGGCGATAAAAGACAGGATTGGCCAGGCCCTGCTTGGCGCCTCCCATTTTTTGAACCACAAGGGCCATAATCCCGGCCGCCATCGGCGAAGCGGCGGAGGTGCCGCCGTTCTCCTGGTAAACGATGGAGCCCGGAGTGGCGTAATTGCAGGGGTGCGCGGCGGAGGCCTGGCAGATCAGCAGGGCGGTGCCTGGAATCCCCGTATTGTCCTTATATCCGAAGCCGTAGGAAGCGAAGAGGGAGATGTCGGGCAGGTCGCGCTTGCCGTCGGCGGGAATGCCGGCGACACCGGCTTGCCAGGTGGGCTTGGCGTATCCCCCTGAACAGCTTGCCGGATTCCAGGTTGTGCTGGTGGAGGTGCTGGAATTGACGGTGCATTTGCTGACTCCACCGCCGCCCGAAGCCATTTCAACCAGGCCGGGAAGGGCGGTAATCGCCGCGTTGCAGAGCGCCTCGACATTGGCGTAGCTGGTGTACACGTTCAGGAGAATCGGGTTTGAGCAGGTGGAGTTCCAGGCCATCTCCGGCATGTAGCCCTTGGCGGTAGCTCCATGCACATCTGCAGTGGTGTTCCAATAGGTGGTGTAAGGATGAGTTGCGGCGACAAACGGCCACTGCAAATCGGTTCCGCCCACAGCGGTCACATAGGGGCTCGAAGCCTCCCCGCTGACCGCAAGGCCCAGGGTGTCTCCATAAGGAGGGGTTCCATCCTGGGAAGTGCAGGTCGCCGATCCCGAGTCTCCAGCGGCTGCAAATGAGCTGATGCCGGCCGTCGCGGCTTGCTGGAATGTCTGGTTAAACAAAGTGTTGCCGGCGGTGCCGAGTTTGAGTTCGCATTCCCCGTAGCTCATGGTTAGAATCGGCGCGATCGCGTTGTTCACAATGTAGAGGATCCCGGTCGTGACGCCGTTTGTCGTAGCGGTATCGACATCCGAAACCAGCACAATCGACGCGCCCGGGGCCGTGGCCGATACCATCTCCACATCTTCTGTATTTTCTCCCTGGCTGAGCGTGAGGCCCGGATCGGTCCCGCTATGCACAGTCGTCACGGTGGTCGCGGGCAGTCCAAAGGAACTGCGATAGGTGTTGATGTCGGAGGCGGCAACGTCGCTGAGGGCCACGATGGCCACCTTCACGCCTGTCCCGTTGATCGGCGTGGCCGCCTTCCAAAGCGGCAGAATGTTGTAGATGGCGGCTATATCGTAAGGGGTGAGGTCTTCGCGCTGGTAACCGGTCGTCGGGTCCACCCATCCCAACTCCGGCTGCACTCCTCCCGGAGTTGTTTTTCCGGTATACGAGCCGGGCGCACCCAGCTTCAAGCCATTCGGTAGAAGAGGGGTGGGCTCCAGCGCACCGCCGGTAGCGGGCGGGTCAGGCGGCAACACCGTGTACGTTCCCGTCTTCAGATCGCGCTTTACGAAAGCGCCTGGGTGCGAAAAATGCTTGGGGAAGAAATCGTGCAAAGAAGCGATGCCAGTGACCACCGGCGAAAGCGCCGCCGGGATCTGGGGATCGCGGTCGTTGGCGAGGTGCATTTTGTCCTCGGCCATGTAGTTGTGCATCTCCACGTGAAAGGCTGACTCCACGTTCGCAACGGTCCCGTCAAATTGAATGTAGACACGCCCCTTGCCCACTTCGTGAATCTGCAGGCCGCGATTCTGAAGCCAGTTGGTGACCGCAGCTATGTCGGCATCGGACGGGCCATAGAGCTTGCCGAACTCCTCGGCGTTCAACCAATGGTGGAAGTCGGGCGAGGCGGGGTCATACTGCCGCTCGTTGAACGCGGCCAGCGCCGCATCCTGCTCCGGGCTGCGCTTGAGCACTAGCACCACGCGCTCGAGAAGCTTGTTGGAGTCAACCCGGCCCATGTCGAACTCCGCGCGCGCCATCGGATGTGTGTTCCCGGCCAGCTTGACCCGCTTTGCATCGTCTACCTGCTCCATTACGCGATCCGATACGTGCGATGGAACCGCTTCGGTCTCTGCACGCTCGCCGGAGAGGTTCGATTTCTGCGCTGTTGCGGGAATCGCCATCGCTATTCCCAGGACCAAACCAGCCAAAACTTGAGTGAATCTGCTAATCCGCATTGCCGTCTCCCTCTTTGGTTGGCCGCGGATCTTGCGATTCCGGCAGCTCGGTTGAGTGGGCTCATCCACGTTTTATCAATGGCTGCCGCGCACAGTTTCCTTTGTCGGCAACCGGGGAATAAAAGGCTGGCAGGGCTCTCTCACCCAGGGCTCGGTAATTCAATGACCCGGATGAAAGCCAAACCTGTTCGAAAGCGTCTTACCAGGTAGCCGCCTTCACTCAGAGGTGCGAAAAATTCGGGGAAGATGCCTCAATCGGCGAAACGCGCCCCGCCAAATCTCCCGGAAATGGACGCTTGACTGAGCACATAGCAGCACGGCAAGGAGCTTCAAAACGATCATTTGGCGAATCATTTGCCTTCCCATTGTTTATGAATCCCTTTGCGGTTCACTTGAGACGGCGCAAAGTCCGCAGAAAGTGACTCAATTATTCTTGGGGTATCGATTCCGGGGTCGGGGAAGCGAAAAGTTACGGGGCTTGAAAGGCGGCCCAGGGGCTGACTGGACCTCAAAATGGGCAGGTTCTGAGCGAACGGAGTAATTTTGCAAGCGGAAACCGGAGAAATCACTCGGCTTCTGGCGAAGTGGCAAGGCGGCGAGGACTCAGTCTTCGACCAACTGATGCCGCTGGTCTATCCCCATCTGCGCCAGGTTGCCGCGGCATACGTTCGCAGGGAGCGGAACCCGGATTTGCTGCAGGCGACAGCTTTGGTCCACGAACTCTACTTGAAGCTCTTGAACCAAAAGAAGGTCGCCTATGAAGACAGGCGGCATTTTTATACCTTCGCCGCCAAGGTGATGCGCAGAATCCTCATCGATCACGCTCGCGGAAATCAGGCGCAGATGCGTGGAGGCGGAAGCATTCACGTCCCGCTGAGCGACGATCTCCCGTGGGTGGATGTCGGCAGCGAGGATCTTCTCGAACTCAATCGGGCGTTGGATGAACTCAATGCGATTGACCCCTACAAGGTGCAGCTTGTGGAATTGCGCTACTTCCTCGGTTGCACCTCGGAGGAAACCGCCGCACTGGTGCAGAGCTCGAAAGCAACGGTCGATCGGGATATGAGATTTATCAAAAGCTGGCTCTATCGCCGCCTTCATCCTGAATCCGGTGCAAAATCCATCTAGTACCTGATTCATTTCGCCTGCATTCTCCGCATTCCTAAATAGAGTGAGTTCCACCTCAAAATCCCGGAAGGTCGGTCACCCCATGGTCAATTCTCCTGAGATGCTGTCACGGATCGAAGCAATCTTCAACGAGGCCCTGGCGTTGCCGGAAGGTGACCGGCGGGTGTTGGTTGAAGCGCGTTGCGTGGGAGATGCGACACTCTTCGGAGAAGTCTGTTCCCTGCTCAAAGCAAGCGTTGAAGAAGAGATGCTTGCCCGCACCCGGCTTCGGGAATCGCACTTTGCTGCTATTGCCGGGGAAGAGAAGCGGCGTGTCGGCGCATATGAAATTGACCGGCTGATTGGGCGCGGCGGTATGGGCGCCGTGTATGTGGCTCATCGCGCCGACGGCAATTTTGAGCAACAAGTCGCGATCAAGTTGATCGATCTCCCCCTGGCCACTGACTTGTTCAGGGAGCGATTCAGGCTCGAGCGGCAGATTCTTGCCGGGCTCAACCATCCCCTGATTGCCAGACTGCTTGACGGCGGCGTGACCAGCGAGGGAGAGCCATTCCTGGTCATGGAATATGTCGATGGAGTGCCGATCCATCGATTTTGCGAGGACAATCACTTGTCCATTTCGCAGCGCCTCATACTTTTCAAGCAAGTGTGCGAGGCCGTCCAGTTTGCCCATCAAAACCTGGTGGTGCATCGCGACTTGAAGCCGGACAACATCCTGGTGATGGCAGATGGCACGCCCCGGTTGCTGGACTTTGGCACGGCAAAGCTGCTCTCACCATCGTTGGACGGACCGGGAAGCGAGTTCACCCGTCAGGGATTTCAGTCGTTCACGCCGCAGTATGCCAGCCCGGAACAGGTGTTGGGCAACCCCATCACGACGGCATCAGATACTTACTCGCTTGGGGTGCTCCTTTATCTGCTAATAACGGGCGTGCTTCCATACGAACTGAAAGAATTCACAACTGCTGAAATGGTACGAGTGATTTGCGAAGAGCCGCCGAAGAGGCCTGAGCTATCCGGAGGCAGTGACAAACGACTCGATGCGGACCTGGAGGCGATTGTACTGAAGGCGCTTCGTAAAGAGCCGGGAGAGCGATATCTGACAGCGGTGCAAATGGCTGCGGATGTGCAAGCGTATCTCGACGGGCGCACTGTCACGGCGCGTCGCGGCACCTTCGGTTATCGGGCGAGTAAATTCATCCGGAGACACAGGGTCGCGCTTGTTGGAGCAGGGTTGGTATTCACCAGCTTGACGGCCGGCATAGCAGGAGTGCTTTGGCAGTCACGGCTGGCCAACGTGGAGCGGCGCAAGGCCGAAGCTCGCGCAGCAGATTTGCGGCAGCTTAGTAACAGCCTCCTGTCTGAGCTCGACGAGGCCATCAAGGAACTTCCTGGTTCCACCGGTGTGCAACGCCTGCTGGTTACGCGTGTGCTCGAACATCTCGATCGAATGTCAACGGACTCTTCCGGCGATCGGCTCATTGAACTTGATTTGGTGAATGCGTACACCCGGTTGGGAAACATCCAAGGGAATCCTTATGACCAGAACCTGGGTGACCGGGACGGCGCACTCGTCAGCCTGGATAAAGCGCTTGCTATTGTGAAGTTGCTCTCAGCTTCGGCGACTCTGGATCGCGAGGCGGTGCATGCAATGGCGTCGGTACTTCAAGCCCGTAGCGAAGTCCTGTGGGGTATGGAAAAAACGCCGGAAGCTGTTGCGTCAATGCGGGCAGCCACGGCGGCCTTTGAGAGGTTGGTCGAGGGGCGCGATGCAACTCCTGCGTTGATCTCCGAGGCCGCCGCTGCGTACGGCACACTGGGCGATGAACTGGGTCAGCCGGGCACCCCGAATCTGGGCGATGTTGACGGAGCCCTTGTTGCTTATCGGAGACACATCCAGCTTGATGAACGCGCGCTCGCGATTGACCCCGACTTCCCCCGGGCACGGCGCGGACTCGGCATTATCTTGCTCAAGATGGCCAACATCGTAGTTGATACCGATCCAGCCCAGGCTCTGAGCATCTACGAATTGGCCGAGAAGCGATTCGATGCGCTTGCAGAGTCGAAACAGAGCGGCCTCACTTCTCAACGCATGCGCGCCAATCTTCTGCGAAAGGAAGCCATGGCGATGCGGGAATTGGGAGAGTATGCCCGGGCAGTCCCGTTCTTCGATCAAGCTCTAGTCATGCAGAAGCGGATTGCGGCGGCCGACCCTAAGGACACACGCTCGCTTTTCGACGTTTATGTGGATCTGACCCAGGCTGCTAACAATTACGAGGAATCCGCCGATCCGGCACTGGTTGCTCCTGGAATCCGACGACGCTATCTAGCTCCGGCGGCGCCTCTTTTGAAAGAGGCTGAGTCGGTCGCACTCCAACTACTGAAAGACAATCCCTCCAACGATGACTGGAAGTTGCAACTGGCGGATGTTCAGGTGCGCTTAGGCACCGTTGAGCAGACCCTCAATGCCCCAGGCGATTTCGCGGCGCTCTCGGCCAGAGGTCTTGCCATGCTGAAGGAATTGGCGGCCAAGCACGCGGATTCTCTTCTGATACTTGATTCGGAAGTGTCCGCTCTTCTGAATGTAGAGCCGTTGACGCTTCGTGAACCTTCATTGGCCATCGCGTGCGCAGAGCGAGAAGCGCTGCTGACCAAGCGAAGGAAACCGGGAGTGCTGCTTTCCGTAGCCCAGGCGTATCGTTCCGCAGGTCAACCGGAGAAAGCGCGCGCGGCCGCTAGCGAGGGACTCGCTTTACTCCCGGCTGCGACCGCAGGAACTCCGGTGCCGCGCATTCGAAAGCTCCTGGAATTGGAAGAAAGACGCTCGCGATGAAGTGAAGTCCAAGGTTTGCCAAGGCCAAATACCGTTCTCAAATTGCCGAACGCCCGTCGCCGTGTGAGCCCTGCCACAGAGCCTCCGCCCATACACTCGTGCCTGAGCAAGACCATCTTCCGGCCGCATTGTTTGACCTCATCTCCGCTCCCTTTCTTTTGCGCCAATTCACCCAGCTTTACCTCTGCCGTTCCGCCCGCCCATGAGGGCATCTTTTACGAAGGTTTTATTGGCAGCGCTGGCCAGAGTGGAAGAGGTGGAGGAACTGGATTGGGCCTGCGTGGGGGCCGTCGGCCCGCTTAGCTAGCAGGGTTTGTTCCCCACAACTAGCAGCGTCTGAAATTGCGGAGTTTCCGGCTCTTTATGCACGACGGAAGTCTGCACGCTGAGGAACCCCGATTTTTCCAGCATCGCCTCCACTTCCGTCTCGCTGAATCCAAGCCATTCGTCGGCGTAAAGTTCGCGCGCTTCTTCGAAACGGTGTTTCACCAGGTCGAGGATTACGATGCGACCGCCCGGTTTTAGAATTCGCCAGACGTCTTCGACGGCACGCTCCGGATGCAAGGCATGATGCAGCGATTGCGAAAAGAAAACCAGGTCCACTTCACCGTCGCCGATAGGAATCTCTTCCATATCCCCCAGCCGGTATTCCAAGTTTTCCACGCCATGGCGAAGCGCCTGCTCGCGCCCCACCTCGATCATCTTCGCCGAACTGTCCACCGCAATCACTTTTTTGGCCTGCTGCGCCAGCAAAAGGGCAAAGGCTCCCTCGCCCGCGCCCAGGTCGGCAATCACCATCGGCGGCATCAGGCGCAGAAGGGTCTCGGCGAGGCTCTTCCAGCTCTTTCCCGGAACGTAATCCCGGCCCAGCCGACCGGCCACGCTGTCGAAAAAGCTGCGCATCTTGTCTTGCCGCTTCTTCAGCACGCTGCGCATCGCCGCCTGGTCCGGACCAGATTCGGGGATATCTTCTCTCGCCTGCTTCAACAGTCCGTCCAAAACCCCACCCCCACTTGAGGTGGCGGAGTTTGTGAGGCGATAAAGATTGCTCTTGCCCGTGCGGCGGTCCTCCACCAGTCCCGCCTGCTTCAACTGCGACAGGTGGGTCGAGATGGTGCTCTGCCTCATCACCAGAATTTCCTGTAATTCGGCAACGGAGAGCTCCTCACCGCCCAAAAGCAGCAGAATCCGCAACCGGTTAGGGTCGGCCACCGCGCGAAGTGTTTTTACGATTGACGCCATACGCTTAATCTGATACATATCAAGATATCACGATGTGACGATATAAGGAGAATTGATGGCAACCCCAACCCTCGAAATCACCAATGTGGAATACAAAGTAGCCGACCTGGCTTTGGCCGAATGGGGCCGGAAAGAAATCACCATCGCCGAGCATGAGATGCCAGGGCTGATGTCGATCCGCAACAAGCACGCGGCCGCCAAACCCCTGGCCGGTGTGCGGATCACCGGTTCGCTGCACATGACCATTCAGACCGCGGTGCTGATTGAGACCTTGACCAGCCTCGGCGCGGAAGTTCGCTGGGCAAGTTGCAACATCTTCTCCACGCAGGACCATGCCGCCGCGGCCATCGCTGCCAGCGGCGTTCCGGTCTTCGCCTGGAAGGGCGAGTCGCTCGAAGAGTATTGGGATTGCACCTGGCGCGCGCTCAGCCACAAGGGCGGCAAGGGGCCGCAGTTGGTGGTAGACGACGGCGGCGACGTGACCCTCTTGATCCACAAAGGCTATGAACTGGAAGAGGGCGACAAGTGGGTCGATAGCGCCTCCGGCAACCACGAGGAGCAGGTCATCAAGGATCTGCTGAAGAAGATTTATGCTGAGGACCCAAAACACTGGCACAAGGTGGTCAAGGAGTGGCGCGGCGTCTCGGAAGAGACCACGACCGGCGTGCATCGTTTGTACAAAATGATGGAGCAGGGCAAGCTCCTGGTCCCGGCCATCAATGTCAACGACTCCGTCACCAAATCCAAATTCGACAACCTCTACGGCTGCCGCGAATCCCTGGCCGACGGCATCAAGCGCGCGACCGATGTGATGGTTGCGGGCAAGGTCGCGGTCATCTGCGGATACGGCGACGTGGGCAAGGGATCGTCGCACTCGCTTCGCGGCATGGGCGCGCGCGTGATAGTTACCGAGGTCGATCCCATCAATGCGCTGCAAGCGGCGATGGAGGGCTTCGAGGTTACGACCATTGAAGACACCCTCGGTCGCGGCGACATCTACGTTACCTGCACCGGCAACGTGGACATCATAACCCTGGAACAGATGAAGCGCATGAAGGACCAGGCCATTGTCTGCAACATCGGCCACTTCGACAATGAAATCCAGATGGACCAGCTCAACCATGAGCCGGGCGTCACCAAGCTCAATATCAAGCCGCAGGTGGATCAGTACACGTTCCCCGACGGCCACAGCATTTTTTTGCTCGCTGAGGGGCGCCTCGTCAATCTCGGATGCGCCACCGGCCACCCGAGCTTCGTGATGAGCAACAGTTTCGCCAACCAGACGCTTGCGCAACTCGACCTGTGGGCCAACAAGGACACTTACAAGACCGGGGTCTATGTGCTGCCCAAAAAGCTGGACGAAGAAGTAGCGCGCCTGCATCTGGAGAAGATCGGCGTAAAGCTCACGACCCTGACTCCGAAGCAAGCCGATTATCTTGGCGTGCCGGTAGAAGGCCCTTACAAGGCGGAGAATTACCGTTATTAGAGAACGGTCGTCAATGGCAATTTGTCGTTTTTGAAGGGCGCGGTTCTAAAAACCGCGTCCTTCAAAGCATCCGACTTATTCAGCTTTCACAATGCACACGATTCGAGCTAACTTGTCTATAACCCTGCAATGCTTTCCGGCCGGGTGCAGGCCTGTCCTTGTTCCAGCCAGCGCTTCGCCAGTTGCCGAATGGATTGCATGTTATTCGCAACGCCGGTAAGTGTGTAATAAACATGCCGTTCCGACCAACGGTTCAAATCCATGTCGTTTGCCTCGCGGCCGTAGTCCTTTGCGCCGTTCTTCAACGGATGATTCACCATGTAATGGGAGAATGGACCGAAGCTATAGGGGTAAGTAGAAACACCGGGCTTGTAATCATTCGCCTGCTCATTCAACCACCCAACGGGCCAGTGGTCCCAACGCGCCGCACCCCAACCCCAGCCGCCGGTATCGCTGAAGGAATGATCGACGATCTG
>ODAK010007717.1_pt1 | contig 10812 bp, 7 predicted proteins | sample 1539591 | NCBI WGS metagenome assembly ODAK01 (sample SAMEA3539303, study PRJEB22396) | soil metagenome | biome: tundra; feature: field; material: soil | place: USA | collected 2010-05 | depth 0.15 m | reverse complement strand
GCCACACATATGGGCGGGGATCGTCGTTCCAAGTGCCCACCCAGTGGGTGATGGATGCGGCGAGCTCTTTGACGCTGCGGTGTGTTCCGCGCCGCAGCCATTTGTTGGTGAGCTCGGCGAACCAGCGTTCCACGAGGTTCATCCACGACGAAGAGGTGGGCGTGAAGTGGAAGTGGACGCGAGGGTGTCTCAAGAGCCAGCGGTGGATGGCCGGCGTCTTATGGGTCGAGGAATTGTCCAACACGACGTGGATCTCGAGACCTTGAGGCACCGCCTTGTCGATGGCCTCGAGGAACTTCTTGAACTCGATGGCCCGGTGGCGGGCGGTGAGCTGGTGGATGACCATCCCACTTGCCAGATTGAGCGCCGCGTACAAGTCGATGGTGCCGTGACGGACATAGTCGTGCGAGCGCCGTTCGGGTGTGCCGGGCAGGAGTGGGAAGACCGGCTGGGTGCGGTCCAGGGCCTGGACCTGAGTCTTCTCGTCCACGCAGAGCACAACGGCTCGCTCGGGCGGGTTGAGATACAACCCGACGATGTCTCGGACCTTGTCGATGAACAACGGGTCGCTCGACAACTTGAAGGTGTCCTCCAACCACGGCTTGAGGCCGAACGCCTTCCAGATGCGGCTGATCGTCGGCTGGGACATGCCCGTGGCCTTTGCCATGCCTCGCGTGGACCAGTGCGTCGCGTCTTTGGGCTTTTCGGTCAAGGTCTTCACCACGACCGCCTCCACGTGATCGTCGGTGATGCTGCGAGGCACGCCGGGCCGGTACTCGTCGGCCAGGCCCTCGAGGCGCTTTCGGACAAAGCGCGAGCGCCACTTGCCGACCGTGGCGTCAGAACACCTCAGTTCCGCGGCCACCACCTGGTTGGTCTTACCCTCGGCACAGGCCAGCACGATCTTGGATCGCAACGCCAAGGACTGCGGGCTGTTCGGGCGACGCGCCCAACGAGACAGGGTGTCCCGCTCCTCCTCGGAAAGCACAAGGGGAGCCTTCGGTCGACCACGTTCTGCCATGCGCGCCTCCATCGTTGCGCATGGAGAACGCCCGCCGCGGCTCCGAAATTCCCGATTACCCCATATTTCTTGTGAATCTCAGAATCGGGACACTAGTGGTGCGTCGCCGAAATGGCAAGGGTAGTCGCTCGAACTGCGATGAGACCAGCCAAGGGCACCAGATCAGATGGACGTCGGCCACCACCTGGCCGCCCACGCGGCCCACGAATCGAAGCCAGGCGGTGGGGGGTCAACACTCGTCGACTCGAGCTCGGTGGTGTCCGGGAGCTGAAAGATTCGACGGAATCTCGCCAGATCTGCTTCGTCCATCGGGAAGGTATTGCCAGGGTCCGTCAGCGAACGCTCCTGGACGCGCCGCCACTGCTCTGCCTCGTCCACTTCGAGGTACACCAACTCGCACGTCGCGCCGACCGAGGCTGCCAGTGCCCGCAGCGCCGAACGCTCCTCCTTGGCCCAGACGCCAAAGTCGAGCACGACGCTGACCCCAAGGCGCAGCGCGGACAGGGCGAGCCAAACGAAGCGACCCTCCAAGACATTCCGCTTCCCACCGACCCCTGGTTCCCCGAACAGCGAGATCATCCACTCGTCAGGGGTCAGCCGGAGCGCTCCAGACACCATCGCGATCTCTCGAGCACGGGCCGTCTTTCCGGCCGCGGGAAGGCCAACCAGGACGAACAAACGTGGAGGAGCGGCCTCATCGCCGCTGACGCCCTCGGCCACTCTCGGAAGCTAGCGCCTCGAGGTCGGGGACGTCGACCCATAACACCGACGGCGTGCGAACAACGACGCGCTGGTTTCGCAGCGCCGAATCGGCATGTCTGGGGCCACCAACCAGCCTCGCCATCTAGGCGACGCACCACTAGGTCGGGCTCTTGGTGCTGGCTCTCAATGCCAGCACCCACGCGGCGACCGCGGCGGCCACGTCGCGGTCGCGACCGCGCAAGCCGTGGTCGCCGCCCTCGATGAACAGGTGGGTCACCTCCCCGCCGATGATGCCAGTGGCGGCCTCGAGCTCGGACGGCGTGGCGAACTGGTCGCGCGTCCCTGAAACGAACAGGCACGGCACCTTTATCGCGGGGAAGTGGTCGACGCGAAGCTTGTCTTTGCGACCGGGCGGATGTAGCGGATAGCTCACAAGGACGAGCGCGGCGGCCGGGAGGCCCTCGGCGACCGCGATCGAGCACATGCGACCGCCCATGGAACGACCACCGAGGGCGAGCTTGCGCTCGGGCACATCCATGTCGGTCGCGAGAGCGCGCGCGGCCTCGACGACCGTCGAGACGAGCACGCTTTGGCGGTCCGGAGCACGGCGGCCGGCAAGCCGGTAGGGAAAGTCGATGCGCTCGACGCGCACGCCCTCGGCCGACAAGGCCTGGTCCATGGCAACGAGGGCGCTCTGGTCGCGCCCGGCGCCGGCGCCGGGCGCGAGGATCAACCCAGAGACGACCAGCCGGGCGCCTTTCACGTCCGCGGCCTCGAACGCGAAGCCGTCTTCGCCTTGGAACCTCGCCGCGTCTGCGCGTCGGCCGCGGGGCCGACCAGGGGCGCCAGCAGGTCGCCGAGCTTGTCGAGACGCGCTAGGACATCGGAGGCGAGGAATCGGAGCTTGTCTCCCCCGCCTTCGGCACCCATTTGCACCTCGTCCCAGGTGAGAGGCGTGGACACAGTCGGGAGCGGGAGGGCGCGCAGCGAGTACGGAGCGATCGTCGTCTTCGCGACGTGGTTCTGGCTCCAGTCGATGAGCACCTTGTCCTTGCGCAGGTCTCGGCGCATGTTGGACAGGACCTGGCGCGGGTGCTCGCGTTCGATCAACTGGGCGATCTCAAGGGCCGCGCGGTGCGAGTCCTCCCACGGCCACGGCGGCTCCAAGCGGGCATAGAGCTGCATTCCCTTCGAGCCGCTCGTCTTCGCAAACGCCTCGAGGCCGCGACTCTCGAGCTCGGTGCGGAGCCATCCGGCCACGACGCAGCACTCCACGATCGTCGCCGGGGTCCCCGGGTCGAGATCGAAGACGATCAGGTCGACGGGGCCGTACTCGCCATCTGAGACCGAGCGCCACTGAGGCACGTGCAGCTCGAGCGCGGCGAGGTTGGCAACCCAGACCAAAGTGGGAAGGTCGTCGACCACGAGCTGGTCGATGAACTCGTCCTTGGAACGGTCGCTCTTCGGCACGCGGGCGCTGTGGGTCCATTCGGGCGCTTTGCGGGCGCTGTGCTTCTCGAAAAACGACGGGCCGTCGACCCCGTCGGGGTACCGGGTCATGGTGAGCGGGCGGCCCTTTAGGTGCGGGAGCATCGCCGGGGCGACGTGCACGTAGTACCAGATGACGTCCGCCTTTTTGAACCCGGTCTCGGGATAGAGGACCTTGTCCAGGTTGGACAAGCTCAAGTGCCTGCCCTCGATCTCGATGGCGGTGCGCTGCTCAGGGCTCAACGACGACCTCCTGCGGGCGCTGGTCCGGGCGCCGGCCGCGCCAGGCGGGCTGGCGCAGCCGGCCGGTGCGGGTCCACTCGGCGAAGCGAACCTCGCCGACGATCTCGGGCTCGGCCCATGTGACCCCGAGGAGTTCCGCCCGCGGGAGGGGCGCGGCAAACGGGGAGGTCTGCCTCTCCAGCCGGGCCAGCTGGCACCGCAGTTCGGAGCGCTCGGCGGCGTCGAATCCGGTTCCGACGCGGCCCACATAAGAGAGTCCGTCCGGACCGGGGATGCCGCACAAGAGCGCGCCGAGGTCTCCCCTGAGACGTCCTTGGCCGCCCGCCCAACCCCCGATCACGACCGACTGCGTGCGGAAGTTCTTGAGCTTGCGCCAGCTCGGGTCGCGCACGCCCGGTCGGTATGCACTGTCGGTCCGCTTTGCGACTACGCCCTCGAGCCCGGCGGTGCGTGCGGCCTCGAGAACTGCCTTGCCGCCCCCCTTCTCCGAGGGGGGCGTCGCCCAGTGGGGACCGGCGAGCTCCAGGCCCTCGAGCAATTTGCGGCGTTCGCCATAAGGGACCTGAAGCGCGGAATGACCGTCGAGATACATGATGTCGAAGATCATGTAGGTGACCGGGACGCTCTCGGCGAGCCGCCGGACGCGCCCGGGCTCGGCGGTGTTCATCCGGGGCTGGAGGGCTTCAAAGCTCGGCCGTCCGTCCGCGTCGAGGGCCACGATCTCGCCGTCGAGGATCACCTGCAGCGAGCCGAGGGCCTCACCCAGGCCCCTCAGCTCGGGATAGGAGACCGAGACGTCCCGGTCGGTCCGGGACAGGGCTCGGGCACGGCCGCCGTCGACGTAGACGACGGCCCGCACGCCGTCCCACTTGAACTCATAGGCCCAATCCTGGTCGTTTTCGGGCAGGTCGCTCGCCGCTGTGGCGAGCATCGGCCGGACGAGCTCGGGCAGGGGCTCCCAGCCCGCCGGGGCCGGGTCGATGCGGTGGATCATCCAGTTCTCGCCGTCTGTGTGGAACAGGCCGTAACGGCTGTCGACGCGCGAACCGTGCAGGATGACCTTTATCGACCTGTCGTTCCACTCGGTGCACTCATAGGTGCCGCTGTCCCAGATCGTGACGGTGCCCGCGCCGTACTCGTGATCGGGGATGCGCCCGGAAAAGCTCCCGTACTCGAGCGGGTGATCCTCCACATGGACCGCCAGGTGGTTGACACCCCGGTCGGCGGGCAGGCCCTTCGGGACGGCCCAAGAGACGAGCACGTCGTCGCGCTCGAGCCGAAAATCCCAGTGCAACGAGCGCGCATGGTGCTCTTGGATGACAAAGCGCGGTTCTTCGGTCCTCGCGGTGCGAGGCGCCCTCGAGGAGCGTCGCTTGTTCGCCGCGGAGTCCTCGGGCGGGATCGGCTCGGGAGTCTTGTCCGGGTCCCGTTTGGCCCGGTATCTGTCAAGCGGGCTCACCTGGCCGACATCCGGTTCTGTCCGGCTTGGCGGTCAGCTTGAGGCCAGCAACTCCACTGCAACATCGGCGGCTTCCCCCCGCGAGACCCCGAGCACCTGCGCCGCGCGGCCGAGGAGCCCGTCTAGGTAAACCGCCAAGTTCAGCACAAACATCACGCGATCGGGTACTCGGAGCGGCACCGGCTCACTGGCGGCGTCCAGGCCGGGGATCGACAAGAGCCCTCTGCGGAGGCTCAAAACGGCGCCGATGGTCTCATCGAGGCCGAGCCCGTGACGCTTCATGGAGGCGCTCAGCCCGAAGGGGAGGCTGAGCGAGACGCCGAGCGGGCCCTCCTCGGACAGCTGGGCGAGGAATCGCAGGACCTCGGCAGCGAAGTCGGCTCCTCTTTGTACTGTCTCGACTGCTGTTGTCGTCTGGGACACCGCTCCTCGGCTCCAATGCTCGGGACTACCTCGGTGCCAGTGTCGCAAGCCGGTGTATCACTGTGGTGGATCCCGGCCCTCGAAGGCCTCGCTGGGATCCTCGGCATCGGAGCGAAACATTCCTTGACCACGAGCGCGGGTGCTTGGCGCCAGCCGGACGGTCCGATCGCAGGCGCCGGCAGAGCTCAGATGTTGGGCAGCGCTGCTTGTCTGAGCTCGGCCCGGAAGGCGAGCTCGCCGGGGGGCTTCGGCCGACTGATGCAGTATCCCTGGGCGACGTCGCATCCGAGCTCGATCAAGACCGTGAGCGTGTGCTCGTCTTCGATGCCCTCGGCGACGATGCGCAGTCCCATGGCGTGACCGAGTTCGATCGTCGAGCGGACGAGGTGGGTGTCACGGTCGCCCCTCGACAAGCCTGAGATGAACGAACGGTCGAGCTTGAGCTCCCCGACAGCGAGGCTGCTCAAGTAGGCGAGAGAGGTGACTCCCGCCCCGAAATCGTCTATCGACACGATGACGCCCATGTCCCGCAAGGTCTCTATGACCCGCTGGGACTGCTGGAACTCTGTGATGAGGCACGACTCGGTGATCTCGAGCACCAAGGCGTCAGGCGCAAGGTCGTAGTGGTCGAGCTGCTGGCGGACCATGTCGACAAACCCTTGCTCGAGCAGGGTCGTCGGCGACACGTTGACCGCCACGCTCAAAAGGCGCCCCGTGATCCGCCATGCCGCGCACTGGGAGACGGCCTCTTCGAGTACCCAGCGAGTAAGCGGCCACATGAGGCCCGCATCCTCGGCAAGAGGGAGGAACTTGACGGGCGCAAGGAGCCCGAAGCGAGGATGAGCCCATCTGACGAGGGCCTCGACGGCCAGGATCTGGCTCGTCCGCAAGTCGAGCTGGGGCTGGTAGTGGAGCACCAGCTGACCGTCGTCGATCGCCGCCCGCAGCTCCTCGAGCAATCGCAGCTGATCGCCTTCGTCGTCGAGATCGTGCTCGTAGATCGCAAACGGTGCGTTGCCCAGCTTGGCGCGGTACATGGCGACATCCGCGCACCATACGATCCCGGCCGCGTCACGAGCGTCGGTTGGCGCCATGGCGATGCCGATGCTGGCGCTGATTCTCGCCCTGACGGCGTCGAGGACGAACGGCTCCTCGAGACACGCCGTGACTCGTTCGGCTACTGCCGTGGCGTACGCGGCGTCCCCACCGATCAAAACGACGGCGAACTCGTCACCACCCAAGCGCACGAGCAGGTCGGTGTTGCGGAGCGAGCCTGTGAGCCGCTCGCCCAACTGCCGCAGCAGCTGGTCGCCGGCGGGGTGCCCGAACGAGTCGTTGATCTCCTTGAAGTGGTTGAGGTCGACGAACAAGAACGCGAGACGACTGTCGCCCGGCGACGAGTCGCCGTGGTCGGTGAAGAATTCGTCGAGCACACGGAACAAGTGCCGCCGGTTGGACAGACCGGTGAGGTCGTCGGTGACCGACTGACGGTGACGTTCTTGACTCAGGCTCTGGATGCTCTGCACCGACAGTGCAAGGCGCACGCCGACGACGGCCAGGGTTGCAGTCGCCAACGCGATCGCCACGCGCCCGACAGAGTGCAGTGCGGCCACGAGCAGGATCGCCAGGGCCGAGGCGGCAAACAGGTTCGGCAGGAGGAACCCAGCCGCCCGTTGTCGCAAAAGCGGGTTCGTAGGACGGTTGCGGAGCCAGACGGCCATGGAGATGACGACCGTGGCCGTGGGCCAAGCGATCCCGTTGAACACGGTGCCGAAGCGGGACGCCCCGAGCGAGCGCTGCAACAGGTTCGATGTGTCGCCGACGGCGTTCAGCGCAAGGCCCGAGGCAAGCAGGATCCACGGGGCCCTCCGCTTGCCCGAGAGCATCGCCGAACCGCCGATGACAAGGCCCAAGAGCAACAAGTCGCCGATCGGGTAGGCGAGGTTCGTCACCGTCGCCGCCACGTCGGTGCCTGTGTCCTTCAAGATGTCGCGGAAGGCAAAGGCGGCACAGACCGCTGCCGCACCGAGGCCCGCTATGGCGCCGTCCAGCCAGGTGAGCACAGAGGGCCTTCGCACCTCGCCTCGCATGATCATGACGACCGCGACATAAGCGAGTGGGTAAAACCCCAGGTAGAAAAGGTCCGACCACGAGGGCGAGGGGGCGTCGGCGCCGCCGATGGACTGGGTGGTCAAGATGAGGTCGCCTATCGCCCAGGAAACAAGGCCGAGGCCGAGCACGAGCGCAGAGCGGTTCCAGGGCCGGTGGATCACTCCCTTGGCGATGCAAAGAGCACTCGCGGTGAGCTCGATGCCGCAGACGACCCAGCCGTCCAGCCAGGTCCAGTACACGCCCGAGCTGCGGACCAGGAGCGACACCAGATAGCCGGCAAGAACAAGGTAAAGGCCCCCGTAACCGATCCGGAGCATCACGACCGAAGGCTGGAGCGGACGCGTCCTTGCCCGATCGCGAGATCTCCGCCGACTCCCCCTTTTTGCCCTCACCGAAGATAACCAATCGACACGATTGGACCGGGTCTTGAGAACTTCAGCCTGGACTTGCGATTTTGGCCCTGCGTCGCCGCGAGTGCGGCTTTGTAACCCACCACCCCAGGTCCGCAGGGCGCGGTGTATGTATGGACCGCCCGGATCCGGGTATCCTGGCTCTTTGCGCACGAGGGGGAAATGAGGATGGCCAAGGCGGTCTGGACCGGCTCGCTCAGCTTCGGTCTCGTCAACGTGCCGGTCGGCCTGTACTCGGCGACCGAGGACCGGTCGATCCACTTCAATCAATTCCGCGCCGGAAGCTCCGAGAGGATCCGTAACAAGCGCGTCGGAGAACAAAGTGGCGACGAGGTCGCGTATGGCGACATCGTGAAGGGCTACGACCTCGGCGGCGGCGAGTACGTGATCTTGACACCTGAGGAGCTGGCTTCGGTCGCTCCGGGCGCGTCACGCACGATCGAGGTCACCGACTTTGTCGATCTTGGCGACATCGACCCGATCTACTTCGACAAGCCGTACTTCCTCGCCCCGCACGGAAAGAACAACGGCGATCGCGCCTACGAGCTGCTGCGCCAGGTGATGGCCGAGACGAACAAGGTGGCGATCGCCACCTTTGTGATGCGCGACAAGCAGTATCTCGTCGCCGTCCGACCAGACAAGTCCGCTCTCGTGCTCGAGACCCTCCTGTTCGCGGACGAGGTCCGCGATCCGGTCGAGGAAATTGACGTCCTGCCCGTCAAGGCGAGCTTCGAGGACCGCGAGATCCAGATGGCCAAGCTCCTCATCGACTCGATGACGACAGCTTGGGAGCCGGAGAGCTATCACGACACCTACCGCGAGCGAGTCGAAGAGCTCATCGACCAGAAGCGCTCGGGCACCTTGGTGGTCAACGAGGGGCCGCGGGCTGAGCCGGCGCCGGTCGTCGACCTGCTGGCAGCCCTGCAGGCAAGCGTCAACGCCGCCCGCGGCCGGTCGGGTGCGCCGGCGACAAGCGAGCGCGGGGAGGACGCCGTGGCTTCGAAGAGCCGACAGCGCCCCCGTCGCGCAGCGGTACAGGAGACTTCTGCGCCAGCAGGAAAGGCGGCCGGGCACAAAGCGGCTGGGGCGAGCCGGTCCGAGCTGTTGCGCCAGGGGGGCGATCTGGGTATCGCAGGGCGATCCAAGATGACCCGCGAGGAGCTCGAGCAGGCCGTCGCCGAGACTTCCTCGGGCACGAGGCGACGCAAGGCGTCTTGAGGCCCGGATGAGCTAGGCGGTCGCGGCGCCAGTTTCGGGCGGACGAGCGCCTAATAGGGGGCTCGCCGGCGGAGGCAGGTGTTCGGGCACCGTCAAAACCCGGCCTAGGCTGGCTGGCCTTGAGCCCCATTGGCCCTCCCCGGCGGGACCGTGCCCTTTTCAGCCTGATTGCCGTTTCGATCGCGCTGATGGGATGCCTGCAGCTGACAGCGCGACCCGTCGGCGCGACGGCCTCTGTCACCTCGCGCCCCGCCGGAGGCTACGGCTGTGGCTCGGTTGTGCTCCCGGGCTACGACTGGCTCGGCGGGGGCGGCGTGGACGTCTTCAGCAACGGGGCCAACGCCGGCACCGGAACGAGCTGCGGGGGTGTCTTCCGCGTCGGCCACATCGTGAGCGGCGAGGAATGGCAATGCGTCGAGCTCGTCGACCGGCTCTACATAGAGCGCGGGTGGATCGGCGCGACGTGGAACGGGAACGGCGCCGACATGTATGCGACTGCCCCCGCCGGTCTGGCAAAACAGCCCCAGGGCTCGATCTCGTTCCTCTCCCCCGGAGACGTCGTGAGCTACCAGAGCCCTGGTGGGGTCGAACCGGGCCACGCCGGGGTCATCAACACCGTGACCCCGGTTGCTCCCGGTACCTTCCTCGTACAGCTGGTACAACAGAACGGCTTTTTGTACACCTCAGGAGTCCTATCGGGCGGCAGGCTGACGATGACGACCCCATGGGTCAGCGACTACCCGGTGATCGGGGTTATCCACCATCCCGGCGCCAGGCCGCCGCCGGTCGGGGCGTCGCCGAACCTGCTCGAGAACGCGAGCTTCGAGCACAACCTCACCGGAGGCTGGATCTTTCTTGCCGCGCCCGGTGGCAACTTCCAGGAGCTCGCGGCCAAGGTGCCCGGACTGCCTGAGGGCAGCAACCTTCTCGAGGTCCGCAGCTCCAAGCCTGGCGGGTCGGTCTACCAGGACGTGCCTGCAGCGCTCGCTCAAGGCCAGAGCTACACCTTTTCGATCTGGGCCCGGGCGGCCTCTCCGGTCAACGAGCACATCTGCCTCGTGCTCTGGGGTATCGGCGCCGCTAGGCAGGCAGGCCAGACCTGTGCCGTGGTAGGCCCGGAATGGACCCTCGTGTCTGCTCCCTACGACGTGACGGTGCCCGGCCTCGCCCTCTTGCGGGCTCAAGTCTTCGTGGACACGGCCAAGGCCCGCTTAGACCTACTCGGAGCCTCGCTGGTCAACGACGGCCTGAACAACGCCAGCTTCGAGGGCAACCTCTCGTCCGGTTGGAGCGTGCTGGCCGCCCGCGGCGGGACCATCACGGCGTACGCGGGCAGGGCAGGAGCCCTTCCCGAGGGCAGCAACCTGCTCGAGATCCACAGCTCCAAAAAGGGCGGCTCGGTCTTCCAAGACGTGCCGGCGGTGCTCGAGCCCGGACAGAGCTACACCTTTTCGATCTGGGCCAAAGCGGCCTCACCCGAGCCCGAGCACGTGTGCCTGGTGCTGTGGGGAGTCGGCAGGAACACTCAGTCCGGCCAGACCTGCGTCGTGCTCGGCCCCACCTGGACGCCCGTGGCGGCGCCTTTCGACGTCACCACCGCGGGCCTTGGCATGCTGCGGGCCCAGGTATTCGTGGAGACTGCGAGGGTCGTGCTGGACCTGACGGGCGCCTCGCTCGTCAACGACGGTCTGAACAACGCCAGTTTCGAACACGGCCTCACAGGCGGCTGGAATTTT
>ODAK010007716.1_pt1 | contig 10813 bp, 8 predicted proteins | sample 1539591 | NCBI WGS metagenome assembly ODAK01 (sample SAMEA3539303, study PRJEB22396) | soil metagenome | biome: tundra; feature: field; material: soil | place: USA | collected 2010-05 | depth 0.15 m | reverse complement strand
GGGCGCGGTGGTTAACCGCCCGGCGTTGTTTTTCTCGCTCGAGATGAGTCGCCAGGAACTGGCCGAACGGATCTTGGCCTCGACGGCGCGCATTGATTCCTCGAAATTGCGCACTGGTGACCTCAGCGACGCTGACTGGAACCGCGCCCAAGACGCCTTTGGCTACCTCCAGTCGGCCAAGGTGTTCATCGACGACAATCCGAGTCTGACGGTGATGGACGTGCGCTCACGAGCGCGGCGCATCAAACAGCAAAACGGGGACCTCGGCGTCGTGATCATCGACTACCTCCAATTGATGAGTTCGCGCGGCAAGTCCGAGAACCGTCAGGTGGAGGTGTCCGAGATGAGTCGCTCCCTCAAGATTCTGGCGCGTGAATTGGGCTGTCCCGTGATCGCCCTGTCACAGCTTTCGCGCAAGCTCGAGGAACGCGCGGACAAGCGGCCCATGATGAGCGACCTGCGCGAGTCGGGTTCGCTCGAACAAGACGCAGACGTGGTGCTGTTCCTGTATCGCGCCGAGCAGTACGGTGAGGTGCCGAACGACAAGAAGTCCGAGGCGGAGATTATCGTGGGCAAGAATCGCAATGGCCCCACCCGCACCGCGCACCTCACTTGGCGTGGCGAGTTCGCTCGCTTCGACAATGTCGCCGACACGAGCAACTTCTAGGTGCACCAGAGGGTGCCGAGAGCAACGTGTCACTCGCCCGTTAGGCTCACCCCCGCCAGCCGGCGTGCGTCGACCTCAACCGTTGCGCAATGGGATCGAGCCCAGTCGTCGTGTGAGGAAGTGCACGACCGGCCCGACGAAGGGATGAACCATGACCGCTGATTCGACCCACCTTGGGGGCACGTACGCCGTGGCCGATGGCATCACGTTGACCCGGATGGGGTACGGCGCCATGCAGTTGGCCGGGCCCCAGGTCTTTGGTCCGCCCGCCGACCGTTACGCCGCCATCGCCGTGCTGCGCGAGGTGGTGAAGGTGGGGGTCAACCACATCGACACGAGTGACTACTACGGCCCGCACATCACCAACCAGATCATCAAGGAGGCGCTGCACCCCTATTCCGACTCGCTGCACCTCGTGACCAAGGTCGGAGCGCGACGCGACGAGAAGGGCGGCTGGCCCCACGCACGCTCTCCGGAGGAACTGCGTCGGGCCGTCTTCGATAATTTGGAGAATCTGGGTGTCGACGCCATGGACATCGTCAACTTGCGGATGGGCGGGTTCAGCGCGTCCGAGCACGGTTCGCTGGCGGAGCAATTCACCGCACTCGCGCAACTGCAGCAGGAGGGCGTAATTCGACACCTGGGGGTTAGTACGGTGTCCGCGGAACAGATCGCCGAGGCCCAAGCAATCGCCCCGGTGGTGTGCGTGCAGAACTTCTACAACATCGCCAATCGTCACGATGACGAACTCGTCGATTCCCTTGCGAAACAGGGCGTCGCCTACGTGCCGTATTTCCCCCTAGGTGGCTTCACTCCGCTGCAGTCTGACGTGCTCGCTTCGGTGGCGCAGCGTCGCCAGACCACGCCTATAGCGGTGGCACTCGCCTGGCTGCTACAGCGCTCACCCAACATCTTGCTCATCCCCGGGACGTCGTCCGTCTCTCACTTCCACGACAACGTGGCCAGCGCCACCATGGAACTGTCACCCGAGGACGTCGCCGAACTCGACACCATTGCCACATCGCGCACCTGAGGGCGGGCGCGCCCTAGTGGGTGAGTGCTCGGTGTTCGGGGTCGGCCGACTCGAGCAGGACGCGCCACTCCGCGCGAGCGATGGAGGCCCGCGCCGCGTCCACAGCGTCGGGATTGACCGAGACCGAGGTGATACCCATGCGCACCAACTTCTCGGCGAACTCCGGGTGATTCGAGGGCGCCTGACCGCATAGTGACGAGGTGATGCCAGCGTGGTGACAACGGGTGATGATCCGTTCAATCGCGTCGAGCACCGCGGCGTCGGACTCGTCGAAGAGCTCGGCGCACTTCTGAGAGTCGCGATCGACCCCCAACATCAACTGCGTCAGGTCGTTGCTGCCAATGGAGACCCCGGTGATGCCCATGTCGGCGTATTCGGGAATCCGGTAGGCCACCGAGGGCACCTCGGCCATGACCCAGATAGGGAGCTTTCCCGCGACCGGACTGCTCGCGACGATGTCGAGACACGCTTGAAGCTCCCAGCGGGTGCGCACGAAGGGAATCATCAGTGTGATGTTGGGCGTCTCCTCGAAGACCCGTTCGAGCACGTCGAGCTCGAGGCGAAAGACCTCCGGGTCGCGCACGTAGCGAAAGCAGCCGCGGTATCCGATCATGGGATTCTCCTCGACCGGCTCGAAGCGTTCTCCGCCCTCAAGGTTCGAGAACTCGTTGCTGCGAAAGTCGATGCTGCGATACACCACCGGGCGCGTGCCGAAGGCCCGCGTGATGCGCAGCAGTGACGCGGACATCGCGTTGACGAACGCCGCACGCTCGCCGCGCTCGATGAGGAGTTTGGGGTGCACCCCGTTGAGGGCGTCGGTCACCATGAACTCGGCGCGCAACAGGCCGACCCCGTCGACGTCGAGGGCGGCCACTTGTTCGGCGTGCTCGGCGAAGGCCAAGTTGACGTAGAGGCGCGTGGCCAAGGGCAACGCCCCCGCGGGTGCTGAGGAACTCGCCGACGGCGTCAATACGGTGTGCAGCAGCGCGGGTGCGGCGCCGGGCTGAAAGAGCAGATCACCCTCGTAGACGGCGCCCTCGGCGCCATCGACGGTCACGATCTCGCCGGTACGCAGTACCGTCGTGGCGTTGCGCGCCCCGACGACGCAGGGAACCCCGAGTTCTCGCGACACGATGGCCGCGTGACAGGTGATGCCACCGCCGTCGGTGATCAGGGCGCTGGCGCGGCGCATGGTGGGCACCCAATCCGGACTGGTCATCTTGGCCACCAGAATCTCGCCCGCGATGAGCTGGTCGCCCTGGTCTGCGGACTCGAGGATGCGAACCGCACCCGACGCACGACCAGCCGACGCCGCGAGTCCCTGCACGAGTACCTTGTTGACCGACGGGGCGCCGCCACTCGCGTCGTGACGCTGATCAAGCGTGGTGATGGGTCGCGACTGGACAAGGTACTGACGTCCCCCCGCGATAGCCCACTCCGTGTCCTGGGGCGAACCGTAGTGGGCCTCGGTGGCCAGACCCAACTTCGCCAGTTCGATGGCCTCGTCGTCGCTCAGGACGCGTCGACTGGCCTCGTCAGGACTCAGGTCGACGTGCAGGTCCTTGCCGTCTGCGCCGCGCACGAGCTTGAAGTCCTTGGTGCCGACGCGCACGTGCTGGAGTGTCGGACCGGTCTTGGACAAGATGTAGGTGTCGGGTTCGACCTCGCCGCTCACCACGACCTCGCCTTGGCCGAAGGCCGCGTCGATCACAATCCTGCCGGTGTCACCGGTCGAGGGGTCGGCGGTGAACATGACGCCCGATCGCTCCGAGGGGACCATCTCCATCACCACCACGCCCATCGACGGCACGTCCAGCAACGCGCGCGTCACGCGGTATGACATGACCCTCGCTCCGTACAATGACGCCCAGCAACCCACGATGCTCTCGAGCAACTCCTCCTCACCCATGACGTTGGTGAAGGTGACGTTCATACCCGCGAAGGATGAGTCGCCGGCGTCCTCGCCGATGCCCGAGGAGCGCACGGCGACGCGTGCCTCGGGGTCGAGGCGGTGGTACGACTCGAGAATCGCCGTTGACAGATCATCGGGCATCTGCACCGAGTGGACCAACCCCTGGGCCTCGTCGGCCGCCCGCGTCAGGTCGGCGGTGGTCGTGGTGTCCACTCCCGCTAGTACTGCGGCCAACTTCTTGGTGATACCCGCGTGGTCGATTGCGTAACGGTAGGCCTCGGAGGTGACGACGAAACCGGGGGGAACCGGCAGTCCGGCCACGGTGAGTTCACCGAGGTTGGCACCCTTGCCACCCACCAGCGGGGCGTCATCAAGACGAATCTTTTCGAACCAGCGCACGAACTCCATGGGTACCGCTCCGTCCGGGTGGCTAGGGCCATCCCTCTCCAGCATGCTGTTCGTCTGGGGGAGCCAGTAGAGGCCAAGGTCACCACCTTCCCTGGGCGTCTCGAGCAACGAGAGGGCTACGCTCATCGTTAGGAAGCGAGGAACTCTCTGGCGCGACGACGGTTGGACTTGAGCGGGTCAGCCGTCCAGGTGTTTTCGCCGGCGCGAGGGAAGTTGGATCGCAGAGGTCCTCGAGTGAGCGAGAAGAGTTGTCGATGAAGAGACAGAAGAGTTCAGCGTTGCGACGCAAGGTCGCGGCGGTCACCGTGGTCTTTTACGTCGTGGCCACGATTGTGGCCCGACGACGGGGGTATTCAGGACTCGGAGGACGCACTCTTGTGCGCTGTCGTTCGGGGCACCTGTTTCGTACGATCTGGGTACCGGGCGTGTCGATCAAGTCGATTCGACTGGGTTGGTATCGCGTGCAGTTCTGTCCGGTTGGTCGACACTGGACACTGGTGTCCCCGGTCAAGGATGATGACGGGGACGTCGACGGTCCTCACCTCAGCCTGGTTCCCGACGACATCGCAATCCCTTAGTCTCCGCGAGGTCGTGGGGCCCAAGGGCTCGCAGGGTAACTTCGACACGTGACCACGCTCGCTCTCGACATCCAACATCTCGTCAAGGACTACGGCACCACTCGCGCGGTGGACGACGTGACCATGAGCCTCCAACCCGGCGAGGTGCTCGGATTCCTCGGACCCAACGGAGCCGGAAAGTCGACCACGCTACGATTGGCTCTGGGGTTGTTGCGCCCCACGTCGGGTACCGTGTCCGTGCTGGGTCACCCCGCGGGCTCTGACGAGGCCCGCGCGAGAGTGGCCTACGTCGCCGGTGACGTGTCGCTGTGGCCGCAATTGACGGGCGGGGACACCCTGACGCTACTGGCGTCGTTGCACGGGAGTACCGACGTTGCCTACACTAAGGAACTCGTCGAGCGCTTCGAGCTCGACACGCGCAAGCGCCTGCGCGCCTACTCCAAGGGCAATCGCCAGAAGGTGGCCTTGATTGGCGCGTTCGCGACCCGTGCGGAGGTGCTGTTGCTCGACGAACCCACTTCGGGTCTCGATCCCTTGATGGAGAGAGTCTTTCGCGAGTGCATCGTCGACGCGCGTGAACGCGGACAGGCGATCTTGTTGAGCTCGCACATGTTGAGTGAGGTCGAGCACCTGTGCAGCCGTGTGGCCATGATTCGTTCGGGCAAGTTGTTCACTGTCGCCGACGTGGTCGACCTCCAGAAACGCATCGGAGTCGAATTCGACGTCGTCGGTGATGCGGGGGACCTCGCGGGTGTCGAGGGCGTCACGCACGTCGAAACGCTGCCCGACGGCGTGCGCGTGCGGTTGGCTGGACCGCCCGCGGCGTTCTTCGCCGCACTGGCGGCGCGAAACATCACGTCAGTGCACGGACGAGAAGCGTCGCTCGAGGAGATCTTTCTCAGCTTCTACGACGAGTCATCGACGGCATGAGCCGTAGCATCACCACGGTGCGCGCGGTCGTGTGGCGTGAGGTTCGCTCGAGCACCGTCATCATTACCGTTCTCATCGCTTCGGTCATCGAAGTCGGACTGCGTTCGTTCGTGGCGAGTGGTGGAGCGGTGGGGATGCTCGCCCTACAGCCGCTGGTGCAGAATCCGGCGGTCGCCGCGTTGTACGGGCGCGTGGCCAACCTGGATAACGGTGGGGTCTTCGTCGTTTGGAAGATGGGCGCGTTCATGCTGTTGATGGTGGCGGTGTGGGCCGCGCTCCTCGCGACGCGGCTCACGCGCGCTCACGAGGACGACGGATCGTGGGACGTCATGGTGATCGGACGTCGCAATCGCGACTCGGTACTACGCACCACGACGTTCGCGCTGGCCCTGGCGGTCGTGGTCGTCGGGGTGGCCTCGTGCCTGGTCCTGCTCGTGGGCGGCCAGAGCGCAACGGGTTCGGCGTACTTCGGACTGGGCGTCGTGGCGACCGGCTGGTCGGGCGCGTCGGTCGGGCTCCTGGCCGCTCAGTTCGTGGCGCCACGGCGCAGCGCGAGCCAAGCGGCGATTGCCGTCCTCGTCGCTGCGTTCTTCGTTCGCATGGTGGCGGATTCGACGGCGTCGACCGAGTGGCTACGTGGCGCGACGTTCTTTGGGTGGGTGGAGAAGATCGGGGTGTTCCAGCACGCCGAACCCGTGGCGCTGGTACCGGCGCTCGTGGGGCCGATGCTCGTCGCAGGAGCCGTCCTTCTTCTGCAGGGTCGCCGCGACGCGGGCGGAGCGCTGTGGACCCACCCCGACTCGGCGACGGCGAAGCCCTTCCTCTTGGGATCGGCGTGGACGTTCGCGTGGCGCGAACGTTCGAGCGTGTGGCGTTGGTGGACCGTTGGCCTAGCGATCTTCGGTGGCATCCTGGGCTACCTGACGCACACCCTGGTGTCACTGGCGACGACGGATCCGGGCTACGTTGCCCTGCTCGACCGCTTCGGCTACGGAGCGATGGCGACGGGGGTGGGGTTCGTGGCCATGACCACCGCAGCGATTTCGGTCGCCTTCACCTACCTCGTCTTCACGTGGATCACCTCGGCGGCGAGCGACGAGGTCAAGGGACGCCTCGACGTGGCCCTGGCCACGGGCCCCCGGCGCCTGACGTGGTTGGTGAGCGTGGTGGCGACTGGCGTGCTCGCGGTGTGCGTGGCGGCGACGGTGACGACTTTCTCGATGTGGTTGGGCGTGCGTCTCAGCGGCACGCCGATGTCGTTGTGGACCGTCGTCCGGGCAATCGTGAGTTCACTCGGTCTCGTCCCATTTATCGTCGGCGTGGCGCTCTGGCTGGTGGGCCGGGTACCGCGGGTGTCCTTCGCCGTGGGGTCGGTGTTTATCCTGGTCGCGTACGTGGTCCAGGCCCTCGGCCCTATTCTCAAGTGGCCCAACTGGGCGCTGGCGTGTGACCCCTTCCACTACCTGCGAGCGGTACCCGTGCAGCCCGTCGATCTGCCGGGCCTGGCGTGGGCCAGCCTGGTCGGTCTGGGCGTCGGGGCATTGGGCCTGTGGCGATACGCGCGACGCGACGTGGTGGGCTGAGTCACTTCGGCGGCAGGCGAACGCCAGCGTCGAGGCGGACACACTCGGCGTTCATGTAACTGTTGGTCAAGAGTTCGATGGCCAGCGACGCGTATTCCGAGCTCTGCCCCAGACGCTTGGGAAAGAGGACGCCCTGGGCCAACTTAGCCTTGAAATCCTCGGACTCGGGCGCGAAGCCGTAGATCGGCGTGTCGATGAGTCCGGGCAGGATGCAGTTGGCCCGCACGCCGATCGCCGCGAGGTCGCGCGCCAATGGCAAGGTGAGTCCGACGATGCCGCCCTTGGACGAGGAATAGGCCACCTGGCCGATCTGACCGTCCTCTGCGGCCACCGAGGCGGTGTTGACGATGGCGCCGCGGCACCCGTCGTCGTCGGCGACATTGCGGCCCATCGCTGTGGCGCCCAGGCGACAGACGTTGAAGGTGCCGATGAGATTAACCTCGATGATCTTTCGGTAGACGTCGAGATCGTGCGCCGAGCTGTATTCGCCATCCTTGCCCACCGTTCGCTGCGCCCAGGCGATGCCCGCGCAGTTGACGACGCTGCGCAGGGGGGCCAGGGACGCGGCCGCGTCGATCGCGGCGATGACCTGTTCGGTGTTGGTGACGTCGCACGCGGCGAAGCGGCCGCCGACCGACTCAGCGACGTTGCGCCCGCGCTCCTCGTTGAGGTCGGCGACGACCACGTGTGCGCCACGCGCGGCGAGGGCGCGCACGGTGGCCTCACCGAGGCCCGAGGCCCCACCGGTGACGAGGGCGGAGGTGTTCTCTAGTTGCATGGCGCTCCTTTTGGCAGGTACTCCACTTCGAGTCAAGCAGAGATCGGCTCAGGCCTCTGCGAATGACGCTGTCGTGCGTGGCCTAGCGTGGTGTGGTGCCTTCGGTCTACGACTTAGATACTGCCGAGTTGGCGACGCTCCTGGCCGGCGAGCCGCGATATCGCGCCGACCAGGTCTGGCGAGGGCTGTGGGAAGAGGGGCTCGACATCAGCGCCGTCACGACGATCCCCAAGGCCCTACGCCAACGCCTGGTGGAGGAGTTCCCGTCCGCGCTCGAAGTGGCCAATGACGTCGCCAGCGACCTCGGGGCCACGCGCAAGTGGGTGTTTCGTCTTCACGACGGCGCGACCATCGAAACCGTCCTGATGAGTTACGTCGATCGCGTGACGGTCTGTGTCTCGTCGCAGGCGGGCTGCGCGATGGGTTGCACGTTCTGTGCGACGGGTCAAGCGGGCTTTTCGCGACAACTTAGCGTCGGCGAGGTGATCGAACAGGTCATGTTCGCCGCGCGCGCCGCTGCACCGCGACGACTCTCTAACGTTGTCTTCATGGGTATGGGCGAGCCGCTGGCCAACTACCCGGTCACCGTCGGCGTCGTGCGGCGACTGCACGAATATCGCGGGATGTCGGCGCGCCACCTCACCGTCTCGACCGTCGGCGTCGCGCCGGCCATCGAGCGTCTGGCCGGCGAGGGGTTGCCCCTCACCCTGGCGGTCAGTCTGCACGCCGCGAACAACGAGACGCGAAACGAACTGGTCCCGCTCAATCGGCGCTACCCCCTCGAGCGGCTCTACGAGGCCTGCGAGAAGTGGCTGGCCACGACCTCGCGTCGGCTTAGTTTCGAGTGGGCGCTGATCGAGGGGGTGAACGACACCGATCAGGCCCTGCACGAGCTCGCCCTCTACGCCGGTGATCTTCACGCGCACGTGAACCTGATCCCGCTCAATCCCACGCCGGGCTACCTGGTGATGGGTTCGCGTTCACAACGCGTAGTTGAGTTCCGCGACGGGCTCGTGAAACTCGGTATCAACGTCACGGTGCGCAACACTCGCGGGCGCTCGATCGACGCGGCCTGCGGGCAACTGGCCGCGGTGACCAACGGACACAAGTCGCGTGTGGCCCTGCGCTCGCGCTAGACCGACTCACTCCAGAAGCTTCGCCGGCGCCACGCCAGCAGGCCGACACCGACGATGCAGGCGATCCCTCCCGAGACGATGGAGAATTCGGTGGAGGTGAACCCCGCGACGACCCCCGATTCGGCGTCGCCCAGTCGAGGTCCGCCCGTGACCACCGCCATCTGGATCGAGGAGATACGGCTGCGGAACTCGTCGGTGATGGCGAGTTGCAGAATCGTCGAGCGCAGTACCGCCGACACCATGTCCATGCCCCCGGCGATGGCCAGAGCGATCACGCCGAACCACAGCAGGTGCACAATGCCGAACGCCGACATGGCGACCCCCCAGACCACGATGACCAGGAGGACCGTGCGGCCGCGACGTTGCACGTGATTGATCCATCCGGCGAAGGTGGCCAGGATCAGCGCGCCGATGCCGGGCGCGGCGTAGAGCAGGCCGAGGGTACGGGGGCCGCCGTGGTACACGGTCAGGGCCATGGCGGGGAACAGGGCGCGCGGTAGCGCGAAGACGTTGGCGTTGAGGTCGGCGAGATAGACCGATTGCGCCACGGCGTGGCGCCGCACGTAGCCGAAGCCCTCCGCGATGGCACTCAGGAGTGCCTTGGCGTCGTCGGTGCGAGGCGAGGACAGTGGTGACATGAAGAGTGTCACGCCCACCAGGATCAAGAAGGTAATCGCGTCGACGAGGTAGCACGACGAAAGACTCACCGAGCCGAGGAGAATGCCCGCGAGCGAGGGTCCTGCGACGATGGAGATGTTTACCACGATCTGATAGAGCGAGTACGCGCTGACGAGTTGGTCCGGGCGCAGCATGGTGGGCATGGCGGCTTGGCGCACGGGACCCGAGAAGCCGCTCGCCGCCGCCGCGAGCGCCGCGAGGGCGAGCAGTAGCGCGAGGTCGCGATGCACCAGTGCGGCGTTCAGCGCGAGACCCGCGCTCGCGAGTGCGGCGATGATCGAGCCCACGACGAGTAACTGGCGCCGGTCGTAGCGGTCACCGAAGGCACCGCCCCAGAGCGAACCGGCGATGAGGAAGGGCAACTGGATGAGACTGGCGAGTCCCACCCAGAGGCTCGAGCCCGTCTCTCGGTAGACCTGGTAGGGCACCGCGACCATCGTGACGTTACTGCCAAGTAGTGAAAACAACTGGCCGATGACGAGCAGGCGAAAATTGCGATTCTGCTTGAGCGGACTCCAGTCCACCAGGAGCCGAGGCATCCTCACATGCTACGAGAGTAGGGTATTTCGAGAGCGGGACTCGAAGGAGCGTTGATGATCGACGAGGAGCTAGTCCAGTTGCTGACGCCTGAAGGTGAGCGGGTCGCTCACCCCGATTACGCCAGCACTCTGTCGGGTGAACAGATCCTCTCGATGTTCCGCGACATGGTGATCGTGCGTCGTCTCTGCAATGAATCCACCTCTTTGCAGCGCCAGGGTCAACTCGCGTTGTGGGCTCCAATCCAGGGGCAAGAGGGCGCCCAGATCGGTGCCGGTCGCGCGCTCGCGCCGATGGATTTCACGTTCCCCACCTACCGAGAGCACGGAATCGCCTGGTGTCGCGGCGTGCCACCGGAGAACCTGTTGCGGCTCTTTCGCGCGGTGAGCAATGGGGGGTGGGACCCACAGAAGTACCGTCACCACTTACCCACGATCGTGCTGGGCAATCAGGTGCTCAACGCAGTGGGTTACGCGATGGGCATCCAACGCGACGGCGCGGACGAGGCCGTCCTGACGTTCTTCGGCGACGGGGCGTCGAGCCAAGGTGATGTGCTCGAGGGATTCGTGTGGG
>ODAK010007713.1_pt1 | contig 10816 bp, 10 predicted proteins | sample 1539591 | NCBI WGS metagenome assembly ODAK01 (sample SAMEA3539303, study PRJEB22396) | soil metagenome | biome: tundra; feature: field; material: soil | place: USA | collected 2010-05 | depth 0.15 m | reverse complement strand
GATACACAGAACCTCTGGAAGTGATTCGCAGATACGAAGAACTCCTCAGTAGCGGCGTGGGAACCGCGGCTTGATTGAGGGTCCCCTATATGCGCGCAGCGCATTTGTAGCTGACGCAGCGAAACACTCGCACGGCCAGATTCACACCTGAACAATTCCAAACGAGGAGCCAATGGCCAAAACAGTAGCCACCATTCTGTCCTACGGCATGGGCGTCGAATCCTCAGCGATCCTGCTGCGCTGGATCATGAGCCCGGTGACGAGACCGTGCTCGTTGGAAGATCTGATCGTCATTACCTCCCAGGTTGGCGACGAATACACCGACACCGGTCGCGACGTGGAGGCCCACATCCTTCCACTGATGCGTGCGCAGGGGATACGGTACGTGCAGGTCGCGCGACATGGTCACCTCGAAGGTGAAGGCATAACGGTGCTCGACGATTCCCGCACTCCTGCAAGGGTGTTCCTGGAAGGCGACTACAAACTCTCGGACGAGCTAAAGCGGAACGGAACGGTACCGCAGTACGGCGGTGTCCACCGCTGCGCCCTGAAGTTCAAGGCGTGGGTGATCGAGCAGTGGCTAGAAGAACACGTGCGTGGCCGTGCCCGCCATGCGATCGGATATAACGCCGACGAAACCGGGCGGGTCGCCAGGAGCGAGTACGCATTCGGCGAACGAATAGCATTCGGTTTCAATGTCGACGAAAAGAGCCGAATCAACCGCAGTTGCGAGTACAACACACTCAGCCGGGAAGCGTTCTATCCGCTGCTTGAATGGGGTTGGGACCGGCGGACCTGCATTGAATACATCCGCTCTGTCTTGGGTATTACCTGGAAGAAATCGGCGTGCGTTTACTGTCCTTTCAATGCGTTGCGCGATGACGCGATCGAGCGGCAGCGAGAGCACCCGCGCCAGGTCGGCGATGCTATGAGAATTGAACACCTTTCCCTGGCCCTCAACCCGCGCGGAACGATCTACAAGGGTCGCTCTTTGATCCAGATCACTATCGAAGCCGGCAACGACGTTGCTGTTGAACTGTACCGCAAGAGCATCGAGTCGGAGCCGTGGGCTCTGTATCGCGTCCGCCGCATCTACTCAGGCAAAGGAAAAGCCGACCGGGCAGTCGAAAGGCTCCACGTTTTCGATGGTCCGGCCGAGGCACGAATGGCCTTGAACACGATCTCGGCTAGTAGCGGTGTTGCTGTCGAAGAATTGCGCGGAATCCCGTACGTATGGCATGAGCGTCGCAGCGAGACAGACTTCCCCACCCGAGAAGAGTTCATCACCATCGCGCCGGCTGCTGTCGAAACCAAAGCCCGATATGGACTGGATTGGTTCGATGGGCGCTGGTCCGCCCTGCAGCTTCACCTGTTTTGATATCACCCCACCACCACTACTTCTAGTGTGATGTAAACCATCTTCCTGCCGCGAATAAAGCATAACCTTGCCGGATGCGGCCCAGGTAAGTGCTTTGTTTGCGTCCGTCCCAACGGCCCTCCCCGGACTCGATAAACCATAAAGTTGCCAGAAGTGGGGTTTTGAGGCCTGACCTTAGCGGTGCACGGCACTGGGTATCGGTCTATTCGTGTTCGGGCGGGCGAAGAGCACAACCGAGCCAGACCGGCAAGCTCCCGGCGCTGCGCAAGATGTTGGCGTGACCGACCAGATGTCAGCAGCAAGCGTTTCCCGTCAAGTTGACCCCGCCCGTCAACTTCCGATTAGCGCGTCACTCGGAACGTAATAGCATTCTTCAAATCGCGGGTGCGCCAACAGATCGCGATTGCTTACCTGCAGGGTGGTTGGACCTGGGTGTGCGCGGTGGATGATTTCTAGAAGAGTTGCTGAACTGCGCCTGACTGCGTCGGCGGATTCGCGATCGCTTGGAGCACCGGGGTCATATTCGGAAGGTCGCGAGCCTTGCTTTTCATAAGGCGCTTGGCTCCATTTCGCAATAATTCCTCGTTGCCAGTTGCCGATTCAGGAGATCCTTCGTAGACGGCGGCGAAGAGAGGGAGGCCCATCTTCAAGCAGTCCCTTCCCGCCTGGATGCTTCCGCCCGTGCTTCTCGCCTCAATCAGGATCATCGCTCTCGAGAGACCGCAGATAGTCTTGTTTCGCTGCATCGCGTGCGAGACGCTCCAGGGCAGGTTCGGGCCGAACTCGCTCACGACGAGTGTACGGCTGTCGTCCCAAACATCGCGAATCTCCTTCTTGACGCGGAACCGTAGAATGCCTTCCGCCAACACGATGGTAGTCGTTCCTCCCGCGGCCAACGCAGCTCGATGAGCGTTCATATCTACACCTGCGGCGAATCCGGAGACGATATTGACGTTGTCGTTGGAAAGCAACATCGCGCAATCGCGAGCGGTGGCCATACCTTTCTCGCTTGCCTCACGTGAACCGCAGAAGCCAACCGAGACGTGCTTCAGCAATTCGAGATTGCCTAAGCACAGCAGTAGCACGGGAGCCGATTCGCCGAGGGTTTTCCGGAGGCTTTCTGGGTACTCCGGGTCGATGATGGAGAGCACCCGCACATTATGCTTCAGCAACTCTTCCCAATGACGCTTCACGCGCTCCTTGCATTCGGGAAGCGCTGCGATCTGGGCCGGGGTGAGCACGCTTTCAATCAGGCGGTCTTGCATTACCGAAACCTCGGGTGTGTTGCGCCAGCGTTGGAGGAGCTTGCGAACCCGGCCTGGGCCAACGCCAGGGGCATCAAGCAGCGTCATCAGATCGAAAGCATAAGCTGCCATAGTCAAATTATCCCACCAACGTTGTCGTCATTGCGACACGTCTTCTCGCACGCGAGACCGAAAATCTTCCTCGCGCCGGCCTGAAGGAGCAGATGCCCACAATAGTTCATGCTGACTCCCGACTGGTACAGATCATCAAGCAGTAGCACCTTCCGGTTTTGGAACACGCCGTCGGCTACAGTGATGGTTCCCAGGAGTGTATCAAGCTTGTTCGCCAAGGGCACCTCTTTGATCGAGTTTCGCACCTTGCCCGTGACGTGCTTGCTAAGATCTTCCCGGCCCCAGTCCTCGGCAATGCGTTTCGCAAGGTAACGAGGCAGATTGTACGCTTTCGAGGGGTCTGATGGAGGCATCGCGACGATACAATCCGCAGGTGCGAAGCATCCCATGTTGTTCAGGAACGTCACGCAATGCTGAACCAGTTTTTCGGCAGCCTCTTTTGTCTGCGCAGTTACCGCGCTGCCACCGTAGGGCTTTGCCTGAGCGCGGAGCGCCCCGATTTCCGTCTGGGGCTTCTGTGGGTTGCCTCCGTGGCGATCGTAATCAAGCGCGAAGGAGATGGCCAAGAAGTCCTTCATCGCGACCGGATGCCCTATTTTTTCCACCCATTCTGCGATACCCTCGGGCGGTTCCGCGTCGCCTTCCGTTCCGTTCAGAAAAATGATAAGGCGATCGTCTTTGCCATGGTACGGATGGGAATTGACGTCGCACATGCTCTCGAAGGCGTTTTCATACGTATTCGGGAAGGGAAGGATGATGCTCCAGTTTTTATCCGGCTGGCTGGGAGGGTACAGAGCCTTCGGCCATTCTGTCTTTAGTTGACGTCGCCCGACATCCATGCCGCGTATCTCGTCCTCAGTGAATGCCGCCTGGACGGGTGGCGGATCGAACGCGAAGAAGGGCATCGAAGCGTCCAGCCTCTCTCTGTGATAATTTGGAGAATCTTCACCATTTTGACGCATTTTCTTCGCGATTGCTTAAAACCGCTAATCGCTGAGGGGCTGACGATCCTTGGACACCCAGCAAGCACGAGCCATCTTCGAGAAATTCGGCGGGGCAATGGCCTACGTCGCTGTAGAGAAGACCGATGGCACGCAAAGCATCGGCAGCGCCTTTCATGTGGGCGAAGGCGTCTTCGTGACAGCAAGACACGTCGTCGAAGGACTTCGCATCCTTGAGATCGCGACCACCGAGCGGTCGTATATCGACGCAAAGGATTCCGAGGAAACTCTCGTCTCGATTGCCACCCCTGACGGTGCCCAGCGACGCGTGCATCTTGTCACGTCGTCAACACTGGAGATCGAGTCCGGTCCTTACTTTCACCCCGATGAGACTGTAGATGTCGCCGTTTTCCGCGTTCAAGGATACGATCCTCGCCTTCCTTGGGTACCACTAGGCAGCCACCTTGATGACTGGCTTGGAGAGAGTGATTTTGTTCTAGCAGAAGCCATCGTTTTAGGCTACCCGCCAATTCCTTTCACGACGAGGCCGTACCTTGTCGCGGCCCGCGCGGAGATCAACGCGCAGGTTGACCTGCGGGGGACGCGGCACGTTCACTTCGTCGTCTCCGCAACGCCTCGTGGTGGCTTCAGCGGGGGCCTGGCGGTGGTGGAGTACGGTTTCGCGCTCGGGGTAATAACCACGAGCCTTGTGATGAATCACAAGGAACCGGAATCCGGGTTCTTCTCGGTTCTGACGGTCGAGCCCATACTGAACTGTTTAGCGGAACACAAGCTCTTGCCAGATTGTCAGGCGGAGGGCTGGGACGGCATGTGGAATACGGAGGGCCGGTACTACTGCAAAAGGGAACCGAGCCAACCCAGACCCGGAGATTACATCGTCGCAGCGGTGGGCGTGTTTGATGACGGCAAGCGGTTCTACCTCGAATTCAACCTCGATGACAACGATGAGCTCTTCGCGACGATACGTAAACGGAGCCACCAAGTTCTCCAGTCCATCATGACGCGTGAGGAAGTTGTCAGAGAGAACTTCGTGAAGTTCCACGTCGAGGGCCCAGCAGAGGAGTGTCGCACGAGACTCGCCGACGCGAGAGGAGCCGCACACAGCCTTCTTGTCGCTGCAGGCTACCGAACATCGCCAACTAGCAATTCCGAGAACGTCCAGTAACAGGACGTGTGCTCAGTTTGTGCTCGACCTCGTTTGTGGAGGAGTGCCTGCGCGGATACCGGTGAGTTCCTCACGGTCGAGCGCCTGATCCCAGGAACCGGAACGCCGGACCATCGGCCCACTCCCGACCCACCAGACACTTACATCGCGATCACCATACAAAATGTCGCCTAGGCCGCACCTAGGCCCTCTCGGGCAGGCGTTCTTGGTAAATCGTCGGCAAGCCGGAAGCGACCCACATGAGTGTATTGTCGCCGTCTCGCTGATTGGACAACACCGATTGGGCTCGCGGCGGCCATCGGTGGGTGGGCAACGCGCGCTTTACGGCCAGGTGCTCTAAGGGCGGGATGGCTCACCAGTCGATGCTAGGAGTTGTGCGCGAAAAACTCGACGACGTCATTCACGACTTCCTCAGCTTCATTACGAGTGAGCTGCAAGCCGTGGTGTATGACCTCGTTCATCCCGCGCCCGTCTCGACCCCAAAGCTGCTTCCACTCGTTCCGGCTTCGAGGTACAGCTTCGGCAGTTCATCGATTAGATCCATCACTCTACCGTTTCTCGCGTTGCTCGCCTTTTCTGCGCCGAGAATATTGCGAACTGAACGCTCAAATTCGACCCAAGCGATGATGGCGGCCAGATTGGCGTCGGTGTCGAGATACGACCGCGCGATGTCGAGACGTCCGAGTTCCTTAAGAGCGTAGGCGATCCTATGGGCTCTTCGGTCCTGGACCCATTGGTCCTTAAAAAAGTTGTCTCGGTTCTTCTTCCTCTCCTCGTTCCTGCCGTAGTATGTCAGCCGGTACCACGTCCAAAGTGCAAACTCCGTCTCCGCGACGTCGAGTTGCCGGGTTGATCTTTCGTGGCCCCACAGTTTCAACTCCTCGCAGTATTCAAGATAGAATTTCGGCACCGTCGAGGCGTTCACGATGTACAGCAGGCTCGCCAGATGATGGCTGCACATCGCGAATCGTGCTGGGTACACGTGGTGGAGAACGAGGGCAGTCAGACTGAGATCGCCGAAACCATATCGGATCTGGCTTATCAAATCAAGAACGCCGCCGTCGTCGCTGCGGTCACGTAATCGGTAAACTGCATCCGCCGCACCATGCGCCTTCATGCGCTCCTCTAGGCGTTGAGGTCAGGCGTCGTCCAGTCCAGGACGAAGGGAAGGTCGTCGTTGAAGATTGCCATCACATCGCTGACGGTCAGCCGACGCTTCCCGACCCGCACGTCCTTGTAGATCTCTTTGATGGTCGCAAAACCAGCCTTGAAGGTCTCACCTTGGTACCGTCCGGTCAGCGCGTCGTCGAAGCGGTCCCAGTAGTAGGACAGGTCTAGCTTTGGCTTGGCTTTCATAGCGAAACGGCGATTATACCGACTATTGGATGCCGTCGCCATCTGTCTGTCTGTGCTGATCGGTAGGCGGATAGGCACTAGATCCTGCCTGACACCGTTATTTACGATTCAGTCTGACGGGTTGTCGCCATGTCGGACAGTCATCCGCGCCGCTCCCCAATCGGTGCTCGCGCGTTAGATCCCTTTTCGACCCCCCTGGTGCAAGGCTCGAATGGATCAAATAAACCATAACCTTGCCATGCAAAATTATGGTTTGAGTTACAACTAGGCCAAACAATGAAGGAGTTCTCTCGATGCGCGGAATTGCGAGGCAGAAACTCGGTTACTTCCCCCTGTCACAGAAAGAAGCAGAGCGGATTCGGCGCTTCCTGTCGTTCCGTGAAGACTGCGACGCCGCTAGCGTGCTCGATCCATGCGCCGGCTCAGGTGCGGCGATGGCAACGATTACATCCGGCGCCAAGACGTTAACCTACGGAATCGAACTCGATTCCTTTCGCGCAGAAGAGGCCCGCTCGGTCCTCGGCCATGTCCTTCAGGGCAATTGCTTTGATGTCCAGTCCGGTGTCGAGTCGTTTTCGCTGCTTTTCGAAAATCCACCGTACGATTTTGAGGTGGGTGAGAACCGCAACGGCCGAATGGAATACCTGATCCTCGAACACACGTATCGGTGGGTGAAGCCTGGGGGCCTTCTGGTGCTTGTGGTCCCGGGCGACCGATTGTCGACCTGCGCCGAGATCCTGGCCGTCCACTTTCGGGACAAAGCGATCTACCGCCTCAGCGAACCCGAGTCGATCCGCTATAAGCAGATCGTCGTGTTCGGCGTGCGCCGAACGAGGCGCGAACGCGATCAGTTGAAAGACTGGGACGTACAGCGGGCCAAAACGAAACTGTTGGCACTTACGGGAAGCTACGATGAATTGCCCGTGCTGCCGGACGAACCGGATAAAGAGTTCGTGGTGCCGCCGAGCGGGCCTGCTCAGCTGGTGTATCGCGGCATTCCGTTGGATACGGTTGAGGATCTGCTGCCGGCATCCGCGGCGTATCGACAGGCCGGCCGAATTCTGTTCGCACCGGAAGTCCGTGCGACCGGCAGGCCGCTAACTCCGTTACATGGCGGCCACATTGGCCTCCTGACGACGGCCGGTCTGCTCAATGGGATCTTCGGTGAAGGGCCCGATCTTCACGTGGCGCGATGGGAATCGATCAAGGTGACGGACCGGTTTGAAGAGACCGATGAGAATGAGGTAACCACCATTCGGGAGCGCGAGCGCTTCACGCAGTCTCTCACTCTGGTGTACGCCGACGGAACCACCTCGATTCTCGACGAGAGGAGTAGGGAGCCATGAAAAACGCACATCTCCGCATGGGCAGTTTGCGGTTTACCAAGGTGCTACGTGACACGACGATCGACATCACCTTGCGAATGGACCGAATGATTGCCGAACATGCGGCGGACAACCGAAGCGCGCAATGCCATGTGCTGTCGGTGATCGGCAACGACCAGGAAATCGCGGCCATCGCGGCGGCGATTGCAGATGACGCGCGGTTCTATGCCAGCGGGCCGGAGATCAACCGACTCATGATCACGATAGGCGAAGGAGCCGAGGTGTTTCGCAGTTCAATCAACGTTCCGGGCCGAAGGCGACCGCTTCGCCACCTGGTTGCGATCTCCGAAGAACTGTCAAAGACGCGCGCAGGCGGCAATCCGAGCGCACGCCGAACCATTCTGTGTGATGACGATAGAGCATTCCTTCTCTACCGGATCAGTGTCCGTTTCGGCCTGCCGGTTCTACCGGAGTGGAGTGAGTGGTTCGGGGAGATGCTGGAGCGCAAGAACGCGATCGATCCGCTGATCGGAATCGGCTGCACACCGGTGGTGGTCAAGGGAACCAAGAAACGATTCCTGGGCTGGATGGGTCACGCGCTGAAGCGCGGTGCCATCAAGATTCCAGAACACGGTCAGCCTGCCGACTGGCATGTACCGATCTCGTTTTCGGCCGGGTTGCAGAAGACGGAAGATGTGGCGGCATGACCTTCATCTTGTCCGTCCGCGCGATTCGGCACGCCACTTAGGAAATGCCCCGGCACATTTCCGCCCAACCACAGTAGACTCCATTCCTTCGGGCGGTCCACGCCCACGCCACTCTTCCCAACAGCTAGCGCAGTCAATCGAATGTCGTCGAGGCCGGCCCGGTTCCAGACACCGGTCTCGACGCTTTTTGAGGAGGCCACTTGTATGAGCACCGTGCCGACGAACATTAATAATTATCTGAGGCAATTCGCGCACCAACTCGAGGAGAGAATCTTGCAGCAGTTCCCTCCCTTGCACCAGCCCGGCGAACCGTTTCCGGCAGAATTGGCGCGACTCCGCCGAACCCCCTACCACGCGCAAGCTCTCGCGATCGCCGGAATTTCGAAGCGCTGGGAGGTCGAGAACTCCGCCGGCGCGATCGCCGAATGCGGTACCGGAAAGACGCTCATCTCTCTGGGAGCGATGTTCGTCAATTCGAAAGGGAGGCCTTTCACGGCGCTGGTAATGGCGCCGCCGCAGCTGACTATCAAATGGTGTAGAGAAACGCTCTTGACGCTGCCCCGAGTCCGTGTGTTTCTGATCGACGGCGTCCGCAACGGCGTGGGATCCAATGGACATACGGGGGTGAACGAAGTCCGGCTTCGCAACGGACGGATCGTGCGCGAAGGCCTTCAGACGACACTCAGCGATTTGCGGCTTCGGACGCAGTTCAAATCCGCTCGCGCGCGGTGGCAGTCGCTGTGTGACTGTCCGGCGGTGTTCGTGCTCTCCCGCGAGGTAGCGAAATTGAGCTATTTCTGGCGGCATGCCTACGGAGTGCCGCGCAGTGGGCCATTCAACGGGTCCATCGTCAACCCGGATACGGGTCGGCCCGTTCTGACTGACGATGACCAGTTGCGGCGAGCCGATTTCCGCAAGACTAAGCACAGTGAACTCGTCCTCGTTGAGGAGCAATCGAACGCCTCAAAGGCTCGACGTACGATATTCAGTGCGCTCTGGCAGGCCGATGCGACCAAGGTCCGCCGGTGCGCTCCGATGGACTTGATCGGGCGGCACATGAAGGGCTTCTTCGACTACGGCATCGCCGACGAGGTGCACGAATTGAAGGGTGACACCGCCCAAGGGGCAGCCTTGGGGACGATGGCTTCATGCGCGAAGCGCACGATCATTCTCACCGGCACTCTGAACGGCGGATATGCGGACGAATTGTTCAATATCCTCTTTCGGCTCCACCCGAAGAAGATGCTCGAAGAAGGATTTGCGCACGGCGACGCCGGCGTGCGGGCATTCTCGGAAACCTATGGGGTTCTCGAAAAAGTCACAACCATCACGCCAGCCGACAACGCCTGCTCGGACAAATCGAAGGTAACTACAAGAGTACGGCGGCGCCCCGGCGCTTCACCCTTGCTCTTCGGCCGGTTTCTCATGGAGCTCGGCGCTTTTGTATCGCTCGAAGATATTTCGGATGCGCTTCCTCCCTATGAAGAGGAGGTGATCAACGTCGAGATGGATCCAGTTTTGGCTGCTGCTTACGAGAGCCTCGAAGAGGACATCAAGGCAGCGCTTGAAGAACATCGTGGCAACTCGTCCGTCGTCAGTACTGGCCTGAATGCGCTGATGCTCTACGGCGACCGCCCCTTTGGGCTTGGAACGCTTTACGGTTACGCGACGAATCCAGAAACCGGCGAGCGCGAGCGCTTTGTGATTTCAGAGCCGGCCGACCTGGATCAGGAGTACGTCTATGCGAAGGAGCGCCGGCTGGTGGAAGAGGTCAAGACCGAGCTTCGCCAGGGGAGGAGGGTGCAGATTTTCGCGGTCTACACGCAGAAGCGCGACGTCACCCAGCGGCTGAAGAACATCTTGAGCCGTGAGGGCATTCGCGTCGAAGTGCTCACCACCGCTGTACCGCCGGAAGCCAGGGAAGCCTGGTATGAGCGCCAACTGAAGGCGGGGATGCAGGTGTGCATTGCCCATCCCAGGCTTGTCGCCACCGGATTAGACCTTTTGGGCATGCCGACCATCTTGTTTTACGAATCCGGCTATTCCATCTATGTACTCCGGCAAGCGAGCCGGCGTTCTTGGCGCATTGGACAGAAACATCCAGTGAAGGTGAAGTTCCTGGCCTACGCTGGCACGATGCAGGAGAACTGTCTCCGGCTGATGGGGAAAAAGCTATTGGTTTCACTCGCCATGGAGGGCAAGTTCGCAAATCAGGGCCTGCAAGCTCTCGATGACGATGACGACATACTGACGGCGATGGCGCGGGAGTTGGTGACGGAAAAAGGTGTCGGGGAAAAAGCCGATGCGCTCTGGAGAGAAATCCAGCAGCAACACACCCGTCTGCTTGGAAACACGAACGTCGTCGCGATAGCGCAGCCAGAGCCGACGCAGAATGGGCCTCTGCAGCCTGAGAGCGACCCACAGTTGGGTCCGCCCCAACCCGAATCGGTGCCGGCCGCTCTCGTCCAATTGGTCTTATCGGAGCAGAGAGCCGCGCGCAGGCCCCGTCATGACAACGACGCCCAGCTCTCGCTGGCGTTCTGACCG
>ODAK010007712.1_pt1 | contig 10817 bp, 5 predicted proteins | sample 1539591 | NCBI WGS metagenome assembly ODAK01 (sample SAMEA3539303, study PRJEB22396) | soil metagenome | biome: tundra; feature: field; material: soil | place: USA | collected 2010-05 | depth 0.15 m | reverse complement strand
AAGAAAGCAGTTTCGGTCCGCGCACTCAGCCAGTCGGAGCGGGGAACGGTGATGGGAGGTGATCGAGGAATCGCCGACCGTCCCAACCCTGCCAGTGGTTAACACGGTCGTCCGTCTCGGTTTACACTTTTCGAATTGTCCGCGTATGTTTACAGCGGAGGGTGTCTGGCACACTCCAGCAGGCACTCGGCAGAAGAGCGTCGGTTAGTCGAGATGATGGGGAGGGGTGCATCCTTGCCAGAAGTGCTCGACACCCTCACCTTGGCGACCCAGCAAATGGTACCCGAGTGCTTGTGCTCAATTCTGCTGATGGGGGAACGGCACACCATCTCCTGACGGGCTCGGGAGCAGCCTGTCCAAGAAATACATGCTTGCCGTAAATGGGCTGACCATCGGCCGGATGTAGGCGCTTGTGGTTCGGCGGCATTTCGGAATGAGACAGTCATCGTGGATGACATTGCGACCAACTGCCGCTTCGCGCTCGCGAAGGACACTTGATGAGCTTTGGGTTGCAAACCTATTGGAGTGTGCCGATCCGCGACTCCAGCAATCAGGTCTTAGATTAGGGACGTGCCATGTACCACCGTGGCTACGCGCGCAATCTGGATGATTGGCGGGTGGAAGCGTACCCGGTGGACCGGGCGCACCTGTTGGACGAACTGGCGGGACGCTGCATCGCGGGCCGCGTTGGTCGGGTGTGTGCGGCGTGGAGGAGATGGAAGCCGCGGTGAAGACAGGCGGGGGATTCCGGAGTGAGTAAGAGAGCCGGCGCGCAGGACTGGAGGCCTGCGCTACTTACTCTCCCGCACGGTCAGCACCTGGTTCGGCTTGACGTTTTCCAGCACCTGCACGGCGCCGGACGGCCAGCGGATTTCGATTTTCGGTATCTGCGCCAGCTTGCCCAGACCGAAATGCACGCCGGCGTGGCTGGAGGAGGCGTAGCTCACAGCGCTGGTCATGTGGTTGTACTGATCGCCAATGCGGATGCGCGCACCGATGCCGTCGCGATTGCTGCGCACGCCCACCAGCTTGAGGATGATCCAGTTTCCGGCGGGGCCCAGGTTTTCCCAAACTTCGGCAGGTTCGCCCAGGCAGGAGACCACCACGTCGATACGGCCGTCGCCGTTGAGATCGGCATAGGCACTGCCGCGGTGGGCGCGCGGGGCGGACTGTCCGGCTTCGGCCGAGACGTCGCGGAACGTGCCATCCCCGAGGTTTAGGAAGACGCCGTTCGGCTCCTTGTACCTGGCCGCCTCGAACTGCTCCACCAGGTCATTGACGTGGGAGTTGGCGGTGAAGAGGTCTTTCCAGCCATCGTTGTTGAAGTCGAACAGGCCGGTGCCCCAACCGCTGTGGTGAATGGTGAGTAGCCCCAGCTTGCTGGAGTAGCCTGCGTCGGTGAATGCGCCCTTGCCAAGGTTTCGAAACAACGGGAAGGTTTCGCCGGCGAGCGCGGTGACAGCGATGTCGGGCAAGCCGTCGTTGTTGTAATCGCGGAAATCGGCGCCCATGCTGGCCACGGCGCGGCCGAGGTCGGGGAGCGCCACGCCGGCCGGCAGCCCCACCTCTTCGAAGGTTCCGTTGCCGCGGTTGTGGAACAGGAAGTTCGGCATGTTGTCGTTGGTGACGAAGGCGTCCATGAAACCATCGCCATCGTAGTCGGCGAAGGCGACGCTCATGCCCCGGCCGGCATACTTCGCGATGCCCGACTCCTCCGAGACGTCCTGAAAGGTTCCGTCGCCGCGGTTGCGATAGAGGGTTGAGGGCAAGCCGTCGAAGTATTTCGGGTGGCAGTAGATGCGGATGTTGCGCGAGGCGTCGCCGCAGTACCGGTCTTCGGCCGGCCACCTGGCGTAGTGGACCACCAGGAGATCCAGCTTGCCATCGTTATCGTAGTCGAACCAGCCGGCGGCCACCGCCCATCCATCGCTCTTGATACCCGCCTTTTCGGTGACGTCCTCGAACTGGCCGTTGCCCAGGTTGCGATAGAGGATGTTGCGGTTTACGCCGGCCACGAAGAGATCCACGTTGCCATCGTTGTCGTAGTCCGCGGCGGCGGCGCCCATGGAGTAGCCGGCGCCAGCCAGATGCGCCTGTTGGGTGACATCGGTAAATCTCATGCCGCCGTCATTCCGGTAGAGGCGGTTGAAGTACTTCGGCGCATCCTTCTGTAGCGAGGGTACGGCGGCGCCGTTGGTGAAGAAGAGATCGGGAAGGCCGTCGCCATTGTAGTCGAAGATGGCGATGCCGCCGGGCATGGTTTCGATCAGACGCTTTTGGGGCGTGGGACTGTTTTCAAGGACGAAGTGCACACCTGAGGATTCGGCCACGTTCCGGAAGCGGATTGGCGCCGGAGCATCCGCCGCCACCAGTCCGGCCGAGATCGACAGAAGGCAGAGGCGCAACGCGGATGCGAAAGCCTTACGGCCGTCCATCGGGCGGCGCCGTGATCTGCGCCTCTTTCGATAGCTCATCTTTCTGGGCCTGCACCTTCTTGACAATCTCCTGATAGCGCTCCAGAGCGTGCCTGGCGCGCTCCGGCTGGCCAGTCGCCTGGTAAGCGCGCGACAGTTGGTAGCTGAGGCTGCCGTCGTCATCGATCGGCGAAGCGGCTTCCAGGTGAGGAACCGCCTTGGAGGGCTGCCCCGCTCTAGCATATGCCAGGCCTAGCGACGCTTGGGCGCCCATCATTTTCGGATCGGCGCGAACCGCGGCCTCCAGGTACGGGATTGCCCGCCCGGCCTCTTCGAGGTGGAGCAGCGAATCGCCTTCCATGTAGTTCAGGTCCGGGGGCATCGGCCGGAACTGGAGAAATAGCGGGGCCGCGGACCGGTAATCTCCGCCCATATAGAGCGACACCGCGACCTCCTTTTTGAAATTGGGATTACCCGGCTGTATGGCCAGTGCGGCTCGCCATTCTTTGGCGGCTTCGAGGTGCTGGCCCTGCGCGCTCATGGTTTCGGCGCGCAGTTGATGGTACTCCAACGATTCCGGCAGCGTCGAGAGGTGAGAGAAGGCTTCCAGCGCCAATTGGTTATATTCCTTCGATTCGCGATACGACGGATTCACCACGGCTGGTTTCGCGGGCTCCCTGCTCTGTTCGTCCGCTGCCCAATCCAGATGGCCCGTCTTGCGGTACACCTCGGCGACGGACGTGTGGACGCCGGCCATCGCCGGATTCCTCTCGAGCGCCTGACGGTACAAATAGAAGGCGCTGCGATACTGCCTCCGCGTCACGCGGGAATCGGCCAGCAGAGCCAGCATCCAGCACGATTCAGGTGCGGTGTTCCGCAGTTGCTCGAACGCGTTCGTGGAGACGGATTCGTAGCTCTTACCCAGTCCGTACCAGGCTTTGGGGTCGTTGGGGGTAAGCTCGGTCAGCTTGCGGAAATGGAGGGCCGACTCTTTCGGGCGTCCGGCAGCAAGCAGGGCTTGCGCCAGCAAGCCGCGGGCGTCCGTATTGCCGGCATCGGCGGCTACCACGCCTTCGAACGGGGCCACCGCCAACGCAGGTTCGCCCAGTTCCAGATGGGCCACGCCCAGCGAGAAGCGCGCCGGAATATTCCTCGGATCCACCTTCAGCACGGCTTCAAAATGGGGGATCGACTTGCGATACTGTCCCGCCATGCGCTCGGCCAAACCCAAATTCAGGATGAGGCCTGGATTCCCGGGGACCGCGCGCACCAGTTCTTCGTAGATCGGAACCGCTTCGGAGAATCGCCCCGCGGCCATCAGTTCCTTGGCGCGGTGTGATTTCAGCGCCAGATCGTCACCCTGCGCGCCCGCCAGCGTGGAGAGCCAGAAAAGAAGAGGCAGGGTCAACTCCTGCCTCATTCTTGGAAACCGCACTCTAGAATTGTAGCTCGATCGCTACCAGGCCGCGCGCAGGCCAAAGCGGATTTGGCGTTCGCCGGAAGCGCTGAGGATTTGCATGAACGTCCCGGAGGTCACGCTGCTGCTACTGACACCGCCGAAATGCGACGTGTTGGATAAGTTGAAGAACTCGCCGCGGAACTGCATCTTGATGCGCTCCTTGATGGGGAACTCGCGCGTGATATCGAGATCCGTGTTCCACAGGCCCGGATTCCGCAGAATGTTCCGTCCGCTGGTGCCGAAGGTGTTGGCGGCGGTAACCGCTGCCCAGGCTGTGGTGGTGTTGTAGTAGAGTTGCCCCGGCCCGACATTGCCAAGCCGGGTGACCGGACCGATCTGGTTAGCCGTCTGGGTGTTGTTGGGTGCATTTAGCGACGTACCCGGAGCCGTAACCGTGAACGGAGTGCCGGTGTAAGCGGCCATTACGCCGTTCACCTGCCAGTTGCCGAGAACAGCCGCCCCGACACCGGACTTAGCCATGGATTTGCCCTTGCCGAAAGGCAATTCGTAGACCCAGCCCACTTGGAAAACGTGGGTGCGGTCATAGCCCGCGGCGGCGCGGTTGCGTTGGAAGACGGGCGCCCAGTTCCAGCCCACGCTGACCCAGCCGTCGTCATCGGTATAGTCGATAGCCTTGGAGTAAGTGTAGGCGCCCTTCACCATCATGCCCTTGGCGAACGACCGGTTGACCGCCACCTGAAGTGAGTTGTATTCGGAGCTGAGGTAGCCATCCCACATATTGGTGGGGACGGTGCGGCCGAACTGGGCGTATTGCGGCAGCCCGGTGGTGCCGGAACCGGGGAAGCCGGAGTTGATATCGCGGTCCGCCAGGATGTGAACCGAATGCGAGCCCACGTAGCCGACCGACGTCACGAAGTCGAGCGGCAGCTTGCGCTCCACGGTGAAGTTAAAGGACTGCACATAGCCACGGTGGATCTCGCCGGCCCACGGGCTGCGTTCCGAGGCATTACTCGGCAGCGGCACGATGCCGGTGGAAAGGTTCGGCCCGACCGCGTTGGGAACACCCTGCGCGATGGTGTTGGCCCAGCCGTAGCTATTGGCGGGCGCGTTGGCAAAGTTTACCACGATCGGATACCAGCCGCGCAGCGGGCGCGAGAACGGAATGGGATCGAAGTTGATGCCATAGCCGGCGCGGATCACGGTCTTGTTGCCCAACCGGTAGGCCAGACCGATGCGCGGGGCAAACAACTTGTGGCTGACGGTGATCCCGGCGTTTTCGGGAACGTTGCCGCGCCCGCCCATGGAGATCAGGTTGGTGGAGGGATCGTAGCTCTCAATGCCGTAGCCGGCGCGCGTCATCAGCGGATAGAATTCGTAGCGGAGACCGATGTTGATGGTCAGGTTGCGGCCCACCTGCCACCGGTCCTGCACGTACCAGCCGAATTGCCATTCGCGTCCCGTGGCCAGAATGTACTCCAGACTCTTTTCGGTATCGTCGCTCAGGCCCAGCAGGAACGCGGCGTAGGCGTTGAACTGGGTGGTGGCGGCGCCGCCTTTCAGCGCGGTTTCACCGCCGTTGAAGCCCAGGTAGCCGCGCGGGCCCTGCCCGATTTCCGGCTGCCAGTGGTTCAGGTGGTGGCGCACCAGGTCGAAACCAACGCGGATTTCGTGAGCGCCGCGGGAGATCGTCAGGTTATCGCTCTGCGTATAGCTTTCTTCCACCCGGGTCACCGGCATCCAGTTCGGCACTCCGAACCCGTTGTAGCCGGAGATGCCAATATTGGGGAATCCGCTCTGGCGGATATCGGGACCGTTAGTGTTCGGAATGCCAAACTGCAGCCCGTAGTTGGTGCCGTAGTCGTTGGGGATGACTGCCTGGCCCTGCCGCTCATAGCCCAGCACTCCGTCCAGAATGATGTGCGGGGAGAACGTGTGAGTGTGACCAATGGTCCCCACCTGGATCAAGGTGTGGCCAAGTCCGGGGTCGGATCCACCGAGTCCGGAGCCGCCCGCGAGACCGAACACCGCCTTTCCACCGGAAGTGGCCCACATGCGACCGTACTTGCCCCAGATGGTTTCCTTGTCGTTGGCCACGAAGTTGATCTTGGTGTCGAAAAAGTTCCGGCTCAGAATCGGGCCGCCCGCTGCGTAGAAGTTGCTTGAATTCGGGTTGGGGCCGGCGTAATTGGGGCTGGGATAGTAACTCTGCAGCTTGAGGGCGATCTGGTCTAGCCGGGCGGTGGGGATGACGTTGCCGGCGAAAGGCGTGCGGCCGGAGCCATCGGAATTCCCGGTTTGCGGGTCGTAGATCACGGTGGAGACACCGCTGAAATCGCCGGCCTTCTGGGCCGCCGTCGGAACCGTGTAGAACCCCGGCGAAGCCTGGCGCTGTCTGGTGCCGTCAAAGCTCACGAAGTAGAAGAGCCGGTTCTTGCGGATAGGGCCGCCCACGGTGGCGCCGAAATTGTTATAGATGCTGAGCGGCTTGTCGGTGCCCGCAGCCTGGAAAAAGTTCCGCGCTTTGAGGTGCTGGTCGTCGTGGAATTCGAACGCGCTGCCATGGATGGCGTTCGTGCCCGACTTGGTGACCAGCGTGATGGCCGATGCGCCAGCCATGCCCTGCTCGGCATTGGCCGCCCCGGTGGTGACGTTCACCACTTCGACGTTTTCTTCCGGCGTGACATAGCCCACGTGGTGGGGCAGCCAGACGTTGACGCTGGCGGCGCCGTCAATGCGCGTAATGTTGGTCTGCGCGTTGGCGCCGTTGATGTGGGTGTTCAGCGCGCGGCCGGGAGTATCGGTGATGGAGTTCTGCAAGGCGGCCGGCATGGCGCCCGGCACCAGGTTGATCAGGCTCTGGTAGTTCCGGTAGCCGCTGAGCGGCAGGCTGGTGATGGCCTTGGCGACGATTTCGGAATGCGTGTCGGCCTTGTCGGTTTGCAGCACAGCCTGGGTGGCTTCCACGGTCACCGTCTCGGTGAGTTGGCCGACTTCCATCTTGACATCCGCGCGCGTGATGGTGTCGGGACTGACCTCGGTATCGGTCTGCACGTGCGCCCGGAAACCCTTGGCGACCACTTTCAGATCGTAGTGGCCAGGCAGCACGTTGACGATCGAGTAGCGTCCGCCGATATCGGTGGAAGCCTCTTTGGAAAGCCCGGTTTCCTTACTAGTGACAGTTACAGTAGCCCCAGGGATAACGGAGTCGCTCTGATCGGTGATGGTGCCGATCACAGAGCCGTAAAGCACTTGCGCGGTGGCTGGACGGACGTTTACAGCGCAAAGTACGGCAAGACACAATACTACCGGCGGAACGCACGATCTCAGACGCATTTCCCCTCCCAACTGACCGGAAAGGTATCCGATCATACCCAGACAACGATGCAACGAACACAGCTTGTTATTGTATGTATGGCTTTTAGGCGATAAAGTCAAGCCAATTCTTGAATTGCTCTGCCATTTCGGTGGCTCACTTGCCTTGAATGGCTGCCAGCGCCTGCCGGGCGGGTTGGTAGTTCGGGTCGATACGGAGCGCGGATTCCAACTCGGCCTGGGCCTCTTTCAAGTGTCCCAGCCGGAGCATTCCTACACCGAGTATGGTGTGCAACGCGGTATCGCTGGGCCGGTAGGCCAGCGCGTCGCGATAGCGCACCACGGCCTGATCGAGTTTGCCGGCGTCCGCAAATGCGTCGCCCCAGAGGATGAGGACTTTCCCCAGGTTCTCGCGCGCCTTGGGGTCGCCGGGCCGGTCGGAAAGCACCTGCTCGAACTCCACGGCCGCGGCTTCCCACTGGCCGGTGGACGCGTCCACGCTGGCCAGGTTGTAGCGCGCGTCGGTATAGTGGGGGTCGATCTCAAGCGCCCGCAACAGTTGTTTGCGGGCCTCGGCGGGTTTCGACGCCGAGAACAGCGCCACTCCCAGTTCAGTGGCGAACACCACATTGGCGGGCTGCGCGTTCCACGCGGCGAAGAAGTAGGGAAGCGAGGCCTCCGCATCGCCCCGGCTCAACAGGATGTCGCCCATGTTGTAGTTGGCCGTGAAGTCGGTAGGATCTTTCTCCAAACGCTGGCGGGTCATGCCTTCCTGCAACACCGCCCGCTGGTCACCCTCGCCAACCGGAAGCACCTGAAGCCAGAGGTGGCTCATCTCCTCCGCTGCCGTGTTGCCGCCCTTGACCGCTTTCGGCGGGTTGTTGGGGTTGCGCACGTTAGCGGACGAGTTGTCGTAGTGGTAGCGCATGGAGACCGTGCTTCCGCGCGGCAGGAAAACGGGCTCTTTATATCGAAAAACACCCTGCCAGTTCAAGTCCCACTCGGGAATCCGGACCAGCCATTTCCTGGAGCCGTCCGGCAGCGTGGCATAGCCCTCCATCAATTTGCCCAGGTAATGCGCATGCGGATAGACCGCGAGCACGTTCAGGTCGAGCGGCACGCGAAAATCATCGGAGACCAGGAAATCTTGCTGGCCGGGCGGGATGTCGATGGCGGCATCGTGCTGCAACTGGACCAGCATGCCGAACTTGGTTTGCGGCCTGTCGGTGAAGTAGAGACCGATCACCGGATCGACGGTTTCGGGTTTTCCGGATGGGCGGAGATGGACGTTCAGCACCAGGTCCATTCCCGGATTGGCGCGCCAGGCCATGCCGTCGGGTTCCACCACCGGAACGCTGCCCGGTTTCCAGGACAGAAAGTGACTGTCGGGATCGAACGCGGTTTCCTCAAACGTGATGTCCATGCCCGTGAATCCCTTCCCAGGCTCGGGTTCGAGGCGCCGGGCGGATTGCGAGCGGTCGATAATCACGTTGGCGTGGTGGAATACGCGGGGATTGCCGGGACGGACCTCCATGGCTTTCACCCATCGCTCCGTGGCGATGGGCACCGGGATCACGAAATTCCAAAAGACCTCCGGACCGTCAGCGGCGAGTGCATAGGGCTTCTGGATATGCAATATCAGATCGGGAGTTCCCAACGCCCATTCGGAGCTGAACTTGGGAGGCTGTGGGGCGTGCGATGCCGAGCCTGGCGGAGTCCCCTGTTTGACCCACTCCTGGATGGATTGGATCTGCGCGTCGGTAAGCCGGCGGGCTTCCAGGAAGTCGCCGTAGCCGGCTTGAGGCAGCCAGGGCGGCATGTAGCGCCGCTTGGTAACATCGGCGATTTGCGCGGCATGCTTCTGTACGTCGTCGTAGGAAAGCAACGAAAAAGGTGCGGATTCGCCGGGGCGGTGGCAGGAAGAGCAATTCTGGTAGATGATGGGCGCGATGTCCTGGTAGAAGGTGATTTTGGTCGCTGGCGCCGCGGGGAGCGGCAGCGCGGAAAATACAGCCAGTAGTATCCGGGTCGCCCATCGTCGCACAAACTCATGCTACAACAAAGAACACCCGTGGTCAGGTTGTTAACCCAATACCGGTCATTCTGCATTAGTTGTGGGGCGGGCAATCTTGCCCGCAGCCGCCTTTCAGGCGGCTCTTTTGGGCGACGCGCAAGTTCTTCGCACCGGCAAACGCCGGCTGAAAGCCGGCGGCAGCCAGGATTGGATGCCCCACCAAATGTGCTGGATCGCATCTCTGGAAAAACGAGTGGCATTGGGTTGTTAACCTGCCCCACGACCTCAGGAAGGAGTGCAGACGCATGGATCAAGAACAAGGAAGCGGTTTTCCTCTCGGCCGGCGGAATTTTCTAAAGGCCACCGGGGCCAGTATTGGCGCCACCAGCCTGGCTCTGGCCCGGGCCCAGCAAGCGGCGGCCAGCCCACTTACGGAGAAGCAGAAACTGGACCGCGTGGCTTCCAACACGTGGCCGCTCCGCTACATTTTCAAGAGCCGCATGAGTTTCGGCGCCAACCCGCGCACCGAAGAACTGAAGAAAAAGTATGGCGAGATCACCATGCTCGACATGCCTCAGTTCACCAAGGACAACTTCCCGGGCGTAACCCACATGGACCTGTTTTCCGGGCTCTTCGGGGATGTGACCGATGACAGCATGTACGTTCAGGTGCCGCTGATGGTAGGCACGGCCACCCGCACCACGCGCGAATTCGACCCCTCGAGCGCATCGGGCAAGCAGTGGCTCAACAAACTGGCCAACAAGATGGTGGCGACCGGCACCAGGTGCCAGCACATTTCCAACAACGCGCCGCGCGATATCTGCGAACTCGATGAGGAAAAGCGCAAGGCCGGAATTGAAGTGGCCAACAAGTGGCTAGATGGCGCCAAGATCATCGGGGCGAAGTCGATGCGGGTGAACAGCGGCGGGCCCCGCCTCGCGCCCGTCCCGGTGGCCACCGCGGACTACCCGAGGAACAACGAAATCGAAAAGTACCTGGCCAACTGCATCGAGTCATTCAAGGTGATGGCCGACCACGGTTCCAAGGTGGGAGTGAAGGTCACGCTCGAAAACCACTGGGGGCTGACGGCCAATCCGATCAACATCCGGATCATCGTGGACGCGGTGAACAGCCCGTTCTGCGAAGCCTCGCCGGACTTCTGCAACTGGGAACACGAATACCTGATGTACCACGGGTTGAAGGCGCTGGCTCCGTATGCCCACTCCAACGTTCACGCCAAGTATTGGAATCGCTGGAAGGACAACGACGTAAAGCGGTCGGTGAAGATTATGATGGCGGCTGGATTCGAGGGCACGTTCGCGCTGGAATACGAAGACGGGCCGTGGGACGGCGTGGAAGGCTCGAAGTATTTGTACAAGGAAGTGCTGGCGGCGCTGTAGGACAGAACGACCGGTTTGTGTCGTTCTTGATGGGGCTTGGACGACGGCATGCGGAAACAATCCGCTTGGACGTCTAACCGCTGAACTGACGGGGCTGGCGGGTAGTCTGACCGGATTAGGACCGGGGAACGCGATAGCGTCTGGCGGAGTCGGGGTCCGCGCAACCGCGCCGTCGATGTCCGGATAGCTGGCGATAACAGCCTGCTACAGGCCAGGTCCGAGAACTTCTAACACGCCCGAACTCCTTCTTTGGACCG
>ODAK010007711.1_pt1 | contig 10818 bp, 8 predicted proteins | sample 1539591 | NCBI WGS metagenome assembly ODAK01 (sample SAMEA3539303, study PRJEB22396) | soil metagenome | biome: tundra; feature: field; material: soil | place: USA | collected 2010-05 | depth 0.15 m | reverse complement strand
ACAAGATGCGCGCGTATCGCGAATGGCTGCCGGCTTCGAGCTACGAAGGTACCGGATCGCTCGCAGGCAGCTTCGTGTCGGACAACATCGAAGACTATTACATGACGCCGTACGAACTGGGCTATGGCCCGTTCGTGAAGTTCGATCATGATTTCATCGGCCGGGAAGCGCTGGAAAAAATCGCCGGCAAGCCGCACCGCAAGAAGGTCACCTTTGCATGGAACGGTGAAGATGTTTCCCGCGTGATGGCGTCGATGTTCACGCCAGGCCTGGAGCGCAACAAGTTCATCGATATGCCGATCAACAACTATGGCTCGGCAACATACGACAACATCACGAAGGGCGGCAAGACGGTCGGTTTCTCGATGTTCTCAGGCTACAGCTATAACGAGCAGTCGATGCTGTCGCTGGGCGTAGTCGATCCCGATATCGAAATCGGGACGGAGCTTACGCTGGTCTGGGGCGAAGAGAACGGCGGCACCGCCAAGACCACGGTGGAGCGGCACAAGCAGACCGAGATCCGCGTGATCGTGAGCCCTGTTCCGTATTCCAAAGTCGTGCGCGAAACTTACGCCGAAGGCTGGCGTACACAGAAATAAATTGGACCCTGGTGGACGCTGCGGAGGTTTCGCAGCGTCCGCCGGGTTGCTATAGGTTGGTTGCTATAGTTCCGCGCGCACCAGCGCAGTTCCCTCGACCATGGCTTTCAGTTTGCCGAAAGCCACCTGCCTCGGAAGGTATTTCATGCCGCAATCCGGCGCCACGATCAATGCTTCCGGCTTAACAAACGGAAGTGCGCGACGAATCCGCGCCGCAACCTCATCGGGAGTTTCAATTTGATGTGTCGAGAGGTCAATCACGCCCAGGATGATTGTCTTGCCTGGCAGGCCTGTGAGCACCGAGCACGAAATTCCGGATTGTGCCGTTTCGATGGAAATCTGCCGGACGGAACATTCTGAGAGTTCTGTCAGAAAGCTGTATTCGGCGGGCCGGCCGGGGACCAGTGCAGCGTAACCGAAGCAGATGTGCAGGGCCGTCGTGCCCGTGATGCCCTCCAATGCTTTGTTCAGGGCGTTCAATCCAAACCGCGCGGCCTTCTCCGGGTAGGCCTGCATATAAGGCTCGTCGATCTGCACGAAATCGGCGCCCGCTGCGAACAGGTCCCGAATCTCTTCGTTGACCGCGCCTGCATAAGCCAGCGCGAGCTTCTCTTCGTCCCTGTAATATTCGTCCTTTGCCTGCTGGGACATAGTAAACGGGCCCGGCACCGTGATCTTGATCTGGCGCTTGGTGTTCGCCCGCAGAAACTGCACGTCGCGCACCTGCACCGCATGTCTGCGACGGATCTCGCCAACAACGCGGGGCACTGTCACCGTGGCTCCGCTCCGGCTTGTAATAGTACCGGGATTGTCCAGATCGAGGCCATCCAGCGCGGTCGCAAACCGGTTGGAATAACTCTCGCGGCGCATTTCTCCGTCCGTCAGAATGTCGATGCCGGCCAGTTCCTGGTCACGGATCGCGAGAAGTGTTGCGTCATCCTGCGCCTGTTCCAGCCAGGCATCCTCGATCCGCCACAGATCTCCGGCACGAACGCGCGGCGGCATTTGCTTTCCGAGCTTTTCCCTGTTTATCAGCCAGTCGGGCTGAGGGTAGGATCCAACTAATGAGGTCCGCAGAAGTGTAGTCGACATGGAGTTATGAAATGGGAAATGGTAGTCGAGTCAAGCCGTCACCGACCTTGCCTCGTGAGACTGTTAGTCAGGATATATCAAGTGGACTACGCCAGTCAGAAGTGGATATTGATAACGTGAATCAAAGTAACTGATTTCACTTCACTCCGGGATCCCCGGTTGGCGGGGGCGCGTGATCCTCCGCCACCGGCGGTCCCAGAATTTCAGTCAGCACGGGCCTGAGTGCATCCGCCCAGACCTGATAGCCGGTCAGCGTTGGATGGAGCTTATCCTTCGCGTTCATCATGCCTTCGAATAGTCTGCCATCTGAATCCGCGAGGCGGTCGTTGATATGCAGATAGCGGATCTTCCGCCCGTCGGCCATCCCGGCCAGCCTGGAGTTAATCGCGTTAATCTCGGGCATCACCGCCATATTGTCGTTGCGCGGGAAAATTGCCGTCAGAATAATTACCGCATTCGGGGCCTTCTCCTGCATCATGTGGAGCACGGCTGCGATGCCTCGGGAGATATTCTCCGCAGCTGCATCGATCCCTTCCGAGGGCATTTGGTTGCCGACGTTGTTCGTCCCTGCCAGCAACACAATCGCTTTGGGATTCACGCCGTCCAGTTCGCCGTGTTGCAGCCGCCACAGGATGTTCTCCACGCGGTCCGCGCCCCATCCGAAATCCGCGGCGTTCCACCCGAAAAAATTCTTCGTCCAGCTTTCCAGCAGCTGAGGATAGTCCGTCGCGCCCCAACGCCGCGTAATGGAATCGCCCTCGAAATAGAGGTCGATTCGACCCTGGTTTCTCTTTGCAAGGAGCTGCTCGTGCGCAACGTGCGAATTCCGGTCAGGCCGCTCAACTGCCTCACTTTGGGCCGACAGCAGAGATGCGATCGCAAAGAGAGCGAGCCCGATTCTCATCGGGATGCTGCCGCATAGGGGCGCAGCAGGAAACGGTCCGCCCACGGAACAAAGTATTTCCAGTTGGGCGCATCCGTGTGTCCGCCGTCGTGCTGCCGCCATGCGAGCTGGCCATCCGTCAGGCTCACGTTTACAGCGGGCATTTTCGCGGTGTGATAATCCTCGGTGATTCCGAGATCCTTCGCGCCGAGAAGACGGAACACCGGCTCGGAAGCGACGGCCGCCATGAAGCTGCCCTGATGGTCGAGCCATTTGGCATCTCCTTTTTCCGGGACGCCATAACTGATGAACGTGAGACGCGGCGCACAGAGCGCGAGCAACTCGTGAGCGTCCACGGGAAGGTCGCCCGGCGTCTTACTTCCAAAGGACGCGTCGGCTGTGCCATATTTCAGGAAGTTGCCGGCCATCCAGTGATACTCGCCTGCACCGGTAAGATTTTCAACGGCCTCTCCCCAGTTACGGCGGTGCAACTTCGCTCCACCCTCCCCCGAAGATCCGATGAGCACGACTGCAAAGCGCGTATCGTAAGCCATAGTCACCAGAGCCGCTTTGCCGTAGCGCGAAACGCCTTCGATGCCAACCTGCTTCGCGCTGACGGCTTTGTCTGTTGCCAGGTAATCCAGGCCGCGTGAAGCGCCCCATGCCCACGCGCGCAGCGCGCCCCAGTCATCCGGCTTGCGCGGCTGCCCTTTGTTCACCAGACCGATGACGCCTTTCGTGAGACCAGCGCCGTTGTCCGCCTGAATGCTGACCGGATTGATCGTGGCGAAGCCCCAACCGTCTGCGATCAGTTGCTCGGAAGCCGGCGGATCGACGTTCGCCTGCGGAGTTGCTACGTTGGGGGGCGCGGCCGCGCGACCTGGAAACACAGGCGCGGGGAAAGCAACCTCCGGAATCGTGCGTCCACCGAACATCATCATGACCGGCACGGGCCCCTTCGCATCAGCCGGAACGACCAGCGTCATCTGAATATCCACATTGATATCCGGGAACGCCGCATTGTCCACATGGCCGATGAGCTGCTTGCCGATGACGGAACGGTCCCCCAATTTTGCCGTTGCCGTTTTAGTAACTTCCCAGGTCACCCTGGGGGTATTCTTCGGCACACGGCCCAGCACTTCGCGATCGAAATCTTCCACGATCTCCGGCCGGCGCTGATTCGTCCACATCGCGGGCGAAGTCACCTTCTTTCCGTTCTTCAAGGTCAAAACATCGGGAAGGTTCGGGTAAGGATTCGCAGTGGCCTCGTCGTAATTCGCGTGGTTCGGTGCGCTTTCATTACCGCTCGGACCGGGCCGCAGGGCTCTGATCCCCAACTGATCCATCATGTTCTGGTGATCCTCAGCTGCCGTCCAGTTCCTGGTGTCTACTTGTGCGTGGCTGACACCCGGCATGCTGCCAATAACTGCCGCCAGCAGGACGGTTGTGGGGAGGAGGCTTGAAATCTTCATTTCCGTTAGCAATGTTATATCGTTTTGTGCGAGCAAAATCAGGCGCGTCAGCTGTTCGTACCTACATATGGGCTTGTTGACAGCTCCCAACTTTCGCGAATTTGACCGAGCCGCGACCCAGCATCCCCTTTAGGGGTGCTGGCTCGTGAGGGAGCGGACCTGGCATGGTGTCGCGGAGCTTGTCTGGTTTCGGCCACGCCGGGTTAGGGGTATTACATTCACATGGTGCGCTCGGGGTCGAATTGGCGCAGCCTGACAGCAGAACGCTGGAGGCGCGCGTGAAGAAGACGCGTGACGAGAAATGGCAGGATCACCTTATGGCCTGGGCCGGGCGTTTTCCTCCCTCCCATGGCTGACCGAAAGACGTTCATAATAGCAACTATGTCTTCCCTGCAGCCTGACCAGGCCTCCCTCCTTCTGCAAACATATCTCGCCGCTTTGCGCTCCGAGCAGCCAGTCACGCAAAGAATCATCGAAGCCATTCCGGCCGGAAAAAGCGACTATAAGCCCGACGCGGTCTCGAAGTCGGCACTCGAACTGGCTTGGCATATCGTGAGTTCGGAACAGATGTTCCTGGACGGGCTCATCAACGGCGCATTTGATTTCTCATCCCGGGGCAAACCGCAGGAAGTAACAACTCCAGAGCAACTGGCCGCGTGGTACACGCAAATGTTCGCGGAGAAAAAAGCGCCGCTCGAAAAACTTTCCGGCGAACAGCTTTCAAAGATTCTCGATTTTGGCGGAATATTTCAGATGCCGGCTGTGTCTTATCTGGAGGTCTCGCTCAAGCATTCGATCCACCACCGCGGTCAACTCCCGATGTACCTGCGTCCCATGGGAGCGAAAGTGCCGTCCATTTACGGCCCTAGCTACGACACCGCCCAGGCTGAGCACGCCTGAGCTACGCTGTTTGTAAATGGTTAAGAACGTTTTAGGCGGTGTTCTGCAGACTTGCTGCACCGATCCGCTGACTGGTTTCTACCGCGACGGCAAATGCAACAGCGGGCCTGAAGACACAGGCAGCCACACGGTTTGCGTGATCGTGAACGATGAATTTCTGCGCCACCAGCAATCAATCGGCAACGACCTGATCACTGCCCGGCCGGAGTTCGGTTTTCCCGGCCTCAAGGCCGGAGACGGGTGGTGCGTCTGCGTCGAACCGTGGAAGCGGTCTTTCGACGCAGGTGTGATGGCGCCGGTGCGACTGGAAGCGACGCACGAACGGGCGCTCGAAGTTGTGACGCTCGAGATGCTCTTGAAAAGTTCGCGACTCAACTGACCCGTTATTTTCCGCCCGGGTTATTTGCCTGCCGGGACCAGATGACGCACGTCGCGCTCGTTCTCAGTGCAGACGTATTCGATCAGATCTTCGCCTACCATGAGCGGCATGAGTTCCGTCACGTTCCAGGGTCGCGTATAGTTCACGGGGTCTTCGATCGTGATGTCGAGTTTCAGTTCGCCCAGTATCGGGCGTGAGTAACGTTCGATCACATGCAGCTGATCCGACGTCGGATGTCCGGCAAGGTCGAGCCACGTTTTCCCGTTGAAGCCGACCGTGTCCACCACCAGCGTGTCGCCATCCCAGTGCCCGATCGAATCGCCGAACCAGGTCGGCTGCGCGTCTTTCGGATGTTCCTTGCGATCGAGGAAGATCTGGCGGTAGCTGTGCATACTGCCTTCGAACAGAATCACGCTGAGGTTCGGTTCCTGAATGATTTTTGAAGGATATGGATCGCGGCGGGGCACTCCCGCGGGCTGGCAGCGGGCTTCGGGATCGTAGATACCCTGATTGGCCTGTACTTCTTTGAAAAACTTTTCGGCGGAAGGCGTCATCGGTAAAGCGCCAACGTCGTAGTCCTTTGCGATATCAGAAGTATATCCGGCATAGCCCCAGACGCCGGAAAGGTCGATATGGCCGTCTTTGTGCGGCGTGGGCCCGGGGGCGAACTTTCCGATCTGCCGTTTGGATCGCTTTTCTTTGGGAAGCGTGCTGTCCGCCGGAAACTGTCCCGCCGCAGGCATGGACAAAAACGGCAGCGCGGCAGTCATCATCGCGCCGGTTGTAAGAAATGACGTCAGGATCGAATACAGGGAGTGCTTTCTCACGGTTGAGCCTCTCGAATAGCATATGAGTTTTGACCTGATTCCACAATCGTTCGAAGCGCAATTGTTCTTTTGACGCGCCGTCAGCACTGATATATACTCTTGCGAGTTGCCTCAGAAGGGTTTCAGGTTTAAGGGCTCGGAGTTTCGAGACCCCTCAGGAGATCTCTATATGCGCTCGCCAATCAGAATCATTTCTTTGTTATTACTTGTCTCGACAGGCATTTTCGCTCAGAGCGATCGCGGCACAATCACCGGAACCGTTTCTGATCCAGGCGGCGCGGTCGTCGCCGGGGCGCAGATCGAGGCGAAGAATCTGTCGACCGGTCTGACATACCAGTCGGCCAGCACGGGCACCGGCAATTACACGGTGACGGAGTTGCCGGTGGGCCAGTATGAAATCGACGTCACCGTGCCGGGATTCAAGAAATACATTCGCCAGGGTCTTGTGGTGCAGGCTGCCCAGACTTATCGCGTCGATATCGCTCTCGAGATAGGCGCGCAGACGGAGATCTTCACGGTGACCGAAGAAGCCCCGCTGCTGAGAACCGAGAGTGGCGAACTGAGCCACAATCTCTCGGGCGAAACACTCGATTCTCTTCCAATCCTCGGCATCGGATCTTCCTTCGCCAGCAACAGCGGCGTCCGGAACCCTTATGCCGCCACCAACCTGGTGCCCGGCGGCATCTTCCAGGGCGATGTCACGGTGCGCATCAACGGCACGCCTCAGAACACGCAGGCGCTTCGCATCGAAGGCCAGGAATCGAGCAACGCCACCATGATGGCGTTCGGTTCCCAGAATCAGCCCAGCGTCGATTCCATCCAGGAATTTTCGATTCAGACCAGCAATTACGCGGCTGAGTTCGGACAGGCCGGCGGCGGTGTTTTTATCGCGACGATGAAGTCCGGAACCAATCAACTGCACGGCACCGGCTACGACTACTTCGTGAACGAAGCGCTGAATGCAAGCACGCCGTTCACGAACGTGAAGCCACGCGCTCGCCGTAACGATTACGGCTTCACGCTGGGCGGTCCGGTGAAGATCCCGAAAATCTACGACGGCCGCAACAAGACGTTTTTTTTTTACAACTTTGAGCAGTACCGCGAGAACACGATCGTCAACAACGTGCCGCTGACTGTGCCGACCACCGCTTACCGCGCGGGCAACTTCACGACGGCGCTCGATAAACCCACGCCTCTCGGAACGGCGCCTGACGGCACCCCGATCCTCGAAGGCGAGATCTTCGATCCGAAGACCGCGCACGCCGCGCCCAGCGGCCAGATTGTGGCCACGCCGTTTGCGAACAATACTATTCCGACCAGCCGCATTGACCAGGTTGCGCAGAACATTCAAAATCTGATTCCGCAGGCCAATCTGCCCGGTCTCAACAACAACTATCTCTCCGGATTCGTGGGTATCCGTCACACCGATATCAACTCGGTGAAAGTGGATCAGATGGTTACCAGCAAATCGAAGCTCTCGGTTTTTTATTCGCGGACCCATACATACGCGCCCTATTCGCAGGTGCTGGCCGGCGATTCACTGCCGCCTGAAATCACCGTAGGCCGCGGCAATTACGACTGGGTGCACACGACGCGCGTCAATTTCGACTACACGATCACGCCGACGATTCTCTTCCACATGGGTGTGGGTTACGTAAACCAGCACGGCCCGAACGATTACACACCGGCGCTCGACAGCTTTAACCCGGCGTCGATCGGCCTGAAGGGAACGTTCGTTACAGGACGCTTTCCCAGCATCACGAATCTGTGTAACGCGGTGGTTCCGGCAGGCGCTTCCAACCCGGTTGGCTGCGGCGGCCAGGGCGGCATGGTTAATCTCGGTCCCACCACGTCAGGCGGCTCGCCCGGCCATACAACGGGTGGTGGAATCTATTCGTTCCGTCCCACGGGCAATGCAAGCACAACCTGGATTCACGGCAACCACACTTTCAAAGCCGGCACGGAAATCATCATCAACAACTTCATGTATGCGCAGGATGCCAGTTCGTCCGGCGTCTTCAACTTCAGCCCCGGCGAGACTTCCGAACCTTATCTCGCCCCGAGCACGACTCTGAGTGGAGGCAATCCGGGTTTCGGGTACGCCAGCTTCCTGCTCGGCGCGGTGGACAGCGGCAACATCGGCGTTCCCACAGATCAGCATCTTGGACAGCAATTCTACGCGCTGTTCGCGCAGGACAGCTGGAAGGTCACCCGCAAGATCACGCTGGATTATGGGATGCGTTGGGATTATCAGACCTATCTGAGAGAAGGTGCCGGACGCATGCCGAGCATCTCTCTGACGCAGCCCAATCCAGGCGCTGGCAACTTGCCGGGCGCCACCATTTTCGATGGCAATCTGCCCGGGCGCTGTAACTGCAATTTCGCGAAGAATTATCCGTACGCCTTCGGCCCCCGGCTGGGGCTGGCGTGGCAGCTTGCACCAAAGACGGTATTCCGCGCAGGCTTCGGCGTTGTGTATGCAAAACCGGCAGCTTACGACAATCTCACGATCAGCAGCAATAACCCGTTCAGTTCACCTGGCCTGTTCTCACCCGCCATGTATCTGCAGAACGGCGTGCAGATCACGCCGAATCCGTGGCCGTATTTCAACCCCGGCCAATTTCCGAACATTCCGGGCCAGGTTGCGACCACCAATATCCCGACCGTGATCGACCCCAATGCAGGCCGGCCGCCCCGACAGTTGCAGTGGAGCATCGGCGTGCAGCGCGAAATCATTGCGAACCTGATGGTGGAAGCTGACTTCGTCGGCAACCGAGGCGCTTACTGGCCTGCCAATAACCTGGTCAATTACAACGCGCTTAATCCGCAATTGCTTTCTGCTCGCGGAATCAACGTCAACAACCCGACCGATCTGGCCCTGCTGAACCTGCCCCTCAGTAATGCAGCGGTGATCGCGCGAGGCTTCACAGCGCCCTATCCGGGCTTTCCGCTCAGCGCTACGCTGGCGCAGTCACTGCGTCCGCTGCCGGAGTATGGAACGGTTGCCGCGCAGTACGCGCCTCTCGGCGACACCTGGTACGACTCCCTGCAGGTGAAGGTAATCAAGCGGCTGTCCCATGGCTTCGACGCCAGCTACAGCCTGGCGTGGCAGAAGTCTCTGACCATGGGCGCGGAAAGCGAAGGCTCCGGCGGAGGCGTGGTTAACAACGTCTTCAACCGTCCGAACTCGAAGTACCTCTCACAGTTCGATCAGCCGCTGGTGAGCTTTATTGCGTTGAATTACACCGTCCAGAAGGTGGGCGGTTCGGGTGGGACCTTTAGCAAGGCGACTTCCCTGCTGGCTCGCGACTGGACCTTCGGCGCGCTGCTGCAGTATCGCAGCGGACTGCCGATTCAGTCGCCCACCGCAACCAGCATGCTCGCCACCTCTGGCCCCTACTTCCAGGGAACTTTTATGAACCGCGTCCCCGGCCAGCCGCTCTTCACGGAAGATTTGAACTGCCATTGTTTCAATCCGGCTCAGCAATTCGTTCTGAATCCAAACGCATGGGTGAACCCACTCCCCGGCCAGTTCGGCACTTCGGCCGCGTATTACAACGACTACCGCTATCAGCGCCGACCTACCGAAAACCTGAACTTCGGCCGGACTTTTCGAGTCAGGGAACGGATGACTCTGAACATCCGTGCGGAGTTCTCTAACATCTTCAACCGCACGGAGGTCAGCAACCCCACTTCATCCAACGCATTGGCGACGCAGACCCGCAGCGCGACCACTGGCGCCACCACCGGCGGCTTCGGCTATATCAGCACCGCGACCACGGCGGCCCTGCCGCGGCAAGGCACACTCGTCGCCCGCTTCATATTCTGAGAATCTCTATTCAAAACCGGAAAGGCCGCACGCGTAACCAGGCGCTGCGGCCTTTTTTATTTCGCGCGCATGCGATTATTTCGCGGATTCTCTTCCACCTCGGCCAGGCCAAGCTGTTTCAGCACCGGCGGTTCGTACATCCCGAAGCGGCCGCGAAGGCCCTTCTTCATTCCGTACCATCCGCCCACAGGGTTTTCGGGCGAACGCCCCCACGCTTCGACAGTGCCCTCCGCCGCAGCCTTCTGCTCATCGGCGCTGCCGAGCGGCATCCAGTCCCCATGTGCCTTCAGCATCGCGTGGAGATCGTCGATGCAGCGCAACCGGTAGCGCAACTCAGACTTGCCCACCTGCACGACAAGCGCGGGCGGATCGAGCGTGGCGTCCCGATAAACCTGAAATTCCGACGTGCCCGGCGGCGTTTTGAGAGTCCAGGGATTCTGTTTGGTTCCTGCTATGGCGGCCATCCCGGGAGTGTACCGAATCCGCAAAACATGCGTCAGAGAATTCAGATAAAGCGAACCAGCACCCGATTCCACAAAGGCCGTGGAATCCTGGTATCATGGATTCGCTACGGAGTGTCCATTGAGTGACAGGCGCGACGGCGTAACTTCCGTCGGCTCTATCCGTCAAAACATACATATATGATCAAAGTCGAAGGCCTGACCAAGCGATACGCTCGTCATGTCGCGGTCAAGAACATCTCCTTCGAAGTGGGCAAGGGTGAAATCGTGGGCTTCCTCGGCAAGAACGGCGCCGGGAAAACAACCACCATGCGCGTCCTGACCTGCTTTCTTCCGCCCACCGCGGGAAAGGCAAGCGTAGCCGGCTTCGATGTCC
>ODAK010007710.1_pt1 | contig 10818 bp, 9 predicted proteins | sample 1539591 | NCBI WGS metagenome assembly ODAK01 (sample SAMEA3539303, study PRJEB22396) | soil metagenome | biome: tundra; feature: field; material: soil | place: USA | collected 2010-05 | depth 0.15 m | reverse complement strand
CCCGACTTTGCTGCGAGCTTTTGTCGCTGTACGGCGGAAAATCGACGCCCGGCTCGTGTCCCTCGGAGACGGCGAGGAACGCGCGAATCTTGCGGCTATGACGCGCCAGTTGGGTCTCGAATCGGGCGTCATTTTCCTGGGGAACGTCTCTAACCCCCTGCCGTATATGAAACGAGCGGCTGTGCTGGCATTATCGTCGACCGTGGAAAGTTTGGGTAACGTACTAGTCGAGGCTATGGCAGTCGGCCTGCCGGTCCTTGCCACCGATTGTCCAACCGGGCCTCGCGAGATCCTCTGTAATGGCGCCTACGGCACCCTAGTTCCGGTCGGCGACAGCTTGGCCCTTGCGAAAGCGCTAGTTGCAGTGCTTGAGTCTGGAACTCGTCCAGCCATTCCGGATGAAGCGCTGGCGCGTTTTCGGTATGATCATGTGATCCGCCGATACCTGGCAGTGCTGGGAATCAAAGTTGGTGGCGAAGCTCCGGCTTCTTTGCGAGATGACGGAGCAACCCCAGAAACCTGAACGCTGTAATTTCAGGTCGTTCGAGCATCGCTGTATTCATCGGCGGCGGTTCCCAACCGCGCACCAAAAAGCGTTGCCGCTAAAGGTGATGCCTTCCAAACCTGCATCTTCCATCATCTTCTGTATCTGCTGGCGGGTGAAGCGTTTCTCCATCTGCGTACCGAAGCGGTCCAAGGCATCATTGCGCATAACGTAGAAGCTCCTCTCTCGATATGCTGACAAAGGAAAGGCATCCACATTCGCACCGAGCCAGTGTAGCACTTTGGACGTGCGTGCTAATGGCCAATAGACCGCCGCAGCTATCAGATCGCAAAGTGGAGACTTGATGACGAAGGGCAACCTGCAGATCAGGCGGCGGAATGTATCCGAAGTCCTCCACAGCATCCGAAACCACCATGGCCGGTTGTCGAACGCGTAGTAGAGGTAAAGCAAGAAGGGGGCGCCCGGCTTCAGCTTCCGCACGCACTCTGCGATGCCTCCCTGGGTGTCGGGTATGTGATGGAGAACACCGACGGAGTAACCAAAATCAGCGGACCCGTCAGGCAAGGGAATCGCATCCGCGGAAGCGCAGCAAAAATCGCAATTGTCGCACTCCTGCAAATTCTGTCGTGCGACCTGTAAAGCTGCTGAACTGGGATCGATGCAAAGTAATCGCCCGACCCGTGGCGCCACGAACTGTGCCCAGCGGCCGCTTCCACAACCCAGATCGAAGCCGGTTGCCCTCGCTGGCAGCTCTGCCCAAGGGAAAATAGAGAAGTAGGTCTGGAACATAGCGTAGAGTTCAGCCGCTCCCATTTCAGCCTGATCGAACTTGTTCCATTCGCGGCCGAACCCTTCCACCACTCCGGGATCCACATTGGTCATTGCTTCACCCTGAGTTGCGCTCTCCTGAGAGCACTGACTGATACATTTCAATGCAGCCGTCTACTGTTTTCTCGATGCTGAAGCATTGCGCACGCCTGCGGCCCGCATCACACATTTCTTGACGTCGCTTTGGTGATGAAAGCAGCGCTTGCAGCTCACGAGCCAATGCGCGATCATCACCCGGTGGAAACAAAACTCCCGCGGGTCCGACGACTTGGGCCAGTCCGGGGACATCGCTAGCAATGACCGGCAGTCCCGCCGCCATCGCTTCACATGCTGCGATTCCAAAACCGTCGAATGTTGTGGAGTGAATGTATATGTCCGATGCTTTCAAAAGCTGGGGGACATCAGGTCGTCGACCAAGAAACGTCACACGCTCGGCAATTCCCAACGAGCGAGCCAGGCTTTCGAGTTGCGCGCGCAGCGGGCCGTCGCCAATGAGAAGAAGGTAACTGTCGGGAACGGTCGTCAACGCACGCAAGATGGTTGCATGGTCTTTCGGGGCTTCAAATCGGCCAACGAAAATCAACCGCATTATACCTTTGGGAATCGCGCCCAGCTGGGCGGGCTGGGCGTTTTCAAAAACTTCTAGCGGAATTCCATTGGCAATCACCCTTATTTTCGGTGCAACGGATGGACACCAACGGATAAGCTCCGCGGCGGTAGCTTCACTATTGCAGGCGATTTGCTTGTAGTGCGGGTACATCCAGGCATCAAACGGACGTAACCACCAGCGCCGCCGCAAATTCGACGTGCCGTGCTCGGTAGTAACTAGCGCGGTTCGCCTGTTCATTTGCGACGCCGCCAGCACCGCCCAAAGCTGTGCAGGGAACAGGTGCACATGCACGACGTCATAGCACTGCATTAGCTTCTTCAATCGTGGCACTTGGCGTAGCGAGTACAGTTTGGTCACGTGGGTGGCGTGCAGAGGTACTCCTGCCGCCTGCAACGACGCTTCCAGCGGACTCGAAAGCTCGCGAAGCACCGCAACGTCGCAGTCGACACCTCGCATCCGGAGCCGCGGTGCCAGATCCTTTACCAGAACTTCCGCCCCAGCGAGCGGAAGAGAGTCAATTACCTGCAGAACACGCATTCTTGCTCATTTCTATGTGATGTGCTTTAGCAACCCCACATAGTACCGCGAAGCCGGTTTGGATACACATGCTAAACTATCAGGCCATGTATGCTATTCCTGCGGAGTTGAACAGTAGATGAGCACTGCTCCGATTCGAGTATTCGATGGTTCCAAGTCGGCCGAAATCCGGGCTTGGACCAGATACTTTAATATCGCTAGAGCGGCGGCTGTCGTGGGGATACTCGGTGCACCATTTTCGCTCTGGGCCCTGTTCTGGACCAGTCCGCGGGATTATCCCTTCCTGTCATCGATGTTGTTTGTTCCCTTGGTGATCTTGGGCTGCGCTATGTTATTTAGTCGTCTCTGGCGGGGAGACCGGTTCGTAAAACTTCTGTTTGGAGCTGGGATTGCCGTGCGGCTAGCTGCCGCGGGCCTTTTCGTTTGGGTGGGCTTCTTTGTGTACGGTGCGGCAGTCGATGCTTTTCACTATTGGGCCGTCGGATTGCAACTGGTGGACCAATTCTCGTTTCTGGGCTGGGCTGCATTTCAGCCGCCTTATTGGAGCTCAAGTCTTATTTTTGATATCTGCGGGATCATTATGTTGGTAACGGGGAACGCGCTGCCAACCTTGTCTGTCATTTTTGCTCTGGCAGCGCTGTTGGGTGGGTACTTCTTCTACCGTGCGTTCTGCTTGGCATTTCCTCAAGGGAACAGGGGGCTATACGGTTTGCTGGTCGTGCTTCTCCCGTCGATTCTCTTCTGGTCCAGTGCTATCGGCAAGGATGCCTTGGAGCAGCTTTTTATTGGCATCTCTGCCTACGGCTTTGCGAGAGCCACCAAGAGACTGGATCCCTGGGCAATTCTGGTGTGCAGTATCGGTGTTGCAGGGAGCGCTGCCGTTCGGCCGCACATTGGAGCTATGCTTGCTGTGAGCATTCTTGTGCCCCTCGGTCTTGGTAAGACAAGGACAAGAAGCGGATCGATCGCTATAGCCGGCAAGATGTTGCTGCTTCCCTTGCTCGCGGCCGGTACCTTGTTCATGGTGAGCCAGGCGGAGTTGTTTGTGGGAATGCAAAGTTCCGACTTCGAAAACGGTATCAAGACCCTTAATACTAAACAACAGGACGCCATTCTTGGCATCTCGACCTTTAATCAAGGTGAGTCACTCCCCAGACGCATCGTCGAAGGCCCCTTTATGCTATTTCGTCCATTCCCCTGGGAAGTGCATAGCACCACGGCGGGCATCGCGTCGCTGGAGGGGATTGGATTGCTATATTTGTGTTGGCGCAGGCGTCGAGAGCTTTGGGCTCTGCTTCGCAGATGGCGTGAAGCCTATGTTGGATTCCTTTTGTTGTATTCATTGGAGTTCTCTATCATTTTTTCCGCTGCTTCCGGCAATTTTGGCACTCTTGTTCGGCAAAGGATTATGCTCGTGCCTATTGTCTTAATGCTGTTCTGTGCAGAGCGGTCAGCCACTGCGGCCGCGGTTCGTCGTCCGGTGTTGCAGCGAAATCCGGTGCGCTGGGCCCGCGTGCCCGCACCGCTCTCGAACCGGGCAGGATCCTAAATACAGTTTGGAGTCACGAATGTGCGGCATCGCGGGGTTCCTCGAATCAAACTTGCGCAGCTCACCGGATGTGCTCCGTGAAATAGCCACACGTATGGGCAATACCCTGCGACATCGCGGACCGGACGATGGCGGTGTTTGGGCAGACGCGGAGGCCGGCATTGCAATTTCCATGCGACGGCTCGCTATTCTAGATTTGTCGCCCGCAGGGCATCAGCCGATGCAATCCAACCGCGGACGATACGTTCTCGTGTTCAATGGCGAAATCTACAACTGCGAGGACTTGCGCCGCGAACTCCTTTCCCAAGTTCCGGAACTGACGTTTCGTGGTCATTCCGATAGCGAGGTGATGCTGGCGGCTTTTGAGTGCTGGGGCGTGCGGGACTCCCTGCGTCGCTTCAACGGGATGTTTGCGTTTGGTTTATGGGACCGTCTGGATCGCACACTCACGTTGGCGCGCGACCGGTTTGGCGAGAAGCCACTGTACTATGGCAATGTCGGCGGCACACTTTGGTTTGCCTCAGAGTTAAAAGCCCTGCGCGCCCATCCGCAGTTTCCCGGCGGGATAGATCTAGGTGCGGTTGCGCTCTTCCTGCGGCATAATTGCGTGCCAGCGCCGTATTCCATCTACAGCAATACGCTCAAGCTGCCGCCGGCAACCATGTTGACCGTTTCCGCTTCTGACCTCACCGCTAGTCCGCAGCCGTACTGGTCCATTCGCGACGTCGCTGAAGCCGGCGTGGCCAATCGGTTTGCAGGCAGCGAGCGAGATGCCATCGAGGTATTGGACGAGTTATTGCGGGACGCCGTCAAGATTCGCATGTATTCCGACGTGCCGTTAGGCGCTTTCCTTTCCGGCGGTATCGACTCGTCCACGGTGGTCTCGCTGATGCAGTTGCAGAGCAGTATTCCGGTAAAGACGTTCTCGATCGGCTTCAGAGAGAACGATTACAACGAAGCCTGTGACGCTGCGCAGGTTGCGCGCCATCTAGGTACCGATCACACGGAATTCTACGTCACTCCTGAAGAGGCCATGGAGGTCGTGCCCCTTCTTCCTCACATGTATGATGAGCCGTTCGCCGACTCATCGCAAATCCCAACTTTTCTGGTGTCACGACTGGCTCGCCAGCACGTGACTGTCAGCCTGTCGGGTGATGGCGGTGATGAAATGTTTGGCGGCTACAACCGTTACACATGGGGCGGCCCGCTCTGGCGCAAGCTGAAGCCTTTTCCTCGTTCGGCACGCAGGCTTGGCGCCGCAGGCATTACGGCTCTGTCGCCGGAGGGGTGGGACTCTCTTTTCCGTGCGTTCCGCTTCCTGCTGCCGCGCGCCTGGCGGCAGCGCGTGCCTGGATACAAATTGCACAAACTCGCCTCGGTAATGGGAAGCTCTGATGTTCATGGAATGTATTATCGTTTTGCGTCACATTGGTTTGAGCCAGAAGCGGTGGTACCCGGCGCGCGCGAGCCGCTGACGCTGCTTACAAACGGCGACCTCGCTCGTCTGCCGACAGCTGCTGAACAAATGATGTACCTCGATTCAGTGACATATTTGCCTGACGACATCTTAGTGAAACTAGACCGTGCCACAATGGCAGTTAGCCTGGAGGGCCGTACCCCCTTCCTTGACCATCGCGTGGCAGAGTTTGCTTGGCGGCTGCCACTGACACTACGGATACGAGAAGGTGTGGGGAAATGGATTTTGCGGCAGGTGCTTTACCAGTACATTCCCCGCGAGTTGGTGGAACGTCCCAAGTTTGGCTTTGGTATTCCGCTCGGCTCTTGGCTTAGAGGCCCCTTACGCGATTGGGCCGAAGCACTGTTAGATGAAGGGCGTCTTCGACGCGAAGGATTTTTTGACCCCCAGCCGATCCGGCGCATCTGGCAACAACACCTTTCCGGTCGACGAAGCTGGGAATTCCACCTCTGGGACGTGCTGATGTTCCAGGCATGGCTGGAGGAGAACCGTCATTCGCTCGCTTTCGATAACCGCACGCTCGCTAGTGCCGCAGCCAAGTAGGTCCGGCGTGATCCGCGATTGCATTGACGTTCTTCACGCAGTTACGTCATCCTTGAGCTTAGTTCTTCTTCGTGGCCAGCTCGGCTATCTGAAGGCTGCCGGGTTTTGCCCCGCAGCTCTTTCCAGTCCTGGACCGCGGGTCGATGATATGCGAGCGGAAGAGCACATTCCGGTATTCACGGTTCAGATGCAGAGGGAGATCTCTCCGGCGCGTGACCTGTTATCGTTACTGCTCTTATGGCGGCTTTTACGACGCTTGCGGCCTGCCATCTGCAACGTGGGCACCCCTAAGGCAGGTCTGCTGGTCGGCCTAGCCGCCTGGTTCAACCGGGTCCCCTGTCGAATATACACTCTTCGCGGACTGCGCCTCGAAACCGCCACAGGAGCGAAGCGGCGCATTTTGCACCTAACAGAACGCATTGCATGTGCGTGCGCGCACCGCGTTGTCTGCGTCAGCCCCAGTCTGCGTCAGCGTGTGGTGGAATTTGGCCTCGTTCGGTGGGAAAAAACTGTCATACTGGGATCAGGAAGTAGCAATGGGATTGATTGCTCTCGCTTTGCTCCCACGCCCGACAAGATCGCTCGCGCAAATGAGATTGGCTGCAAGCTCGGCATCGAGCCCGGTCATCCCGTGGTCGGCTACATCGGTCGTTTCACCCGTGACAAAGGCGTCCCCGAGCTTTTGACGGCGTTTCGGTCGGTGCGCCAACGATTTCCTGATGCAAGGCTGCTGCTGATCGGGAGTTACGAACAAGGCGACCCAGTGCCACCTGAAACGCGGGCAGCAATCGATAACGACCCTGGCGTAATGCACATCGACTTCACACCGGATACTGCGCCCTACTACCTGCTAATGGATGTTTTTGTATTGCCGACCCATCGTGAAGGATTTCCCAATACGGTGCTGGAGGCGCAAGCGGCACGGCGGCCAGTAGTGACTACGCGTGCCACGGGTGCGACGGATGCCGTTTGCCATGGTGTTACTGGGTTTGTGGTTCCAGTCAATGACGCCGCAGCTATGGCTGATGCTTTGGGAGTGCTACTGTCGGACCGGGGCTTAGCGGAGCGCATGGGCCGCGCTGGATACGAGCGAGTCTCTAAGGAGTTCCAGCAGGAGATAATCTGGAAAGAACTTCTCGTTTTCTATCGCGACCTGATGACAGAGCGCGGATTGCCGGTGCCAGTTACACTCAGTGCTGAAGACCGGATGTGTGTGAAGGAACAGTGAGTGCTTTCTGCAAACGCGCGGTTGAATTCGCTGCGGCGCTTATCGGACTGGTGCTGCTGGCTCCGGTACTGCTGTTGATCGCGGTGGCGATTCGCCGGAAGATGGGAAAGCCGGTGCTGTTCCGGCAGGTCCGCCCGGGATACCAGGCACGTCGGTTCACCATGCTCAAGTTTCGCACGATGGCAGCCGGTGACACCGCCGCTACGCATCTTTCCGACACTAAACGATTAACCCCGTTGGGTACGTTCCTTCGCCGCTTTAGCCTCGATGAGTTGCCGCAGCTATGGAACGTGCTGACAGGCGACATGAGCCTGGTTGGGCCTCGGCCATTGCTGATCGAGTACCTTGAGCGCTACACGCCTGAGCAACAACGCCGGCATGAAGTAAAGCCTGGTATCACGGGCTGGGCCCAAGTACAAGGTCGCCAGAACATTCCATTCAGCCGCCGTCTGGAGCTCGACGTTTGGTACGTCGACCACCAGAGCTTCTGGCTTGATTTGAGGATACTCTTGCTCACGGTAGCAAGAATGCTAGGTGGCGCCGGAGTTCGTTCAGGGCAGGACATTCGCGAGATCGATGACCTGGGCCTCCACCCGGCTGTGCGCAATCGGGAGAAGACGAATGATTGACTTGGGCGAGACTGTCCTGCGAGCGCTTGAGCCAAGGGATGCCGACAGTCTCTACTCGTTTCGGAATGACTGGGAAGTGATCCAACATCTTGGCGGTTTTTCCGCCGGCTTTTCGCGGACTAATCTGGAAGACTGGATAAAGCGCCACTCGAACCGCGCAGACGAGGTTCTATGGACGATTGCCGAGGCCGTTACAAACAAATGCATCGGCCATGTGGGCCTCTATCAGATCGACAATAGAGTACGTAAAGCCGAGTTTGCGATCGTGATCGGCGATCGCAAATGGTGGGGTCAGGGTCTAGGAAAGAAAGTGACCGAAGTGGTTGTCACGTGGGGGTTCTCCCAGCTAAACCTGCATAAGATTACGCTCGGCGTCCTGACCAATAACTCACGTGCGATCCACATCTATGAGGCGCTCGGATTCCGAAGCGAAGGTGTGTTGCACGACGAGCAATTCCGCGATGGCAAGTACCTCGATCTCATGTTCATGGCGATGTTCGAGGATGATTGGCGTGCGCGGGAGGAGGCGCATCGCCTATGAGCCCGGATCCGCGCTGGGAGCTTGGCAGCGAATTCCACTGGCAAGGTCTGCCTGTAGGACCATTCCTCGCATGGCCAAAGCCGGTGGTGTGGTACCTCCTGGGACGACACGCATTGTTGGCCCTGCTGAAGCACCTCGGTGGATCACGTAATCTGTGGTTGCCAAGTTACTTCTGTCACGAAGTTACTCAACCCTGGGCCGTGCACGTGAGACTGCGCTACTACGAGGATGACCCAACTCGGTTAAACCCGGAATGGGACACGCTCATGCCTGCCCCTGACGATATCGTGATTGCTTTGAATTACTTCGGAATGCGGGCGGGTGAGCCTTGGACACGCTGGCGCCGTGGACACAAATGCGTATTAGTCGAGGATCACACTCATGATCCGCATTCATCATGGGCAAGGTCTTCTCGGGCGGACTACGCGTTTTGCTCGCTCCGCAAGTTATTCCCAGTACCTGATGGTGCCATCCTCTGGTCTCCGACGCGTCGCCCTTTGCCTACGGCGCCGGAGGTGCCCTGCGACTCCGGCAGTTCGGCCAAGCTCACTGCAATGCTTTTCAAGACCGACTACCTTGCCGGACGGGGCACGCGCGCATTAAAAGAAAACTTTCGTCGGCTGCAGCTCTCTGGCGAAGTACAGATGGAGGCTGCTTCCGTTTCTGCTGCCTCTCCCTTCACGTGTGTATCCTTAGCAGCAGGTGTGCCGCGACGCTGGCGCAAGATGCGGCGCAGCAACGCCCTGTGCCTGGCACGCGCTCTGGCTGGCTGGGAGGTTGCGCAATCGCTGTTTTTGCGTGTGCCGCAAGGCAGCGCACCTTTCGGAGTGGTGCTTGTATTCGCGTCCCCGGCGGCACGCGATTGGCACCGCGAAAACCTAAGGCAGCACAACATTTATTGCCCGATTCACTGGGTGGCATCGCCGGCGGCGGGTGTAGCCTCGCACGATCTTGCGGCCCAGATTCTCACGATTCCCTGCGATCAGCGCTACACAATTGCGGACATGGAGCGAGTCGGAGCCATTCTTCGCCAAGGCAAGTGCCGTGTTTAGTAATAACGCTCCCGGAACGCCTGGTTCTGCGCAGTTGCTCTCAATAGAGAACCTACAGGACTGCCATCTCTGGGACGCTCTGGTGGATTCCGCGTCCGTACCAGATGTGTATTACAGGCCCGGCTATTTGCGCGCCTACCAAGCGTCAGGCCACGGGCGTGCTGTGGCGCTGCTGGTTGAAACTGAAGGGTTACGGGCACTTTTTCCGCTGCTGTTGCGGCCACTTTCTGATCTTGGGTTTGCTGGTGAAATGGACGGCTTCGACGCAGTCACCCCGTATGGCTATGGGGGCCTGTTGCTCCTTTCAGGACGCGAAGATCCCGCCGCGGAGCAGGTCCGGGCACTCTTACGGACCCTGCGGAACTGGTGTCATGAAAGCCAAGTGATATCAGTCCTGCTGCGGCTACACCCGCTGCTACGGCAGGAAGGGTGGCTCAGTCTGGCGGTCGATGGTGAAAACCGCTTGCATTCATTCGGTCCTACCACTGCTTTGGATATCTCAAGTTGGAACTATTCAACGGACTGCATAGCCACATTGCATAAGGGGCGGCGTTCTGACCTGAGCTTTGCCCGCCGTAGCTTGCATGTGACTTCCGCGTTGGACCTTGGGACCGTCGTCGAGGACTTACGTCGGTTCTACGAACTATACGAACACCGGATGGAGCAGATTGGTGCAGGCGACTTCTATCATTTCCCCCCGGCATACTACACCGCACTCGCCGAAGGCCTCGGCAGCCGACTGGATATCATTATCGCCTGGATGGGAGAGCGGCCTGTGGGTGCGGCGCTGTTCATGGCTGATCGTACGCTAGCCCATTACCATTTGAGCGCCAGCAACGATATGGGGCGCGCGCACAAGGCCACCACCCTAATCTTGAATGCCGCTGCTGATCGAGCGCGTCGTCGCGGCTGCCGATATCTCCATTTGGGCGGGGGCGCTACTGGAAACGACAAACTCTTTAACTTCAAGAGGAGCTTTGGCGGCGAGGTATTCCAATACTCGTTCTTAGCAGTGATCTGTGATCGTGAGCGGTACGATACGTTGTTGCAGCGACGTTTCGCAGCCTTGCCCTTCCAGCCACTTCGCCCTTACTTTTTTCCAGAGTATCGCGCATAATCGGAACCATGCCAAACTCGCCTGCACAGCTTTTACCCTTGCTGGCCATAGACGGTGGTCGACAGCTTCGTAACCAACCTTTTGCTCCATGGCCCAGTTTTACATCCGATGAGGTCGAAGCCGTCGCCCGGGTAGTGCAATCTGGCAAGGTCAACTATTGGACTGGCGACGAAGGGCGTCTCTTCGAGACGGAGTTCGCTGC
>ODAK010007709.1_pt1 | contig 10818 bp, 9 predicted proteins | sample 1539591 | NCBI WGS metagenome assembly ODAK01 (sample SAMEA3539303, study PRJEB22396) | soil metagenome | biome: tundra; feature: field; material: soil | place: USA | collected 2010-05 | depth 0.15 m | reverse complement strand
CTAGATGCCCGTCAGCCCTGCGCGGTCGGCCGGATCACGATCTCATTCACGTCGACGTCGGCGGGCTGCTCGATGGCGAACGCGATGGCGCGGGCGATCGCCTCCGGCGCGATCGCGATCTGGGCCCGGCGCGCGACGAGTTCGGCCCGCACCGCCGGGTCGACGGTGGTCTCGGCGAAGTCCGTCCAGACGAACCCGGGTGAGATCGTCGTCACCCGCAGCTTGTCGCCGGCCTCCTGGCGCAGGCCCTCGGAGATCGTGCGCGCGGCGTTCTTGGTGGCGGCGTAGACCGCCTGGCTCGGGACGATGCGCAGGCCCGCCGTCGACAGGGTGTTGACGAAATGCCCGGAACCCTGCGCGCGGAAAACCGGCAGGGCCGCGGCGATGCCGTACAGCAGCCCCTTGACGTGGGTGTCGATCATCTCTTCCCAGTCCTCGACGCGCAGGTCGTCGAGCGGGGAGAGGGGCCCGACGCCGGCGTTGCTGATCAGCACGTCGAGCCGGCCGTAGCGTTCACCGGCCAGCCCGACCAGGGCGGTCAGGTCGTCGCGCCGCCGCACGTCGGTGCGCGCGTAGGCGGCGTCACCGCCCTCGTCCGCGATCCGGGCGGCCAGGGTCTCGAGCCGGTCAAGCCGGCGTGCGCCGAGCACGACCCGGGCGCCGTGCCCGGCCAGCGCGAGCGCGGTCGCCTCGCCGATTCCGCTGCTCGCGCCCGTGATCGCGACGACCTTGCCCTTGATTTCTGACATGCACTTGCCTCGTCTATGATTGAAACGGATGCTTGTCCGGTTAGCTCTGACCGTACCGGACACATGTCCGCTTAGCAAGGCGACCAGTGCGAGGAGCCGATGACGGGACGGGAACAGCTGGCCCAGCCGCCACGATCGTCCATGCGTTCCGACGCCAAGCAGAACCGGGCCCGGATCCTTGCGGTCGCGCGAGCGGCCCTGGCCGAGTCGGGGGAGGCGACGCTGAGCTCGATCGCCAAACTGGCCGGGGTCGGCCAGGGCACCATGTACCGGCACTTCCCGACCCGCGAAGTGCTGCTGCTCGCGGTGTACCGCCAGGACGTCCAGGCCGTCATCGACGCCGCCCCGGCCCTGCTGGCGGCCCATCCGCCGGACGAGGCGCTGCGCCTGTGGTTCGACCGCCTCGCCTCCTACGGGCGGATCAAGCACGGCCTGGCCGACGCGCTGGAAGCCGCCACCCGCGCCGATTTGTCCGGCGAGTACTACCACCAGGTGGCCGGCGCGATCACGCTGCTGCTCCAGGCCTGCCAGCAGGCGGGCGCGGTCCGCCAGGACGTGGACGCGGACGAAGTGCTGCTGCTGGTGGGCTTCCTGTGGCGCATCGACAACACCGACTGGGAGATCCGCTCGCGCCACCTGCTCGATCTCGTGATGGACAGCCTGCGCCCCCAGCCAGGCTAGAACCCCTTTTTTCCGAACGGACCGTGGTGCTTGCCGCAGCGCCCCCGTCACGCCCCGGGGCCGTCGTGCGTCCAGCGCAGCAGGCAGGCGTACAGGGTCAGCCCGGGGCCGAACGCCATCGCGACCACCGGGGCGCCCGGCGGCAGCGGGTGGCGGCGGAGCTCCTCCAGCACTAGCAGCAAGGTGGCCGAGGAACAGTTGCCGTGCTCGGCCAGGACCCGGCGGGACCCGGCCAGGTCGGCCTCGGCCAGGCCCAGCCGGTCGGCGATCACGTCCAGGATGCGGGGGCCGCCGGGATGAACCGCCCACGCCTGCACGTCGCCGCGCCGCAGCTGGTTCCTGCTCAGCAGATCGTCAATGGCCGGCCCGACGTGCTTGGCCAGCACGTCGGGCACCTGCCGGTCCAGCGTCATCCGGAACCCGGTGTCGGTGATGGACCAGGTCATCAGCGACGCCGCGTCCGCGACCGTGTGCGCGGCGATGTCGATCACGGCCAGACCTTCCGCCGCGGGCTCGAGCACGACCGCCGCGGCGGCGTCGCTGAACAGGGCGTGCGCCACGATCTGTTCCAGGTCGGTGGTCGGCGGCTGCAGGTGCAGGCTGGATAGTTCCACGCACGCCAGCACGGCCGGCCGGCGGCGGGCCGTGACGTAGTCGGCCACCGCGCCGAGCCCGGGCACGGCCCCGTAACAGCCCATGTGCCCGATGAACAGCCGCTGCAGCGACGTCGAGAAGCCCAGCTTGGCCGCCAGCTGGTGATCGACGCCCGGCGTTGCGTAGCCAGTGCAGGAGACCACGGCCAGCAGCCCGACTTCGCCCGGGTTCAGGTCCGCCGCGGCCAGCGCCCGGGTCACCGCGTCGGCCGCGAGCGGAACGGCCTCGTCGATGTAGCGCGCCATCCGCCGTCCGGTGCTCCAGGAGGACACGTCCTCCTGGAGAGGATCGACCGCGCAGTGCCGGTGCCGGACCCCGGCCGAGGAGAACACCCGCCGGGCCAAGCGGTTCTGCTGGTAGTGCCCGGCGAAGAAGCCGTCCCACAGCTGTTCCTGGCTACGGGACGGCGGGCAGGCGCTGGCCGCTCCGGTTATCACAGGGAAAGAGCCGCGAACCGTGCCTGGGTTGATCACCAAACGCCTCTTCTACTTTCTGCCTCAGAGCCTGTTGCCTCGGAACCCGCCCCGCCCAGAGCACTGCGCAGCGCGCCGGCCAGCCCCGCGGCCGCGCCGGGTCCGGCCGCCGTGCCGAACAGGTAGGAATCGGGGCGGATCAGGACGGTGTCCCGCTCCAGCGTGGCGAACCACCGGCCGTAGGCCCCCGTGCTGTCCTGCAGCGGTCCGTCCGGGCTCAGCTGGAAGCAGCGGCCGCCGATCCCGGCCCACCAGCGGGCCAGCTCGGCGGGCAGATCGCCGGCCGGATCGGCCAGATAGCCGAGCAGTACCCAGCCACCGCCGGTGACGTCGTCGAGGCGGCGCCGCGAGCCGGCCGGGCCCGTCGGCGCCTGCAGGGCCGGCTGGCCGGCCTGGGGATCGCCGGGAAGCAGCAGGCCGGTGCCGAGCGGCGGCCGGCCGGGGACCGGCACCGGGCCCGCCTCGGCGATCGGCGCGAAGTCCCGGTCCCGGTCCGCGGCCGCGGCCGGGTCGAGCACGCAGATGATCTTCCCGAGCTCGACGGAAAAGTCGATTTCGGCGCGGACCTGGGATCCTCGTTCGGTGCCGTAGCTGTCCAGCAGGGTATCGGGCGCCCGGCCGGCCAGCACCAGGTCGAGTCGCCAGGCCAGGCTGGCCGCGTCCCGCAGGCCCGAGCACAGCCCCTGGCCGGCGAACGGCGGCATCTGGTGGGCGGCATCGCCCGCCACCAGCATCCGCCCGTGCCGCCACCGGTCGACCAGGCGGGCCCCGAAGGTATACAGCGCGTGCCGTTCCAGGACGGCGTTGGCCGGGGTCAGGCCCCAGGGCTCGAGCAGCCGCCAGGCCGTGGCCGGCGAGCCGAAGCTGTCCGGCGTATCGCCGGGCAGCCGCATGAACTCGAACCGGCGCCGCCCGGGCCCCCCGGACACCGCGGTGGTCGGCCGGGCCGGGTCGCAGACCTGGATGTTCAGCGGCGACCAGCGGGCCGGCTCGGCCGGTGCGACGTCGACGATCAGCCACTCAGCCTGGTAGTGCAGGTCGGTCACATCCAGGCCGGCCAGCGCCCGGATCCGGCTGTCGGCACCGTCACAGCCGATGACCCACCGCGCGCGGACCTGGGCGCGGGCGCCCCCGGGGCCGTCAGCCTGCACGCTGACGCTTCCGGCTCCTTCGCCGAGCATGACCGACTGGACGTCGTGGCTGGTCCTGACCTGGACGCCTGGCTGCCTGCCGACCGCCTCGGCCAGCAGCCGTTCCAGGTCAGGCTGGTGGAACATGCTCGACGCGGGCCACCCGGACACGGTCGGCGCCTCCGGGGCGCCATCCAGCCACAGCAGCGGGGTCCCGCCGGCGTTGCGCCACAGGTAGCTGTCCATCACCTCGGTCTGCGGGGCCAGGTCGTCCATCAGGCCGGCGTTCTGCAGGATGCGGGCGGCCTCGTGGTCCAGGTGGACGGCTCGGGGCTGTCCGAACGCGGTGGCCTGGCGCTCCAGGACCTCCACCCGCCAGCCTCGGCGGCCGAGCAGCAGGGCGAGCAGCATGCCCACCGGGCCGGCGCCGACGATGGCGACGTCGGCGTCGCCTCCCGGGGGAGTGCTCACAGGCGGCTGCCGCGGGCGACGAGCTCGGCGACGTCGATGGCGGCGGCCAGCAGGACCGCGCGGAACAGCCAGCGCGATCCGGGCCGCCGGGCCAGGACGATCCCGGCCGCGATGACCGCGGCCACTCCGGCCATGGCTCCCGCGGCGCCCCAGCCGGGCCGGCCGGGGCCGAAGGACTCGACGACGGTCGCCGCCAGCAGCAGCACGACCGTGGCCGATATGCTGCGGGACCGGCCGAGCATGTGCGGCAGGCCCCGCACGCCCGCGGCCAGGTCGTCGGCCAGATCAGGAACGGCGTTGACCAGGTGCGCGCTGCACCCGAGCAGGCCCGCCGCGGCCAGCGCCCACCAGGGCGGCCACGAGGCCGCCGGACCGCCCAGCGTCACGAAGGCGACCAGCAGCGGGAACGCCACCGCGTACGGGACGAAGGACGCGGCGGTCGCCTTCAGCCGCGCGTTGTAGGCCCAGGCCAGGAGCACCGCCGTCAGGTGGACGAGCCCGGCCCGCCAGCCGGACGCGAACGACAGCGGTACCGCGGCGGTCAGCGCCGCCAGCGCGCACCGGGCCACCGTGCGCGGGGAGATGTCCCCGGCGGCGACGGGCTTGTCCGGCCGGCCGGAGGCCGCGTCGCGCCCGGCGTCCAGCCAGTCGTTGTGCCAGCCGACGGAGAGCTGCCCGGCCAGCACCGCGGCGCCCGCGGCCACGACCCCGGCCGCGTCGCGCCCGGTGCTCACGGCCAGCGCCACCGCCAGCGCGGTGACCATGACCGTCGGCTCCGGGTGGGAAGCACGCAGCAACGCCAGGGCCGAGCCGGTGCGACGGACACCGGCGACCTCGATCTGCCTCTCCCCGCCCATGGCGCCAACCTATGCGATGACAAGATCAGGGGATGGCACCAGTACCCCGGGTCCGCAACGACCCGGCTCAGTATGACGACCTGGCCGGTCAGTGGTGGGATCCCCGCGGGACGTTCGCCATGCTGCACTGGCTGGCCCGGGCCCGCGCGGCCCTGGTCCCGCCGGCCGCCCGGCCGGGCGCGGTGCTGGTGGACATGGGCTGCGGGGCGGGCCTGCTCGCGCCGCATGTCGCCGGGCTCGGTTACCGGCTGGTCGGCGTGGACCTGACCAGATCCGCCCTGGTGCAGGCGGCCGGGCACGGCGTGACCGCGGTCCAGGGCGACGCCACCGCGCTGCCGCTTGCGGACGGCTGCGCGGACGTCGTCTGCGCCGGCGAGATTCTCGAGCACGTGGTGGACCTGCGCGCCGCGGTGCGCGAAGCGTGCCGGGTGCTGCGCCCCGGCGGTGTCCTGGTCATCGACACCCTGGCCAGCACCTTCCTGGCCCGGACGCTGGTCATCACGGTGGCCGAGCGGATTCCCGGCGCCGCGCCCCCTGGCCTGCACGATCCGGCCCTGTTCGTGGACCGGAAGGTCCTGGTCGCCGAGTGCGCTCGCCACGGGGTCAGGCTCCAGCTGACCGGGCTGCGCCCGTCGGCGCGGTCGGTCCTGCGCTGGCTGCGCCGCCGGCAGCCCGACGTCACGATGGTCCGCACCTGGTCCACCGCCGTGCTCTTCCAGGGCCGCGGCACCAAAGTCCCCGCCAGCACCCGGTGACCTACGGCAGGTCCCCGGAGGAGCCGTTTTAGGCCTGGACCTCCCCATCTTCCCTCCCCGTCTTCGGGGATGGTGTAACACTGTCACCAGGAGAAAAGGACGTACCCATGACAGCCATGCTTCAGGACTCCCTGCTCGCGCCGGAGATCAAGCCGGCCGTGATCGATGACTGCCTGGCGCTGATCGTGCACGAGGTCTCGGCCATGTCCGGGATGTCCGGGACCGGGGTCAAGCTCGCCTACAAGACGGTGAACAAGTTCGCCGCGGGCCACGTCCGCCACATGGTGAGTTCCCTGCTGCCCAGGATGGCGGAGGAGCTTCAGCCGTACTGGGCCGACTTCCGCATCTGCGGTGAGCCGGACTTCGGCGACTACCTGGCCCAGCGCGGCCCCGAGGTCTCGCAGTCCCTGCTCTCGGTGACCGACGCGCGGGCGGCGGCCTCCGGCCGGCCCACCATCACCCGGGCGTACGGTAGCGTCCGCGGCAGCGCAGGCCGGCACGTCGAAGCCGCGCTCCCGCAGGTCGGCGCGCTGGTGCAGAGGTACGCGCGCTGAGCCCGGCTGGCCTGGCGAGCGGTCACACGTACTGGCGCTTCTGCAAGAACCGCAGGCTGAGCCAGCCGGGCAGGACGGGCAGCCAGTAGGTGGCCAGCCGGTAGGTCAGGACCGCCGAGACCGCGGGCCCGGGCGGCACGCCGATGCCGGTCAGGCCCGCGACCAGGGCGGCTTCGATAGCTCCGAGGCCGCCGGGGGTCGGGGATGCGGCGGCGATGACGGCGGCGCCCAGGTAGACCGCGCCGATTTCCGCGATCCCGGCGCGGCCGCCGAACGCCTGCACGGAGGCCACCAGGCCACCGATGTAGGCCAGCGTGATCAGGGCGGAACCGCCCGCCAGCAGGGCCAGCTTGACCGGGCTGGCCGCCGCCGTGCGCAAGCTGACGGCGGCCGCCCGCACGCCCGGCCACAGCCGGGTCGCGGCGAACCGCCGGCCCCGCCGGCTGGCCAGCACGACTCCGGCCAGGGCGGCCACCACGGCCAGGACCAGCAGCAGCTTGCTGGCCGGCGGCAGCCTGAAGGCCTGCGCCAGCCGGTGCCCGGCCAGGGAGAAGAAGATGACCAGCAGGATCAGGTGAGCCACCGCGCCCATCAGGGCATTGACGCCGACCGCCGCGACGCCGGCGCTGGGTGAGACGCCGTTTTTCTGCAGGAACCGGGCGTTCAGGGCCATGCCGCCGATGTTGGCGGGCGAGACCCGGTTGACGAACGACGAAGCGGCCTGCGTGAGGGTCGCGGGCCAGAACGGGACGCGGCCCGGTACGGCGCCGATCAGAGCGGCCGCGCTGGCCAGGTAGGTCACCGCGGAGGAGGCGATGATGACCGGCAGCCAGGCCCAGTGCGCCGATTGCAGCGCCTGCCAGCTGCTGCCCACCTGGGCCAGCTGAGGCAGGACGAAGTAGAAGGCGCCGGCCGCGGCCGCGATGGCCAGCAGGGTCCGTGGCCTGACCCGCTGCAGGCGGGCCAGCGGCGGTCCGTCCCGCCCGCTGGCCGCGGCGGACCTGGTGTCCGCCAGCAACCCGTCGCCGCGGCCGACGGCACGGCGGGTGGCGGCCGACAGGGCCAGCGGCTGAAGCAACGGCACCGCGGCGGCGACCTGCTGGGCGCCGATGATGGCGCGGGCGCTGGAGGCGGCCCGGTCCGCGCCCACCAGGGTGGCCAGCGACGCTAGCAGTTCGGCGAGGTCAAGGTTCATTTGCCGGGGTGTCGCCGCGAGCTCGGAGAAGCTGAAGTCGGTCAGCCACGGCCGCCCGCCGTCCTCGATCATCACGTTGGCCGCTCGCAGGGACCGGTGCGCAATCCTGGCGCGATGCAGCTCGTGCACTTCGGTCCACAGCTGGCGCAGGAGGTCGTCGCTGATCCGCTCGGCGGGGAGCTGACCCAGCGGGCTGCCCGCGACCCGCTCCATGACCAGCAGCGCGGTCCCGTCATCGGCCTTGATCACCCGGTCGACGCGGGGCACGCGGACCCCGGCCCGCTCGGCCATCACGCCGACGAGGGCCTGATGCTCGACCGCCCGGATGGCTGAGGCCGCGGGCCGGGTGTCGCCGACGTCGCGCAGCCGGGCGAAGCGGTACGCCCGGTAGAGCAGGTCGGCGTCACGCTGGTCCGAGCCGAGGGCCTTGATGAACAGCCGGCGCCCGTCACCGGTGACGGCCGTGAACGGCCGGGAGCCTTTCGTCCGGACGTCGGCCGGCTCGGCGGAAACCACGGCCAGGCCGGCGGACCGGAGCGCGGCCGCGATCCCCTCGGCTCCCATCCGGCGGTCCGGAACGCCGAAGGCCACCAGCAGGCCGGCCCCGACGGTCACTCCGGTGGCGAGGGCGAGGATGAGCTCGGCCGGCAGGATCGTGCCGGTCATCAGCCGGGCCCCGCTGATGGCGGCCAGCGTGATCCAGGCCGTGCGGCACCAGGGACGGCTCAGCCACGGCGATAGGGCCACGGTGACCGCGGCCGCCGCGGCCAGCAGAGCCGGGCCGGGAAGCGCCGCGCCAGCCAGCCACGAGTGCGTGGCCGCGGCCGCTGCGACCTGGTGCGGGTGCGCATCGCCGGTCAGGTACGCGATGCCCGTCATCACGGCCCCCGCCGCGACCGCGCCTGCCGCCAGGCCCGCCAGCAAGCGGAACCGGCGGTGCCGCAGGGCCGCGCCGAGGGCCCCGGCGGCCGCGAGAACGAACGTCACCTGCACCAGGCCGGTCAGCAGCCGTCCGGCCGGGTCAGATCCGAGCCAGGTGAGGGCGGCAGCCCGGGGGCCAGTCAGCCGGCCGGGAGCAACCGTGACCGCTGCCAGCATCCCGGTCAGAGTCAGGCCGCCGGCGATCAGCCGGATGGCATCGCCCGGATGGCGGTATCGCGACGGCGGCAGGAATCGTCCCGAACGCCTTGTGATGGGCTGGGCCCAGTCCATATTCATGCCTCTCACCCGTTCCTGGCGTGGCGGGGCGGACCGACGCCCGCCGGGCGTTGCGCTCGCCTTGGTCGCGGCCCCGGGTTGCGCCGCCGCTGAAACTGGTCGGTGACCAGGGCCGTCACCAGGGCGCACGACGTGCCGAGCAAGATCCCGGCGGTGGCGTCGGAGAGCCAGTGGGCGCCCAGATAGGCCCGGGAGAGCCCCATCATGATCGAGAACGCCACCGCGGCCGCGCCCCACCAGGTGCGCCGCCTGCCCGCGGGCACCAGGGCGATGACCGCCGCGACGACGGTGACGGACGCGGCGATCGCGTGCCCGGACGGGAACGACGCGCCGCTGGTCGCGACCAGCGACCCAGGCGGCCTGGCCCGGTCGTAGCTGCCCTTCAGCGAGCCGATCAGCACCTCGGACAGCATGATGGCGGCCGCGAAAGCGGCCAGACGCCACCACTGGCGGCGCAGGGCCAGAAATCCGGCCAGGGCGATCCGCACGGGCAGCGTGACGTACACCAGCCCGAGGACGTTGAAGACCTTGGCCACCGCCGTCAGCGGCGGCGTCCGGCCAGAGACCATCAGCCGCAGCCACGCATTGTCAACCCGCTGGATGTGGGCGAGCACGCCGTGGTCGGCGACGAGGGCGAACACCACGGCCGTGACCGCCACCACCCCGGCGGTAAGCAGCGCGGTCCGCCGGGGACGGCCAAGCAGCGCGTCCTCCTCCCGCTGGGCCGGGTCCGTCCGCGTCATCCCGGGCATGCGGCACCCCGCCCGCACAGAGCCAGGCCTTCGGTGCGCTGGACGTAGCCGACCAGCTCCGACCGGGGGATGAACGTCACCGCGCTGTCCACCGTGGTGGCCAGGACCGGTGACGCGCCGGCCGCGAGGACGTACCGGTAGGTCACGCAGCCGCCGGGGAAGACGTAGTAGCGAACGTCGGAGTACCCAGGTACCGGGTTCGGCGGGCGCTCGAACTGGCTCCTGCCTGGCTGGCCGGAGGGGGATGGAATCTGCCGGGCGCCGGCCATGTCGCAGGTCGCGGTCAGGGTGATCGTCGCCGTCTGCAGCCCGGCCTGGCCGGAGTCCAGCTGGAAGGTCGCCCGCCCGCTGGCGATCTCGGCGCCGACCGTGGTCCAGCCTGACGGGAGCGCGGCGATGCAGGGCAGGAAGGCCGCCGAGGGAACCGCCTGGGCCGCCAGGATCATCGTGTGGCCCGTGCCGCAATCGGGCACGTGGACAGCTGGATTGCTGGCCGGCAGCAACAAGCCGACGCCGAAAACGGTGGGCACGGTGAAGATAGCGAGCATCGCCGCGGCCAGGCTGACCCGCCGGACGCTCCAGCGCTGCAGCACGATCGGCTGTCGCCGCGGGGCGAGCTTGCGGAACTCGGCGAGCAGGTCGCGGGGATCGCGTTTCATGAAGGCGCGCAGCTGCGTCGGGCTGGCCACCCCGCGGGTGGCGGCGAAGGCCTCGGCCAGCTCGGCCTCGGTGAAATAGTTCAGCGCCTGCCGGTACACCCGCGCGGGGTCGGTGCGGACCGCGAGGACCAGCATCATGTTGCCCAGGTCGACGGCCTGCCGCCAGGGCGAGGGGCGCACCTGGGCGAAGGCCACGTCGATCAGCCGCAGCTGCCCGGCGCGGACCATCAGGTTGCCCGGTTTGATGTCGCGGTGGGCGATCCCCGCATCCCACAGCGTGCGGATAAGCCGCAGCCCCTGGCCGATCAGCTGGTCGTCGATGTCGGCGTCACCGATTTCCACCGCGCCGTCGAAGTACTCGGTGACGAGCAGGTACTCCCGTTCGGGGGTGATCTCCACGATGCCGTAGGGCCTGGCGACGGTGACCCCGACGTCCTGCAGCAGGCGCAGGGCGTAGTCCTCGTACTCGGCCAGCCGCCGCACGGTCTGGAAGGGATGCTCGTCCTCCAGGGAGCCGTACAGGATCGTCCGCCACATCTTGTACCAGCGGTCGGCGCGGACGTGACCCTTGGTGTAGAGCTTGGCGAACAGGTACTCCTGCGGGCCGCCCTCGGTCCGCAGCCGCAGCGGCGTGGAGCCGGCCGAGGACTCCAGCCCGACCGGGGTGATC
>ODAK010007708.1_pt1 | contig 10821 bp, 8 predicted proteins | sample 1539591 | NCBI WGS metagenome assembly ODAK01 (sample SAMEA3539303, study PRJEB22396) | soil metagenome | biome: tundra; feature: field; material: soil | place: USA | collected 2010-05 | depth 0.15 m | reverse complement strand
GTTGTAATGCCGGACGACGACCGGGTTGTAGTAGTTGACTCCGAGAAGGTCGATGGGCGCAGCGATCACCGCCAGATCGCCGTCCCGGACGTAGCTCCAGTCGCTGATCGATGCAGTGAACTCGCGCACGTCCCCGGGGTAGTCCGAGCCGAAGAGCGGATCGAGCCAGATTCGGTTCTGCAGGCCATCGACTTTGCGGGCAGCGGCGACATCGGCCGACGAGTCGGTCGCGGGGCGCGCGACAGCGGGGTTGAGGGTTATCGCGATTCGGGCGTCGGCGGGCAGTGTCGTGCGCAGCACCTGGGCTGCCATGCCGTGGCCGAGCAGCAGGTGATGCACGGCGCAAAGAGCCTCTTCTCCGCTTGTGTGTCCTGGCGCGTGGACCCCGGCGGCGTAGCCGAGGAACGCCGAGCACCACGGTTCGTTCAGCGTGGTCCACAAGGCGACCCGATCGCCAAGGGCGGCCGCGACTACCCCGGCGTAGTCGGCGAAGCGCTCGGCAGTGCTGCGCGCGGTCCAACCGCCTTCGTCTTGCAACTCCTGCGGAAGATCCCAGTGGTACAGGGTGAGCGCCGGCGCGACGCCGTGAGCGAGTAGCTCATCCACAAGTCGTGAATAGAAGTCGATCCCCTTGCGGTTGACCGGCCCGGAGCCGGACGGAATGATCCGCGACCACGACGTGGAGAACCGATACGCGCTGACGCCGAGGTCACCCATGAGTGCGACGTCGGCGGCGTACCGGTGGTAGTGGTCGGCTGCCACGTCGCCGGTGTGGCCACCTAGGACCTTGCCCGGCGTGTGGCTGAAGGTGTCCCAGATCGATGCGGTCCGGCCGTCCTCAGCCGCAGCCCCTTCGATTTGATACGCCGCGGTTGCGGTTCCCCAGACAAACCCGTCAGGAAATCCCAGACTGCCGGCGTTGAGATCTTGCGTGTCAGTCGATTCGGTCTGCGTCATCCTTTGACCGCGCCTTGCATGATGCCTCCGACAATTTGTCGCCCCAGCAGGGCGAACACGATCAGAACCGGAAAAGTGCACAGCAGGGTGCCGGCCATGATGACCGCCTGCTGAGGTATGTATCCCGAACCCAGTCCGGCGAGGCCGATCTGCACGGTTGGGTTTCGGCTGGTAAGCGCGATCAGCGGCCAGAAGAAGTCGTTCCACGCAGCCAAGAACGCAAGCATTCCCAGCACTGCCATCGCCGGTCGCGCAATGGGCAACACGATGGAGCGAAAGATTCGAAACGTCGATGCGCCGTCGACCCAGCCGGCCTCGAGTAACTCGGTGGGCACTGCGTTGGCGAGGAACTGCCGCATGAAGAAGACGCCGAATGCGCTCACCAGAGTTGGCAAGACGACCGATTGAAGGTGATTGACCCAATGCAGTTTCGCGATCAGCAAGAAGAGCGGAATCACTCCGAGTTGCGGTGGGATCGCGATAGTCGCGACCGTCAGGCCGAGGAGGACGCCACTGCCGCGAAACCGCAACTTGGCGAACGCGAACCCACTGAGCGTGCAAAAGGCCACGGTGCCGATCGTGATCGATCCAGCCACGACGACGGTATTGACAATTGCCTTGAACAACGGTTGCTCGTGCAGCGCGAGCCTGATGTTGTGGAACACCGATGCGTTCGGCAAGAACGGCGGTGGCGTTTGAGCCATCTCATAGTTGGTGTGAGAGGCAATGATCAACGTGTAGTACAGCGGAAAAGCGGCGACAATCGTCACGAGCGAGAGAATGATGTAGGTACCCGGACCCGCAGTCAGCTGCTTTCCGGCGCGGCCGCGGGTGCGGCGCGGTTTGGCCGCCACTGCCACTGTTGCGTCGGTTGCGGTCGAGTCGAGCGCCTTCGAGTTCATCGCCGTCTCCCCTAGATCCGGCCACTGCGGCCGCGCGCAAGAGCCGCATTCACGCCGACCAGCACGAGAATGAGTATGAGCATCGTCCACGCAGTGGCGGCAGCCTGCCCGAGGTGAAAGTTTGTCCAGCCTTGCTGGTACATGAACAACGCCAACGTCTGGTACTGATGCTGGCCACCTCCGTTCGTCGTACCGTCGCCCGCGAAGAGGTATGGCTCGGCGAACATCTGCATGGCACCGATCGTGGAAATGACGATGGTGAAGAGAATTGTCGGGCGAAGCGACGGAACCGTAACGAGCCAGAACTGCTGCCAACGATTCGCACCGTCGATCGCGGCCGCCTCGTACTGATCAGTCGGTATCGACTGCATGCCGGCCAAGTAGATCAATGCGTTGTACCCCGTCCAACGCCAGGTGACGATCGCCGCAATGGCGGTCTGCGATTGCCACTTGGAGCCGTTGGTCCAATTGATGTGATGAACACCGAAGAAATGGAGGATCCAGTTGATGAAACCGTAATCGCGACCGAACAACTCAGCGAAGATCAGTGTGCTCGCGACCACGGATGTGGCGTATGGCATCAACATTGCGACTCGGAAGAACGTCCGAGCCCGCATCTTGTAGTTCAGGATCTGTGCGAGTCCAAGTGCCATGCACAACTGCGGCACGGTCGAGATGATGCCGATCGTGATCGTATTCTTGAGCGCATTCCAGAAGAACTGGTTGTGCCACAGCGCGACGTAGTAGTGAAAGCCGACCCACGACGAATGATGCAGGTTCTCGAGGTTGACGTTGTGCAGCGAGACCCAACCGGTGTACAGCAACGGGTACAGGCCGAACGCGGCAAACACCACGAAGAACGGCGCTACGTACGCGTACGCAGCGCGCGAACCAAGTCGACCGAGGCGCCGCTTCGATTGCCGAGCGGGTGGCGCTTCAGCACGACGGCCGGAGCCGGCGAGCACTGTCATGCAAAGCCCTTCGCGATCGACCGAACACGTTCGAAACGTTCATGAATGAAGCCGGCGGCATCGACGGAAAAGGGGGGACCGCCGATGCCGCCGGACTTCACCGATGCAATGCTCGCGCCAGCCTGGGTGGCCAGCGCGAGCACCACGTTTCTCAGCTACCCGACCACCTGCGCGATGTTCGCCAGTGCCTCATTGAACGCCTTGGCCGGGGCTTCGCCCTTGGTCTCGACGTTGGTCAGTGAGGTGTCGATGTCGCTTTGGATCTGGGTGTCGTACGGGCCAATCGGCTGCTGCTTCAACTTCGACGCCGAGTCGCCAAAGATCTGGCCGATCGGTGCCTTGTTGAAGTAGTCGCTGGTTGCCGCCGCAACCGCCGGGTCTTGCGCTGCGGTCGATGAGGACGGGAAGTGCTGCTGTGACGTCCACATCGTGATCTGCTGTGCAGGAGCGGTCAGCCACTCAGCGAGTGCCTCTGCGGCTGCCTGGTTCTTTCCCGCCTTCGGTACACCGAGCCACGAGCCACCCCAGTTTGCCGCGCCGCCAGGAAGACTCGCGACATCCCAGTCACCGGAAACTGCCTGACCCGCTTCTGACGTGATGTAGCCGAGCATCCAGGAGGGGCACGAAATCGCCGCGAACGCGCCGTTCGCGAACGCCTGGTTCCACGGGGTCGAGAACTGGCTAAGGCCGGCGGTGATCTTCGCCTGCGCTGCCGAGGTCGCTAGTGACCATGCAGTCGTGACGCCGTCCGAGTTCTTGACGTCAGGCTTGCCGGAGCTGTTGTCGTAGCCTTCGGTGCCCTGCGTGACCGCAGCATTGAAGATGCTTGCTGCGGAGTCGAGGAATGGCTTGTGCGTCTTCGCGACGTACTGCTTGCCGAAGTTGATGAAGCCCTGCCACGTCGACCAACTAGCGTCCAGCGTGGCCCGATCCGACGGCAGGCCTGCTGCCTTCAGCAGGTCGGGCCGGTAGCACATCGCCTCGGGGCCGGCGTCGGTGCCGAGTCCGACTGTCTTGTTGTCGGACGTCGTCGCCATCGCCCACTTCCACGGGTAGAACGTGCTCTTCAGCTGCGCACCCTCGGGCAACGAGTTGAAGTCGACGAACTGGTCGGCGTGATTCGCAGTCACGTCGGCCACGAAGCCGATCTCGATGGCTTGGATGTCGTCGAGGCCCGATCCAGCGGCGAGGTGGGTCTGCAGCGCCTTGTAGTAGTCGCTCGACTGCTCGACGTCGTCTTCCTTGATGGTGATGTTGGGGTGCAGCTTCATGTAGGCGTCGTACAGCCCGGCCTCCTTGAAGCCGAACGTGCCGAACAACCCGATGGTGATCGTCTGGGGCGCCCCACCGGCCGCAGGCGAGGAGGCAGGTGCAGACGAGGCGGCGGTAGTTGCAGCCGCGCTCGTTGCCGCGACAGGTGCGGACGACGCGGCGGCAGCGGCAGTGGACGATGCCGCGCTAGTTGTCGGCGCCGCAGCGGTCTTGGCCTTGGACGAGCAGCCGGCGACCGCGAGGGCCGCCACCGCGACGACGCCTACCAGCGCGCGGCGGTTTCTACGAGCCATGAACATGGATCCTCCTGGGGCCCACCACGTGGACCCGCTCGTTGGAAGCCACCCGATTTGGGGACCTTCGGATCTGGTTCTGCCGTGGGCACGTTCCCACGCCAGTTGGGGATGAGTGTCGAAGCGGCGGCGCATACTGTCAAGGCCACCGAGGCGCCGTAGGCACGATCGACGCGATTTCGTTATAAAAATCAGCTCAATCGACGTTTAGGTCTGGCATTCACTCCGACACGGTAGTGCGCGGACGTCCCACGGAAGCCGTGGGAACGATCCCCGCTCTGGCCACCCATGCCGGAAGAACGGGCATGAACCGAACACTCATAACACGGTGGGTCGTTTCGGGCGCGCGGCGAGGGAAGGCAGCCAGACCACCGTCAGTACCTATCCCGGAATGCGGACCGCCAGAACAGTCACGTCGTCATGGGTACTGACCCCAACCATCGCCGATACCAGCTCATCGCAAAGCTCGGCGACGTCCAGCGTGGCCAGCGAGCGAGCAGCGGTCCGCAGCCGATCCAGTCCGTGATCGAGATCAGCGCCGCGGGTTTCGATGAGCCCATCGCTGTACAGCAGCAGAGTGCTCGCCGCCGGCAATCGCAACGACAGGTCGGCGCGAGTGGTTTCCAGGCCAAGACCGAGGAGCAAGTCGTTGCGGCTATCGAGTACAACCGTTTCGCCGTTCGGGGCGAGAACAACTGGCGGAAGATGCCCGGCATTGCACCACCGAAGGACAAGCCCACCAGCCGGATCAGGGTGCACCCACCCGAAGAACGCCGTCGCGAGCAGGTCAAGATCAAGGTGCGCGAAGAACACGTCGAGCCTGCGCAACACTTCGCTCGGTGCCATCTCGTGGGTCACGGCAAAGCCACGCAAGAGGGTCCTGAGTTGCATCATCGTCGTGGCGGCCAGCGCATCGTGCCCGGCGACGTCACCCAGAACCAGGGCCGCGGTGCCATCAGGCAAGATGAACGCATCGAACCAATCACCCCCGGAACCGCTCGAGTTCGCGGCACCGCGGTAGCGGCCAGCGAGCAACAGATCCTCGGCTCTGGTCGACGCGTCTGTGCCTGCTAACGAAAGAAGCCCACGTGCCGAGTTCGGGGGTCGAACGCTCCAGACGGGCTGCATCTGCAGGCTCGGTATGTACGCGCTGTCGTCTCCGACACCCGCAGTCGCGATCTGTTCGCCCCTCGTCGTGAATGTTCGTGGTGCCACACCTGCCCGGACGTTGGCGGCCAACCGCGTCGAGCGTTCAAGATCGATGCCGTATGCAGCGTCCTGGTCGCTGAGTTGTGCACCAGAAGCAACCGCGACGAGTAGCCGAGCCATCGAGGTGACCGGGAGGCCCATCTCGTGAGCCTGGTAGGCGAGCTCAAGGCGTGCGCGATCGGCTGCACAGTGATGCCATTGCATCAAGATTCCCGTGGCCTGCGCCTGAAGCACCTGTGCCGCGCTCCCTGCGCTGGCGCCACGGATGGCCCGCGACGCCGCGGCCTCATCCCCGCGTCTGGTGCCGACGCTTTTGCCTACGTCACGGTTCGCGGTCCGCAATGCCTCCGACGCTCCGCCGTGCGCGGCGCGCATGGCTGACCCGATCGTCGCTGATACGCCGGCGGCGGCAAGCTTCGTCCGCAGCCGCGCCGCGGTCGCCGTCAAGCCCGCGGCGTCCGTGTGCGCGAGGATGCCGAAACTGTCGACTCCCAGCCGGGCGGCGAGGTCGTCCCCCCGGCTCCAGCCGTGCAGCACCTCTGCGGCCAGCAACAACACGCCGTCTGCGGCGACACAACCATGACTCACCATGAGGCCGCGCAGCCCGTTGATGCGAACGGCAATGATGCCGACGTCGTCTGCGGCACCAGTGGCCGAACCATCCGACACAGCGACCGCGCGCAGGAACCAACGGCGATCGGCCAACCCGGTAAGCGGATCAAGACCACTCTGCCAAGGAATCCCCAGCGTTGGTTCGAAGTCGACCGGAGCCGCCCGCATATCGCGCAGCGCGGCGACATCAGCCTCCCGCGCACTGTGCCCTGTGCCAGCCACGACAGCTCACCTCCGCAGAAGAGCTGGTGCGGGATGCGTTGCCAGGTTTCTGGAGCAACACGCTCGGCGCCAGGTGGCGTCGAGTCATACCTGTTGTCTACTTGGTTCAGCCTCGCTATCTCTAGCCGTCAAGCCTCCATCTGCAAATGGCGAGACGTGATGAGCTGAGCGACTTCAGACGCTGTGAGTTCGTTCGCAAACGCATGGGCCCGTAGTCGCACGAGCGCGGCTGCGGGTGATAGATCAAGCTGCGCCATGATCATCCCGGTCGCCTGGTAGACCTCGATCCGTGACAGTGACGCGACTTGCGCCCATTGCGCCAGCGGGTCGCCACGTTCCGTCGCGGTGCTCGACTCATCGACGAGATCGAGAAGGATCTGCGCGGCGCCATCGGCGACGGTGAGCGCGTCGCTCAGCTGCGCGACCGACAGCGGCCCGGCGACGGAGCGGAACAGATCGAGGGCCCCGAGACCGATCATGCCCACCCGAATCGGAAGAGCGAAAACGGCCCGAACTCCGGCTCGTTCCGCGGCATCTTTGAACGCGGGCCATCGAGGTTCGTCCTGCGCATGGAGGTCGGGGACCAGCACCGGCACCATCATGTGGGCCGCCTCGAGGCAAGGCCCCTCACCCGCAGTGAACTGGAGCGAATCGAGCAGTCTGGCGGCTGCGTCACTCGCGCCGAATGTGCCGCGACTTTCCCCGGCGTCGATGAGCGAAATTGCCGCGGCATCGACTCCGAGCAGTGGCAGGCAAGCCACGCACAATCGGTCGGCCGCAGGTGCGCCGCGCTCACCTGCGACCAAGACGTCTTCGACGGCCGACCTCATGGCTTGCACCTCATCGTCGACTCATCGGTTGCGCCTGCGCGACATTGCAGATGCAGCCGCGCCGCAGCTCGTTGGACGCTGTTGCGCGGCAGTAGCGCAATGCAGTGCGATCATGGCGAGCCGCGTCGTGTCCACACCCACATGCCACAGCAGGAAGGGACGGAAGGTCGCCCGGGTGTGAGGAGAGAAAGGCGGAGGGTTTGTCGATCAGCCGTTCGGTCACGCCGCTCGCCGCCTTCGGTCAGAGGCTGACGCACCGAGGGGCAAGGTCCAGACGACCTAAGCACGTGGTATTGGTCTCATCATGACACAAAAAGCCGCACAGTGTTACGAACGACCCATGTGCGCCCTTGGCATACGCCGAATCGGCTGGCTCCCGCCTTAAGGGCTCCCGCCTCAAACGACCCGGCGGCCGGTCTGGACCGTCGTCGGATCGATCTCGCCGCGGACGACATCCATGGCGAGCTCGCTGAGCTTCCTATTGTGGTTGCGTGCGTAACGGCGCAATGCGGTGAACGCGGCGTCCATGTCGACGCCATTTCGCTCAGCCAGCACGCCCTTCGCCTGCTCGATGATGATCCGGCTGTTGAGCGCGTGTTGCAGCTGTTCGGCCATCATCGCGCTGCGATGGGTCGAGCGCCGTTGCAAGATGCCGATGGTTGCCACGTCGGCCAGTGCCTGCGCGAGACGTCGGTCGTTGACAGGCACCGGATGCGCGCTATGAAACATACTCAGAGCGCCGATGGTCTGTGTGCGAAGGCGCAGCGGTACCGCAGCCACCGACCGGAACCCGGCCGACACGGCAGCCGCGGCGAACACCGGCCAGCGGTCCTGATCGACCTCGAGATCGTCGACGCTGACCGGGACACCGGTCCGCACACATTCCAGACACGGCCCTGCGTCGCTTTGCAGCTGGAGGACCTCTAGCAAGCGGGTCTCCTCGTTCGAGGATGCGACGACCGCGAGGTTGCCGCGCTGATCGTCGAGCAGCAGGCCGGCAGCCGTCACGCCGAGCAGGTTGACGCAGGCATCGACCAGTTGGTGCAGTAGATCGACGACGTCGTAGTCATCGACAAGGGTGTCCGCAAGCGCCACGAAAGTTTCCGCGAGCAGCTGTTCGCGATCGCTCTCCAGGGCCGGCCCGCCGGCCACATCACCTGTACTCACTGATCCTCCACCGAAAAACGAAGACGACCCGCGACGACATCGGTCGCCACGTCAACCAGCGGTCGACCGAGCGCAAATGCACGCGCTCGAAGCATCAGGAACGCTTCCTCCGTTGGGACACCAAGCTGGACCTGCAGGATGCCAGTGGCCTGATGGACCTGGAGCTGGTAGGTCGCACGAGCGTCGGCGTTATCGGAGAACAGGTCGTCGCTTGCGGTGTCGATGTGCAGGAGCGCCAGGGCTGCCGCGTCAGCAGCAAGCAGCGCCGCACGGAGCTGGCCGTCGTGAAGTGGCCCGGGTTCGCTTCGGTAGACGTCAAGCACACCGACGTTGATTGCCCCGATTCGCAGCGGAAACGCGAATACCGCACGAACACCGGCGGCTCCGGCACCCTCGATGAATGCGGGCCAGCGATCGACCACGATGTCATCAGGGGTACGCAGGTCAGGGATCAAGACCGGTGTGCCGAACTGCGCAGCATCGACGCAGGGGCCTTCGCCCAGTGTGAATTGGAGGTCCTCAATGCGCGCTGACACGTCGTCAGTCGCGCACACGACGCCACGGTTGCCCGCATTGGTCACCATGGAGATACCCGCACCAGTGATGCTGAGCATTCGCACACATAGTAGGCAGATCCGGCGTGGCACGGAATCGTGTTCCGCAGCCGAGTCATCCAACTGGCGTGCCCACCCATCCAGGTCATCCGTTTCCCCTGTACCGGACAAAGGGGCCCGGTTTGCCTCCAGCATGCACCCGCCACGAACCGAACGCGAGTATCACGGTCACCCGAAACCACCCGATCGGCTCGCGAAGGCGCATATCCGGCAATCCAAGCTCGCGCGTCGTTGCTGGCAGCTGCCTGTCCGACCTTCAGGGCTGCAACGAAGGCAGTTTTGGCGCCGACTGGGTTCGGACCCGCGGCCAGGTCACCGTCATGCGGGCGCCGCCCAGCGCCGACTCACCCACTGACCAACGCCCATGCGTCGTCCGAACAACCGCATCGGCAATCGCAAGCCCGAGGCCGGCACCCTGACCACCGTTTGCGTCGACGCGGTGGAACCGGTCGAACAACCGCGGCCGCTCTGCGACAGGAATGCCTGGGCCGTCGTCGGCCACCGTCAATGCAACGTGGCTGGAGCTGCTGTCTACCCTGATCGCAACCCGACCCGGTGACTTTGCGTAGCGGGTGGCGTTGTCGAGCAGGACGCCGATCAGCCGATCGAGCCACTCCGGTGCAGCGGCGACGTGTGGGAGTTCGTCCCCGTTCACGTCGAGGCTTAGCTGGATGTTTCTCGACGTCACTACCGGTCTGAACCGGTCGGCGCATTGCTGCGCCGCGGTAGCCAGATCGACGATCTCAGCCTGGGGCATCGGCGGTTCGGAGTCGAAGCGCGCCAGCCACAGCATGTCTTCGACAATCTTGCGCAGTCGAGGCGTCTCGCCCGCGACCCGCTGGAGTGCATCGCGGTAGCCCCTCGCCGTGCGGTCGGTCGTGAGGGCCAACCCGACCTCGGCTTCGATCACCGTCAGCGGAGTCCGCAGTTCGTGCGACGCGTCAGCAGTGAACTCGAGCTGGCGCACCCGTGCGCTCTCAACAGGTTTGGACGCTGACCGCCCGATCACGAAGGCGCTCACGAATACGGCGGCAAGCAGTGCGGGCGACACAGCAAGAGCAGACGTGAGCAGCAGGCTGCGCACGTGGTCCGGCTGCGCGAGACTCTCTGCGGCGTAGATCCGCGAGCCGTCCGCCTTCGGGACGTATGCGAAGCGGAAGTCGCTGCCATCGACAAACGCGGTGCGAGGTCCGGTCGACCGCCCATGCAACAGTCCGACGGGGAACGCCAACGCGTCCGGACTTGTCGCGGTCACGACGCCAGCAGCACTGACCTGCCAGTAGTACACCGGGGGGTCATCCGAGTCGCGGTTGATCTCGGCCCGGGACGAGAGTTGTGCCGGCGAGAGCTGCCGAGCATTGGCGAGTTGCTCCGCCAGCCGATCGTCTGTCTCGTGCAAGAGCCTGTTCGACACCAAGGTCAAGATGCCGATCACGATAAGCGCGTAGAAAAGCCCGACCACAGCCGTCGCGGCCGTTGCCACGCGTAGCGCCGGGCGTAGCGGTACCGACATCTTCATTGGCAGGGATTCATTGGCAGGGACGCATTTGGCGGAGACTCATTGCCGGGATCTTATGACGGCAACAGCCGGTACCCGACGCCACGCACGGTCTCCACACGCGTGTGCGAACCGACAAGCTTGGCGCGCAGTCGGGCCAAATGGACGTCTATCGTGTTCGACCCGATGCCGTCGGCTTCAACCGGCCACACATTGACCGCGATCGACTGGCGTGTCACGACAGCCGGTGTACGGCGCAATAGGAGCTCAAGAA
>ODAK010007707.1_pt1 | contig 10822 bp, 13 predicted proteins | sample 1539591 | NCBI WGS metagenome assembly ODAK01 (sample SAMEA3539303, study PRJEB22396) | soil metagenome | biome: tundra; feature: field; material: soil | place: USA | collected 2010-05 | depth 0.15 m | reverse complement strand
AACTAAATTTTTATATTTTTTTTCGATTTCTTTTAGAAGGAATATGTTCTGGTGCAAAACACACTGGCTCGTTTGGATCGACTTTTTTGAAACGCCATCCAACCATATCAACTATGGTTTCTTCTGGAATAACACCAGCATCATAGAGAGTTTGAATCAAATTCGTCAATATACCTCTCATACTATTTACATTTGATTCTACTGAACTAATCTGACCTTCTATTCCATGTTCATAACTGTAATCGTCCATAACATCTGACAAAGCTTCAGACACAGAAAAGATTTTATCCTTTTCTCTGTCCCAAGCATTTGATTTTTTGAAAATTAATGACATGCTGCATATTATGATATTTTATCGCACATGGCAACCATAATAATGGGTTATATGAACTATTTTTTCAACAAATGTTTACAACACATACCAACTTGTGTCTTTATACATCATCATCTTTTTTAGAAATAAGGACTTCATGGTTGAATTTAATAGACTATCAAAAAGTGACGGAAATACATTTGAACGAAGCAAAATCAAAAAACCAAAAAATATCTTATTCGAAGTAGGAAATTTTGATGTATCCGTTCACAAAAAACCAAGAGTAAAAGTTCATAGCTATGCTCATGTCGGGATATGGAACGATAAAGACAAAATAGGCGGATTAGACTTATATAAGATATACACGGATGTAAATGTGGTATTTTCGGTTGATGCTCGTATCGATGAAAAATTTCAAGGGCGCGGAATAGGTTATCGAGTTTATGAAGGATTGGTATGCGAAAACAATCTATCTCTACAATCATCTCATCAAAGCGTTGGAGCCATAAAGATGTGGCAACGATTTGCCACCAATAGAGGATTACAGTTATATTTTATTGATGATACCATGTCAGAAAATCTATTTGAGTGTGATGTGTTTAGAGTGAAAGCAGACAAGAATGGTTTTTTAGAAGGAACTGATTATAAAAATATGAAGTTCAATCCATATAAGAAGCGTGGAAGTTTGTTGTTGGTAAAGAAAAAAAATCCATTACATTCTGCTTTACAAAAACATATGATAGCAAGAAAATCAGCTTTTGATATCTTGGGAGATTTCAAAAAATATGATATTCCTATATGGAAATAAAAATATAAATATCAAATGCGTCTACAAGAAATTATAATATCAGAAGCCAGATATCCAAAAAGCCCATCAAATGAAGCTTTAATGAATGCTGAGCAATCTGGTTTTGATACAACAAATCTATGGTATCATGGCACACTTCGCCGGTTTGATGGATTTCGTTTACCAAAAACTGAAGGAATAGATGAACTTGGTCCGGGGGTTTATGTAACGAAAAAAAAATGGCTTGCGAATACATGGGCACGAGAAAAGGGGTTTATATTAACTTGTGTCGTTAAAAAAGGTCCGTTATTTGATTTTGAAAAAATAAACGATCCACAAACGTTCAAGATATTGAAAGATGGTTATAATAAATTTCAAAAGGAACGTTGGGGAAGTAAACCATCCGACGATGATTTTTTCAAGCACGTTTGGGACGAATCACTAAACCAATCAAGAATGGCTAACTTCTGTTTATCATCTGCTGGATATATCGGTGGATTCAAGCATAACAGCCAGATTGAAGGACAAATTGTAGTGTTCAAGCCAGAAGATGCGATGATCGTTGCTCGTGAAAAAGGTCAATCATATATGTCATCAAGCTGAAAATGAAAGAAGGAATAACATGTCTGATCTAATTAAATCCCTATACGCAATTGATAATGCTATCGCTGATGATAGAATCAAACAGCATTTTCAAAATGTTAAACAATATATTATAGAATATAACACTACGATAGCAGCCATTTGCAAAGAGCTTATAGAAAAGCATAAACAAATTGAACAGCTTACAAAAGAAGACTCAATACCCGTCGATATAAACGAATACATAGCACTCATACAGTGCGGAAAGGACTGATATTCATTCTTCTCGTTTTTGAATGAAATTCAACAAATCTTCTTGTCTACCAAAGAACATGGCTGGTTTGATTCCTTTCATTCCCCACGACCATTTTCCGGTGCTTGGCCACCAATTCAGTTTCTGACCGCCCAACAGCCTTGACCAATGCCATTGGGTATGTTGTGTCCAACCAGGAAGATCAGACGCTCTGGCATGCCTCAGACGTTCCTCACGCCGAAGTTTCTTATCAGCCTCCAAATCTCTGAACAAATCTCCCATATCTCCCATAGCGTGTCTCCTTTCACGTTCATGGTAGCTCAAATCATTAGATTGTCAAGTGATTTTGCTGCTCAACGCCTGCCGGTAAGTCCGAGACAACGCTTGTATTACTTGCTGATAGCTATTTAGCAAAGCTATCCAAAAAAGTCAATATCTTTTATCCGATAGCAGCCTTCACCATTCCCTCATAATCGGCATCAGGAACCGGCCCAACCAAAGAAATAGTTGGCTTGCTTTCAAACAAGAATTTAGCTGCTGATTTCAAATCATCGATATTTATTTTTTCAATATCACGTTTGATTTCATCAAACTCACGAATACGATTGCGAGTGAACATGCTATTGGCCATATAGCTCATCATGGCCTCTGGCTTCTCTTGCATCAAAGCGATACGAACAAGAACTGTATTCTTCGCTCTCGTCAAATCGACTTCGTTGATGGTTTCTCGCATTTTAGCAAATTCAGAACAAGCGACATTGATGAACTCGGCAAGATTTTCTGGAGTTGTTCCACCATAGATAGAAACATCACCATAATCTGGATTGAAATCACCATTACAGCCTGTGCTATAAACCAATCCACGTTTCTCTCTGACTTCTGTAAACAACGGCGAAGACATTCCGCCACCGAATGCTTCAGCCAAAAGCATATGAGCATACATTGAATGGAAAATAACAGGAACTGATTTGAAACAAATACCAGCGGCAACTTGCGTAAATGGTTTGCTTGTATCTATTCCAAGACCGCCGACATAGGTTACTGGTAATGTTTGTGGTCTATTGGTTGTTGCTGGAATCTTATGAAAGGCGTTATTGGCCGCATCAACGACTTCGTTATGATCGAGACCTCCAGAGGCGAAAACAATCATTGTTTCTGCGGAATATTGCTCATTCACAAAGTTTCTGAAAACATCAGATGTAGCATTAGACACGAAATCTCTTGTTCCAAGAATCTTTCTGCCAACTGGTTGGTCTGGATAAGCAAGCGATTGAAGAATATCATTCATGACCGAACTTGGATTATCTTCGTAGCGACAGATTTCTTGAATGATAACTCCGCTTTCCAAGTTGATATCATCTTGATTATAAACGGAATCTGTAAGAGCATCGCCAATAATATCGGTTGCCGTAGCTATATTTTCACTCAAACCTTTTGCATAATATGCGGTTGATTCGGTTCCTGTCATAGCATTGACATAAGAGCCAAGGACTTCGATTTCTTGCGATATTTGGTAAGCTGTACGTTTATTTGTCGATTTGAAGGCCATGTGCTCCAGCATGTGCGCTACACCATTATTCTCAATAGTTTCGTTTCTGGAACCTGCGTGAACAAATGCTCCAACAGCAGCAGATTGAAAATTCGGCATTTTGTTAGTTATGACTCGGAGATTATTAGATAGTTTGGTTTCTTCGATATTCATAAAGAATTTTTCCTTATATAATTTGAATAAACATCATAGCATTATAGAAATAAAGTTTCAATAATATAAATAATCACATGAACTATAATGAATTTATTGGTGATGAAGATTGGGCAACACTTCTAGTCGTTTTGAGTGGACATTTACCTAATCGGATAACAATCACTAAATAGTATGACATAGCAGGGTTTACATAAGTGGCCAATTTTTCTAAAGTCGCAGAGGAAGTGTTTCAAATTCTTCGTTCCTTTGATTATACAGTCGAAATGTTTGATGAAGATAGTCAGAGAGTTATTGAACCAAATGAAGCACGCAGATTTTTTGCCAAACCTCATAATCTTTTAGTATCCATCATTGATGAAAATGACGATTCCAAAATAAATTTGTTTTTTGGAAAATCCACTCATGCCAGCGACATTCTAGGATTGAACACCGCTCTTAGACAAACTGCTAACAAATATGCTTTGATTTTTAGAGCGCAACAATATGGAAAAGAAATAGAACTAAAAGATATTTCAACCATTGTTTCTTCCATTGTTGAAAATAAACAGGAAAAAAACATGAACGTTTTTGAAAAAGCTCCACCAGGAGAAAAGGCCGAGCATTTCATCACAAAACACAAAGCCGAATTCAAAAAAAGATATGGTAAGAAAGGAACTGAAGTTCTTTATGCAACAGCATGGAAAAAGTTCGGTGAATCGGTAGAATATGATGTTCCGCTTGTAGAAGGAATGTACGGAACTTCCAAATCCAGTTATTTGAAACTAGAACATGCCAGAATGATTGTTCGCCATTCTAAAAAGATTGATGAAAAACTGCTTGGAGCAAGAGGACGCTGCGTTGAAAATATTTTTATAGAAAACAACTCTGGTGAACGTTTCTTATTCCCATCAAAAAGATTATCTCCTGCTCGTGCTATGACTCAACACGTCAACAATGGTGGTTCATTTCAAGACAAACTTGGCGAAACTATTTTGGAAATGACAGAAAGTTATTCACATCTTGGTAAAATGTCCGGTCATGTAAAAAGACATTCAGGAGAATTACAAGAAGGTGCTGGAACAGTTCTTGAGGCATGCTCTTCCAAAATGAAAAAACTTCGCAAAACTTTTGAATGTCTATCAAGAGAACAAACTTATACTAAAGAATCTACTAATATTCTTGAACAAGCAAATATGCTCAGCGAAAGTAAACCGATTGATGAAACTCGTTTGAGTGAACTTCGTCAAATGCTAAATGACGCTGATCTACCAAGAGAAGTTTATGAAAGTGCTTGCAAAGCAATGGACGAATGTAAAGAAGAACAACCAATGGTTGAAGACGATCAAAATATGGCACCGAGCCAAGGCACAACGTCGTCATCTCAAAACACAGCACCAAGTCAAGGCACCACGACAAGCCCATCAGCAACGCCGCCAAAGATGACTACTACGTATACTTCATACGACGGGACACAATCATTTGAAGAACCTGCTGATGAATCGTCGTATGAGCCGTACAATGGCAGAGGCGGACGACCGCCGCTCAAATTCGAATCCGCCATACCTAAACAGAATTCGGTTAGAGAGGCAAGAAATCCAGAGTATCCATCTGGAAAGACGGTTGGAGTTTTAGGTCGCCGCATTGATGCTGCTGCTTGGGAAAATTTTGCCAAAGGTAAGTTAGATTTAACTGGTGATGTTTCACAACGTCCAGCAAAGTTCGATAGCAAGTTAGCGGAACTATGTTATAAATTGGGTAATGTTGCTGAAAGAACTAGGGATATTTCGTTAGGGAACTTATTTTATTACGTTACTGACAAGTTGGAAGACTATAGAAACGGAACTACATCTCGTGCCACGAGAGAGAAACCAGACGAAACAGAGGTAAAAGTTCATATGAAAAAGTTAGTTCAATTAGCCAATCATGCGTTAAAAGCAGCCGGTACTCCTCTTTCAGAGTTAGCAGAAAACAACTCTGTTATCCAAGAACACATGTCGTGGCTTGATAAATTTGATATTTCATTACTTCTATCAGAAGATCGTTGGGAGCAAATGAACCAACAAGAACTAGATGCGGATGCTGGTGCTGACTATGCAATAGATAACTTCTCTCCAGAAGAATTTATTGATTCAGAAGTATTCAAACAAGATATAGAAAGTTCACATAATCCAGATGATCCAGAAGAGAATACTATTACACGTGATGAAATCTTAAGTTCATTGGAATATTTTCTAAGACAGTTCATAGAAACACATTACATTGGTGATGGAAGTGCTTATAATTCTGATTTGAATGATGTAGCAAGAACTGTTTATGGAAAGGTTGCTGATCTATTACAAGCCAAAGGCTATATCATTGATGGTTACGAAGGAGCATTGAAAGAATTCCAAAATAATGCTCCATCTAAACCAGAACTTGATATGGAAGACATTTTGATTCCAAAAGATGATATGGGTGCTGGATTGGCTGGTGAAGTAACTAAGAGAGTTGTCAGTAATCCAGATAGTCCTAATGATTTGAAAAAACCAGATGATAGTTATATTGACCGTCTCTCAACATTGGCTGGCCTTAGACAAGGCCAGAACTATTAAAAATGCGTCAATGGATTGATATTGTAGAAGATAGACTTGCTCAACAGTCGAGATTTCATCCTGAAATATCTTCTGATGTTATGGATAAAGTTGCCAAGTTTGATCCTACAAAAGATAAACGTTACATTAGATGGTTGGCTTATCTTTACTCCAAAAATGATTTTGATTTTAATGATGCGCCAATAATTCGTAATGATTTGAAGATATTTCATATAGCAAAAACAAGAAATATGATATCGCAAGAGGAAGTAATGAAAATTATCCTATCAAATGTTGACTCCGAGTTCAATATTTGAAAATAGATTGAAGGAAGTAATGAAAATTATCCTATCAAATGTTGACTCCGAATCTAAAAAATGATATATTACTTGTGTTCAATGAGATTGAAATTTAATTGATTTGGATAAAATCTATTACCTTCGGGATGAAGGGAAGTTACGCCTGCGGAGATACCTCTATCGGGAATGAAGCAATTCATTTAGATATGTGTCGTTGAAACAGGAAAAATTCAAGGTGCTTATTCCGGAGATATGGAATGAGTTTGACTAAGAAGCCACCGGTTTTATCCGTTGGTAGTTCACTTATCCAAATCAATTAAATGTTATGGATAAGATAAATAGATGGTTGATGAATGTTTAGTTCATCATCCGTGGCAAAGACTAAAATTTAACAAATGGCAAATTAAAAGGCAAAAATAAAATGGCAGATAATAGATTAGAGAAAATACGCCAATTGATGGCAGAAGAGGCCGCTAAAAAGACCGGCGGAAATAAACCCAATTCATCATTCGGCGATAATGCGAGTTATCCTTTTTGGAATGCTCCAGAAGATTCGACTGCAACGATAAGACTTCTTCCTGATAAAGACGAAGAAAATCCTTGGTTTTGGGCCGAAAAGCAAACCATCAGACTTCCTTTCGAAGGAACGATCAATGGTGATTCTCCAACTGATAAGCGTATAGAAGTGAATGTCCCTTGTATTGATATGTTCAAGGAACACAAAGATGTATGTCCTATCATTGCAGAAACAAAACCTTGGTGGAAAGATGACGCCAAGAAAGAACTCGCAAGACTTTATTACAAAAAGTATACCTTTATTGCACAAGGTTTTGTAGTTCATTCTCCTTTCGAGGAACCAGCAGTTCCAGAGAATCCAATTCGCAGATTTACTTTAGGTAAAGAGCTTATTGAGAAACTTAGAGCCGGAATGGCTGACCCTGATATGGAATTCCTCCCAACAGACTATATGAACGGATATGATTTCAGAATCAGAAAGACGAAGAAAGGCGAATATTCCAATTATGGAACATCTGATTGGGGTCGTCGTTCACGTCCTTTGACAGAAACTGAAACGATGGCTATTGAAACACACGGTTTATTCAACCTTGCTGATTTCCGTGGCGCACGTCCAGATGCGGATGGAGTTGCTGCTATCAAAGCAATGTTCCGTGCAAGTTTGGCTGGTGATCCATACGATTTTGCTCAATTCGGCAAATACTACCGTCCGTATGGTGCTGGTTCGTTTACTGCTCCAACACCATCGGCAACTGCTGATGAAGTAGCACAGGTTGATGTTCCTGAAACAAAGGCTGAAGTAAAAACAGAAACTCCTGCGGCAAAACCACAGATGAGCGACGTTTTGACAAGACTTCGTGAGAAGAACACCGCAAGTCGAGGCTAAAATAATATAAAATAAACTATACACCACGGAAAGGGTTTTACTTCTCTTTCCGTGGTTTTTTCAATAAGAGAAGAATCATGCGTATGACACGACCTTATGATATGAGTAAGTTCCGAAAGGAACAAAATAAAAAACTAAAAATTAAAGACGGTTTCTTCGATCCAATCACATGGATTGACACTGGAAATTTTGCTCTTAATAAAATGATGTCTGGTGACTTTTTTAAAGGAGTTCCTATTGGTTCCGTAACAACCTTCGCCGGGGAGCCAGCTTCTGGGAAATCCTATATTGTTTCTGGAAACATTGTAAAAAACGCTTTAGAATCAGGCGTTTCGGTAATTTTGTTAGATACGGAAAATGCTGTTAAAAAAACTTGGGCATCCGCTCTTGGTGTTGACACCGACAACGAAAATATTATTCGTTGGAGCAAAAGAACTATTAATCAAGTAGCAGAACTAATATCTGATTTCATGAAAGGATATTCGGAAGAATATTTGACAGTTCCAAGAGAAGAACAGCCTCCGGTATTGTTAGTTATTGATAGTATTGGAAATTTGGAAACCGAATCTGGTTTAAAACAATTTGAAGAAGGAGATATGAAAGGCGATAAAGGTCTGTTCGCAAAACAACTAAAAGCTTTAATGAAAAACGCCACTGGTGCGTTTGATGGTTTTCAAGTTGGAATGGTTGTAACAAATCATACATATAAAAACCAAAATCAATACAGCGATCACGAGGATGTAATAACAGGCGGCGGAGGTATAATTTACATGAGTGATATCGTTGTTCTTTTGAATAAAAGCAAATTAAAATTAGACGATGATGGTATCAAAACCAAAACCACCCAAGGTATCATTTCTAAACTTAAATGTGCTAAATCACGTTATGCGAAACCCTTCGAAGAAGTCGAAGTTCACATTCCATATGAAACTGGAATGGACCCTTATTCTGGTCTATTTGAAATGTTTGAAAAAATATTAAAAAAAGACGGCAATAGTTATATCTATTTTAGTAAAGAACAAAACAAAGAATATAAGTTGACAAAAAAGAAAATGGATAATGCTTTTTTTGATATGCTTATGAAAGAATGGGATGATGCAATAATTATTTCTCAACCGGAAATAGAAACGGAACATTAAGCGTCCTGTTCCACCACAAATAATATATTTGATAAATAGATGTATGATTTATTCTTATTCTCGAAAAGAAAAACCTTGTTTAATTTGTGGTTCCTTGATAAGGAAGAAAAATAGCGTTCATCAGAAGTTTTATATTTGTTCTAAAATATGCAATGATGAACGTAGGGCATCATTACCAAAATCATTATCACTAATAACAAAAGAATATTGGATAAAGAAAGGTTTTACATCAGAGCAAGCAAAATTTAAAGTTTCGGAGCAACAAAGAAAAAGAAGTTCAGCAAGTGTAGATCACTGGTTACACAAGGGGTATTCATTAGAAGAAAGCAAAAAATTGGCCAATGATTGGCAACGCAGAGCCGCAGAAAAAAGTATACCAATAGAACTAAAAAGATTGTATTCGCATCGTTGTGTTGAATATTGGATGGCAAAAGGAATGACCAATATAGAAGCGACACAAGCCGTTAGCAAAGCAAATACATTAGCAAGTTTAGATGCTTTTATAAACAGATATGGCGAAATAGAAGGCAAAAATAAATATTATGCTTCTTGTGTAATAAACAAATACAATCTTTCTCTTGAAAGATATATTAAAGATTTTGGAGAAGCAGCAGGAACAGAAATATGGAGAAAAAGGTTTGATAACGGCAACGGATCATCAAAAGTAGCTACAAAAATATTCAAAGAAGTGATTTGTAGATTAGGAGATACATTTTCAGATAAAGCATACTTTAAATCAGAAAACAATAGAGAATTTGGAAAACGAGGGCCGAATAACAAATATTATTTTTATGATTTTGTTATTCCGTCATTGAAACTTTGTATTGAATTAAATGGAAGTTTTTATCACGGCGACCCTCAAAAATATAAATCAGGCGATTTTATAAAATTTGGTGGTAAAGAAATATTAGTTGACAATTTGTGGGAAAAAGATAAAATAAAAAAGAAACTTATTGAGGATTGTGATTATACTATGATAGAACTCTGGTATAGAAAAGCCAATGACTTTGAAATGTTAGTTCAACAATGTGTTGAAATTGTAACGTCGTTTATGAAAGGAAAAGATAGTGTCGAGTGAATCAGAGTTGGTTATTAATATTTGGGAAACTTTCAAAGATTTTGTTCCTGCTTCTAAAAGAGCGGATTATGCCGTAGACCTTATGCGTCATGTTGCTAATTACGGTTTTGAAGCGTCGGATTTAGCAACCATTGTTGATGAAGATGATGATCTTACAGAAGCATTTGAAATGGTGTTTGAAGATGAAATTGACGAAGATGAGGAAGAGGACGAATGATGTTGACGAACATGCCTCCATTACTGATTTTTTGGTTTATCGTTATATGTGTAGGTTTTGGTGGATTATTGGTTATCAAATTGGATTTGTTGCTTGTCAAATTCATAGAATGGATGATAAATGGTAGATACCAAGAATAATCATCCATCCCCTTGGTATTTTCGTTTGACTGGCAATCCAGATGATTATTCTCCAGTAGCAGATGCATATGAATATTATATGGAACAACACGAAGATGCTTCCAAAGAGATAAATGCTTTATTAAAAAAAACTGAAAAATATGATTTAGAGAATGCCGGGGCGAAAATCCCCGGCATAGTTGGATACAGATATTCCCAACTACAAGAGATAGAACAAATTTTGAGTTTTCTTGAAAACAGAGAAAAAAGAATGTTGGGAACCCAAAGAAGAAAATATAGAGAAGGTTATCCAAGAGAATTGACCGACAGTATGGTAGAAAAATTTGCCGAAACTGATTTAGAGCTATTAGATTTGGCA
>ODAK010007706.1_pt1 | contig 10823 bp, 6 predicted proteins | sample 1539591 | NCBI WGS metagenome assembly ODAK01 (sample SAMEA3539303, study PRJEB22396) | soil metagenome | biome: tundra; feature: field; material: soil | place: USA | collected 2010-05 | depth 0.15 m | reverse complement strand
GGGAACCAATCGAAAACTCCGATCTGGCGCAACGTCAGCTCGACCATGTCCCGATGACCGCGGGAAGCCACGGCCATGGGCACCACGCCGCGGCCTCGACGAGCGACTGAAACAACCTTCTCGATGGGTCGGACCTCGGCGATCTTCTTGACGAAGGCGCGCTCCTTTTCCCGGGTCAACAGCAGCACGTCGGGCACCTTCCCGGCTTCCTCGAACAGCACCTTCACGATGTTGGGCGTCGGCATGCCGCCCATGGAGTAGAAGCGCTCTTCCGAAAAAGGGACGCCGTAGGGTTCCAGGATTTCCAGCCACGCGCGGTAGTGCGCCGGCATGGTGTCGGCCAAGGTTCCATCGCAATCGAAAATCAGTGCGCTCACGGCCGCCGTCATACCAAAGTCCGGCACCGCTTGCGCGACAGATGCGCGTCAGCAACAGGAAGATGTGTCGCGGCTGCGGCGCCAAAACCCAATCCATCCCACCGCGGATCCGCCGCACAAGAGCACGAGCACGATCCACCCCGCGGTCCGATGTTGGTGGGTATCGTAGATCCAATGATCCACGCGGACGCGTTCGTAGGTCGCGCGAATATCGATGTCGAGGTGGGTGTGCCTCCGCCAGGGCGCGTTCTGCTCGGCTTTGCGCCAGTCGTCGTGGAAGGGCACGTGCCGCAAGAGCCACCAATGCCCGAGGATGGGCTGCAGCGGGCCGAGCCAGACCGTGGGATAGACGTCTTCGAAGCAGCCCTCGCAAAAGCCGCCCTTGTCATGGGTCAGCGAAGCCGTGCGGTTGGGCTGGCCCAGCCACTTACCGCGCACGTCGAGGGCAATGCGCAGGTAGTGGTCCCAGTAAAACGCGTTGCCCAGAAGCTGAACGCAGATCCCGACGACGAAGATGAACGCGGCCACCGACCGACCTGGCCAGCGCAGGCCAGACAAAAAGCCGACCGCCGGCAAGAGCAGCACCGGCACGGCAAAGACGGCGTAGCGCGGTCCCCAGGCCCAGTCGCCCGGCCACGCCGGAAAGCGCGCGTAGAACAGCATCACGGGCACGATGGTCAGAACCATGGCCAGTACGCTCGTGCGCTGACTGCGCCAGAAGCGCGGCAATCCGAAGACCGCCAAGACGAGCGGCGGCGTGTAGAGGAAGATGCTCTTGCCAGGCGAGAACAGAAAGCCCCACAGGCTGAGCAAGGGATTCTCGACCATGACACCGGCGACGTTGGAATAGCCGGTTTTCGCGATGCTGCCGAAGCGCAGGTAGTTGTACAAAAGGATCATGGCGACGCCGGGAAGGATGCCGGCTAGGACCCATGCGATGGCGCTCCCGAGCTCACGCACGGACTTCCGGTGCTGGACAACCACGAGCAGAAAAGCGCCGGGCAAACAGAGCGCATAGATGTACTTCGAGTTGAGCAACATGCCTGCCCACAGCCCCGTAGCCAGCGCTGTTCGGCGATCGAGCTTGCGGGCAAGCTCGGTAAGGGCGAAGAAGAATCCCGTGAAGCAGGCAATCTGCACGATTTCCGTGAACGGGTAGCGCGCATAGACCCAAACGATGCTGGCCAAGGCAAGCATCATCGCCGTCAGCCCCGCCACTTTCGGCGAAGCTCCGTGCCGCAGGCAAAGACGGAAAAACAGCCACACGACAAAGCCGCCGAGCAGCGAGCCGGCCAGGTGAGAGCTGAAAGCATCGATCAAATGCGCGAGCTCGGGCCGCGGCGAAAGGTGCCCCAGCAGCGCCCGCACGGCGGCCCCCGGAAGATGCAGAAGCGACGGTAACCACGGCTGGGCGGCATAGAAGCGCCCATCTTTCCCGGGCGCGGCGTCGGACGGCCAACGCGTCTGCGCGGCAACGCCGTCGCCATGGACCATGGAAACGGCGACCTCGAAAACCGGGCGGGCGTCGCCCCACGGCACTTCGCGGCTCATGGAAGCCAGGTTCAGGCAGACGACGGCGATGAATAGCCAGAAGCCGGGCCGTGCAGTCATACGACCGATGCTGCCGGTGATGGCATCCCAAAACCGTTTCATGGTCCCACCACGCCAGCCGGCGAAAGACGGCCGTAGCTGGCGCTCGCCATCGATGCCCGTCCGCAGACGCCGTCACGGCGAAAAAGGACGTACGGTCCCTGCTGAGCAACCGGACGAAAGCGCGGATCCGCCATCCTGTGCCCCGGCGCAATGAGCGCGTAGTTGGCGGCTTCGAGATCGGGCCGCGCTTCCGACCAGACGATAGGCAGGCGCCGATGAAAATACGTGTAGCCGCCCGTCCAGTACGGGTTGATACCGGGCGCCGCCAGTCCGCAAATATCCGCATGGGTTCCAGCCACAGACAGCAGACGATTTCTCTCATCGAAGGCGCCCCAGACCAAGCGCGAAGTAGGACCGCCGATCTCGGGGCTAGGCATGACCTGCCCGATGTCCGGGAACGTCAGTCGGAGCGACCGAAGGCCAAAGGTGGCCAAAAGCAGCAGGGCGAAAGCCGCTGCCACCGCTCGGCGCCACCTCCGCGACAAAGGCAGCTTGGCAAGCAGCAGTCCCAGCCCGACCGCCGCGCACAGCAAGAAAAGCGGCAGCACGGGATAGATGAAACGCAGCTCTTTGTGCGAAATCGCCGAGTGCGCGGCGATGAACACCAGCACGGGCAGCGCGATTGGCCAGGTCCGGCGGAGTCCCGCCACGAAGCCGAACAGCACGACAACGACGGCCGGGCCACTCGTCGCCCAAAGCGTCTTCCAATAGAAACTTCGCTCGGACACGCCCCACTGGTTGGCACCCCCTTCCAGAAGGTTGAAGCGGATGTAGACCACGAGCGACTGGAACGGCTTCCCCCAAGTCGCCCAGTCGAGAAGACCGCCCGCAAGCAGCACCACGGCCATCGCCAACACCACGCCCAGCGCCGACCGCCAGCGCGAGCGAATGGCCACAATCAAGACGATGGGCGCAAGGACGACCAGATTCTGGTAGCGAAGCACGGTAGCAAGACCGAACAAGGCGCCGGCCAGCACCACTTTGCGCACGCCAATCCAGCGCGCACACGTCGGCAAGGGCAACGCCGCCGCGTCCTTACCTCCGGGGCCCATGCCATGGCGCCACAAGAGCCAAATTCCCCACCCCAAGAGCGGAGCCGTCGCCACCTCGGTCATGGCGCGACTGCCGTAAAGCAGGACGGCCGGAAACAGGGCCGCTATCGCAACGAGCAGCACGGCCGCAAGAAGACCGGCCAGGGCCTGCGCCATCCGCACGAGCGGATAGAACGTCGCTGCCGCAAGCCCGGCGAAAAGCAACTTGATCCCCACCGCAAGCCCAAGTCCCGTCTTCACGCCGACGAAAGAGAGCGCCTTCATCAGCACTGCGAGAATACCTGGGAGAATCCATGAACGCGCGCCCTGCTTGAACTCCCACGGCACGAGTCCGTAGCCAAACGCCAGGCGATGCCCCTGCTCGAGCGTCTGAAAAATTTCGTCCGCCCAAACCATGCCCTGATCGGACACAGCCAGGTACGCGCGCGGCGCCACCATGGCGAGGCACAGGCCAAGCCCAAGGCGCGCGTTCGCCGAGCGGAAATGAATCACCGGCGAAGAATGCCTGGGGAAGATCGTTATGGGAACCCTGAAAGGGCTGCCCTTCAAGGTGCGGATGCGTATCGGGCGGTGCGCATTCCTAGCCTCTCCCCGTCCGGGTGCGGTCTCTCGCTTCGACTCTGTTGCCCCGCACCCAGCCTCTCCCCCGTCGGGAACGACGGGGAGAGGAGCCAGAGACGCCCCACCCCGAGGTCCACGCAGTTATGCGTCGACGACGGGCGAGCTTGCGATGGTGAGCGGCGTGACCCGGGCAAACGAAGCCGCGAGCGACTGGTTTTCCCTGGTCCCAAGCAGCGACGGCAGCTCGTCCGCAGAAACCGGCATGGGCACTTGCAGCTGCGCCTTGAAACGAGCGACGCGATCGGCGCTCTCCTCGATGCGCGCGCGAACCGCCACCCGCGCCTCGCCCGCTTTGACCAGCGCCTCGAAGGCTTGCACCTGCCGCTCGACGGACTCGCGAACCAAGAAATGGTCGACGCCGGCCAGCAGGCTTTCCACTACCAGATCTTCGACGGTGTAATGATCCGCGACGGCCCGCATGCCCAGGTCGTCGCTGACCAGAAGCCCGGCGAATCGCAGCTCGCCGCGAAGGATTTCGTACGCGATCCGGCGTGACAACGTCGCTGGCCGCTTGGCATCCCACGCGGGGTAGAGAACGTGGGCGGTCATCAGGGACTCGATGCCAGCGCGCACCGCCACCGCGAAGGGCGCCAACTCGACAGCTTGCAGGCGCGCCTGGTCGTGCCCGACGCTGGGCAGCTCGAGGTGCGAATCCGCGTGCGTATCGCCATGCCCCGGGAAATGCTTGCCGCAGCCGAGAACGCGCGCGTCGTGCAGGCCGCGCCAAAGCGCGAGTGCGTGGTCGGTCACGATGTCCACGGTGCTGCCAAAGGCGCGGTTCCCGATGACCGGGTTGCGCGGGTTGGTGTGCACGTCGAGCACCGGCGCAAAATTCCAGCCGATGCCCAAAGCTGCCAGTTCGCCGCCCAAGGCGCGGCCTACGGCGCGGGTTCGTTGTACGTCGCCGGCGGCCCCGACGCTGCCCATGTCGGGCCAGACGGTAAGCGGACTTCGCAAGCGCTGAACGAGGCCGCCCTCTTGATCGACGGAGACCACAAGCGGCGCCGTCGGCGGACTGCTGGAACGCAGCGCCGTCACGAGAGCAGCAACCTGCGCCGGTGATTCGATGTTGGGGCGAAAAAGCATGACCCCGCCGATTTCCGAGCGGGCAATGCGGTCCAAGAGCTGAGTCGGCGCCGCCAGCCCGTCGAAACCGACGGAAAGGAGCTGGCCGCATGCGCGTCGAAGCTGAGTCTGGGTCACGTTTCAGATGGTACCCGATGTGCGAGCTCGCGGAGATGGCGACGACGAAAATTTTCGATTGGCCGACGCTTTCAAACTGCTGGCCCGGCGCGGGTCGGCGAAACAGGTGCCGCGGCACCCAAACTGCGGAGATCGCTCGCGGACAAAAACACGGCTTTAACGTCCCACTTTCGCGTAGGGGTTTCCGCCCAAGCAGGCTCTTGCTATAAGGTGCTGCTTTCCGGCACACCACAAAAGATCGAGGTCCATCGAATGTCTTCAAAGGCAGGCAACTTGAATTCTTGGCTGGCGATTGGCCTGCCCTTCACCGTCGTCCTGGTCGGCGCTACGCCGGCGTTTGCACAGATGGGCGGCATGAGCCCCGGCATGGGCGGCATGGGACGCCCGGGCGGCGCCGGAGCTCCGCACGAGGAAAAGGAAGAAGGGCCGGCCGAGGTCGCGCCCGACGCCGAAGAAAAGGCACCCGCCAACAAGGGCGACGAGGCAAGCGCCTTGGAGCAAGCGCGGCGCCGATCCAAGGTCGTCGAGGTCGAAGGCTATTTCCGCGTGCGCACGGACTACCTTTACAAGATGAACATGGACCAGGGGTACAACCCCGGAGGCGGCGGTAATCCTGCGGCGCTTCCGCCGTTTCCGGTGCCAAGTGAGTGCCAGGTTCCTCTTGGCACGGCCACCCCGAACGGATGCGGCGACAAGGGTCTCGGCGACGGCAACATGCGCCTCCGGGTTGAACCCACGATCAATATCTCGGACCAGGTACGCATCCGCAGCCAGTTCGACGTTTTCGACAACTTGATCATGGGATCGACGCCGGATTCGTTGGTCAATCCGTACATCCCAAGCCAAACCGCCAATGTGGGACAAACCTCGGCTGCCGCCCCAACCGATGTGCTATCGACCACGCAGAACAGCTACGCGAACAGCATCGTCGCAAAGCGCGCCTGGGGCGAGATCGACAGCGAGATCGGCTCCGTCCGCTTCGGCCGAATGCCCTGGCATTTCGGCCGGGGCATGTACTTCAACCGCGGCGATTGCGCCGACTGCGACGGCGGAACCACGGTGGATCGCTTGATGGCCCTCACGACGATCTACGGCCACCAGCTTGCACTGGCCTGGGACTTCGGGGCGCAGGGGTATGACATCGGGTACACCGACCTCGGACAAAAGAACATGGGCGGATTCCCTCTGGACCTCACGCAGAAGGACGACGTGACCCAGTTCATGGCATCCATTACGCGTATCGACGACGACAAGACCTGGCGCGAGCGCATTGCCGCTGGCGATGTCGTGGTCAACTACGGCGCGCAGCTCGTCTATCGAAGCCAGGACTACGCGACCTTCGCAGTGTCCCCACAGCAAAACTCGGCCTATATCTCGAACCAGAATCCACTGTCGCTGTCGGGGAGTGACCTGGGCACGACGACCAACCAAGCTGGAACGGCGGGCAGTCTTACCACCAACGTCAACGCACTCCTCTTCATTCCCAGCATTTGGTTCAAGCTCGGTTGGAAAGCGCTGACTCTGGAATTCGAAGGGAACGTGCTGGCCGGCAAGATGGGGAATGCGGGCCCTCTGCGCGTCGGCACTACGAGCAGCGACCAGGGCCTCAGCATTCTGCAAGCTGGATGGGTTCTCGCCAGCCAGCTCAAGCTGTACAACGATTCCCTCTTCATCGGCTTCGAAAGCGGCGGTGCCACGGGCGATCAGGCCGAATTGGCCTACGACCCGACGAAGACCTCCGGCGGGTACTACTACCCGTACCTCAACTACCGCTGGAAGTTCGTGCCCCAACCTGCCGGCGACAGGAACCTGAACGATTTCCACTTCTCGCCCGAGTACCACGTGGACGAGATCCTTTTCCGCCGCATCCTCGGCACCGTCAGCAACGCCATCTACTTCAAGCCAAGCATCGCCTACTGGCTCGATCTCGATTCCCGCCGCCAAAACGATATCGGCATCTCCGGCTCGGTCATCTACAGCATCGCGCCCGTGCCGGTGTCCACGCCGGGCAACTCGATGAACTACGGCGTTGAGATGGATCTCGGTCTTCAGTACCGCAACCTGCGGGAGAACATCTACGCTGGCGCTACCTGGGGCGTGTTCTGGCCGATGGGCGCACTCTCCCGCTCCGTCGGTAGCGACTCCCAGAACCCGCTGTGGAGCCATCCCGAGGACGCGAACGCCGCTCAGGTCGTCCGCACCTTCGTCGGAATAAAGTTCTAGAGCGCTACTTCTTCTTCGGCGCGGCTGCTTCCAGCGACTTGATGCGCTCCTCGGCGTCTTTTTCCGACGCTGAATCGCGATGGTCGCTGGTCGACAAATACTTCCTGAATGCATCCAGCGCCTGCTCGTGACGGCGATCCTGGGAATAGAGCAGTCCCAGGTCGTAGTACGCGCCCGACAAGCTCGGGTCTAGCTTCACCGCCTCCTGGTACTCGGGAATGGCGTCGTCGATGCGTTTCTGCTGACGGTAGACCACGGCCAAGTTGAAGTGGGTCATGCCGCTGTTCGGTTCGATGGCGATGGCTTTCTGAAAGGCCTTGATCGCGCCGTCCCGGTCCGCGGTCTTGGTCAGCGCCACGCCTAGATTCGACCACGCGAGCGCCTGCTCCGGCTTAAGCTCGGTGGCTTTCTTCAAATGGCTAATGGCTCGCGAATAGTCGCCCTTTTGCCGGCAGGCCGTGCCCAGCGTGGCCTGCGTCTCGTAGTCGTCGGGCTGGATAGAAGCTGCGATCTCCAGCTCTTTGATGCCTTCGTCGATGCGTTTCATGCGGATGTAAAGCGCGCCCAGATTGGCGTGGCCGGGCGCATCCTTCGGCTGTAGCTCGACGGTTTTCTGGTACGCCTGAGCGGCGTTGGTGTAGTCGCCCTCGCCGCGGTAGAGATTGCCCAAGGTGAACCACGCCGCCGCGTAATCCTTGCGAGCGGTGATCGCCTTCTTGATTTCGGCGATGGCCTCGGCCGTCTTGCCTTGCCGCTTGAGGATCAATCCCTGGTTGTAGAAGACCGCCGCGTCGTCGGCAAACGCGGGCGCGGCCAGGCCCAATCCGAGAGCGAAGGAACCGGAAATCAGCCATCCATGTTTCATGACGAGGGAGCATCAACCGGCGGCCGGTTTCCGTCAACCGCTGCCGAAAGCAGATGCCCTACCACTCGATGTGCACGCCAGCAGAAGGCAGAACGAGCCGGTAGTAGCTCTCGCTGAGCGCGCCCGAGTCTTGGCGTTTCACGTCGTAGACTTCCCGACTAAGCGTCGAGTTCACGAGCTCGAGGTACACATCCATGATGAACTTGTCGAAGATGAAGCGCTTGTCGCCACGCAGGTCGAGCTGCGGGAACGGGGGCATGCGGATGTACTCTTCGACTTCGAACGTACGATTGCTGTAAAGCGGATAGGGCCGGCCGCTGTTGTAGTGGAAGCGGGCCGAGGTCGAAAAATTGCGCGGCCAGCGGTAACCCACGACGAGGTTGAGGATGTGCCGCTGGTCCCAGTCCGACGGAACGACGATCCCGTCCACGAGGCGAAGCGAGCGCGACAACGTGTACGCCACCCAACCGTACAGGCGGTGCTTCATCGGCCGGCGGAGCGTTACTTCGAGCCCGTAGCTTTCGCCCTCGCGCGGTTCGAGCAAGTCGGCGCTCTCGGGATCGGGAATCAGCGTGTCTCTGAGATCGGTCAGGTGCAGGCGCTGGTAAAAGAGCGAGGTATCGAGGTTGAGGTCGAGGCCGAAGCGATCCACCAGCGCCGATTCGACACCGACGGATGCCTGCCGCGAGCGCTGCAGGCCGTAGCTCGCCAGACCAAAGGATTCGAATCCCGGAACGCCCACAGGCAGGCTGGGCATCTGCGAAAACTGCCCTACCGTCGCCTTCACCCAGTCGTGCGGGCCCACGCGATAGCGCGCCAGCAGCCGCGGGCCAAGCGCGAAAGCCTGCGTGCCCTGCTCGAAATAACCGTCGTAGCGCAAGCCCGGCGACAGCACGAAGCGGTCACCGGCATGAATGCCAATACCGACGTAGCCGCCGGCCGAGACGATCGCGCGGTCACGAAAGAGATCCGTGTGATAGATGGCGTCGGTGACGCCGCCCACGTCGGCAACGATCGACCGCGGTCGGGCGCGCTGGATCTCGGAGTCGGCCCCGATCTCGACGTCCATCCAGCGCGCGACCGTCCACCGTTCCGACAGCCGCGGCGCCAGCGTGTACATGCGGGCGCCCACCGGCAAAGAGAACAGCGATGTCAGCGTGACCGTCGAATCGTCGATGCCGCCGACCACGGCGGCGCTGAAATGTCCGGCCAGTGCCACGCCATCCCAGCGCAGCTGCGCCCGATGGAAAGTGAGCTTGGCCAAGCCCGGCTGCGCGGAATTCTTCTGTCCGGGAAATCCCCAGTCAGTCTGGTCGGGATCTTTCTGCTCCAGCCTGTCGCCCGAACCGAACGCAAACAGCGTGAGCTTGCCCGGTCCCAGCGTGTGCTGCACGCGAACCTGGTAGTCCCAGTAGTCGAGCGAATAGGCATTGGAGAAAGCCGAGAGGAGCAAGCCAGTGTACGAATAGCGCCCGGCAACCGCCAGCGTGCCCTTGCCGTTGTCGAACGGCGCGGCCACAATACCGCCCACGTCGAACAAGCGCACGTCGGCAGACACGTGCAGACGATCGGTGGCGGGTGTCGCCGTATTCGCGGCCACGATGCCGGAAACGTAGCGACTGTAGTTGACCGGATAACCGCCCGGGTAGAACGCGAGGTCTTCGATGAAGAACGGGTGAATCACCGACGGGCCGAGGGCAAAGTGAAACAGCGCCGGCGCCCGCACGCCGTCGATGAAGAAGCCGGTGTTGCCCGGATTGGCGCCGCGAATGGCATAGAAAGGCAGGGGCCACGTACTCTGGGCGACGCCCGGTAGCGACTCAATGACTCGGAAGGGATCGCCGAAAGAGCCTGCCGTGTGGATAAGCTCTTCCTTCTTGATGGCGAACAGCGGCTCTTCGGGCGCCTCGGAGATGACCACCGTTTCGTAGCGCTCGCCGTCGGGTCGCGGCTCAAGTCGCAGGACCAGGTCCACCACGTCACCGTGAAGGTCGACGGAACGAACCAGCGGAACGAAGGCGGGATACTGCACGCGAAGCTGATGGGTGCCCGGTAACGCCTCGATACTAAAGCTACCATCGGCAGCGGACTCCGTCGACGCACGTGTGCCGTCGCCGACCGCGAAGCTGATCTGGGCGCCGGCCAGCGGCTGGCGCGTTCCGCGGGCCACGATCTTGCCGCTGAGCTTTCGCAGGGCGGCCTGCGGCGGCGCCGTAGCGGGTTTCTCGGGCACGCCGCCATCGACCGTCGAAGCAGCGTGGGCTGCGATTGCATCCTGCTCGGCTCCCGCGTCGACGGAAAGCGCACCCGGCCCGATGCCACCATCGAAGGAAAAAAGCAGGAGAGCCGGCAGAAGAGAAGCCGCCAGCACTAGTCGCGGCCCCCGTCGGGATTGTCCGTCGAAGTGAGACTGCCAATCCACAAGCCGGAGCGGTCGGAATCCGTGCGTCCTCGCACGATGTAGAGGAACCTATTGGCACAATAGGGTTCTTGGTCTTGGGGGCACGACGTGGCGTCCAAGACGGCCTGAGCATAAAGCGTGTCCGTCCCGCTATCGATGTTGCGATAGACTAGGTCCCCGACGCCATCCTGTTGCGACATGTTCAAGATGCCGAAAAGAGTGTGAGCCGAAACCGATACCGATAGGATTGATTTGGCAATCAAGCGAAGATTGGTCGGCAGTGACCCCTCGGTGTAGTCCGCAAAGTACAAATCCGACGTCGACCGTCCGAGATGCGCCCAGAAGACCAAGATGGGCCCGTTATCGCCTGAGGTGAAGAAGTAGGCAGCTCCATTTGTGGCGTTCACCAAGAGACCGGGCGGTGAAAC
>ODAK010007705.1_pt1 | contig 10824 bp, 9 predicted proteins | sample 1539591 | NCBI WGS metagenome assembly ODAK01 (sample SAMEA3539303, study PRJEB22396) | soil metagenome | biome: tundra; feature: field; material: soil | place: USA | collected 2010-05 | depth 0.15 m | reverse complement strand
AATGGAACGGCGAGTGTGACGAAGTGCTATTGCTCGATTTGGAGATCGCCGGTTCACTGCCACATATGCGTCTTTCCAGCACTCAAGCCGTATTGCGGAAAGGGTTGCCGGGGAACTGGCTCACGACTCAATTGCAATGCCGCGGAGAGTTCGTCCGGGCATTCGAACTCACTCGCAAGTATTTGCAATCCGTACCGAAGAGAAGAACATTGCTGACTGGCATCAATGACTTTGCAGTACTTGGCGCATTGCGAGCGTTCGAAGAAGCCGGTCGCAGCAGATTCTGCCTGGCGGTCGGATTTGGCGCAATTTCTGCAGCTCGACGGGAACTGCGGCTCCCCAATACGCGCCTCGCCGGATCTGTTGCCTTTTTCGCGGAGAGGTATGGCGAGAGTGTGCTTAAACTCGCGCTCGACATTCTGCATCAGAGGCCGGTTCCCCCCGCCATGTATGCGCCGGTCCAGTTGATCTGTCGGTCGCCGAAGGGACAACAGTGCGGCCCATCTTCGATTCCCTTATTGGCGAACCACTACCCATCAACGGACGCGTCACACTAGAAGACAAGCTTGGATTCGGTGTTGAGCTAAATCGCGATTACCTTGTTCCCATGAGTTTCTAGGAATGCCAGGCAGCCAAAACGTACCGCTGCGCACCCTGGCGAGTTCCTGCGTCTCGTCGGCGAGAACGTAGGTGGTGTTGGTGCCACCGGCATCGAGACCCAGAAAGAATGCCATGGTATCGGTCACTCCGCTTGCTGCAGCTATTCAGCCAGGACGGCCTTGGTGAGGTTGCGCGGATGGTCCACGTCGATGCCATTGTTGACGGCCATCCAGCAGGAGAGGAACTGCAGCGGAATGACCTCGCAGATTGCCAGCAGAGCTTCGCGGCACTCTTCCACATACACCGTATGGCTGGCCAGTTCTCCGACAGTTCGCGAAAACGGGGAATCCGAACGGCCGGGGCCTTCCCCAGTGGCCTGCATTCGCCAATGCGGATAGCAGGGTTCTGTACATCGGTGATCCCATCGCCGTTGGTTGCGTCGCAAATATCAACGGCCTCACCAGCTTCGATGCCGTATACACAGCCGTCCGCGGCAACCTTTTGCAGCGCGGTAAAGGGGGACGATGCAGCGTCTCGGTAAAGTCTTGTGCATTCAAAAAAATGACGGACGGGTGATGGCTGCTGCTGCCTTTGGCGGAGATTGGCAATAACGGGAAAGCTACTGTCTTGGCACCGCTGAAAGCGGCAGATGCACGTACTTGATCGTCTTTCGCTGCCACGTATACGTCATCTCAAGGCTTCCGTCCGTAGCTTGAATCAGCGCAGGATAGGAATATTGTCCGACCGCGTCTTCCAGTGTGGCGAACACGCGGAAGTGTTCCCCATCGGTGCTTATGGCTAGACTGAGCGGAGTTCGGCCGACGGTCGTATCGTTGAAGATCATCACGATGCGGCCATCCTTAAGCGTTACGGCGTCGATCCCGGAGTTATTGTTGGAAAGGTTCAGGAATCGCGCCTGCGTCCAGCTCACGCCGTTGTCGAAAGAGTCGGCCACCGCAATCTTTGAGGCTAGAGTCCGGGACCGCGCGTACATGCGCAAGTGCTTACCGCCGAGCGAGACGATCGATGGCTGAATGATGCCTACGTACTTGCGTGGGCCCTTGTCGGCGGCCCACCCGGGCGCGCCGGCGGGAGGGTCGGGCGCCGGCGACTCGGCTGCGTCGGTTGCGCGGGAGATTGTGATGGGGCCAATCTTAGCCCACGTCTTGCCGTTATCGGTGCTGCGTTCCACCCACGCCGCCCAGGTCTCATGCGCCTCAACCGAGGATCCGCTGACGATGGTGCCATCGTCGAGCACCAGCGGTTTCGCTCGTATCGGCCCTAACAGGCCAGCCGGCAGGCGCTCATCCTTCGACCAGGTCTTGCCCTCATCGTCGCTGTATTTCCGGCCCGCCGCCCACTCGCTGGGAGAGGGACCCACTTTGTAGTAGAGCCACAAGCGTCCGTCCCCCGTATGAAACAAGACGGGATTCCAGGACGGGAAGCCCTTCTCGCGCTCCAGTTCCACCGGCGCGGTCCACTTTCCATCGGTCCGGCGCGAACCCCAAATCGCCACATCCGGTGCGCCTTCTTTTGTGCCGCCGAACCAGGCCGCCATCAGTTCACCATTCTTTAGCGCAACCACGGTCGAGGCATGACATTCCGGGAACGATGTGGACCCGGGCTGGAAGATGAATTCGCCCACAGGTGCGTTTTGTGCAAGCAGCAAAGATGGGGCCAGGCAAGCGGCACACGATAGCGTAAGCAGAAGTCTCACTCTGGTTCCTTCGCGATTCGTAAAGGCAAGTCAGTTCCGATAAGTGCCGACACTGATTCGTTGATCCTCTGAGCCGGGCCGAGGGGCTGCATGGCTCACTCCGAAGCCTATTATGCGAAGCGTGAGCGCGTCGAGGCCGACGTGGAGGATTAGGCTCCAGTGACCTGCCAGAATGTCGTGGCCCTAAGCGCAAACCCGCACTGTTGCGGCTTGCAGAATGCCGCCCAGGATTGCAGTTGGAGTGGGCGGACAGCCTGCAATGGTGTGGCTTACGGGGATGACGTTGGCGACGCTGCCGCGGGTGGCGTAGCTGGTGCCAAAAATTCCGCCGCATGTGCCGCAGTCTCCGACGGCGATTACCAGTTTGGGGTCGGGGATGGCGTCGTAGGTGCGGCGCAGGGCTTCTTCCATGTTGGCCGAGACTGGGCCCGTTACCAGCAACAGGTCGGCGTGGCGCGGGCTGGCGACGAATTTGATGCCTGCGCCTTCGAGGTTGTAGTACGGATTGTTAAGCGCATGAATCTCAAGCTCGCAGCCATTGCACGAGCCCGCATCGACGTGGCGGATCGAGAGGGCGCGGCCGAGAATTTTCCACAGATCCTGCTGCAATGCTTCGACCGCGGAAGGGACTGTGACCGCTACCGGCCATGGTTCGGTCAGGATTCCCGTGCGGATCATGCGCGATAGAGTGTTGAGCATGGTTACCTCAGCCGTCCTGTCCACTGTAGGACAGGTTGAAGGATTTGTTGATTAGGGGAAAATCAGGCACGATGTTGCCGAGGATCGCGTATTCCAGCAACGGCCAGTTTTGCCAGGAAGGATCGTGCGCATGGCAGCGGCGGATTTGGCCGTTAGGGCCGGTTTCGAGGGCGATCAGCACCGGGCCGCGCCAGCCCTCGATCATTCCGATGCCGAGGCGGTCGGGGCGCGCGGTCGGAAGGTCGACCGCGATCGGCGTTGCGTCGACTGAGGTATGGGAGAGTTCCGCCAGCAGCGCGCGACAGAGGCGGAGCGACTCGAAGATCTCGCGGAAGCGGACCTGCACGCGAGCGGCGACATCGCCGCTGGTTTCTGTAACTACTTCGGTTGCTACGGTGTCGTAAGGCGCCCAGGGGTGGTCGGCGCGAAGATCGTGGGCGATGCCGGAAGCGCGCGCGGCGAGGCCGATGGCTCCGAGTTGGAGGGCCAGGTCGCGGCTGAGATGGCCCGCTTCGCGGAAGCGGTCCTGCAGGCCGCCGTGGTTGTCGTAGATGGTGCGGAGGCCGGTGGCCTCGTGGTCCAGCATTCGATAGAGGTACACAAGGTGGGCGTACGCGGGTTGCGACAGGTCGGCTGCAACTCCGCCGGGAATTATGCTATCGAAGAGGTAGCGTGCTCCGAAGGTCTCAACGTTGGCGCGGAGGAGGTCTTCCTTGAGGCGCGAGAACTGGGTCAGGCCGAAGGCGAAGCCGGCGTCGTTGCCGAGCGCGCCCAGGTCGCCGAGGTGGTTGGCGAGGCGTTCGTGCTCGAGGGCGAGGGCGCGGAGGTAGGTGGCTCGCATGGGGCACGCGGTGGCGGTGATCGCTTCGAGCGCGGCGCAGTACGCCCACGCGAAGGCGACGGTTGAGTCTCCAGAGACGCGCGCGGCGATGCGGTGGCCGTCTGCCTGCGTGGCGGACTCAAAGTGCTTCGCGATGCCGCGGTGGGTGTAGCCGAGGCGTTCTTCGAGGCGGATGACTTTTTCGCCCACGACGGAGAAGCGGAAGTGGCCGGGCTCGATGATGCCGGCGTGGACGGGGCCGACGGCGATCTCATGGACGCCGTCGCCTTCGACCTGAACGAACGGGTAAGGAGCAGGTTTGAGGTTCGTGGGTCGCGGCTCGAGGTTGTCGTGGCGGAGGGGGTAGTGGTTGGCCGGCCAGGCGTCGTGGCGGTGCCAGGGGCGCTGATCGGGTGCAGTGCTGGCGATGCCGAGCAGGTCGTGGGTGGCACGCTCAAGGCGGGCTGCGGCGGGGAAGGCATGCACCAGGCTCGGATAGGTGGGGTTGGCGATAGCGTCGATCTTGTGGCTCAGCACTAGGGCGCCTTCGGGGAGCAGAAACGCGGCGTGGATGGAAAAGCAACGGTAGCGGTCACAATCGTCCGGATAGCGATCGTCGCTGCCCCAGAGGGTGAGGAAGGTGGCGCCGATCTCCTTGAGTTCATCCATTGCCCTCTGCCATTCCACGGCGCCGAGGCTTGCATGACTGCAAGGAATGTTTGACGGGATTGAAATCGTTGGCTGCTCGAACGAATCGAAGTTCATAGTTGTTATCCGATCAGCTTCGCCGCGGCGCGATACCAGGTGGCGAGCGCGGGTGGCATGTAGACGCCCAACATAAGCACGATGGCGAGATGAACGAAGACAGGCACCAGCGCGGGCGAGTGCGGCAGCGGGCGGGCTTCACTGTCGCCGAAGACCATGGGCTGCACGCGGCTGAAGATGGCGGCGAAGGCGACCCCGAGGGCGAGCAGAAGAAATGGAGTGGTCCACGGATGCTCGCGCATGGCGGTGGTGAGGATCAGGAATTCGCTGGCGAAAACGCCGAAGGGTGGCGTGCCCAGGATGGCGAGCGAGCCAAGCATCAGTCCCCAGCCGATGGTGGGGTTGGTGCCGAGCAGGCCGCGGATGCCGTCCATCTGCTGGGTGCCGGCCTTTTGCGCGGCGTGGCCGGCGGTGAAGAAGATGGAGGACTTGGTGAGCGAGTGCACGGTCATGTGCAGGAGGGCGGCGAAGTTGGCGACCGGGCCGCCGAGTCCGAAGGCGAAGGTGATGATGCCCATGTGCTCGATGGAGGAGTAGCCGAAGAGGCGCTTGATGTCGCGCTGCCTCCACAGGAAGAACGCGGCGAGCACCGCGGACAACAGACCGAAGCTCATCAGCATGCGGCCGGGAAGGGCGTTGCCGACGGATCCTTCGACCAGCACTTTGCAGCGGATAACCGCGTAGAGTGCGACATTGAGCAGCAGGCCGGAGAGGACAGCCGAGACCGGCGTGGGGCCTTCTGCGTGCGCGTCGGGCAGCCAGTTATGCAAAGGCGCAAGACCGACCTTGGTGCCGTAGCCGACCAGAAGAAAGACGAAAGCGAGTCCGAGGACGCGGGGCTCGAGCTGGCCCTTGACGGCGTTGAGGTGGGTCCAGAGCAGCGCAGTCATGCCTTCGCGGCCGAGCGTTTTCTCCGCGGCGAAGTACAACAGGATGGTGCCGAAGAGTGCCTGCGCGATGCCGACGCCACACAGGATGAAATATTTCCAGGCGGCTTCAAGGCTGGCGCGGGTGCGATAGAGCGAAACCAGCAGGACCGTGGAGAGGGTTGCGGCTTCCATCGCGACCCACAGAAGGCCCATGTTGTTGGTGAGCAGAGCCAGCAGCATCGCGGCCATGAAGAGTTGGTACATGGCGTGGTAGAGGCGCAGGCGGCGCGCGGTCAGGCGGCCGTGCAACTCCTCGATGCGCATGTAGGGGCGCGAGAAGAGCGCGGTGGTGAAGCCTACGAAGGCTGTGAGCGCGACCAGAAAGACATTGAAGGCATCGACGAAGAACTGGTCGTGGAAGACCAGGATCGGGCCGTGACGGGCCACGCGCACCACCAGGAGCGCGGCGGCGATCAACGTCGCGAAGCTGATGGTGACATTCAATTCCGGCGCAGCGCGTTTCGCGCCGAAGAGTGCGAGCAACAGAAACCCGAGGAGGGGCAGACCCAATACCGCGAGCAGTTCCAATTCAATCCTCCCTGAGGTTTTCCATGTTGCGCAGATCGAGACTTTCGAACTGTTCTCGAATCTGGAAAAAGAACAAGCCGAGGATGAACACGCCGACCAGCACATCCAGCGCGATGCCGAGCTCAATGACCATGGGCATACCGTAAGTTGCGCTGGTGGCGGCGAAGAAGAGACCGTTTTCCATGGCCAGAAATCCAATGACCTGCGTCACCGCTTTGCGGCGCGTGATCATCATCAGGAAGGAGAGCAGGATGACTGCCAGCGCGATGCCGAGCGTGTTCCGCGTGATGGTCGTCGCCATCATGCTGATGGGTTGCGCGAGGCCGAAGGCGAAGATCACTAGTGCCAGTCCGGCGAGCATGGTCAGGGGAATGTTAAAGACCGTTTCGCTGTCCCACTGCGCGCCGAGACGGTTGATCAGCCGATGCAGGATCAAAGGCAGTGCAATTACTTTTAGCAGCAGCGTGAGCGCGGCGGAGTAGTAGAGCTCCTTCAGCCCGGAACTGTAAGCCACCAGGCAGGTGGAGAGAAACAGAATGCAGCCCTGCCACGCGAACAGCGTGATGAGCCGCTGCGTGCGGCGCCGCGAAAGCATGGCAAACGAGATCAGCAGCAGGCACGCGGCCAACAGATTGACGACGGGAAGCGTGAAGCCATTTGGGTGCATGTTTATCTCGCCCCCAGCAGAAGATGGACGAGCAGGCCGAGAACGGCCAGCAGGAAGGCCATCGCAAGATACTCCGGCGCGCGGAAGATCCGGACCTTGGCAGAGAGTGATTCGATCAGCGCCAACGCCGCGCCGGCGGCGATGAGCTTGGCGAGCAGTGCGGCGATGGCGATCAACATCGCGCCGCCTCCGTCTGCGCCGTGGGTGGCAATGCCCCAGGGCAGGAACAGGGCGAAGCCCATGCAGGCGTAGTTGAAGAGCTTGAGGCTCGAGGCCCATTCCACCAGGGCGAGATGCCGCGCGGAGTACTCGAGCAGCATCGCTTCGTGGATCATGGTGAGTTCCAGGTGGGTCGCGGGATTGTCGATGGGGATGCGGGCGTTCTCAGCCAGCAGCACCATGACAAAGGCGACCGCGGCGAAGATGACAGAGGGATCGATGATCGAGGGATGGGCGCTGTAGTTGTCGACGAGCGAGGGCAGAGCGGTACAGCCGGAGAGGAGGAATGCGTTGAACAGGACCATCAGCAGCGCCGGCTCGGCGAGGAAGCCGACCATCATCTCGCGGCGCGCTCCCATGCTGCCGAAGGCCGTGCCGATGTCCATGGCTGCCAACGAGAGAAAGACGCGGGCAGTGGCGAAGAGGCCAATCAGCGCGATGGCATCGGCCGCGCGCGCGAAGGGAAGGTCGGTGGCGAGTGAAGGGATGATCGCCGCGGCCAGGACCATCGTGCCAAAGAGAACATAGGGCGTCAGGCGAAAAAGTGGCGATGCGGTGGCGGCCAGGGCGGCATCTTTCAGGAAGAGTTTGCGCAGCATGCGGTAAGGCTGCGTCAGCGGTGGCGCGGAGCGGTTCTGCAGCCACGCGTGGCATTGTGCGATCCATCCGGCGAACAGTGGTGCGATGGCGATGGCCAGGGCTACCTCTCCGAATTGGCGAATGATCGTGATGGATCTCATAGGACGAACACCAGCAGGACAATCAGCGTGAAGAAGCTGAAGAGGAGGTAGATAGAGAGGCTGCCGCCCTGCACAACGCTGACCAGGTCGGCGAGCCATTGGACCGCGCGCGCGATGGGAAGATAGATGGCGCGCCAAAACCGGTCTTCAATGCGAACTCGATAGCGCGGAGGATTGTCGGTGGGCATCGGCAGGTCGCGCTCCATACGAAAGAACGCGCCGAACATGTGACGGATGGGCTGGCCGAAGCCTTCGGCGGTATCTTGCATGCGGGCCGTCTGATGGGGGTAGCCGCAATCCCACGCAGGGACGCGGCGAACGCGGCCATGAGCCATCATGCGCACCAGCAGGATGGTGACACCGACGACGCCGACGATTCCGGCGAGCAGGATGACGCCGCTGTACGAGGCCTGGCGCGAGGCAATGGGCGCGATAAACCACAGCGAGCCGGTGGTGCGGATGCTTTCGCCGAGCAACATGCCGGTGACGGCGGAGGCGGGGCGGAGGGCGAGCTGAGGAATTATGCCGATGGCAATGCAGCCGAGCGCGAGCCAAACCAGACCGAGGCGTTCCAGCCAATTGGCGTCGCGGGCTTCGGCGAGAGAGGCCTCGCGCGGCTGGCCGAGGAAGACGACACCGTAGAACTTCACCATCACATAAGCGGCGAGAGCCGCTGTCAGTGCCAGCACCGCCGCGCCGAGAGGAACGAACATGTTGACGAAGGCGTGCGGAATCTGCGGCGTGAATAGGAAGGACTGCAGCAGCAGCCACTCGGAGACAAAGCCGTTGAACGGGGGCAGGCCGGCGATCGCGAGCGTGCCAATTAGCGCGATGCTGGCGACCCACGGCATGCGGCGGATGAGCCCCCCCAGCTTGCCGAGATTGCGCTGGCCGGTGGCGTGCAGCACCGAGCCGGTGGTGAGGAAGAGGAGGCTCTTGAAAAGCGAGTGGTTAAGCGCGTGGACCAGCGCGGCGCACAGAGCGAGCGCGGCGAAGAGGTGCAGGTTGCAGGTCTCGAACAGGATCGACAGACCTATGCCGGCAAAGATGATGCCGATGTTTTCGATGGAGGAGTATGCGAGCAAGCGCTTCATGTCCGTCTGCACGGCTGCGAAGATCGCGCCGTACAACGCGGAAAAGAGCCCGAGCGCAAGCACCAGGACGCCCCACTGCCAGAAGCGCACGTGCAGCAGGTCGAAGCTGATGCGGAGCATGCCGTAGACGGCGGTCTTGAGCATTAGTCCGCTCATCATGGCGGACACCGGCGAAGGCGCTGCGGGATGGGCTTCGGGCAGCCACACATGCAGCGGGACCAGCCCGGCCTTGGCGCCGAAGCCGAGCAGTGCCAGCAGAAACGCGGTGCTGGCCCAGAAGGGCGTCAGCGAGGCGTGGCGCATGGCGTCGAAGGTGAACTGCCAACCGCCCCCTTGCAGCACGCCGAAGCTGAGCAAAATGCAGGTCGCGCCCACATGAGCCATCAGGAGATAGAGGAATCCGGCGCGGCGAATCTCGGGGATGCGGTGCTGCGAGGTCACCAGGAAGTACGAGCTGAGCGCCATCGTCTCCCACGCCACCATGAAGAGGTAGGCATCGTCGGCGAGAATGACCATCGCCATGCTGGCGAGAAACACGTGGTATTGCAGGCCCATCAAGCCGGGCGAGGTGCCTTCGCCCGTGCGAAAATAGCCGGCGGAGAAGATGGATATCCCCGCGCCTGCCACACCCAGCAGCAATAGAAAGAAGCTGGACAACGCATCCAGGCGAAGATGGAACGGCAAGTCCGGCAGACCCAGCGGAAGAACCATCACCTGCGGCGCCAGCCCAGAAACCAGAAAAACGCTCGCCAGGACCGCGACCACGAGGCAAACCAATGCCCCCACCGGGAATAGCACGCGCGCCACCAAGCGGCCGCCTCGTGGGGTCGCCAGGCCCGCTACCCCCAGGAATACCCACAGGGTCACCAGCACCAGCAGGTAGCGGAGGTCGTGATTAGCCATGGTCGGCACTCGGCCGAAGATCACGGGAAAGCTCAAGGACGGACCTCAGACTCTTGATCCATCTCGCCCAGTAAGTCCGTCGCTTCCTGCAGTTGGGTGTAGAAGTAGCGCCGCATGAGGGCGAGGACCTTCAGGATGGTCGGGTCGCGCACCGAATAGAAGACCTGGTTGCCGGCCTTGCGATTCACAACCAGCCGCTTCGCCCGAAGCACCGCCAGGTGCTGCGAGACATTGGCCTGCTCCATTCCCAGCTTGTCCATCAACTCTCCGGCGGAAAGCTCTCCTCCCCCGAGGAACTCGATGATCGCAATCCGCGTGGGGTGGGCGAGCGCCTGAAAGATGTCGGCTTTGAAACGGCGCAGCGAGTCTGGCATAAGTTTCTCTGGGAACAGATGAATATTCGATATTACTTATATATGATACCAGAATATCTTTGGTGCTTGAGGCGTCGTCACGGCGGTAGAGGGGGCGTCGAGCTGATTCAACCCGCTCGCGGAAGCGCCGCGCCGAGAAGCGGCATACTCAGCCTCCTTGGAGATAGGATTACTTGGGCACAAATCTAACGAGGGAAGTCTGGGACATGGCGGAATCTCGACTCGAAACCATCTCCGTTCCTACGAAGCTGTGGCCGGACGTGCACGCTGCTTTGAGCGACATTGTGCGGGACGGGATGCTGTTGGCTATTGGGGGATTTGGTCTGTGCGGGATTCCCGAGGCGCTGATCGCAGCCTTGCGCGACACCGGCGTGCGCAACCTGACCATTGCCAGCAACAACGCCGGCGTGGATGACTGGGGCCTTGGGTTGCTCCTGCGGACGCGGCAAGTGAAGAAGATGATCTCCAGCTACGTGGGCGAAAACATCGAGTTTGAGCGGCAGTTTCTTGCGGGCGAGTTGGAGGTCGAGTTCTGCCCGCAAGGCACGCTCGCCGAGCGCATGCGGGCGGGAGGCGCAGGCATCCCCGGTTTCTATACGCGGACCGGTGTCGGCACGGTGGTCGCCGAGGGAAAAGAGCACAAGGATTTCGATGGTGCGACGTACATCCTGGAACGCGGCATTCATGCGGATCTGGCCCTGGTGAAAGCCTGGAAAGCGCACCTTCACGGCAACCTGGTTTATCGACGCACTGCACGCAACTTCAACCC
>ODAK010007704.1_pt1 | contig 10825 bp, 9 predicted proteins | sample 1539591 | NCBI WGS metagenome assembly ODAK01 (sample SAMEA3539303, study PRJEB22396) | soil metagenome | biome: tundra; feature: field; material: soil | place: USA | collected 2010-05 | depth 0.15 m | reverse complement strand
CCAACGCACCCGGCTTGCGTTCGGGATACGTTGCGGGCGATGCTGCGCTGGTCAAGGCGTTCCTGCTTTACCGGACCTATCATGGTTCAGCGATGTCACCCGCGGTCGCCGCGGCGAGCATTGCCGCATGGAATGACGAAGCGCATGTCCGCGCCAATCGGGCCCTGTACGCGGAAAAATTCTCCAAGCTGGCGCCACGCATTTGCGCGATCCTGCCCGCGGACGCGCCCGACGCGGCGTTTTATCTCTGGGCCAGCGTCCCCGGCGACGACGCCGAGTTTGCGCGCCTGCTCTATGCCGAAGAAGCAGTCAGCGTCCTGCCCGGAAGCTACATCGGACGCGAAACCGGCGGACTCAACCCTGGCCGCGGCTACATTCGCATCGCGCTGGTGGCCGCGTTCGACGAGTGCGCGGAAGCCGTCGAGCGTCTGGTGAGCTTCGCCCGCCGCGCAGGCTAAGGAAGCCGCGTCCGCCCGTACCGGCCCGCCCTGCGCCCCGTGGGACACGTTTCATCCGCACCGGCAGCGCTTCGTCGGGTCGCCTTGAGTCCGTAGTGTCAGGCAGTACAATTCGCGCCATGTCGACCGCCGAAAATGCGACTTGGCGCATCCCCGTCCCCGCGGGGCTGCGTGGCGTATCGTGGCGCACCTTTGCGCTGATCCTGGCGATCAATACCGGATTTGCGGCAATCCTGTCGATCGAGGATACGCGAGCTTTTTGGCATCCATTCATCTCTGCGCAATGCTTCGGGCTGTCGATAGCCTACGCAGTCAATGCCATTTCGCCCTGGAAAAAGACGCATCCGGTATGGCGGCTGGTGTTCGCAGTTGTCCTCGGGTCGATCGCGGGAATGGTGCTGGTCATTCTGACCAAGGGATACGGACTGCATGTCGAGGGATATTCGCTGGCCGAGATTGGTGCGCATCCCCACACGTTCATTTGGACGCTCATCGGCGCCTTTTGGAACGGCCTTTTCGTCGGCCTGCTGTTCCTGTTCAAGTTCCGCGACGCGCGCGTGCAAACGCAGCTGCTGAGGGCCGAAGCCGACCGCAATCTGCTCTCAAAACAGGCCGCCGAGGCAGAGCTCAAGCTGATGCAGGCGCAGGTCGAGCCCCATTTCCTGTTCAACACTCTGGCGTCGGTGCAATTTCTCACCGAGACCGATCCGCAGATGGCCGGGCTCATGCTCGGCCATCTGCTTTCGTACCTGCGTTCCGCGGTGCCGCAACTGCGCTCCAGCAGCACGACCTTGGGGCAGGAAGCCGAACTTGCCCGCGCGTATCTGTCGATCATGCAGATGCGCATGGAAGCGCGCCTGAGATTCACCATCGATATCCCCGCATCGTTGACAGCGCACTCTTTTCCGCCAATGCTGCTGATGTCGGTCGTTGAAAATGCAATCAAACACGGCATCGAGCCGCACGCCGAGGGCGGGGAGGTGCGCGTGGAAGCGAAAAAAAAGGACGGAACGCTGATCGTGTCGGTGACCGACAGCGGGCGCGGGTTCGCCGACCCTCTGGGCCAAGGCATGGGGCTGACCAACCTGCGCGAGCGATTGAAGGCGCTTTATGGTCAGCGTTCGCAATTCACGCTCGACGCGATCCAGCCTCATGGCGCGAAGGCGACCATCGAGATCCCCGATGTCGCCTAGATCGGAATAAATGCCCGCCGGCCGCATCACCGCGCTGATCGCCGAGGATGAGCCGCTGTTGCGCCGGCAATTGAAGGCGCGGCTCGCGCAGGCATGGCCCGAGCTCGTGGTCGTTGCCGAAGCCGAAAACGGCGCAGAAGCGGTGGCGCTGGCCGCCGAGTTCAAGCCCGACATCGCGTTTCTCGACATCCGCATGCCGGTCAGGGACGGCCTCGCGGTGGCGGAGGCGATCGCGGATGCCTGCCATATCGTGTTCGTCACCGCCTACGACGAGTACGCCGTGACCGCGTTCGAGCAGGGGGCCGTCGACTATCTGCTGAAGCCGGTGACCGCGGAGCGCATTGCCAAGGTCGTCCTGCGCCTGCAAAGCCGCGTCGCTTCGCCCCCGGTGGATCTGGCCGGCGTGCTGCAACAGCTCGCCGCGCGCGACACCGGCGGCCCGTTGCGCTGGATCAAGGCGTCTCTCGGCAACTCGATGCGGCTGATTCCGGTCGACGAGGTGTGTTACTTCCAGGCGGAGGACAAATACACCAAGGTGGTAACTGCCTCCGGTGAGGCGCTGATCCGCACGACTATCCGCGAGTTGTTCGACGATCTGGACCCGGAAGTCTTCTGGCAGGTGCACCGCAGCACCATCGTCAACCTGCGGTCGATCGCCCGCGTGGAGCGCGACTACCGCGACCAACCGCTGGTGTTCCTCAAGGATCGGCCCGAACCGCTGACGGTCAGCCGCACGTTCGCCCATCTGTTCAAGACCATGTAGCGTCCGCTGTCGTGTCGTCATTGCGCAGGCGTCTCGGCGAAAGCCCCCGCGCACAGGTAAAATGGGCATTTTGTCCGCGATGCCTCGGCGCTTGTCCATGGAACAACTGCAACAAACGATCGACGCCGCTTGGGAGCGACGCGCCGAGCTCGACCCGGCGAACGCACCGGCACCGGTTCGCGACGCTGTCGACTTAGCGATCGGCGAGCTCGACGCAGGGCGCTTGCGCGTTGCGGAGAAGCGCGGCGCGGAGTGGGTGACGCATCAGTGGCTCAAGAAGGCGGTGCTGCTTTCATTTCGGTTGTCGGAGACGGTGTCCATCGGCCTTGCGGGACCTTCAGCGCCGTTTCGCTTTTACGACAAGGTACCGACAAAGTTCGCGAAATTCGACGACGCGGCCTTCGCTCAAGCGGGCGTACGCGTCGTTCCGCCCGCGGTCGCACGGCGCGGCGCCTATATCGCGCCGAATGTCGTGCTGATGCCGAGCTATGTCAACATCGGCGCCTATGTCGACTCGGGCACGATGGTCGATACCTGGGCAACCGTCGGCTCGTGTGCGCAAATTGGCCGCAATGTGCACCTGTCCGGGGGTGTCGGGATCGGCGGGGTCTTGGAACCGCTGCAGGCCAACCCCACCATAATTGAAGACAATTGCTTCATTGGAGCACGCTCCGAGGTGGTCGAGGGCGTCATCGTCGAGGAGAATTCGGTGCTGGGTATGGGCGTATTCCTCGGCCAGAGCAGCAAGATCTATAACCGCGATACTGACCAGGTGAGCTATGGGCGGGTTCCGTCAGGGTCGGTGGTCGTTGCCGGCAGCCTTCCTTCCGCAAACGGGCGTTGCCAGCTTTATTGCGCGGTGATCGTCAAGCAGGTCGACGCCAAGACCCGCGCCAAGACCAGCATCAACGAGTTGCTGCGCACCTGACCATGAGAGGTACGGACACCATGCCGGTTGCGATCAAGACCGCGGATGAGATTGCGAAAATGCGCATCGCAGGGCGACTCGCATCGGAGCTGCTCGATTTTCTCACGCCGCATGTTCGAGCGGGCGTCACCACCGGCGAGCTCGACCGCATCGCGCATGACTACCAGGTCAACGTGCAAGAGGTGATTCCGGCGACCTTGAATTACGCTCCGCCGGGTCACCGGCCCTTTCCTGCATCGATTTGCGCGTCGGTCAATCACGTGGTCTGTCACGGCATTCCCGGCGACAAGACGCTCAAGGCCGGAGATATCGTGAACATCGACGTAACCGTGATCGAGGACGGTTTTCATGGCGACAGCAGCCGCATGTTCTTCGTCGGAGCGCCGGCGATCCAGGCCAAGCGTCTTTGTGAAGTGACCTTCAATGCAATGTGGCGGGGCATACGCGAGGTCAAACCCGGCGCGACGCTCGGCGACATCGGCGCGACGATTCAACGCCATGCCGAGAGCCACGGCTTTTCCGTGGTTCGAGAATTCTGCGGTCACGGCATCGGCCGCCAGTTCCACGAGGAGCCGCAAGTCCTGCATTACGGCCGTCCGGGGACCGGCCTCAAGCTGCAGCCGGGGATGATTTTCACGATCGAGCCGATGATCAATGCCGGCCGCCCCGGCATTCGCTGTCTCGCCGATGGCTGGACCATCGTGACCGCCGATCACAGCCTCTCCGCGCAATGGGAGCATACCGTGCTGGTCACCGACGACGGCTACGAGGTGTTGACCGTTTCTGACGGCACTCCGCCGGCGCCAGCTGCGGCGCAGGCCTGACATTCTGCGGTGACCGAGACGCTTGCCACCGCGCCTGCGGCCGCCGCGAAACCGGGGGTCGCCGGCTGGAAGCGCGCGCTCGTCGCCGGACGCGCCGCGTTGGAGAGCGCATTCGCCGCCGACCCGCAACCCAAGCGATTGCTGGTGCGGCATGCGGCGCTGGTCGACCGCATCGTGCGCGGGCTTTGGCTCGAGGTCGGGCCGCCACGTGGCGGGGCGCTGGTCGCGGTGGGCGGCTATGGCCGTGGTGAACTCTTCCCGCATTCCGACATCGACGTCCTGATCCTGCTGCCCCGCTCCCTTGAAGCGGGCACTGGAACCGCGGCGGTCGAGCGCTTTATCGGCATGCTATGGGACGCCGGTCTGGAAGTCGCGCATTCGGTGCGCACCATCGAGGAATGCGAGACCGAGATGGCGCACGACATCACCATTCGCACCAGCCTGCTCGAGCAGCGCCTGCTCGCCGGCTCCCGATCGCTCTACGATCAATTTCGCCGGCGATTCGCGGCCGTCCTCGACGTGCGCGTGTTTTTCGACGCCAAAGCGCTGGAACAGCAGCAGCGCCATCTGCGCTACCAGGATACGGCGTACAACCTCGAGCCCAACGTCAAGGAAAGCCCGGGCGGCTTGCGTGATTTGCAGACGATCATCTGGATCGCGCGGGCCGCCGGATTGGGACATTCGTGGCGCGCGCTCGCCACGCACGGCTTGATGACCGCATCGGAAGCACGCGAGGTCACCCGACATGAGCGGCTGATCGACGATCTGCGCATCCGCCTCCACTATCTCGCCGACCGGCGCGAGGATCGGCTGTTATTCGACGTCCAGACCGCGCTGGCGCAGCAGTTGGGTCTGACTGACACGCCGCATCGGCGCGCATCCGAGCAGCTCATGCAGCGCTATTACCGCGCGGCGAAATCGGTGCGCCAGATCAGCGTCATCCTGTTGCAGAATCTGCATGCACGGCTGTTTCCGGCGCAGCTTGCGGTGCGACCGATCGACAAAGATTTTCAGGCGGTCGACGAGCTGCTCGACCTCCGCGACGACAATCTCTTCGTCAAGCGCCCGGCGGCGATTCTCGACAGCTTTGTCACCCTGCAGATGCATCCGGAGCTCAAAGGCATGTCGGCACCCATGCTGCGCTCGCTGTGGCGCAACCGCGACCGCGTCGATGCCGCGTTCCGGCGCGATCCAGCCAACCGCGCGCGATTCATGGCCATCCTCCGCCAGCCGCGCGGCGTGACGCACGAGCTGCGGCGCATGAATCAATACGGGATCCTCGGGCGCTATCTGCCGGTGTTCGGACGTATTGTCGGCCAGATGCAACACGATCTGTTCCATGTCTACACCGTCGACGAACACATCCTGATGGTGATTCGCAACCTGCGCCGCTTCACGGAAGCCCAGCACGCGCATGAATATCCGCTGTGCTCGCGCCTGATCGCCGACTTCGCCCGGCCTGAGGTGCTTTACGTCGCGGGATTTTTCCACGATATCGCCAAGGGTCGCGGCGGCGATCATTCGACGCTCGGCAGCGACGATGCGCGCCGGTTCTGCCGCCAGCACGGCCTTTCAGGCGAAGACACGCAACTCATCGCATGGCTGGTGGAGCAGCATCTGACCATGTCTACGACCGCCCAGAAGCAGGACATCACCGACCCCGACATCGTCGCGGCGTTCGTGGCCAAGGTGAAGACCGAGCGCCGGCTTGCCGCGCTTTACCTGCTAACGGTAGCGGACATTCGTGGCACCAGCCCGCGGGTATGGAATGCGTGGAAGGCGAAGCTGCTCGAAGATCTGTTTCACGCTGCCAAAGCGCGGCTTTCGGGGGACACGGGCGGACGCGGGCTCCAGGACAGCCTCGACGCGCGGCGAGCCGAAGCTGCAAGCCGCCTGCGCCTGTATGCCGTTCCGGAGGGCGCCGAGCAACAACTCTGGCAGCGTCTGGACGGGGTCTATTTCCAGCGCCACACCGCCGACGAAATCGCATGGCATGCGCGCCATCTCTATTTTCGAGTCGACGGTGCGGAACCGGTGGTCAAGACCCGCCTCGCGCGCGCGGGCGCCGGGCTGCAGGTCATGATCTATCTCCCCGATCAGAAGGAACTGTTCGCGCGCATTTGCGGATTCTTCGGCCGCGCGCAGTTGTCGATTCTCGGGGCCAGGATCCACACTACGCGCCACGGCTATGCGCTCGATACCTTCGACATCCACGATCCGACGAGTCCCAACGCCAGCTACCGGGAGGCGATGAGCTACATCGAATACGAGCTCAGGCAGGCATTGATGATGCGCGCGCCATTGCGGACCTCTCCGCCCGGGCGAATCAGCCGCCACTTGAAGCACTTCCCCCTGACGCCGGAAATACGGCTGTTTCCCGACGACAAGGGAACGCATTTCATTCTGGAGATCGTCGCGGGTGACCGGCCGGGCCTGCTCTCGCGCATCGCCTACGTTCTGGCAACCGCCAACGTCAACGTCGAAAGCGCGAAGATCAATACCTTGGGCGAACGCGCAGAAGACGTATTTCTCCTCGACGGGGCGCGCCTTCACGACGAAGCGGCATTGCTCAAGCTCGAGCACGCGCTTTACGATCAATTGCAGCTGTAGCAGCGGGCGAACCTATTCGTCCGGGGTGTCGACGCCGGGAAACAGTACGCTGGTGAATCCCAGCGTCCGCATGTTACGCATGCGCATCGGGTACAGCACGCCGTCGAGATGATCGCATTCGTGCTGCACCACGCGGGCGTGGAATCCCGACGCTTCGCGGTCGATCGGGCGGCCCTGCGGGTCGAAGCCGGTATAACGGACGCGACTGAATCGCGGCACCATCCCGCGCAAGCCCGGCACCGACAGGCAGCCTTCCCAGTCTTCTTCCTTTTCAGCGGCCAGCGGCGTGATGACCGGATTGACAAGCTCTGTGTAGGGAACGGGCTCGGCATCGGGATAGCGCTGATTGTGCTCGAAGCCGAAGATGACCACCCGCAAACCGACACCGATCTGGGGTGCGGCAAGGCCCGCGCCCTTGGCGGCGACCATCGTTTCATGCAAGTCGCCGATCAACACCAGGAGTTCCTCGCTCCCGAAGCGCTGCACCGCTTGCGAACGCTCGAGCAAGCGCGGATCGCCCATGTTCAGAATCGGCTGGATCATGACGCCTCCTTCAACACCTGATCGATCAACAAGCGAACCTCGTCCATGGCAGTCTCGAGCACGCCGACGATGCTTTCCATCGATATCGCCAGCGCACTGTCGCCGCGGCCAGCGGCGTGATTGACGACGACGGCGATCGTCGAATACGCAACGCCCAGCTCGCGGGCAAGAACGGTTTCCGGCATACCGGTCATGCCGACGACCGTTGCGCCGTCACGTGCAAGTCGAACGATCTCGGCCGCGGTTTCCAGCCTCGGACCGCACACTGCCGCGTATACGCCGCCGTCGTGGACGGGAATGCCAGCCAAGCGCGCCGCCGCGACACATCGTTCGCGCAATTGCTCCGTGTAGGGGCGAGTGAAGTCGACGTGGACGACTTGGCGATCACCGCCGTCGAAAAAGGTGTTCTCCCTGCCGCTGGTGTAGTCGATCAACTGGTGCGGGAGCACAAGATCGCCGACCTCATATTCAGCAGCAATGGCACCCACCGATGCCACCGCCAGAATGGACGCAACACCGCTTTTCTTGAGCGCCCAGAGATTGGCCCGATAGTTCACGCGGTGTGGCGGAATCGTGTGACCGTAACCGTGGCGCGCAAGAAAGACCACGTCGCGCCCGGCAATCTGCCCAAAGACCAGCGCCGACGACGGCTCTCCGTAAGGCGTGCGGACGACTTCGCGGCGGGCGACGGCAAGCGTGGACAGGCGGGTGAGCCCGCTGCCACCTATGATGGCAAGCATGGAATTCGGCGGTCGAAAGGCAAATGGTAGCGCGCCGACCACGGGCCGCGGGGCCGATGGATAGCGAACAGGGGCGGGCCAAAACAAGTCCACCAGTTGTTACTTTGCGCGACCTTGGTTATTCTTGTCAATTGATGACATTGTCAAGACCGCTGCGGGCACGGTAATCGGCCTGCGGTTCGACCTCTCTTTGCACGGGGACACCGATATGTACCTCGACCGATTGTTCAAGATGATGGCGGAGAAGCAGGCCTCCGACTTGTTCATCTCCTGCGGCGCGCCGATCAATATCAAGATCAACGGCGTCGTCTCGCCAATCGCCACTCAGCCCATGGACGTCGAAACCGTCCGCCGGATCGCCTATGAGCTGATGACCAAGGATCAGGCGCGCGAATTCGAGAACGAGATGGAAATGAATCTTTCCTATCTCGACCGCAGCGTGGGCAACTTCCGGATCAACATTTTCAGGCAGCGCGGCACGATCTCGCTGGTCATCCGTTACGTTCGCAGCCGGGTGCCGCCCTTCGAGGACCTCAAGCTTCCTTCGGTGCTGCTGAACCTGGTGATGGAAAAGCGCGGACTGGTGCTGGTGGCAGGTGCAACCGGCTCCGGCAAATCGACCACGCTGGCGGCGATGATCGATTATCGAAACAGCAACCGGTCGGGCCACATTCTGACCCTCGAAGACCCGATCGAATACCTGTTCGAGCATAAGCAGTCCATCGTCAACCAGCGCGAAATCGGCGTCGACACTCAGGGCTATGACAAGGCCCTGCCCAATGCGCTGCGGGAGGCGCCGGACCTGATCATGATCGGCGAAATACGCGACCGCGAAACCATGCAGCAGGCGCTGCTGCACACGTTGACCGGACACCTCTGTCTGTCCACCTTGCACGCCAACAACAGCTATCACGCGCTGTCGCGGATCATCAACATGTTTCCATACGACGCGCGGTCGGGCCTGTTGTCCGACTTGTCGATCGGGTTGCGGGCGATTATTTCCCAGCGGCTGGTCCGCAACAAGGAAGGCGAGCAGCAGCCGGCCATCGAGATCCTGCTCAACACCTCGCTCATCGCCGACCTGATCAAGAACGGCGAAATCACCCAGATGAAGGAAGCGATGGAGCAGAGCCTTTATCCGGGCTCGCAGACATTCGAGCAGGCGCTGTGCCGGCTTTACCTGGACGGTGTGGTGTCCTACGACGAGGCACTGTCGGCCGCCGATTCGCCAACCAACCTGGCGTGGTTGGTGAATCAGAACTCGCCGACGACCGTCGTCAACCCCGAGATGGACCACGAAGAAGCCGAACGCAGGCTGTCCGGCGATTTCGTCAAGCTGGAAATCGATCCCGAATTCCTCAACCGCCCTTAGTGGCGACTAAGCTGGCGCGCGCCTGCCTGGCGTGACGAGCGCCTCGTCCCATATTGTCCCCTCATTGTCTTCTCATTGTCCCAATCGCCGACGCTTGACCTCGCGCGGGAGCTGATCGCGCGCCGGTCTGGCACACCGGACGACGCGGGCTGCCAGACGATTCTGCAGGCGCGGCTCGAGCCGCTTGGATTTCGTTGCGAAACGACTGCCGCCAACGGCGTCAGCAATCTCTGGGCGCGACGCGGCGACGCCCGCCCCGTCGTCTGCTTCGCGGGACATACCGATGTGGTGCCGCCCGGTCCGCTCGAAGCCTGGCATTCCGATCCGTTTGTGCCGACGGTGCGCGACGGCTTTCTCTACGGGCGCGGCGCGGCCGACATGAAATCTTCGCTGGCTGCATTCATCGTCGCGATCGAAGGATTCGCCGCCCTGCACTCCCGCCATCGGGGATCGATTGCGCTGCTCGTCACTTCCGACGAGGAAGGTCCCGCGATCGACGGCACCGTGCGCGTGGTCGACAAGCTCCGCGCCGCGGGCGAGGCGCTCGACTATTGCATTGTCGGCGAGCCTTCGTCGGTCGACCGCCTGGGCGACATGATCAAGAATGGCCGCCGTGGCACACTTTCCGGGACGCTCGTCATCCGTGGCGTGCAGGGCCACATTGCGTATCCTCATCTGGCAAAGAACCCGATCCATCTCGCGGCGCCGGCCGTCGCGGAGCTGGCGGTGATGGTCTGGGACCGCGGCAACGAGTATTTTCCGCCCACGACCTGGCAGGCGTCGAACGTGCACGCAGGGACCGGCGCCACCAACGTCATTCCCGGAACGCTCGAGCTGCAATTCAACTTTCGCTATGCGACCGCGAGCACGCGCGAGAGCCTCGAAGAGCGGATGACAGCGGTCCTCGATCGCCACGGGCTGGACTACGATCTCAAGTGGACGAGCCACGGCAAGCCCTTTCTGACGCAACGCGGCCGCCTGGTCGAAGTTGTCGGCGACACGGTGCGCGAAGTCTGCGGCGTGACGCCCGAGCTCTCCTGCACCGGTGGAACGTCGGACGGACGATTCATCGCCGACATCTGTCGCGAGGTGGTCGAGCTGGGCCCGGTCAACGCCACCATACACAAGCTCAACGAGCGCGTGGCCGTGTCTGACCTCGAGCCGCTGTCGGCGCTCTATCGTGGCATACTGCAACGGCTGCTGGCCTGACGCCGCAGTCGCTTCCCCGACCGCATTTCGACCCGATGACCACCCTGACCCAGGATCTCGAGACCGTGCGCGACTGGCTTCGTTACGCCGTCTCCCGGTTCGTCGCGGGGCGCCTCTGCTTCGGTCACGGACTGGCCAGCGCGTACGACGAGGCAGCGTATCTCGTTTTGCATACGCTGCACCTT
>ODAK010007702.1_pt1 | contig 10826 bp, 9 predicted proteins | sample 1539591 | NCBI WGS metagenome assembly ODAK01 (sample SAMEA3539303, study PRJEB22396) | soil metagenome | biome: tundra; feature: field; material: soil | place: USA | collected 2010-05 | depth 0.15 m | reverse complement strand
GAGCGCGAGAAGCGGCACGGCGCCCGCACCTACTACAACTTCAACATCCGGATCAAAGCGACCAACGTCTGCGTGGCGAGCTGCCTCTTCTGTTCGTTCGCGCGGCTGAAGCCGGGCGATCCGGCCGCGTACACGCTGTCGCTCGAGCAGGTGTGGGACAAGCTGCGGCGGCGCGCCCACCAGCCGCTCACCGAAATCCACGTCGTCAACGGCCTGCATCCTGATTTGCCGTTCGACTACTACACGGAGATGCTGCGCGGCTTCAAGCGGATCCGCCCGGAGATCCACCTGAAATGCTTCACCGCCGTCGAGATCGCCTTCTTCGCCGATCTCTACGGCATGACCGACGAGCAGGTGCTGCGCGCGCTCATGGCCGCCGGCCTCGATTCGCTGCCTGGGGGCGGCGCGGAGATTTTCGCCGAGCGCGTCCGCCGCAAGATCGCGCACGACAAGTGCGGCACGGAGCGCTACCTCGAGATCCACCGCACCGCGCACCGGCTCGGCATGCGCACCAACGTGACGATGCTGTACGGGCACATCGAGACGTCGGAAGAGCGCGTCGACCACATGCTGCGCGCGCGCGCGCTGCAGGACGAGACCGGCGGGTTCCAGGCGTTCATCCCGCTCGCGTTTCACCCCGACAACAACCAGATGCGCAAGCTGCCGGCGCCGACCGCCACCGACAGCCTGCGCGTGCACGCGGTGTCGCGGCTCATATGCGACAACATCGCGCACGTGAAGGCGTTCTGGATCGCGACCGGGGTGGACGTGGCGCAGATCGCGCTCTGGTTCGGCGTGGACGACCTCGACGGCACCGTGCAGGAAGAGAAGATCTACCACATGGCCGGCGCGCGCACGCCCGAGGCGATGACGCCGCGCCAGATCGAGCGGCTGATCACGGCGGCGGGGCGCGAGCCGGTCGAGCGCGACACGCTCTATCACGTCGTCCACACTCGCGGGGCTTCACCCCCGCTCGCCGATGTCTTCGCGCCGTAGCGCTCGGCCTCTTCAGAACAGAACGTCGCGGCGGGCAGGGAATACGGCGTCGGCGTCGGGTGTTATAATTACTTAGAGCCAAGCTTCGTCGTAACGGGGTTTGGCTTTTTCGTAACCCGAGATTGAGAAAAATTTCACAAGCGCACATGCAGATGCTGATCCCCGTCCTCACGGCGTACGAGAAAGAACACATCTCGGAACGCCAGACGCTGCCCGAACGATACCTCGGCCTCTCCGACGAGGAGATGGCGCGCCGCATTGCGGCCGCGAAGGCGACGCTCGGCCGGCGGCTCGTCGTCCTCGGCCATCACTACCAGCGCGACGAAGTGTTCGCCTTCGCCGACTACACGGGCGACTCCTTCAAGCTCGCGCAACAGGTCGGCCGGCACCCCGAGGCCGAGTTCATCGTCTTCTGCGGCGTGCATTTCATGGCGGAGAGCGCCGACGTGCTGAGCGCGCCGGACCAGCAGGTCATCCTGCCGGATCTGGCCGCCGGATGCTCGATGGCCGACATGGCCGAGCCCGAACAGCTGGAGATGTGCTGGGCCGAGCTCGAGCAGATGGGCGTCATCGGCGAGGCGTCGCGCGTCATTCCGGTGACCTACATCAACTCCGCCGCGACCATCAAAGCCTTCTGCGGCGAGCACGGCGGCGTCGTCTGCACGTCGTCGAACGCCGTGGCGACGCTGCGCTGGGCGTGGGAGCGGGGCGAGCGCATTCTCTTCCTGCCGGATCAGCATCTCGGCCGCAACACCGCCTTCAAGGTGGGCGTGCCGCTCGACGAGATGGTCGTATGGGATCCGAACGAGATCTGGGGCGGGCTCGAGCCGGATACCGTCAAACGCGCGCGCATCATTCTCTGGAAGGGTCATTGTTCGGTGCACGCGCGCTTCACGGTGCGGCAGATCGAGCACATCCGCCAGCAGCATCCCGGCGTGCGGGTCATCGTGCATCCGGAAGTGCCGTGGGACGTGGTGCAGGCGGCAGACGATTCCGGATCAACGGAGTACATCATCAAGCAGGTGACGGAGAGCCCGGCCGGCTCGATCTGGGCGATCGGCACCGAGATCCACCTCGTCAATAGGCTGGCGCGTCAGCTCGAGCCCGACCGCACCGTCTTCTCGCTCGACCAGTTCGGCTGTCTCTGTTCGACGATGTTCCGCGTCTCGCCCAATCATCTGCTGTGGGTGCTCGAAGGGCTCGTCGCCGGCGACGTCCACAACCGCATTGTCGTGCCCGACGATCGCAAGCGCTGGACGAAGGTTGCCCTCGACCGCATGTTGTCGATCCAGTAGCCCCTGAAGTACGATCTTCAAGTTCTACAGTCCGATCCGTTTCGACAAGGAGGGCCAATGGCTCACTCGCTTCCGCCTCTGCCGTACCCGACCGATGCGCTCGAACCCCACATCGACAAACAGACGATGGAGATTCATCACGGGAAGCATCATGCGGCGTACGTGAACAACCTGAACGCTGCGTTGGAAAAGCATCCCGAGCTGCAGTCCAAGAGCGTCGAGGATTTGCTGCGCGGGATCAACACGGTTCCCGAAGACATCCGCACGGCCGTGAAGAACAACGGCGGCGGGCACGCCAACCACTCGATGTTCTGGCAGATCATGGGCCCGAAGGCCGGCGGGCCGCCGACCGGCGCGATCGCCGACGCGATCAAGTCGTCATTCGGCACGTTCGATGCGTTCAAGGAGCAGGTCGGCAAGGCCGGCGCCGGACGCTTCGGCAGCGGCTGGGCCTGGGTGATCGCTCAGGGCGGCAAGCTCGTCGTCGAGAGCACCGCGAACCAGGACAGCCCGTTGATGGAAGGCAAGAAGATCGTCTTCGGCATCGACGTCTGGGAGCACGCGTACTACCTGAAGTACCAGAACCGCCGGCCCGATTACATCGCGGCGTGGTGGAACGTCATCAACTGGGCCGAAGTGAACAAGAGACTCGGCAAATAGGGCAGGAAGGGCAGCCCATCCCGCCCTGTGGTTCTTTTTCTCTTTCTCTCGCACCTCGGCCTCGGCATTGTCTTCACGCTCGTCTTCGTATCGCGCGAAGCGGGCGTGAAGTTCTTTCGCTTCAACGCGGGACTCGCCGCGATTCTGATCGCCGTCGCCTTTGCGTTCCGCCCGCCTGACGCCGTTGGCGCGGCGATGGCCGGCCGCGTCGCCTTTCTCGCGCTCGCGGTGGCTGAAGCGGCGGTCGTCCTGTATTGGGCGACGGTCGGCCGCGTGCTGGCGTCGATTCGTCCGGCGGTCGTCGTCACGGCCGTGGCCGCCGGGCTCGTCGCGATTGTCGCGCAGGCGATCGCCGCCGTGCCGGACGGCCCGGCGCTGTTGCAGGCGATGACGATCGCGAGCTTCCTCACCTCCGCGGCGCTCCTCGGCGGCACCTGCACGGCGATGATCCTCGGCCACTGGTACCTGATTCTTCCGTCGATGCAGGGATCGCATCTGCAGTCGATTGTGATGCTGCACATCGTGTCGCTCGTGATGCGCGTCGCGCTGGTGGCGGCGGCCGTCGCGCTCGCGCTCGAGACCACCTGGCTGGGGCAGCGTGGGCTGGGGCCGAGCTTTCATCACTACATCCTGTCGGCGGCCGGCATCTTCTTCTGGCAGCGTGTGCTGTTCGGCTTGGCCGGGCCGGCGGTGCTCTCGTATCTGACGTGGGAGACGGCGAAGATCCGCTCGACGCAGTCGGCGACCGGCATTCTCTACGTCGATTTCTTCACCGTCGTCGTCGGCGAAGTGCTGGCGAAGTACATCCTGTTGGCGATGCGCGTGCCGGTGTAATGGACGTTCTCGCCAGATGTTCGAAGTGCGACGCCGGCCTCCCCGTCCGCGCCGCGGACGCGCCGGCGGCGATTCGATGCGGCCGCTGCGGGAGTGACATCCCCCTGAGCTTCTCCGCCGCCGAGCGCGCGGACACAGCTGTCGATTCCTGCCCGGTCTGCCAGGGCGCGGACTTCTACACACGCAAGGACTTCGATCCGACGATCGGCCTGACCGTCGTCGTCATCGGCGCGGCGATCAGCGCGGTCTTTTACTGGTTCGGCAAGGATCTGATCGCGTACAGCATCCTCGGCGCCACGGCGCTCATCGATCTGGCCGTGTACGGCCGGCTGAAGGATCTCACCGTCTGCTATCGCTGCCACACCGAATTTCGCGGCGCCTATCGGTGCACCGCGCCCGCCTTCGATCTCCATGTCGCCGATGTGCTCGAACCGGAGTACGAGAGGCGGATTGGGAGACGGTGAAATGGGGTGATGGGGTGATGGGGTGATGGGGTGATGGAGTGATGGAAGAATGGAGGAACGGGGTAGATTCGGGGATTGGCGAGTAGTTCCTACCTTTTTGCTGCACGCTCATTGTTTCGGGCAGTTCCTACCATTGCTGAAAAGATCGCACACAGCTCGTTGGACTCCTGCAGCAGTTTCGGCAAGTTTGTCGATGAAGACAGCTTTGCCCTCGCTGCAAGATCAAGCCAGTAGAGCGACTCATCGGCTTCTTCCGCGACGATCGAAATCCTGGCCGTGAACTCTGCGTGGGACCGAGCACGTCTCGCCGCGCGATAGTTGGCTGCGGTGCCGGTTGATGATTTCGACAACTGTCGCCGAACCGTGGGGCCTGGTTCGGTTGTGGGTAGCGTCTTCACGAAATCGAGCACTTCAAGCGCAAACTGGCGTGTGCGCTCCTTGAGAGCCTCGGCTTGATCGTTCATGCGCGGGCGTAATCGCATGCGTCATGCCAACGCCATCATTCCATCATTCCATCACCCCATCACCCCATCACCCCATCACCAAATTCAGAAGAGCGTCACCTCCACCATCGTCCCTTGTTCAACCGAGCTCTGGTCTGGCGCGATCTCGATGTAGCCGTCGGCTTGCGACAGGCTGGTGATGTCGCCCGACGCCTTGAACGCGGGGAACGCCGCGCCGCCGGCGAGGCGGACGGTGTAGAACTGATGGCGGCCTACCGTCGACGCGATGCGGCGCCCGAGCGCGACGCGCACGACGCGCGGCGAGAAGGGCGGCAAGCGCGCCGTCGCGCGCAGAAATGGGATGAGCAGCACGTAGGCATTCGACAGACACGATGTCGGATAGCCAGGCATGCCGAAGAACGGCTTGCCGGCGAGCTTGGCGAATGCCGTCGGCTTGCCCGGCTTCATCGCGATGCCGTGGAAGATCATCTCGCCCCGCGCGGCGACGACGTCGCGGACGAGATCGCGCTCGCCGACCGAGCTGCCTCCAGAAGACACGACAATGTCGGCCGCGAGGCAGGCGTCGAGGGCGTCCGTCAGCGACTCGATGCTGTCGTCGGCCGACGCGTGCGGCTCCGGCATCCCGCCATGCGCCGCGACGATTGCCGCCAGCGTAAAGCGGTTGACGTCGAAGACCTGCCCGGGCTGCAGCGTCCGTCCCGGTTCGACGACCTCGTTGCCCGTTGAGAGAATGGCGACCCGCGGCCGCGCGTAGACCTCGACGTCGGTCCGCCCGATGGCCGCGAGCGCGCCGATCCGCGCCGCGCTGAGCAGATCGCCGCGGCGGATGACGCCGGCTCCCGCCTCGATGTCCGCTCCGCGCCGGCCGACGTGCTGGCCCGGCGCCGCCGCCGCGAACAGCTGCACGCCATCGTCGCCGTCTTTCGCGGTGTCCTCGACCGCGATGACGGCATCGGCGCCGGACGGCAGCGCGGCGCCGGTGGCAATCTCGGCGCAGCTCCCGCGGACGATCGTCTCGCGCGGCATTTGTCCGGTGTAGATGCGCTCGACGACGCGAATCCGCGCGGGCGTCGCGCGCGAGGCGGTCGCGGTATCCGCCGACACGACGGCGTAGCCGTCCATCGCGGATCGGGCGAACGACGGCACGTCGATCTCCGACCGCACGTCCGCGGCGGCGACGCGCCCGGCCGCATCGGCCAGCCGCGCGCGCTCGGTGCGCGCGATCGGCTCGACCGCGTTGTCCAGCCGCCGGCGCGCCTCGTCGAGCGAAATCGTCGAAGTGAAAGGACGCATACTGAAAACCGAATGGAGTGATGGGGTGATGGGGTGATGGGCAATCGCGTCATCCAATCGCTCAATCCAATCACCCCATCACCAAATCACCCCATCACCAAATCGCCTTTCATCGCGAGGCCTCTCGCACCAGGTGGCCGAGCTCTGGAATCAACAGCTTCTCCATCGCGAGCCGCACCGCCGCTTCCGAGCCCGGCAGCGACGCGATGATGCGGCCGGCCACGAGACCGGCGCACGCGCGGCTCATTATGGCCGACGGTCCGATCGCCTCGTAGCTCAACATCCTGAACAGCTCGCCGAAGCCGTCGAGCCGCTTGTGCAACAGACCGCTGACGGCTTCGTACGTGCCGTCGCGCGAGCTGATGCCGGTGCCGCCGGTCGTGATGATGGCCTGCACCCCGGGATTGACGAGCTGCCGCTCGATCGTGCTGCGCACAAGATCGGGATCGTCCTTCACGATCGCGCGTCCGGCGACCATGTGGCCCGCCGCGCGGAGCAGATCCGCGATCGCGCGGCCGCTCGCGTCCGTCTCGTGGGTGCGCGTATCGCTCACGGTGATGATGTAGCACGCGACCGACGCGGGCGCGTCGGCTTTGTGCGTCAGGTGAGACATCTGTTCCAGCCCATTGTAGCTTGCGACGCGTGTTACGATCCGCCCGTGCGCGCCCCGCGATCGCTCCGCCATCCGCCGATCATCATCACAGTACTCGTCGCCCTGGCCGCGCCGGCGATCGGCATGCGGGCGCAGTCTGCCAAGCCGCCGGTCGATCTCGCCGGGCCAGCCGGGCGCGCGGCGGCGCGCTGGGTCGAGCAGACGCTCCGCAAGATGACGCTCGACGAGAAGATCGGCCAGCTCCTCGTCACCTCGCTGAACGCGACCTTCACCAGCGCCGACGGCGAAGCATTTGAAAAGTTGCAGCACCTGGTCCGCGACGTGAAAGTCGGCGGCATTCACGTCTTCGGCGGCGCCGAGGCGTTTCCCGCGCTGATGCTGAATCCGACCTACGGCGGCGGCGGCGCCTCGCGCAAAGGCGATCCGTACGCGGCCGCGGCGATGCTCAACCGGCTGCAGCGCGATGCGCGGATCCCGCTGTTGACGACGGCCGACTTCGAGGGCGGTGTCGGCTACCTGCTGAACGGCGCCACTCGGCTGCCGCGCGCGATGGCCATCGGCGCCGCGCGCGATCCCGATCTCGCGTATCGCGCCGGCAAGCTGTCCGCCGAAGAAGGCCGCGCCCTCGGCGTCGTCGTCGACTTCTATCCGATCGTGGATGTGAACAACAACCCGCGCAATCCGATCATCAACATCCGCTCGTTCGGCGAGGACGTGTCGCTCGTCTCGCAGATGGCGACCGCCTACATCCACGGCGTGCAGGACGGCGGGATGATCGCGACGGCGAAGCATTTTCCCGGCCACGGCGATACGGCCACCGATACGCACCTGGGCCTGGCGGTGATCGAGCATCCGCGGTCGCACCTCGATGAGGTCGAGCTGCCGCCGTTCAAGGCCGCGATCGCCGCCGGCGTCGGCGCCGTCATGTCGTCGCACATCGCGCTGCCGGCGCTCGATCCCGGCATGGTCGAGGGGGCGCTGCAGCCCATGCGCTCGCCGGCGACGCTCAGCCGTCCGATTCTCACGGGCCTGCTGCGCGGCGAGATGAAGTTCGACGGCCTGATCTACACCGACTCGATGTCGATGCTCGCCATTGCGGAGAACGTCACACCGGATCGCGCCGCGGCGCTCGCCGTCAAGGCCGGCGCCGATCAGGTGCTGCATTCGCCGGACGATGACGCGGCGTTCCGCGGGATCAAGGCGGCGGTGGCCTCCGGGGAAATCTCCGAGGCGCAGATCACGCGGTCGGTCGAGCGCGTGCTGACGGCGAAAGCGCGCATGGGGCTGCACCTCGCGCGGGAGGCCGACCTCGCGCAGATTGACGCCAGGCTCGGCACGCGCGAGCACCAGCAGGTCGCCGTCGACCTCGCCGCCCGCGCGATCACGCTCATCAAGGACGATCGCCATCAGGTGCCGCTGACGCTGCCGAGATCCGCCAACATCCTGTACCTGTCCGTGATCGACTACGCGAGCGGATGGCGCGAAGGCGCGCCGAGCCGGACGTTCCTCCCCGAGCTCAAGAAGCGCTGGCCGAATGTCACCGGCGTCGAAGTGTCCGATCGCACCAGCGCCGACGAGCTCGATCTCGTGCGCGCGCTCGCGCGGCGCTCCGACGCGGTCATCGTCTCCGTCTTCGTGCGCATCGCGTCCTATAGCGGCCGCATGGATCTGTCCGATCGGCAGGTGTCGATGCTCGACAGCCTTGCCGCCGGCACCAAGCCGCTCGTCGCCGTGCTCTTCGGCAATCCATACACGGCGACGTTCCTGCCCAAGCTGCCGGCGGTGCTGCTCACCTACGAGGAATATGACGGCGCCGAGAGCGCGGCCGTTCGCGCGATCGCCGGCGAGGCGCCGATCGGCGGCAAGCTGCCGATCTCGCTGCCGGGGATGTTCCCGTTCGGGCACGGACTCGAGCGGCCAGGAACAACTGCGTCACATGCTGCGCGATAAGCTCGTTGTCCGTCTGAACGAGATGGGCGACGCGCCCGACCACCAACGCCTCGCCGCTGAAGTCCTCGGCATCCGCAACGCGCCGCCGGAGCTTGCGCGCCGTCTCGTCGCGCAGGCCCTCGTCGTTGAGGACCGGCGTGAAGTGTGGCGCCGCGATGGCGAGCGGATCTGTGCGCAGGCGCCGGCGTCGCCTGGCGTGTACGTCCTGCGCGATCGCGACGGCCGCGCGCTGTATGTCGGCAAGGCGGTGCATCTGCGGCGGCGTCTGCGCGCGCACTTCGCGGAGCGGCGCTGGCGCGCGCTCAAGCCGGACATGTCGCGCGCGGCGGACGCCGAGTGGATCGTCGTCGGCTCCGAGCTCGAGGCGCTGCTGCGCGAAGCCTCGCTCATCAGCGAGCTGCAGCCGATCGTCAACGTCCAGATCGGCCTTCCGGAATTGGGCACGCGCCGCGTGCCCCGCGCGCTCGTCCGCGACGTCATCGTCGTCGTGCCGTCGGTCGAAGAGGATTCGGCGGAGCTCGTCGCCGCGCGGGTGGATGGCGGCTGGCTGATTCAGCGGACGCGGCGCAGCGGCGCCGATCTGCGCGTGCACACGAACCGGCTTATGCGATTCTTCCGCGCGAAGGGGACGGACGCGCGCGTAAAGCCTGCTGCCGAGCACATCCCGCCGCTCGCGCCCATCGTGTTTTCGTGGCTCGCGGCCCGCGGCGCGGACGCCACGCGGCTCGATCCGCACGACACGGCGTCGGCGCGCCAGCTGCAATCGCGTCTCGCGGCGGTGTTGCGCGACGGCCGGCTGTTTCTGGAGCGGATGGAACAGCTATGCTAAACTTAAAGTTTCGTTCGGCCTCAGTGCGCGCCCTTAGCTCAGTTGGATAGAGCGTCTGGCTACGAACCAGGAGGTCGCAAGTTCGAGTCTTGCAGGGCGCACCAATTTCGCTAGCAAATCCGCAGATCGCGATCCCCCGCTCTAGTAAATTGAAGCGGACGGCCAAACATATATCGCATGCAAAGATTTGGTGTGGATTGATAACGAGGGCGGGGGCCTTCTCGGCGACCTCGCGAAACATCGCATGACGTCTCGATTTCTGGCGGTTGTTGTCGCGCTCGTCGGTATCGTCCTCGTTGCCACAACGAGGGCGAGCGTGCAGTCCCTTGGTCAGCACAATAATTGGGGACTGGACCGAATCAACCAGCGCGCGTTGTCGCTCGACGAATCACTTCATGATGCGGCCGACGGCACCGGCGTGAACATCTACATCATCGACACGGGTGTCCGTCGTACGCACATCGATTTCCGGGACGCGCACGGGAACAGCCGGGTCACGTACGTGGGCGATTTCTGCACGGGCACCTTGAGAACGTCCTCGAAGGAACTCGATACAGGCGATGGGTACGATGGACATGGCACCCACAATGCGAGTTACGCCGCTGGTCACATGTCTGGCGTCGCCAAGAACGCCAAGATTTTTTCCCTACGCGCCTCGTGGCAAGCGCCGACCACCGACCCAGATGACGCCGCGAACGGCGGAACCGCGTGCGGTGACCAGACCAATGGGCGGGCGAACGATCAGGCTGTCATGCAGGCGGTGAACTGGATCACACATCACGGCCAGAAACCAGCCGTGGTGAACCTCAGCTTCGGCGCCGGCAGTCCACAAACACAGAACGCGATTCTCGGCTCAATCGCGGCAGGTTTTCTGTATACGCTGTCGGGTGACACGGGCGGATTGGTGTCAGACCATTGGGGCACGCAGGTCCCGACCCAGGCCCTCGTCGTCGGAGGAACGGACATGAACGACATACCGTTGGGAGCCGGATATGGGCCGCTCCTCGCGTTGTTCGCCCCGGCCCAACGTCTGTTTGGCGCTGGAAAGGCTTCTGACGATGACTATTCGATCCCGGAGTTTGACGGCTGTTCACAGACCTGTCGGGGCGGAGATTCCTTCGCGGCGCCGTTTGTCGCCGGCGTCGCGGCGACCTATCTCCACCTGCATCCCGACGCGACGCCCGCTCAAGTGCGTCAGGCCATCATCAGTGCCGCCACGCCGGGCGTGGTGAAGACGGACGCGAGCGGTGAACCGAATCTCCTTCTGCGTTCGCTTTATAGGATCGCACCCAGTTCAGGGACGGGCGGAAAGCCGAACATGATCACCGTCCGCATCCCGTGCGTAAGGCCGAGGCTTTATCGCGCCTGTTCGGGCTCGCCGTGCCGCGGCGCGTATAATCGCGCCTGATGGCCCCCAAGCCGCTCCCC
>ODAK010007701.1_pt1 | contig 10827 bp, 12 predicted proteins | sample 1539591 | NCBI WGS metagenome assembly ODAK01 (sample SAMEA3539303, study PRJEB22396) | soil metagenome | biome: tundra; feature: field; material: soil | place: USA | collected 2010-05 | depth 0.15 m | reverse complement strand
ACGGGACGTCCAGTATTTCAAGCGCCACTGACCGCCCCTGCGGCGTTTCGCGGTAGGGTAGTGCTCGTTGCCGATGCCGGACTTTGAAACGATCGCTGCTCCTTTCGCTCCCGCGGCCAGCCGCGCCGAGAGGCTGGCCCTGCGCGTCATGCAGGTGGGCGCGATCGTTGTCGTGATCGTGGTGAGCACGCTGCACGTCTTCGAGCTCGATCGCTTCTTCGTCCCGAAGGAGCTGGCCTTCCATCTGACCGCCGTCCTGGCAGGACTCGTCGTCGTTCGCGCGATGTCGCGCATCGGAATCACACGTGCCGAGGTGTTTCTGGCCTGCTACGTTCTTCTCAGCGCTCTTTCGGCGTTGATGGCGACGAATCGATGGCTGGCGTTGCGCGCTCTGGCGATCAGCGCTTCGAGCGTCGTGCTGTTTCGGGTGGCGCGCACGCTGCGGAATGCGGGCCTGGCTCGTGCGGTCATTCATGGACTCGGACTTGCGGTCATGCTCGTCGCGGTCATGTCGCTGCTGCAGACGTACGGCGTGCGGACCGATTTCTTCGCTGAGAACCGCTCTCCCGGCGGAACGCTGGGCAACCGCAATTTCGTGGCGCACGTGGCGGCGTTCGGATTGCCGCTGCTCCTTTTCAGTGCGATGGGAGCGCGGCGCCGGCGCGCGTATGTGTGGCGCGCCGCCGGCGCCGCGCTGGTGCTCGTCGCGCTCGTGCTGACCCGCTCGCGCGCCGCGTGGCTGGCGTTCGCGGTGACCGCAGTCGTGGTGTTTGCAGGAATGTTCTTCTCGAAAGTGTTGCGACGCGATGCGCGGACGTGGAAACGGTTGGCGGGCATCGGGCTTATCGCCGCCGCAGGCATCGGCGCGGCGCTGGTGCTACCGAACACGCTGCACTGGAACGACGACAATCCGTATCTGGAGTCGTTGCGCCGCGTCACCGATGCGCAGGAGGGGAGCGGGCACGGACGCCTGATCCAATACGGCCGGTCGCTGTGGCTCGCGGCGCGGCATCCGTTGTTCGGTGTCGGTCCGGGCAACTGGCCGGTCACGTATCCCGCGCATGCGGCGAAGAATGATCCGTCGCTCGACCAGGGCGACCCAGGGATGACATCGAATCCGTGGCCGAGCAGCGACTGGATGGCTTTTCTCACCGAGCGCGGTCTTGCCGCCTTCCTGCTGCTGCTTTTCGCGGTTCTCAAGATCGCGCGGGATGGTTGGCGCCAGTTGCGACGGGCGCGCGATGCCGAGGAGGCGATCGCAGCGGTCGTGTTGCTGGCGACGCTCGCGGGTGCATGCGTGGCGGGTGCGTTCGATGCCGTGCTGCTGCTGGCCGTCCCGGCGTTTCTGGTGTGGGCGGCCATCGGCTCGTTGTGGATCCCGGAAGAATCTTCAGCAGGGCCAGCTTGGAGGTATGCATTCGCTGCGATGATCCTCGTGTCGGCCATCGGCGTGTACCGCAGCGCGAAGCAGCTCATGGCCATGAATCTCTTCTCCGCCGGCGGCCGTGCCTCGATCACCCGCGCCGCGGAGATCGACCCGGGCAACTACCGCATCCAGATACGGCTCGCGCGCATGGGCGGCCACGCGCACTGTGAGCACGCCCGCGCGGCGCACGAGCTTTTCCCGACCGCGCGAGCGGCCGCGCAGGTAGCGAGGGGATGCGGGAAATGATGTTCGCGGGAGTCGCTTGTCGGGAGTCGGGAGCCGGAGAAAGAAACGCCGAACTTCTTCTCTGACACCCCACCCCCGACCCCCGACACCCGGACTGGTTGGTGGGTCAAATTTTGCGCATCACTCATTCCGATTACCCATTCACGCGTTCCGATTTCCCATCAACGTGATCTGATTTCACCTTCACGTGATCTGGTTTCACGTTCATGTGATCTGGTTTCACATTCATGTGATCTGGTTTCACATTCATGTGAAATGGTTTCATATTGATTCCATTTTTGGACGTTAAAACGTCGTCACGTGGTCGGGAGTTTGCTTGTCGGGAGTCGGAGAAAAAATACCGATCTCCTTCTCCGACGCCCGACCCCCGACAAACGACTCCCGACACTAGAATGCGCGCATGAAACTCTCTGACGTTCGCGCGCTCGTCACTGGTGGCACTTCCGGAATTGGATTCGAGATCGCTAGGCAGTTGAAAGAGAAGGGGGGCGACGTCGTCATCTGCGGGCGGGATGATGCGAAGCTGATCGAGGCGGCGGACAAGATTGGGGCACACGGCATCCGCGCCGATGTGGGGGTCGAGAGTGAGGCCGTCGAGCTGGTGCGGCAGACCATCGCGCTTCTGCCCGGGTACAACGTCCTGATCAACAACGCCGGCTTCGGCTCCTTCGCGCCGCTTCTCGATACCGATCTGCCGGCGATGCAGCAGTTGTTTGCCACGAATGTCTTCGGAGCGATGGTCGTCGCGCGCGAATCGGCGCGCCACTTCGTCGCCAGGAACTGCGGCAACATCATCAACATGTCATCGTCTGCCGGAGTGCGCGGCTTCGCTGGTGGGACGGCGTACGCGGCAAGCAAGTTCGCCGTCTCCGGCATGACCGAGTGCTGGCGCGCGGAGCTGCGAAAGCACGACATCCGCGTGATGCAGATCAATCCCAGCGAAGTGCAGACGGATTTCTTTCGCGGCGGCCGGCCGCAGAGTGACCGGAAACTCCGCGCGCAAGAGATCGCGCACGCGGCGCTGTCGATGCTGGAGATGGACGACCGCGGCTTCATCACCGAGCTGTCGGTATGGGCGACGAATCCGGATTAGAGCTCACTCATTATCAGAGACAAGAAATTAGAGGCAGGAGATCAGAGACAAGAGATCAGAGACAAGAGACAGCGTTCCAGGTCAGAGCTCGATGTCTGATCCACTGATCTCTGATCTCTGATACTCACTCATCCCCCGTTCGCAGCGTGGCGGTCCAATCGCCTTCGTGATCGCGGATGACTTCGACCTGCCAGGGCTGGCAACAGACGGGGCAGTCCTGCACGTAGGACTGACGGCTTCCGCCGCTGTCGTCGATATCGAGATCGACATCTTCGCCGCAGTACGGGCAGCAGAGTAGAATCAGCTCCGCCATCTCAGATGATTCCTCGGTGACGCGCATACGGAATCGCAGTCAGGATGACGCCGGCGACGAACACGAGGATCGCGTTCGTGAAGAGATAGGGATAGATGATCAGAATTGCTCCGACGATGAGATGGATCGGACTGGATTGCCGTTTTCCGTAAATCAAATAGACCGTACCGATCGATCCGAAAAGCAGTCCGAGAAAAAGAGTCATCGTGAAAATCCGAGTGCGGCGCCGCCGTCATTGTAGGATTGATTTCCGAGGACACCATGACACGACTGAAGCTTTCTCTGTTGCCGGCGCTCTTGCTCGCCTTTCCATTCTCCGCATTCGCCGGCGAAGCTTCGGGCGAATTCACGGCCGGAAAGCGTCCTCCGATCAAGCCGTTGTACGCGGCCGCGTTCGAGACGCGCGATCAGCGCGACGCTCGGAAGCGTGCTGTGGAAGTCGTGCTGTCCGAGGAGCCGGTCGATCTGACGGAAGCCGTGGGGCAGCTCGATCCGCACACCAGCGTGATCAATCAGAAGGCGCTGATGGACCACAACTACGTGCTGCTGTGGGTGCGTCCCGGCAACGACGTCAGCATGAACGCAACGTACTCCGCGACGATGACGCAGTTCGTCGAGATGACTTCGGAGCGGATGAAGGCCGAGCTGACGGTCAACACGCCCGATCGCGTTGCGGGACGGATCTTCTCGCCGAAGCCGCTGAAGACGATGGATGGCGAGACCTACTCGATCAACCTCACGTTCTCGACTGCGGTCACGCATGCGCCCGCGGGGACGAAACTTCCGGCCGGCGGCGGCGAGCCGGGGAAGGCCTTCGATGCGTTGCAGGCGGCGATGGCGAGCAAGAACTGGGACGGCATCAAGAGCAACGTCACGGCGAAGCGGCTAGAATCGTTCAACGACGCCGACCGCAGCGCGAAGGAGAACCTCGACGACGCGCTGCAGACGTTGGGGATGACCCTCCCGAAGAAGCCCGGAAAGATTACCGGTGGCGAGCTCCGAGGGGACGTTGCAATCCTCGATCTGGAGGCGGAGCTGTTCGAAGGTCAGTACGGTCTGTTTTATATCAGGATGATTAAATCTGATGGTCGCTGGCTCTTCGATCGCGCGACGAGGGTTGGGCTGATTGACAAGTGATGTATTCTTTCTTTGGTCCAAATCGTTCCCTGATTTTCCCCGCAGCAAAACCTCGTTTGACAGGTAGCCCCTTGTCCATCGTCGCTCGAACTGTGTTGATGAAGTCATTTAATGAATGGAGGTTCACCAGTGAAATTGCGTCAATCGTTGCTCACCCTCGCCCTTGCCGCCGCCGTAATCGCCTTGCCCGCTGTCAGCCGCGCCAATGATGGCGAAGAGATGAATGTCCACAACAACACCGGACACGAGGTTGTTGTGTTTCTCTTTCAGGATGCTGACGTCCACACCAATGAGCACGGCGGAGTTCAGTTCGCGCACCTCGCGGATGGCGAGAGCGCCGTCGCCCACGTTCCCCACTGCACGTTCTCGATTCTCCTCGTCGATCACAACGACGTCTGGCATGCCGAGTTTCACGACTGCCACTCCACCGACTTGGTCTTCCACGCGGATACGGGTCACGGCAAGAAACACTAGCAAACTCTTTTGACCACAGAGGCGCTGAGGTCGCAGAGTTGAGTTTTCAACTCCGTGCTCTCAGTGTCTCTGTGGTTCGCTTCTGTCTGAACGTGCCGAGGCTTCGATGTACGCCATCGGAATGGTCAACCGCAGTTCCCCTTCACGAGCGGCGAGATCGTTCAGCGCGTCGCGCAGACGAGCGAAGACGATGCGCTCCCGGCCGCCCACGACCTTCATCCAGCCGTCGAGAAATCCGAGCTTGATGAAGTGATGGTTGAGCAAGGCCGTGCCGTCAGCGAAACGCATCACGTCTTCGCGCTCGACGACGCGAGTGACGCTGAAGCCGCCGTGCTCGAGTAGCTCGCGTACGCCGGCCACGGTTGCGCGGTGCGCGACATGGGCTCGTAGCCGATCACGTGCCTCGTCGTCTTCGGTCTTCAGCACCTGTTCAAAGACCTCGTAGAACTCGCGCATGTGACCTTGAAGGTTCGTCGTCAGCGCGAGCGTGGCACCGCTCCGCGCGACGCGGCGGCATTCGCGGATTGCAGCTTCGCGGTCGTCGAAGTTGTTCACGCCGAGGTTGGAGACGATGAGGTCGAAGGTGGAGTCGGCGAAGGGCATCGCTGAAGCTGTGCCTTCGTGAAGCGTCACGTTCGGAGTGCCGCGGCTGGCGATCTTTTCGGCCGCGCGCGCGAGTCCGGCACTCCACGGATCGAGGCCATGCACGTGCGCGCGCGGCCCGAGCCGCTCGGCCAGCTCGATGAGTGGAAAGCCGGTGCCACATCCGACATCGAGCACCGTCGTTGCGCCGCTCACCGGTACTTCCTTCAGCAGCAGAAGACCGAACATCGCCGACCAGAGCGGCAGCTCGTCGTACGCGGCGAGAAGAGCGGGCGACGAGAAGTCAGGCTCGAAGGCGAGGAAGGATAGGTCGTTCTGTCGTGCATCCTCAAGCACGCGCGCCTCGCCGGCTCTCTGGTTCTCGATCCAGCGCTTCAATTCGCGAGGGTCCATCGAACGATTGTATTGCGGCTACGTCCCGGATTCGACGAACGCAAGTCGTTCACGCGGAGACGCGGAGAACGCGGGGTGGATACCTCCGCACCTCCGCGTCTCCGCGTGAAACAAAGAAGTCGGACAGCCGCGCGAAACAGCGTCAACCCTTGCGCGGCTTCGGCTTGCCTTTCGACACGAAGGGCTTTCCCTTCGATGCGAACGGTTTGCCTTTGGCTGCGTAGGGCTTGTCTTTCGACGCGAAGGTCTTGCCCTTCGCCGCGTACGGCTTGTCGCTCGAACCGAACGGCTTGCCTCTCGGAGGGAATGGCTTTCCAGTCCGCGCGGCGTACGGTGTCGCACCGGCGCCAGGGCGGAACGGCTTGGTCGTGCGCGGACGCTCCTCGCGATCGTCGCGTTGGTAACGCGCGGCTGGCGGGCGCGTCTCGCGATCGTCCCGTTGAAAGCGCGCGGCGGGTGGACGGTCATCGCGTTGAAAACGTCCCGCAGCGGGCGGGCGGGAAGGGCGGGGAGTGGGGCGCTCGCGGTCGTAGCGTGGACGTTCGCGCGATGGTGATTCGCCACCGGCGACGCGCAGGTTCACCGGCTTCCCGCGAAAATGTGCGCTGCCGAGTTTGGCCAGGACAATCTCGCGATGACGCGCCGGGATCGTGACGTACGTGATGTCGTCGCGGATCTCGATCGGGCCGATGTCACTGCCGGGAATGCCGGCCTCGTTCGCGATCGATCCGACGACGTCAGCGGGGCGAATGCCGTCGCGTTTGCCGAGGGCCATGGAGAGACGGACTTTGGCATCGTCGGAGTCGTCGCTCGGAGCGGACGGCGCAGACGAAGAAGCCGGTGCTTCCCGCTTCACCGCTTCCGCAGGCGCAGCGACGGCGCGTGTTCCGTGTGCGATCCGCGACGCCGCGGCGGCCACTTCGGCCATATCGAACGGCCCTTCCTCGGCGAGCTGCGTGACCACCTCGACGTAAAGATCGAGATCGCCCGCCTGCAGTTCTTTGCGCAGCGACTCCTTGAAGACAGCGATCCGCCGCGCGGCGACGTCGGCGCGCGACGGCATCTTCATCGGTTTGATCTGCGTGCCGGTGAAACGCTCGATCTCGCGCATCATGCGCCGTTCCCGCGGCGTGATGAAGAGCGTTGCCACGCCGCTGCGGCCGGCCCGCCCGGTGCGCCCGATGCGATGCACGTATGCTTCCACGTCATTCGGAATGTCGTAATTGACGACATGCGTGATCTGCTCGACGTCGAGCCCGCGCGCGGCGACGTCCGTGGCCACGACGATGTCGAGCTTGCCGGCGCGCAACCTGCGGATGACGCTCTCGCGCTCCGCCTGCTTCATGTCGCCATGCATCGCCTCGGCGACAAATCCGCGCCCGCCGAGTTTCTCCGCCAGCTCCGCCGCGCCGTTTTTCGTGCGCCGGAAGATGAGGACCGCATCCGCTTCCTCGAGCTCGAGCATCTGGGTCAGCACTTCGAGCTTCTGCCCCTCGGCAAGGTTGAGAAAACGCTGCTCGATGTCGGGTCCGGCGATGGTGTGATGCTCGATCTCCACGCGCTCAGGGTTGACGAGATGCTTCTGCGCGATGCGCGCGATCGGCTCAGGAATCGTCGCGGAAAAGAGCGCCACCTGCCGCGGCTTCGGAACGAGCGAGAGCATCCGTTCCACTTCGTCGATGAAGCCCATCTTCAGCATCTCGTCCGCTTCGTCGAGCACGATCATGCGTACGTGATCGAGGCTGAGCGTTCCTCGGTCGAGATGATCGATGAGACGTCCGGGCGTGCCGACGACGACGTGGGCACCGCGCTGCAGATGCTTCATCTGTCCGAAAATCGGCGCGCCGCCGTAGACCGGAAGGACGGTGACGCCCTCCAGTTTCTTCGCGTACGTATGCATCGCCTCGGAAACCTGCACAGCCAGTTCGCGCGTAGGCGCGAGCACGAGCGCCTGCGTGACGCGGCTGCTCAGATCGAGTTGCTGCAGAATCGGCAACGCGAACGCGGCTGTCTTCCCCGTGCCCGTCTGGGCCTGCCCGATGAGATCGCGTCCCTTGAGCAGCGCCGGGATGGTCCGCGCCTGAATCGGCGTCGGCGCTTCATATCCAAGCTGCGTCAGCGTTTCGAGGAGTGGAGTGGAAAGACCAAGAGAAGCAAAGGTGGGTGCGTCCGCCATAGGGGAGAACTGTATCAATTCGTCCGCTGAAACGCAGGGACCATCCGCAGATGACACAGATGGAAGACGGTTCTTCCGCGAACACATGACCTGTTCACGGTCCAAGCGTTTTGTATTACACTTTTGTCATGCGCGACACACAGAACAAAACGACGATCAGCGTGAGGTTGAGCGCAGATGAAGAACGCACGGTGCGCCTTCTGGCGAAGCGGAAGAGACGGACAGTCTCCGACGTCATCCGCGATGCGGTGGCTGGCATCGTCGAAGAGGATCGGAAGGCGATCAGCCGCCCATACGATGACATCTCCGATCTCATCGGTTCCGTGACCGGTCTTCCGCCCAACCTGTCGGAAGGGAGCGGTGATCAGTTCGCCGCGATCCTGCGAGAGAAAGCCGGACGCCGGAAATGATTCTCATCGACGCCGGGCCGATGGTTGCTCTCATCAGCGCCAGCGACAATCACCACGAGAGCTGCCGCGCAACTCTCGAAACTATCACTGAGCCGCTCGCCACCGTCTGGCCCGCATTCACCGAGGCCATGTACCTGCTGCGGTCGTCATGGCCGGCGCAACGCGCGCTTTGGGAAATGATCGAGCGCGGCACGATCGAGATGCTCGACCTGAACATCGACGATGCGCGCCGCATGCGCGAGCTGATGGAGAAGTACCGCGACCTGCCAATGGATCTCGCCGACGCCGCGCTGGTTCGAACCGCCGAGCGCGAGAAAATCCGCCGGATCTTCACGCTCGACCGCGATTTCAGCGTCTACCGGCCGGTGGGTGTGGGGCGGTTCACTATCCTGCCGGCGAGGTCTATCCGCAGATGACGCAGATGGACGCAGATGGAGGAGGGTTTTCATCGTCTGCCTCATTTGCGGATGGCCTCCTCTAGTACGGCCAGGCAAGCGCAGCCTTGAAGCCAGGGATCTCCCGCCGCTCGCGAGAGCAAACGCGCCTACGCGACGTCTCATCCGTTCACGAGCCATTCCCAGAGAAGATCGCCGAATCCGTGCAAACCCTCACCGAACGCTGCCAGAGACAGCACTATCAGTAACGCCTGCAACTCAGACTGTTCAATCTCCTCGCGAACGAACGTGCGCATTGCGGCATCATCTGCGACTCTGCTCTCTCGCCGCAGAATGGAACGAGGCTTCTCTCTTGCTTCGGTGAGTGCTCGTTCTATTCGGCGCAATCTAGATCGTCGCACGAACTCGCCGAACGCCGCCACGGCCTGCAAAGCGACAATGCCTGCACCAGCGCGGTTAATCCAATGTGGATCGCCGGTAGCCGAAGTCTGACATATACCCCACGCAAGAACAGCGGCGGCCGCAAGAAGACCGCCGATGAGGGCGACGCGTTCGCCTAACACCTCACGGTCCTCATCAGCGTTGCTCCAACAGTCGTTACGACCACTTGATCGCCGCCACGCCTTTTGGGATTATCGCCTTTCGCTGAGCGTTTCCGGCGGCATTGAAATGTCGACTAAAAATTGGGTGAAGACACAATGGATGGCCGTCGCCGACATTCATTGGTGCCAAAGAATCATAGCTGAAGTGACCCTCGTAATAGCGATCGGTATCATCATGCCCGACACCGATTATGCCCATTCGGATCAGCATCTCGCTGAACTGCGGCATTTCGAAATCAGGATGACTCTGCATTGTGGACCGACCTTTCTTCCGCCATTTGTTTTCCAATTCGTCATACGAAAAAATAGTCGGAAAGTTGGCGAAGACCGGCCTGCAAATATCTTCTGCAAATGGATAAACATGCCGAAAGGCGCCAAGTATCTCGCTTGCAATTTGGGGCTCGGTCGTCTCGACGGCTTCAGTGATCGCGGCACTTTTGATCTCGCGATATCCGCCGGTCGCGGCGGCGCTGCGAACGATAATTCTTTGCAACATCATCAATAACTGGCGCGGCAAGAGCTGGGTGTGACGTAGAACATACGTCATTGGCTCCTCTGGCGCAGAATATCGATTCTCGTGTACAGTCGGAAAGAAGTTCTGCCAGAACGCTTTGACGTCATCGCGCTTGCTTAGGTCGAGATGTCGGAATTGAACGGCGAACTCCTCGTCATACAGCTCGAGGAAAAGCTGAAATCGATGTGCGGCAATCTGTGCGAGCTCGATTGCACTCCAGCTGAGCTGATCAACAGTCACGAGATCCTTAAGCGGGTTCGCGGACGCGCGCTGCACTTCCGGGAATATCTCGGACGGGAGGCCCAACTTAACTCTGACCCGCTCCTGACGGTTGTTGAATTGCGAAATGAATCGAATTAAGGCGCTGAGTGTTCTATTAAATACCGCGTTTCCAATATCGTACTCGTCCATCGAATCGAATACGATGAGTGCTCGTCGTTTCGTTGTCGCCAAGTGTTCTACCGCGACAGACAGTGCTTCGTCGCGATCAAGAGGCCCGCGGCGAGGGGATGCCTCCAGATGCATGAATGACTTGATCCGCTCGAAGAGCGACACGCCCCAGATCCTTTCGCGGGCATTCTGTCGGCCTGCGTCCGCATCTTGGTGCAAGTAGTGCCGCAGTAGTTCGATTTGCGGCGTTCTGCGATTGGCGTCAATCTCTTCCGAGACTAACCGCGCGAAGAAGTAGTCAGTGAGCAGCACTTCCCAGTCCTCGATAACCGCCTCGACGGATTTAAAAACGCCGACGTCACTTGTGACTATACGTTGCATGTCATCAAAGTGCTTGTAGGGCGCGACGTCAATAATTAAATCGTACGATGCAAAATCTGATAGGCCTTTCGTGATATTCCGACCTGCATTCCTGTCGAGATATGGTCTGTATTTGTAACTATTCAGGAGGGCAGTCTTTCCGGACCCTCGTCGCCCGATGACGACGGAGAGGTCACGCCGTAGTAGCGTGTTGAAGGATCGATTGTGAGGGTCAAAAAGTTGGGCTGCGACTTCGACGTCGCGTATTTGGGCAGCATCGGATGGGCCAAGTGGC
>ODAK010007700.1_pt1 | contig 10828 bp, 8 predicted proteins | sample 1539591 | NCBI WGS metagenome assembly ODAK01 (sample SAMEA3539303, study PRJEB22396) | soil metagenome | biome: tundra; feature: field; material: soil | place: USA | collected 2010-05 | depth 0.15 m | reverse complement strand
CGCCGTACTCGCCCGACCTCAACCCCATCGAGTTGGCCTTCGCAAAGCTCAAAGCACGAAAGGCCGCAGAACGCTCGATCCCAGCGCTCTGGGACAGGATCGGCTCGATCCTCGATCTCTTCTCCCCACGCGAATGCTTGAATTTCTTCAATCACGCAGGTTATGCGTAATCTCAATCCAAAATGGCTCTAGCAGGCGCTGCATCTCGCCAGCCACGGCGTCAAACGGAACGCCGACGGTAGCTACAGCTGGAAATTCGATGAAAATCAGCAGGCTAGGGCGCCTTATCGGTTGTCGCCGAATGACCATATCGCGCTGTGGTCGCGCAACACCTGCCCTACGCTATTGCTGCGCGGGGATGAAAGTTTCCTTCGTGATCCGAAAGCAGCCGGGGTATTCGAACATTTCAGACAGGCCCATTTCGTGACGATTGTAGGAGCGGGGCACTGGCTCCATCACGACAAGCTTGATGAGGTCCTCGGGGCGCCACGCCCATTCCTTGGAATTACTGTTTGAAATTTCAGCGGAGGCGCTCAATATTCGTTTATCGATAATGACGGGAAATTAGGCCGCGCACCGGAAGTGTTCTTGCCATTCTTCGCCGCGTGGCCGGCTACGCTACGCCGACCGGCTTCGTCGGCCACGCTAGCAAAACCGGCAGCGCTACACTAACATTCGAAGTGGACCACTCAGCGGGGGCTGTTCAATGTGGAAATGGTCGCGATGGGGTGTACTCGCTGCGCTGATCGGCTGCCAATGGCTCCATCCGGCCCGTGCGGAGGACTACCCCAACCGGCCTGTCACGTTGATCGTCAGCTTCGCGCCGGGTGGCATCACCGATGTGATGGCCCGGGTTTATGCTGATATCGTCTCTAGAAATGTCGGCCAGCGGATGGTGGTTGAAAACCGAGCGACCGGGGCTGGGGTGGTGGCCGCCACCAGCGTGCAGCAAGCCGCACCGGACGGGTATACGTTACTGGTTTTTGCTGGCGCCCAGAACGCGGTGTTGCCGGCCATGCAGTCGGTCACATACGACCCGATAAATGGGTTTGCGCCCGTCACGGTGCTTTTCAACCTGGTAAACTTTCTCGTCGTTCCGCACGACAGCCCGGCCAACACTTTGGGCGCGCTGCTTGCGCTCGGCCGCAGCAAGCCGGGCGGCCTGTCGGCGGGCACGGCGGGTGTTGGAACGACGGGACATCTGACCGCTGCAAGAATCGGGCTGTCCACGAACACACCGATCCAGGCGGTCCAGTATCGCGGCGGCGCGCCGATGCTCGCAGATCTGATGGCCGGCCGACTCGACTTCGCCCTGCTCGCCTACAACGTCGTCAAGGGTCAGGTTGCCGCCGGCAAGCTCAGGTTGCTGGCCGTCGACGCCGATCAACGCTGGCCCGACACGCCCGACGTGCCGACCTTGAGCGAAGCGGGTGTGCATCAACCTAAAGTAGCGAGCTGGTTTGCGCTCGCCGCTCCGGGAGGGACCCCGGCGCCTCTGGTTCAAAGAATCCACGACGAGTTCATGAAAGCGTCGCAGGACGCTGAACTCACGCGGCGGGCGCGCGAGAACGGGGCATTGATTGTGACCACCACGCCGGCGCAATTGCGCGAGTTGATGGTGCTTGAAGCGGCGGACACGGGCGGCCTGGTGCGGCAACTCGGGCTGCGGCCGCAATAACCGGTGTTAGACGCCGACACCAAAGGCTAACGTGCAAGAGGCCTTCCATTTTTGGTGAAATTGAATCGCGGATGTCGCGGTTACCGCGCGATTATGCGCGCGCATGTGCTCGTGCCCATAACAGCTAAGACCGGGAGACAAAACTTGAGCGAATACCAGCGTTGGGATGGCCGTTATGGCGTTCCAGATTACATTTTTGGCAAGCAACCGAACCACTTTCTAGCATCCTGTAAGACGCTATTACCTAAGTCAGGCAAGGCGCTCGCTGTTGCAGATGGCGAAGGGCGAAATGGGGTCTGGCTGGCCGAGCGGGGACTGGCCGTGGTCTCCCTCGATTTTTCAGCAGCGGCGCAAATGAAAGCTGCGACCCTCGCAAAGGAAAGGCGCGTGGAGATCACCTTAGTGCGCGCAGATGTGCACATGTGGGACTATCCGGAGGCCGCCTTTGATGTCGTCGTCGAAATATTTGCCCAATTTAGTTCGCCGGCCGAGCGAGCGATAAAATGGGCCAGCATGCGAAAGGCGCTGAAGCCGGGCGGGCTCATGATCATTCAGGCCTACACGCCGAAGCAGCTGCAATACGGGACCGGTGGGCCCAAGGAGATCGAGATGCTGTATACCCGCGCAATGTTGGAAGCCGCTTTCCAGGGTTTTCGTGATGTCAGGATCACCGAAGAAGAACACGAGCTACATGAAGGGACCGCACACCGCGGCATGTCTGCGGTAATTAACTTCACAGCGCGGAAATAGCATCGGCTGCGACACGATGGGCTGCTCGATGACGCCCTGCTATCGTAGGCTGTATTTCTGCTGCAAAGCTGTAAATGTACCGTCCTTCTTCAGGTCGTCGAGAATGCTGACGTCGATATAGTCCTCAAGCTTTGTGCTTCCGCCCGGCGGGAACTGCGCCAGGATGTTTTCCGCTCCTGCGCGCGTGGGTTCGATATTGGGAGGCGACTGTTGCTTGAAGTCGTTGTAGCTGATGTCGAGAATCTTCGGATCGGTGATCTTGGCTTCCTTGGCCAATACCTGTTTCGCGCGCTTTTCGTCGGTTAGCGCCAGATAATTGCCCTCGGCCGTCGCATGGAGGAATCGCTTCAGTACGTCACGGCGGCTATCCAGCGTCGTTCGCTTGACGACGAGGCCAGTGAACAACCACGGAATTTGTTCGGGTACCAGGTCGACCATCACGTTGTAGCCTTGCTCGCGCGCCATGCTCGACCCCGGCTCGTTCATCGCCGTGGCCTTGATCTCGCCGGACTTCATGGCTTCCAGGCGCCGCGTATTGCCGCCATATTCCTTCAACGTCACATCGTTGCGGGTGAGGCCGAGCCGTTGCAACGCCAGCGTAACCGTGGTGTCGCTCTCCGAGCCAAAAGTCGTTATGCCGACGACCGTGCCTTTGAGATCGGCCGCGGTCTTCACGCTGGGATTGGAGAAGAACGTGAAACGGATCACGTTGCTCAAGGAGGCGATCAACCGCAAGTCGGATCCTGCCCGATTGAGCCGCACCACGGATGAGAGACCGACATGCATGACATCGATGCGGCCGGCCGCAAGCTCCTGCGAACCCCGGCTGCCCCCGTTCATGTTGATGATCTCGACCTTGAGCCCGTGGGCAGCGTAAAACCCAGCGGTGTCGGCCATCCATATAGCGAGCGCCGTGTTGACCGTGTCGGAGAGCCCGACCTTGAGCTCGGTAAGCTCGGCAGCGGACACCTGCGACACCCTCTGGAGCGGCAGCAGCAAGGCCAGAACGACAGCAAAACAGCGCATCACGCGTCGCAGGCACGGGGTCGTTTGCATGGTCGCTTCCTCGCGCAGTGCATCGTTGTAATTGGCCGGTTCCGGCATGTCTTGGATTAGGCCGTGGAAGGCTAGCGGCCCACTGTCGGCTTTGTCTATAGTCAACGCACGATCGGCGCGTCGCCCGATCAACCAAGTCGGGAATCCATGAAACTCAAGGGTCAAATCGCCATCATCACCGGTGCCGGTCGCAACATCGGCGAGGACACAGCCAAGCTCTTCGCGGCGGAGGGCGCCAAGGTCGTCGTCGTGGATAATCACAAAGGCCGCGCCGACAAGGTCGCCGCCGATATCGTGCAGGCCGGCGGCGAGGCGGCGGCCTTCGTCGCCGATGTATCGTCGGAATCCGATGTCGCAGCCCTGGTCAAAGGCGTTGTGGCGAAGTGGGGTAAGATCGACATCCTCGTCAACAACGCGGCCGTTTCCGACAACAAGCATCTGCTTGAAATCACCAAGGCGGACTGGGATCTCGTCATGGCGGTGACGCTGACCGGACCGTTCCTCATGAGCCGGGATGTCGCCAAGCAGATGGTCGCGCAGGGCAAGGGCGGCAAGATCGTCAATGTCGGCTCGACCTCGGGATTTTTCGGGAGGAAGCGCGCGATCGCCTACACCGCCGCGAAGGGCGGTGTCGCCAACCTTACGCGCTCTATGGCTGTGCAGCTCGCACCGCACAATATCCGGGTCAATAGCGTAGTGCCCAACAAGATCGGCTCGCCGGTCGGCAAGGACGAGTTCGATCCGACACGCCCCGTCGTCAACCTGCGCAATCGTCCCGGCGTTCCGATCGATCTCGCCCGCGCGATCCTGTTCCTCGCATCCGACGATTCTGATTTCGTCGTCGGCGACATGCTATTCGTGGATGGCGGGCTTTCCGCCATGATGGTGGGCGACGGTTCGCCATGATCGGTGGCGGACGACCGCGACATCGTCCGATCCCCTCAGGCACAGATCCTTCATGAACAGCGCATCCCGTTTCAGGCTCGGCGTCGATGTGGGCGGAACCCACACCGATCTCGTGCTGCTTGACGTAAGCACTGGCGACCTCATGGTCGAGAAGGTTTCGAGCACACCGAAAAATCCAGCACTCGGCGTGCTCGACGGCGTGGCGCGCATCATCGCGCGGGGAATCAGGCCGCAGGACATCGGATTCTTCGCCCACGGCACCACCATCACCACAAATGCGCTCCTGGAAATGCGTGGCGCCAAGGTGGGCCTGTTCATCACCAAAGGCTTCCGGGCGGTGCAGGAGGTACAAAATCAGGCGCGCGACGGAAATTTGTTTGACTACTTCTACGAAAAGCCCGTTCCCATCGCGCCGCAAAGCCTGACTAAGGAAATTCCTGAGCGCGCCGACTACCTCGGCAACGTTCTGTTGCCGCTCGACCGAGACGCGGTGCGCCAAGCTGCGCGCGAACTCAAGGCTGCCGGCGTTCAGTCAATTGCCGTCTGCTACCTTTTCTCGTTCATGAACCCGGCGCACGAGGCGGAAACCCGCATGCTGATTCAGGCGGAGTGTCCCGGCGTCCACGTCTCGCTGTCGAGTGAGGTGCTGCCGCGCATCCGGGAATGGCCGCGGCTTTCCACTACCCTACTCAACGCCTATCTCGAACCGGTGATGGTTCATTACATCGATCATCTGAACAAGGGACTGGACAAAACCGGCATCGAATCGCAGCAGCGCTTTCTTATGCAGTCGAACGGCGGGGTGATGCCGTTCAGCGCGGCGATCGCCGGTGGGCGCACCGTGCACACCCTGTTCTCGGGACCGGCCGCCGGCGCGCAGGCGAGCGCTTATCTCGCCAAGGAAGACGCAAGCCACGGCCTCGTCACGCTCGACATGGGCGGCACCAGTTGCGACATCGCCTTCATCGAGGGTGGCGCGCCCTTGGAAGCGACCGAAGGCACCATCGCCCGCCGGCAGATCGATGTGCCGGCGCTCGACATGACGAGCATATCGGCGGGCGGCGGCTCGATCGCCGCGATCGACGGCGGCGGCTTTCTCACCGTCGGCCCTCAAAGCGCCGGCGCCGATCCCGGCCCGGCCTGTTACGGCCGAGGTGGATTGCAGCCGACCGTCACCGACGCCGATCTCGTCTGCGGTTTCCTGAATGCGGACTATTTCCTCGGCGGCAAGCAGAAGCTCGACGCTATGGCCTCCCACGCCGCGCTGCAAAGCCATATCGCCGCGCCGTTGAACATGAGCGTGCTCGACACTGCCGCCGGCATCCGCCGCATCGTCGACATGCGCATGGCCGACGAGGTGCGTGTGTTCGCTGCCAAGCGCGGCGTCGATCTCTCCACGTTCACACTCTTGCCGTTCGGCGGCGCCGGCGCCGTGCATGCGGCAGCGGTCGCCGAAGAGCTCGGGATGCGGCGCATCCTGGTGCCGGCGCGGCCCGGCGCATTCTCCGCGCTCGGCTTGCTCTGCACCGACGTGGTGCACGACTACATCCGATCCGGCCTTAAGCCGCTCGCGGACGTGACTGCGGATCATGCCGATGAGATTTTCCGCGAACTCGAAGCAAAGGCGCGCAAGGAACTCGCCGTCGAAGGCATGAACCCGGCCGACGCCCGTTTCGCGCGCGAGCTCGACCTGCGCTACACTGGCCAGGGCTATGAGCTGCGCACGCCGCTCGATGGATTATTTCGAGAACGCTTGAACTCGGACTCGCTGGCCGGCGTGCGCGGGCGTTTCGACGAACGCCACGCGCAGATCCACGGTCATGCGGCAAAGGAAAGGCCGGTCGAGGTGGTGAGCTATCGTGTGCGTGTTCGAGTGGCCGTGCCAAAATACGAAGCGCACGAGGAAGTGCCGCCGCGCTCACCCCACCCCGTCGCACAGGCCGCGAAAGGCAAGCGCACCATCCATTTTGATGGCCGGAACTCCTGCGAGGCGACGCTCTATGAGCGCGACCGGCTCGACGTTGGCGCGGCAATTTCAGGACCGGCCATCGTCGAGCAGTTTGATGCCACCACTGTCATTCCATCGGGCTGGATCGGACGGGTTGATGGCCATCGCAATCTCGTGCTGGAGCGCGCGTGATCATGGACGCCATCCTGATCCAGATTTTGCGCAACAAAGTCGCGAGCCTCGTGGAGGAGATGCACTATCATTTCTATCGTTCGGGCTATTCCACGATTATCCGCGAGTCGCGCGATTTCTCCTGCGTGATCCTCGACCGTGACGGCCGCCTGATCGTCGCGCCACCGATGTTCTTCCACGCGCCGGTCTATCGGCATTTCGTCGGACGCATCATGGCGCTTTATGGCGACGACGGGATCAAGGACGGTGATGTGTTTGTCTCCAATCATCCGTACGAAGCCGGCATGCCACATGTGTCGGATATGGCGTTCGTGGCGCCGGTGTTCGCGGACGGCAAGATCGTCGCGTTCTCCGGCACGATCGCGCACAAGGCTGACGTCGGCGGCACGGCGCCGGGATCGACCTCAGCCACCGCCACTGAAATGTATCACGAGGGCTTGCTGCTGCCGCCCATCAAGATTTGGGAGAAAGGCCGGCCGCTTCCCGACATCGAACGCATCATCCTGGCCAACAGCCGGCAGCCCGTGCTGGTTCGCGGCGATATCCATGCGCAGATTGCCGTGACGCAGATGGGCGCCGCGCGGGTCAAGGAGCTATGCGGCCGTTTTGGTGCCGGGACTGTGACTGATGCTTTCGCCGCCATCCTCAAGGGTGCAGCCGACGAACTGCGCGCCGCAATCGCCAAGCTGCCGAGCGGAAGCGCATCGGCGGAGGGGCTGCTCGACAACGACGGCATTGAAATCGATCGGCCGATCAAGCTCGCAGTCACGGTAACGATCGCGGACGGGATCGCGCATTTCGATTTCTCCGACAGCGCCCCGCAAGCAAAAGGGCCAGTCAACCTACGTCCGTCCATGGTCGAGGCCTGCGTTTTCTACTCCCTGATCGGGAGCCTCGGCCCGAATCTTCACTTCAATGATGGCATGCGCGACGCGGTGCGGCTGACCTTTGCGCCGCGCACCATCGTCAACGCCGAGCCACCGGCGCCGGTTTCCAGCTACCAGATGGTTAACCTCCTGCTGGTGGATGTGATCCTTGACGCGCTGGCCCACTTCAATCCACGGCGCGCCATCGCCCATTCCGGGGCGTCGAGCGCGCTTAGCATTGCCTGGAGCAGAGGCCGGCCCGGCCAGTCTTCCATGCAGTACGAGATTGCGGGTTCGGCCTATGGTGGCGGCATGGGACATGATGGCGCGACCGCCACCGCGACACATCTGAGCAATCTTCACACCACGCCAATCGAGGTCCTCGAATCCGAGTTTCCGTGCCGCATCACGCGCTTCGATTTGGTGCCCGATACCGGCGGAGCCGGTCAGTGGCGCGGCGGCTTGGCTTTGCAACGCGAATACGAGCTTCTGGAAAACGCGACGGTCATCCGCCGTTTCAACAAGATCCGCTTTCCGCCCAAGGGCGTGGCCGGCGGCAAGGATGGTAGCCGCGCTCGCTTCGTGGTTCGCCTCGGCACCGATCAGGAATTCGAGACCCCGGCATCCGCACGCGTCGAGATGCGGGCCGGCGAGCGGTTCCTGCTGCAAAGCGCGGGCGGCGGCGGCTATGGCGATGCGAAAAAGCGTGATCGCGCCGCCATCGTGCACGACCTCGCCGAGGGGTTCGTTTCGGCCGCTGGCGCGGACAAGGACTATGCGGAGCGCTGACTAAGATTGGAGGAGGGGACATGGCAACCGGATTGGCGAAGGAACGGGTGGGCATCATCGGCGTCGGCCGCATGGGGCTCGCCATGGCGAAGCACCTCATCAAGCATGGCTATGTTTTGACGGTCTGCGACATCAATACGAACAACCTCGAGCAGGCGCGCGCCCTGGGCGCGGCAGTCGCCGCCACGCCCACCGAGCTCGGCCGGTCGGCGAGCTTCGTGATCCTCGGGGTCGGCTATGACGACGAGGTCAACGAGGTGGTTCTGGGCGACAACGGCGTGCTTAAGACGCTTGCGCCGGGTTCGATCATCGCCGTGTCTTCGACCGTCTCGCCCGATACGGTGCAGGCCTTAGATGCGAAGGCGCGCGCTAAAGGTGTTCACGTGCTGGATGCGCCGATCTGCCGGGGCCGCTGGTTCGCGGACGAGGGTAAGCTGCTGGCGCTGTTCGGCGGAAAAGATGACGTAGTCGTGCGCGGCCGGGCGGTCTATTCGACCTTCTCTTCCGACATCGCCCATCTCGGCGAGGTCGGCCATGGCCAGGTCGCCAAGGCGATGAACAATCTCCTATTATGGGTGAACAGCATCGGCCTGATCGAAGCGGGCCGCATCGCCGAGACCACCGGCATCGACCTTCCCAAGCTGCGCGATGCGCTGATGATCAGCTCCGGCAAGTCGCAGGCGCTGGAGGACTGGGATCAGACCAGCTTCACTTGGGCGCTCAAGGACATGCAGATCGTCTCCAAGATGACCGACAAGGCCGGCCTGTCGCTGCCGATCACCGGGGCAGTGAAGGAGCTGGTGAAAGAGGCCCGCCGGATCAAGGCGACCAATCCGCCGAAATGGACGGCAACCACGAAATAGTCGATTATTTGAATCGAACGACCGATACACAAAGGCCCGTACAACGTGGGCCGTTCATCATCGCTTCGGCATCACGGCGGATTGGAAGAGGGACGAAACGATGCGAATGCTCAGCGTAATTGCGGCGGTCGCCGCGCTCGGCGTAACTCACGTCCGTGCGGACGAGCCCTTTCCCGCGCACACGGTAAAGCTCGTTGTTCCAGCAGCCAGCGGTTCGACAACCGACACGATCGCCCGGCTGATGGCCGATCAGCTCGGGCAGAAGTGGGGCAAGCCGGTCGTGGTTGAGAACATCAGCGGCGGCGGAATGCTGGTTGGCACGACGTCCGTGTTTCGCTCGCCGCCCGACGGTTACACGCTGCTGGTCAGCCCGCCGTCGCCGATCACTCTCAATCATCTCCTCTACCGCGATCTCGCTTATAATCCGCGGGAGTTCGTGCCGGTCTCGCTGCTCGCCCGGGTGCCCAATGCACTGGTGGTAAAAAACGATTTGCCGGCCACTAACGTGAAAGAGCTGATCGCTTACGCCAAGGCGAATCCCGGCAAGCTCAGCTACGGCTCGCAAGGTGCCGGCTCGACCGCGCACCTCTCGGCGATCCAGCTTGAGATGCTTGGCGGCGTGAAGATGGTGCACGTTCCCTACCGCGGCGCCATGCCGGCGCTGAACGACGTCATCGCCGGGCATATCGATATGTTCTTCGACACGCTCACCACCTCGGTGCCGATGTATCGCGGCGCCAAGGTGAAGATATTGGCCGTGGGTAGCGCGGAACGCTCGCCCGTCATTCCGGAAGTACCGACCATCGCCGAATCCGGATTCCCGGGATTTCGCTCGGTCACTTGGTTTGCCATTGTCGCACCGCCCGGTACCCCCTCTGCTCTCGTCGAAAAGATCAACCGCGATGTGGTCGAAGGCCTGCGGCGGCCGGAGGTCAAAGAGAAGCTGCAGAAGATGACGCTCGAGCCGCTGATCGGGACGCCGGCGGATGCCGCAAAATTCTTTGCCGAGGAAACAGCGTTATGGGGGAAGGTGATAACGGAGAACAAGGTCAAGGTTGAGTAGCGCAGCAACCTTAAGCCCGGGACGATCAAACATATTAAGGCACAACGGGTCGTCGGTGTCACCGGATTGGGGCAAAACGGACAATGACCATTCGTTGCTCACAAACGTCAATTCATAAGTATGCGCCTTCGTTTGAAAAGCCGAGCACTTGAGAGGGCCTTTCAGAGAGAGTTGGGTTGCAGTTACTCTCCCTCCGCCAGCTTCATTTCGTAGATGGCGCTCAGCCGCGATTTTACCGCGAAAGAACGCGAGGAATTTGCGGCATCCTAAAAGGCATCTCTGCACCTCGCAAAGCGACTAGCGACCAATATCCGTTCTCCGGGTCCGCGCTTTCTCTGCAGCTCTGTAGTTTCATTCGGAGATACGGTTTCGAAGCGGCCTTTGAAATGGATGTTTTTGAGCCGTCAAGCGTCTCGCATATCTCGGACAAGAGATTTTCCCGTGCGAGCAGCAGACACCGAATGCACTCGGTGCCTGCCACAAGGCCGAGATCGAGAAGTGGTGGCCAATCATCAAGGCGGCAAATATCAAATCGGAGTAAAATGGCGCCCAACTTCCGATTCTGTGAAGGTTTTCGGATGCCGGCCTATGACGGACGGCACCGCGAACACCGCGGTTGGGGGCCGGCGTTCGAAAACCTCCAAGGGAGGAAATCGCGGGAGGGGATACGGAGGCGGTGCGGCGCGCTCTATGGCGATTTGGCTGCTGCGCGTGGGG
>ODAK010007699.1_pt1 | contig 10829 bp, 9 predicted proteins | sample 1539591 | NCBI WGS metagenome assembly ODAK01 (sample SAMEA3539303, study PRJEB22396) | soil metagenome | biome: tundra; feature: field; material: soil | place: USA | collected 2010-05 | depth 0.15 m | reverse complement strand
ATGTAAGGCGTGCGCCGGGGAGATGACTAACGAAGTTCTGGATCGCGCGATGCGCGTGTGCGGCGGGGCGGCGTTCCGCAAGGAAGTGGGCGTAGAGCGTTACTTCCGCGATGCGCGAGCCGCCGGTGTTATGGCGCCCACCACCGATGTTCTGTACGATTTTATCGGCAAGGCCGTTTGCGGTTTGCCACTCTTCTAAGGAACCGGACCCGATGTCGAATAAAGATACGCTGCTGCTGGGAGCCGTTGCATACGATCCCAAGGTCATTACGATCTGGGATGGCTTTCAGGCATATTTTGAGAAGAACGGGCTCGGCTTCGATTACATTCTGTATTCGAATTACGAGCGGCAGGTGGCCGCGCAGTTTGCGGACCAGATAGACGTGGCGTGGAACTCGCCGCTGGCCTGGATCCAGAGTGAACGCATCGCCGGCGCTGTCGGCCGCAGGGCAGAAGCGATCGCGATGCGGGACACCGATTGCGATCTCACTTCGATCATTCTGGTGCGCGCGGATAGTTCCATCCGTGCCGTTGCCGATCTGAAGGGCAAGCGCGTCGCTGTGGGTGCGGACGACTCTCCTCAGGCGACGCTGATCCCGCTCAGCTTTCTCGGCGGGCAGGGTCTCGATCCGGGAAAAGACTTCGAGGTGCTGCGGTTCGACAAGCTTCGCGGCAAGCACGGGGACCATATCGGCGGTGAGCGGGACGCGGCGAGGGCGTTGATGCGCGGGGATGCGGACGCCGCTTGCATGATCGACGGGAATCACCTGCTGTTCAGTCAGGAGGGCGTGATGCAGGCGGGCGCCACGCGCGTGCTCGCCACCACACCTGCGTTCGACCACTGCAACTTCACCATTCTGGAAAGCGCGAAGAAGGAACTGGTCGACCGGTTTCGCACGCTGCTGCTTGGCATGTCTTACGCCGATGCGGCCGTACGGCCTTTGCTCGATCTGGAAGGTTTAAAGCAATGGCGGCCGGGCCGTACCGAGGGCTATGCCGCGCTGAACGAGGCGGTGGACCGGTTCGGTTCGGTGGAAACGTTTGTGCGGCAGGTCGCGGCGTCGTGTGCGTAGAACTGGGCGATCTGGGGTTCGACGAGGGAGGGGCGCTGCTGATCAAGCGCGCCCTGCGTCTGGCGGGACCGGGCGGCCAGGTTTCGGTTTTGGGATCGGCGCCCGACCTTGCGCTGCATCTTCGTGCCTGGTGCCGATCTGAAGGGCACGCACTGCAATGGCTCGGCAGAGACGACGCGAAGGCGCTGATTACCGCTGCCCCGACTGTCGCCATGCGCTGGTCGGGAGCAGAGCGCACGGGTTCCGCAGATCCGTCCGCGCCCCATGCCATCGCGGAGCGCGCGCCGCAGTGCTGGGGTCTCGCAGCCCGGGGAGCTCTGGTGGAAAGCGGTTCGCCGGAATTCGCGTTCACGCTCGCAGCTAAGATGGAAGTCTGGTCCATGGATGCGGGGAGGCTCTACGCGCAGGGAGCTGCCGCGCAGTGGGATCCGGCCACCGCTGTTCCCTGGAACACCGAATTCAATCTGCCCTTCGAGGTAGAGGACGCAGTGGTTCAGATCATGACCTATCTGATCGAAAACGAAACCGCGGCGCTGCTGGTACCGAGCCGGTTCGCATCGCAAATCCATCCGCATTTCCGTGAGGTGATGCAGGTGCTGGTGCTGCAGGCGGCCGATGAAGCCCGGCACATCGAAGTCTTCACGCGGCGAGCGCTGTTGAAACGCAAAGAGCCGGGGCTCTCCACATCGGGAGGTCAGACATCGCTCAAGACTTTAGTGGAAGAGCCGGATTTTGCCATCGCGTCGTTCCTGCTGTCGGTGCTGGGGGAAGGCACCTTTCTGTCGCTGCTCTGGTTCCTCGACCGGCACGCGCCGGATCCGGTCACGGCCGCCGTGTGCCGGCTCGCGGCACAGGACGAGGCCCGTCACGTAGCATTCGGTATGGCCCATCTTCGCGAGCATATCGCGCAGGATCCCGGTACGTTGGCAAAGCTGGCAAATGCCGTGCGGCGGCGTCACGATGCCCTGCAAAGCACGGCCGGACTGAACGCCGAAGTCTTTGACGCCCTTTTGCTGATCGCAGCAGGAAGCTGGGAGCTTTCCGATCTGCGCCGCGGTCATGAAAAAATAATGCGGCTGCTGCGGGAAATGGATGAGCTCCGGCAAAAGCGGATGCTGCATTTAGGCTTCAGCGAGGCTGAGGCAAACGAGCTTTCCAGCCTGCACACGCGGAATTTCATGTAACCGCTTATGCAGGCCGCAGATCGGTGAGGCTGAAATCATCGCCGACGAAGAGCAAGGGCATCCCAGCCGCCTTGGCGGTGGCATAGGTGAAGCAATCGCCCATATTCAGGTGGGCGGGGTGGCGGCCTTTGCCGTAACGGCGGAAGGCGTCAAAAAAAATCGAGACGTGTTCGCGGGTAAAGGGGACAATACGGGCCTGGATTTCGGAGAGAAACTGATCGACCAGTCCGGCTCCATCGGTGTCCTGGTGGCCCTCGCTGACCTTCATTGTTACCACCATCTGGGTTTCGGCCACCGTGGGTGCGCCTACCAGGATGGAGGAAGCTGCGGCAATTTTGCGCAGGAGATCGGCATGGCCGGGTTCCCGGCAGATAATAGCGACAAGGGCGGAGGAATCCAGGATCAAACGGGCTCTCCGAACGCGCCGTAGCCGAGAGCGGCGTCTTCCTCATCCTTCGACCAGCGGCGCGAGGCGGTGTCCGGCACGTGCGGCCATATGCGGTTTTCGAGAAAGCAACGAAGGTGTTCCTCGCGGTTCACGACAGGCGACCCCGATGCGAGGCGCTCGCGGCGTTCCACCAAGGCCTGACGGATTGCCTCGGTTTTGGTGGTATGGGTGAGGAGGGCGATTTCGGCGGCGAGGCGCTCGACATCGGAGTTTTTGATGTTCAGCGGCATGGTGTAATTACACCATTAGTATACCTTTTTGCCGCTTCGCGTCCCGAACGCAACGTGCACGGTTCTCGTACACTAAAACTGTACGATGAAATCTGCCTTCCGCCTCGTTGCCGGTGTGCTGTGTCTGCTGGTGCCCGCGCTGGCAGTTGACTGGAAGTCACTGAAGCCGCAGGGCTATGTCAGCGATTTCGCCGGCGTCCTGGATGCCCAGAGCCGTGCCGCGATCAATAGCTACGCTGACCGGATTAAACAGGGCACCGGCGCCGAACTGGCATTTGTCACCGTGCAGTCGCTCGAAGGAGAACCGATAGAAGACGTCGCCAACGATCTTTTCCGTGCCTGGGGCGTGGGCCAAAAGGGCGAGAATAACGGCGCCCTGGTGCTGCTTTCGGTGGGTGACCGCCGGTCGCGCCTCGAAGTAGGGCCGGGCCTCGGCGGCGCGATCCCGGACGGTATGGCGGGCCAGCTGCTCGATGACATGCGTCCCGCGCTGCGCCAGCAGCAATATGGCGCTGCCATGCTGGCGGCGGCGGTACGGCTTGGCTCGGCGATCGCGCAATCGAAAGGCGTCGCTATTCCGCCACCCGCCACAGCAGTGCGTTTGCGCCAGGCGCCGCAGGATTCCATCCCATGGCCACTGATCCTGGCGGGTATCTTCTTTGTGCTATTGCTGCTGCGCCGGGGCGGGGGTGGCACCCGAGGAGGGTACGGCGGCGGGGGTGGCGGCGGTTTCTGGACTGGTATGCTGCTGGGCGGGCTGCTGAATTCGGGACGCGGCGGCGGTTATGGCGGACGCGGCGGTGGTGGCTTTGGAGGCTACGATTCCGGCGGCGGAGGTGGCGGTTTTGGAGGCTTCGGCGGCGGAGATTCCGGCGGAGGAGGCGCGTCGAGCGGCTGGTAACATAGCCACTGCCAACGCCACAATAACGAATGCCCGACATTTTAGATCAACTGGTAGATAAGCTAAAGCAGGCGCTGGGGGCGGAACTGGTCTCGGTGGTCCTCTATGGCTCGGCCGCTACCGGCGACCATAAGGAAAAATTCTCCGATTACAACGTGCTCTGCGCGCTGAATCGCCTGACGCCGGTGGAACTGGCGGCCTCCGAACGTGTTTTCCGCTGGTGGCATGAGCAGGGCAATCCCACGCCTCTGCTGCTGACTACCCACGAAGTGGAAACCTCCACCGACTGCTTCGCCATCGAGTTTCACGACATCAAAGAAAACCACCGCATCCTCTATGGCGCCGATGTGGTCAGCGGATTAAACGTGGATAACTCGTTTTATCGTGCCCAGGTGGAGCACGAACTGCGGGCTAAGCTCCTGCGCGTGCGCCAGAAAGCGTCGGCCATCCTGTCGGATAATGATGCGCTGCGGCAGTTGCTGGCGGATTCCATTTCCACCTTTTGCGTCCTCTTTCGCCACGCACTGATTCTGCACGGCGAAACGGCGCCGGTGAAGAAACGCGACATTATGGAGCGTTCGTGCGTCCGATTTAATCTCGACGCCACGCCGTTCCGGGCGCTGCTCGATCTGCGGGATCAGCGGGTTAAGCCAAAGGAAGTGGAACCAGCGGCGGTGCTGGCTTCGTATCTTACAGAGATTGGCAAAGTGATCGATGCTGTTGATTCTCTTGAAAAAGCAGGATTCTGAAAAGGAGATCCTCCCATGAAAACCGGATTGATCGCAGTAGTGGTTGTCGTCCTCGCGCTGGTAATGGGCGGGTGTCAGTTTGTAACCGAGCGCAATAAGCTGGCTGTTGAAAAGGAAGACATTAAAGGGAAGTGGAGCCAGGTGGATGCCGACCTGCAGCGCCGCTCCGACCTGATTCCCAACATCGTGGAGACGGTGAAGGGCTATGCGAAGGAAGAAACCACGATCTTTACCAACATCGCCAATGCCCGGGCGGCTATGGGTGGGGCGAAGACGCCGCAGGAGCGAATCGACGCCAACAATCAGCTTACAGGCGCTCTGAGCCGGCTCATGGTGGTGGTGGAGAATTACCCGAACCTGAAGGCCAACGAGAATTTCCGCCAGCTGCAGTTCGAGCTCGAAGGTACGGAGAACCGCATCCTGCAGTCGCGCCGCCGCTATAACGAATCGGTGCAGAAGTACAACACCGATATTTCTCTGTTCCCGGCCAACGTTGTGGCGTCCATGTCCGGCTACCAGCGGGAAGACGCGTACTTCAAGACCGACACCAACGCCCGGAACGCGCCGAAAGTTCAATTCTAGACAGTCCGCGAACGCCCGGTCGATCCAAAGTATTCCTGTCCCCGATTGATCCCCGTTAAGTTCCGCGGGCCATGTGGATCAGTGCGCTTCATGCGCTAAGGCCATATACTGCATTGAGGATATCTATGTGGATACTCAGGCTGGCTCTTGGCCGCCCCTATACCTTTGTAGTCATGGCAGTTCTTATTGCCATCCTTGGCGGAACGGCTATCGTTTCGATGCCGGTGGACATTTTCCCCTACATCAACATCCCGATCGTCAGCGTGCTGTGGCAATACGGGGGCCTTTCGCCCGAGGAGATGGAAAAGCGGGTGGTGACGAACTTCGAGCGCGGCCTTACCTCGAACGTCAACGACATTGAACACATCGAATCGCAGTCCTACAACGGCCTGGCGGTCATCAAAATTTTCTTCCACCCCAACGTCCAGATCGATATGGCCGTGGCTCAGGTTACGGCACAGATGGCGGGAGCGGTGCGCTCGATGCCCCCCGGTATGTTCCCGGGCAACGTTCTCAAGTTCGACGCCGCCAGCGTTCCCGTCCTGCAGCTGGGACTTTCCAGCAAAACTCTGCGCGAACAGGACATCTTCGACCTTGCCAACAACTTCATCCGTACCCCCCTCGGCACCGTGCAGGGCGCCAATGTTTCGTATCCTTTCGGCGGCAAAACGCGTTCCGTCATGGTGGATCTGAACCTTGATGAACTTTACGCCAAACAGCTTTCACCCGTTGATGTCTCGAACGCGCTGGCCCAGCAAAATCTGATCCTTCCGGCCGGTACGGCCAAGCTGGCGGGAACCGAATATCAGATCAAGGTCAACAGCAGCCCGGTAGTTCTCGACGAACTGAACAACCTGCCGATCAAGGTCGTCAACGGCGCGCCGGTTTACGTCAAAGATGTGGCGCAGGTCCGCGACGGCTTCTCCGTGCAGAACAATATAGTCCGCACCAACGGGAACCGCGGGGTGCTGATGACGGTAACCCGCACCGGACAGGCTTCCACGCTCGACATCGTGAACGACATTAAGAAGGCATTGCCGAAGGTTCTGGCTACCATTCCGCCGGAGCTCACCGTGACCACGCTGGCGGATCAATCGATCTTCGTGCGCGCGTCCATCGAAGGCGTGGAGCGGGAAGCGCTGATAGCTGCGGCGCTCACGGGCCTGATGATTCTGCTGTTTCTGGGAAGCTGGCGCAGCACGCTGATCGTTTGCATTTCGATTCCGCTTTCGATTCTGGCATCCCTCTCGATTCTGAGCCTCCTCGGGCAAACCATCAACGTGATGACGCTCGGGGGACTGGCGCTGGCGGTCGGCATTCTGGTGGACGACGCCACCGTGGCGATCGAGAACACGCATCGCAACATCGCCATGGGCAAGTCTCTGGTGCGGGCCGTAATCGACGGCGGCGCGCAGATCGCGGTGCCGACTCTGGTGTCGAGCCTCGCCATCTGCATCGTGTTCGTTCCCGTGCTGCTCCTGACGGGCACCGCGCGCTATCTGTTTACGCCCCTCGCTATGGCGGTGGTTTTCGCCATGCTGGCTTCTTATCTGCTATCGCGCACGCTGGTTCCCACGATGGCCAATTTCCTGCTTGGCAAAGAACTGGATCTTTACCAGCACGGGGCTGATGGAGAAGCGGCCGGCGGCACGGATATCTTCTGGCGCGTGCACCATCAGTTCAACAAGCTTTTCGAAGCCCTGCGGCGCCGCTACATGGGGCTGCTGGAATGGTCGCTCTCGCATCGCGCGCCCGTGCTGACCGCCTTCATGGCGTTTTCCATCGCTTCACTGGGGCTGGTCTGGCTGGTGGGTGAGGACTTCTTCCCCAGCGTGGATTCGGGCCAGATCAAGCTTCATGCGCGCGCTCCCGCAGGTACCCGCATTGAGGAGACCGAACAGCGCTTCGCCGCCATAGAGCGCGAAATCCGCACCGTGATTCCGGCCAGCGAGATTGACACCGTGATCGACAACATCGGCATTCCGAATAGCTGGGCGAGTATTGCCCAGGGCGATATTCCGACCATTTCCAGCGCCGACGGCGAGATTCTGGTTTCGCTGAAGAAGGAAAACCACGGCTCCACGCCCGCCTACGAAGGGCTGCTGCGGAAAAGGCTGCGCCAGAGCTTTCCTGACACGGTCTTTTTCTTCCAGCCAGCCAATATTACCAGCCAGATTCTGAACTTTGGTCTCCCGGCGCCGATCGATTTGCAGGTGGTGGGCCGCAACGTGGACGGCAATTACAAACTGGCCCAGGCACTTGCCGCGAAAGTGGCGCGCATCCCCGGCGCGGAAGACGTTCACGTCCATCAGGTAGTGGATCAGCCCGAGATCCGGCTCGACGTGGATCGAGTCAAAGCGGCGCAAATGGGTCTCACGCAGCGGGACGTGACCAGCAATATGCTGATCTCCCTGACCGGCAGCGGCAATCTTTCTCCCAACTTCTGGCTGAACTGGGAGAACGGCGTGAACTATGGCGTTGGCATCCAGACGCCGCAGTACAAAGTCGATTCGCTGGACGCGCTGCTGCGCACGCCTGTCTCCACCGCGGCCTCCATCAACGGCACGACAGCGGGCGGGGCGGGTGCGGCGTCCGCTGGCAGCACGTTCGTGGGAGCGTCGCCGAGCGCCTCGTCTCAGGCATACGGAAACCCGGGCGCAATGCCGGGCAACGCGCAGTTGTTGTCGAATCTGGTCACGGCGCGGCGCGGCTACACTCCGGTGATTGTGAACCACTACAACATCGCGCCTGTGTTCGACGTCTACGCCAACATCGCGCGGCGCGATCTGGGCGGCGTCGGCGGGGAAGTGGAAAAACTGGTGAAAGAGGAAGAAGGCCATCTGCCGCGCGGCACGACGCTCTCGTTGCGGGGACAGATCGAAACCATGCGCTCGTCCTTTTTGCGGCTGGGGCTGGGAATGATCTTCGCAGTGGTTCTGGTTTATCTGCTGATGACCGTGAATTTTCAGTCCTGGGTAGATCCATTCATTATTCTGACGGCGCTGCCGGGAGCCATGGCGGGTATTCTGTGGATGCTTTTCGTCACCGGCACCACGCTGAGCGTTCCGTCGCTGATGGGCGCGATCATGTGTGTCGGCGTGGCCACGGCGAACAGTATTCTGATCGTGACCTTCGCCAACGACGAGCGAGCCATGATGCCTTCGGCGCGCGATGCCATGCTGTCTGCCGGCTACGCCCGCATCCGGCCGGTGCTGATGACCGCGACGGCGATGATGCTCGGGATGCTGCCGATGTCGCTGGGGCTTGGGGAAGGCGGCGAGCAGAATGCGCCGCTGGGACGCGCGGTGATCGGCGGGCTGGCATTCGCCACCGTGACCACATTATTCGTTGTGCCCATTATTTATACTTATCTGCGTAGGGAAGTGCCGGTGGACCACGAGCAGAAGCTGGTGGCCGCGGAGCAGGCCGGCGAATCGGTACTGTTGAGGGGTTGATGGCATATACGGGACAAGGTCGGTCCACGGACCGTGAAGCCGCGGAAAACACGGAGCTGCGGGAAGAAATTGAAGAACTCCGGCGGGAGCTTCAAAAACATAAAGAAGCTGCGCGCCAGGCGACTACCCACGCGGCTCATCCGCCGGCTGCCGCGCCCTGGCGTCCGTCGGGCCTGGCAATTTTCGGCATTTTTGCTGTGCTCTCGATCGTTTTTGCCGTGGCGTTCTTTGCCGGCTATGTGCCGCTGCAAAAGCGCAATGCGCTGATTCGCGCGGACGCCACGGAACAGTCGCAGGCTATGCCGCGTGTGGAAGTGATCAAAGTGAAGCGCTCCACTCCGGGGAGTCTCCTGCGGCTGCCGGGTAACATTCAGGCCGTTACCGAAGCTCCTGTTCTTGCACGGGCCGACGGCTACCTCCAGCGCCGCATGGCGGATATTGGCGACCGGGTCAGCGCCGGGCAGCCGCTGGCGGAAATCGCGGCGCCGGAAGTGGATCAGCAGATCCTTCAGGCCAAGGCCACATTGCAGCAGGCGCAGGCGGGCCTCGAGCAGGCGCTCGCCAATTACGAACAAGGCAGATCGAATTTGGAACTGGCCCGCGTCACGGCCGACCGCTGGAGCAGGGTAGCGGCTAACGGGGGTGTTTCCAAGCAGGAGAACGACCAGTATCAGGCTCAATATCACGCCCAGACCGCCAGCGTGCAGGCGCTGGAAAAGGCTGTCGGGGCACAGCGGGGCAACATCGCCGCGGCGGAAGCCAATCTGGCGCGTCTGGATGAGGTGCAGGGTTACCGGATCGTGAAAGCTCCATTCAACGGAGTCATTACGCAGCGCAATGTCGACGTCGGCGCGCTGGTCAATTCCGGCAACACGATGTTATTCCGCATCGCGCAAACGGAAACACTGCGAACATATGTCAACGTTCCGCAGACTAATGCCAGCTCAATCAAACCCGGCCAGTCGGCAGTTGTCACGGTTACGAATCTGCCCGGACGCAGTTTTCCGGGGACGGTAGCGCGCATGTCGGATGCGCTCGATCCGGCCAGCCGCACCATGCTGGTGGAAGTTCAGGTGCCTAACACCGACGGAGCATTACTGCCCGGCATGTATGCCCAGGTGGAACTGAGTAGTCTTCGGCTCGGCGCCAGCGCGCCGTTACTGGTGCCGGGCGACGCGCTGGTGGTGCGGGCCACCGGTACACTGGTCGCCGTGGTCGAGGCGGATCACAAGGTTCACTTTCAGAAGATAGAAGTGGGTCGCGATTTCGGGGACCGGCTGGAAGTGATCAACGGCCTTGAAGAAGGCGCCACTATCATTCCGAACCCGGGCGATGCTGTGCGGGAAGGCGTTCAGGTCGACCCCGTCCTGCGGGCGCCGAAGGACGGCGGGAAGTAATCGAGCAACCTGCAGTGCAGTAGGTTGTGCGACTAATGCTCGGATTCAGACGGCAGTAACCAGGCGGGACTACTTAGTTGAGCGGCGGAACCTCCGGCTCGCCCTGCTTCTTCCGCGCCTCTTTCAGTCCATAAGTCGCGAACGCTTAGCTGCAGAGTACTGAAGAAAAAGCTGAACAGGACTACCTGCACGCCGATTGTCATGCCTCGCCCTTGTTAGTGCGGCTTGTGCTCCTGCCGTGGATGGCTGTTCCTTTGCCGTCTGTCCAGGAGGAATTCAGCAATCTGCTTCTTTCCGATACCCTGAGCCACTGGCGCCTGGCTAACCCGACCCATCCGATGGCAGCGGCTTTTGATAATGTACAGATTGTACAGATACTGCAGGGTCCGCACTACGTGTCCGGGCGCTCCATTACTACAGACAAAGCAAAGTGTGGATCGTGGAGCCGGACGCGCATCCGGTGCATATTGCTCCCTGGCCGGACGCCGGAGCGGTTGCGGCGGGGAATACGCCTGAACGCTAATGCTGACGCCCGGAGTTGTTGCTCCGCGGATTCCGGTTCCCGATTACGCCGATGCCATACCGCCGGCCAAAGCTTTGATCGCAGCCCGGACGAAAAGTGACCGCCTGGGCGCCGCTGCTGCAGAACGACGATGGCCACATTCTCAACCAGTTGCCGGCGTGGGCGCCTGACGCCACTGTACGGAAGAAAATTCTGGTGGATAATCCGGCGCGCCTTTACGGATTTTAAGGTCGACTTATTCGGTGATTTCTTCGTCTTCTTCCGGCGTATCGTTGACCCGTTCCGGC
>ODAK010007698.1_pt1 | contig 10830 bp, 8 predicted proteins | sample 1539591 | NCBI WGS metagenome assembly ODAK01 (sample SAMEA3539303, study PRJEB22396) | soil metagenome | biome: tundra; feature: field; material: soil | place: USA | collected 2010-05 | depth 0.15 m | reverse complement strand
GTATTGGCGCTGCCATCTGCGTCGAGTGCGCGACGAATCGCGGCGACGCGGCCATCCATCATGTCGCTGGGTGCCACGATGTCGGCGCCTGCGTGCGCCAGGCTAGCGGCAGTGCGCCCAAGAATCTCAAGCGATGGATCGTTGTCGACCACATATTCGTCGCCGGATTTGACGATCACGCCGCAGTGACCGTGGCTGGTGTATTCGCAGAGGCATACATCAGCGATCAGCACGAGCTTGCGCGAAGCGCCAACCTGCTTGAGCGCGCGCAAAGCCTTCTGCACGATGCCGTCGTGGTGCCATGCGCCGGTGGCCTGTTCATCTTTGGTGTCGGGCAAGCCAAATAGAAGCAATCCGCCCAAGCCAAGGCTGGCGGCATCTTCTGCTTCGCGCACGGCCTCGTCCACAGAGAGGTTATAGACGCCGGGCATGGAGCCGATAGGGCGGCGCACCCCTTCGCCAGGGCAGATAAACATCGGATGGATCAGATCGCCCGGCTCAAGCGAGGTTTCGCGCACCAAGGCTCGCATCTGCTCACTGCTGCGCAGGCGGCGCATACGTGCTTCTGGGAAACCCATATAGGGATTGTAGAACAGACGAGAATCAGGGACCAGAGACTAGGAACTAGGGACTAGGCAGAAGTCACCACTGAGATCGAGGCATCCCGGTTGCGTTCGCGCGCGAAGACTTGCTTTCAGAGCTGGTCGTACAGCGTGCTGTTGCGGTATCCGAGCAGCGTGACCAGGGTCCAGATTCCCAGGGCGGTGCCAAAGGGAATTTTGATCAGGCTCAGAAAAGCTGCCACAAGTGCGACGAATCGTCCCCAAGGAGCGCGTTCCATCAATCCGTAACCGGCAGCGAGGGCCAATCCTGAACGGAGAATCACCATCGCCCAGGCGAAGTGAATGATGGCTGGGCCAAACCATGGCTGATCCATCGGGCTGTGTGCCCAGGGTCCGTGCATCCAATGGCCAAAGCCGCCATTGAAGAATGCATTAGCAAACGTCAGCCCGATGATGCCGAGGGCGAGCGAGAGTCCGCCATAGATGAACCAGACGACGCTCAGCGCGCGCACCCTGGTGGCATAGTTGGCCAATTGAAACCCCAGGTTGGGCATGGGAGGAACGGGAGCAGCGGCGGGACGGCCGCATTGAGGGCAGACCTGCTGCCCGGGAACAAGAGCTTGGCCACATGCGCTGCAATACATGAATTACCTCCAACTTGCCGCAACCGATTCGATGCTTGCCATCCTCGCCTGAGAAGCGCTCCGGTGACAAGAGAGGTCCGTTCGCACCGGCATTATTTCACTCTGAAGTTTATTACGCAGGCAGGGCGCTCGGTGTTCCATGGAGGCGGTAATCCGGAGATGGAAGGCACGCGCACTCACGAGCTGCCTTGACCTGACAGTTGCTTTCTGAGCGTCCGCACGCGAACAGGTCGTTTGCCGTCGCTCTTCTCAGTCACGGCAGCGTCGAGCCGCGTTGCAAGGGGAATGAATGCGTCGGTCGGTCCTGTCCAACGCAACGCTTCGGGCGAATCGAAGACGGGAATGTCGGTGCGCAAAGTGGCGAGATCGCGAAACAGGAGCGCGCGACCCCGTTCTTCGTTCAGCACGTCAGCGAGGGCGCGCGGCGAGGCGATTCTCACCCTCCATTCGAGCGGGTCTGCGGGTATGTTTTCGAGATGACCGAATCGGGCAAGAACGGCCGCGGCGGACTTTGCGCCCCACCCGCGCAAACCCGGAAAGCCGTCGGCAGCATCGCCAACCAGGGCGAGGTAATCGGGGATCGATGTGGGAGCGACGCCGAACTTAGCGATGACACCCGATTCGTCGCGGACAAGATTCTGACGGCGATCGAGTTGGACGATACGCGTGCCGCGAACGCACTGCGCGAGATCTTTATCGGGCGTGCAGATGACTACGCGTTCGACGCGTTCGTCTTTAGCAGCGGCCACTGCGGCTGCGGCGAGTGCATCGTCGGCCTCGTACTCCACCATCGGCCAGACGGTGATGCCCATGGCGACGAGTGCCTCTTCGAGCAGAGGAAATTGTGCCAGCAGATTGGGGTCGATCCCTTCTCCGGTTTTGTATTGCGGCCAGAGACCGTTGCGAAATGATTCGATGACGTGGTCGGTTGCAACTCCGATGTGCGTCGTGCCGGACTGAAGCATTCCAAACAGCGAACCCAGCACACCCCGAACCGCTGCGACCTCATTGCCATCGCAATCGTGCGCCGAGGGTAGCGCGTAGAAGTGGCGGAAGAGCTCGTACGTGCCGTCGATGAGATGCACTTCCATGTTGCAACTCTAAACTGGCGATCACGAATGCTAATGAAAAAAGACCGCCCGATTGATTGGGCGGCCTTTTGTGTTGCACGATTGCGAGAAAGCTATTTCCCCGAGAGGCAGCCCTTTTGGCCTGAGCTGTTGGCGTAGCCTGTGCCGGCAGTGTATGCGGCATTCGACCACTCGCCCTGGATCTTCCACTCGGAGCCGTTGGAGAAGGTCACCAGCGGAGCGCCGAAAGTCCATGCGCACTTGTCACCGTTTTCTTCACCCGACGCGTCGTACCATGCGCCGGGGCTGGCGGGATCGGAGCGGGCCTCAGAAAGTTCATGTCCGCTGACGTTGGCGATAGCCGCGAGGCCCTGCGAGTGCAGGCCGGAGGTATCTCCCGGATCGCAGCCGGCGTCGCCATCAAGCTTGAAGAAGTAGGCGAACTGGAGTGGTTTGCCGCCGCAGGTTCCATAGCTGTGCCAGGCGCAGTAGCCGGCATTGCCACGCGGTGTGTCAGCGTAAACAGCGTAGTAGCCGTTGCCACTAGCGTCAGGGTTATTGCCGATGGCTTTGCATACTTCATTCAGAATAGTCGTGGTGTTACCACCGCCGGTCGAGGCTGAAGTATCGATGATGTGACCCATGTGGGTGGTCGCGGCTCCGACCTGTCCGTTGGTGCCGGTGTATTCGTCAGAGGTCTTGGCGTAGTTTGAGTTTTCAAAGCCGATGTACCAGGTGTCCATGCCCGTGATCTTGTCCCCGGAATAAGATCCCCAACTGGTACCCCAGAAGATAGCCTTGGTGATCGCAGTCGGCATGATCTTGCCGCCGTGGTAGGTCATGTTGGGATTTCTCGTGTTGCGTGCCGGACTGATTTCGTGCGTCACCCGGGCATTCGGTTCAAAACCGCGAGCCCAGTGGATGCCCAGCATTGGCGGACCGGTCTTGATATTGAGGTCTTCAACTGACTTGCCGTCTTGCGCGGTGGTCGACTGGGCACAGGCCAGGCTGGTCGCGCAAAAGAGTAGAGGGAGCAGCAGTTTCTTCATTCGAGGAAGTCTCCATACCGATTGAGTGGGATTTTCCGCAGACGTGATTGCCGTCTGGGTTTGTCGAAGACTGCTTGATCGCAACCGGGAATGTCAATCACATGATGAATCGAAGCCGACAAATTCAGGGTCAAGCGAGCTAACGCTTGTGTTCCCAACGCTCTTCGTGGCGGTCGTCGCGGAGAACGAGACTGGTGACGCGGTTTTGCGCGTCTCGCTCAATCGCGATGCGAGCGAAGCTATTGCCGCCGGGGTAGAACAGCGAACTTGGGGATTCCGCGGCCAGCTCGGCAATTTCGCCGTGCAGATTCTTCTGATAGAGCTGGTCGCCTTGGCGAAAGAGAGTGATGACAGGCAGTCCGTGAAGGTCGTGATATTCGCCGGCGAGGCTGTCAAGCTGCGGCGGGGTGAGGCGGATCGCAGGTGGGTGCAGCGGGACGACCAGCCTCTCTGCCTGTGCGATTTGCGGCTTGGCATCGCGATGTTGCATGAGAATCCAGCGGGGCAGTTCCGGCTGATTGAATGCGCGGGTCCAGCAATCGTGTTTCAAGCCCTGGTAGACCCACAGGCGAATATTCCCGCCAGCGGCCTTGAAAGCTGCATACATCAGTTCGCTCTGGCGTGGCGCAACAACGTTGTCTTCTGCCCCATGAAACAGCCAGACGGGGATTCGTCCCACGGCCTGTGCGTATTCGGCGGGCAGCGTCGAGGAGAGCAGCCAGCGTTCGGGCGCGTAGCTCCAGAAGATCCCGCTGGCAGCAATCGCGACAGCGGCCCAGCGCGTGGGGTGCAGGCGGGCAAGTTCCCAGGCACCGTAGCCGCCCAGAGAGAGGCCGGTGAGATAAGTGCGCGCGGGGTCGGCGTGAAACTCGGCTGCTTCCTGATCGAGCGCGATCATGGCCACGGTGAGCATGTCGTGGTCGGTCCAATAATGGCCCTGCGGGCATTGCGGCATGACGACGATGACGGGCCAGCGTTCAGGATGGTCGCGCAGTTGCGCGGGCAGACCGATCTGCGTCTGCCACATGCCCTCTGAGCCGCGTTCGCCGCGCCCATGAAGGAAGAGGAGGATCGGCCACTGCTTATGATCGTCGCGCCGCCATTGCTCAGGAAGGTAGACCTGGTAGCGATAGCTCAATCCGTGTATGGCGATCCTGCGATTGAGAAATCCGGTCTCCTGAGGAGGCTGCGAGCGGGAGACGTGCGGCAGGCCAACCGCACGCGCCATAGACGGACTCTTTGCCCACACGATCAAGAGGCAGGCCGCCAGGATTCTCAGGATTCGGCGCATAGGCTCATCTCATCATAAAGCCAGCCATCGCGCCCCGACTTTTTTGTGGATCCGCCAAGCCAATCAGAATCTTCTATCTGGCGAGAGAACTAGACGGGTTCGAGGCGATCTTGATGGATTCAAAAATCTCCACCAGCCATACGTTGGCGCTCGATCCGTTTGCTCCGATGGCCAGGAGATGGCCAGGCTGGCAGGCAGCAAGAGGAACCTACGTGGTGCATTCAAACTGTACCGGAACAGCCACCGTCATCACGCCCAACCGCCCCGTTCCTTTACACCTCTCGTTTGTGGTTGTGAAGGAAGGCGAGTAAGTGAACAGCATCCTCGACTCGAATTCCGTCGCGACCCGGTTCACCAAGGTCGACGACTAGTCCGGAAGTCAGCAGGAAGTGCCGCAAATGCGGAGTAAAATCGCATGATGGATGGGGCGCACGTGGACTACGCGCGCCGCTCCGGCCTCGTGCTCAGGCGTCGTGAGTAGAATGATCGCGACATCGTTTTGAGCCGAGGAACCCTCCATGAGCACGCTTCCGCTTCTACTTGTTACGTCGTCATTGTTCGTTGGCAACATGTTCGCCGTGGGCCAGGCGGCGAGTTCGACACCTCCCTCAGCACAGGAAGCACGCAAGGCAGCTTGCGAGGAACTTGCCAGGGTTGAGCTGGCGGGCGCAGTCATCACAGGCGCGAAGGCTATCGATGCCGGCGGATTTATCGGTCCGCCGCAAGTGTTTTCGGGACGCGATCTATCGGCGTATTACAAGACGCTTCCTGCATTCTGCAGCGTCACTGCTGAGGCCAAACCCACCGCCGACTCCGACATCAAAATGGAAATATGGATGCCGCTCGCAGCATGGAATGGCAAACTGGAGGGGCTCGGCAACGGCGGATTCGCAGGATTGATCGATTACGCGGAACTGGGCGCGCCGATGGCGAAAGGCTTTGCCACCGTTGCAACCGACGCAGGCCACACCGGGTCGCCGATCGATGCGACCTGGGCTTTGGGGCATCCGGAGAAAGTAATTGACTTCGGGCATCGCGGCATTCACGAAATGACGCGAGTCGCCCGATTGGCGATTGAGAAGTTTTACGGGTCAGGGCCGAAAAAGGCCTATTTCATGGGCTGCTCTGATGGCGGCCGCGAAGCCTTGATGGAAGCTCAACGCTATCCCGCGGATTACGACGGCATCATCGCTGGAGCTCCAGCCAATTACTGGACAGGCCTGCTCTCAACTGCCGTAAGCGACACCCAGGCGCTCACGGTCAATCCGGCGAGTTTCATTCCGCAGTCGAAGATACCTGCGATCGCCAGCGCAGTCGTCTCCGCTTGCGATGCGATGGATGGAGTGCGCGACGGCATCCTGAACGATCCACGGCAATGCCACTTCGATCCTGCGTCGATTGCGTGCAAAGAGCAAGCAGACTCTGACAAATGCCTGACCGGCGCGCAGGTGATCGCGCTCAAGAAGATTTACGCGGGACTTCAGGATGGGCAGGGTCACAAAATCTTTCCGGGCTACTTGCCCGGGGCTGAAGAAGGGCAGGGCGGATGGGGCCTATGGATTACCGGTCCGGCGCCCGCCAAGAGCTTGATGGCAATGTTTGGTCTCGGCTTTTTCTCAGACATGGTTTACGAGAAAGCCGATTGGGATTACAAGTCGTTCACTGCTGAGAGCGGCATACAGTCAGCCAAAGAAAAAACGGCTCACGCACTCGATGCGACCGATCCCAATCTGGGTGCGTTTCGCTCGCACGGCGGCAAGCTGATTCTTTATCACGGATGGAACGATCCGGCGATTCCGGCGATTAACTCTGTCGATTATTACAAGGAAGTGGCGGCAAAAATGGGGCAGGCACAAACGAATTCCTTTGTGCGTCTCTATATGGTCCCGGGCATGCAGCATTGCGGCGGGGGGCCCGGCACAGATATGTTTGGCCAATCAGGAAGAGAGCCATTCGACGATCCGCAGCGTAACGTGAGGGTCGCGCTCGAGCAGTGGGTCGAGAGCGGCAAACCTCCGGGCACCATCATCGCGGCAAGGGCCGGCCGAGCCAGCACGGAAAGCGCTCCCGCAATGACGCGGCCGCTCTGCCCTTATCCGCTATCGGCGAAATACAAAGGAAGCGGAGACACGAACCGCGCGGAGAGCTTTATGTGCGCGAGCGCAGACAAATAAGCCGCATCCCTATAAATCTTCACGCCGCTTCGCCGATCTTGGTCACGAAAAACTTTGGCGGAAACGCGGTCCACGCGCGGTTCGCGTGATATGGATGAGTGCGGCCGGCGTATGGGTTACAGATAGCAGATTCCGGAGTTGCATAACCTTCGTTGCGGATCTGGCCCGATCGGCATGAAACAATCAGTTAAGCCTGCAACACGCGCCTATGACCACCGTACAAACAGGAGACATGCTCGACCACTATCGCATCGACGCGGTTGTGGCCCGCAGTGGCATGTCGATGCTCTACAAGGCCACTGACCTCAACGCCGACCGAAAGGTTGCCATCAAGGTTCCACACGCGGAGATGGAGGCGGACCCGGTACTGTTTGAGAGATTCAAGCGCGAACAGGAGATTGGTCAACTTCTCGATCATCCCGGAGTGGTGAAGACCTTTAACAGCGAAGAGCGCAGCCGCCTCTACATGGTGATCGAGTGGGTCGATGGACGATTGCTCAGAACCATTCTGAACGAAGAGAAAAAGCTGCCGCAAGAGCGCGCAGCGAAGATCGCTCTCGGTATGTGCGATGCTTTGGACTACATGCACAAGCGCGGCATCGTGCATCGCGACCTCAAGCCGGAAAACGTGATGGTTGACTCGGACGATAACATCAAGCTGATCGACTTTGGCATTGCGATGAAAGAAGACGCTCGGCGCCTGACGTTTGTGAATGTGTCTTCAATGCTTGGTACGCCTGACTATATTTCGCCTGAGCAGGTGAAGGGTGGACGGGGCGATCAACGCAGCGATATCTATGCTCTTGGCATCATGCTTTACGAAATGCTGACGGGGCGTGTGCCGTTCGTTGGGCCCAATCCGCTAGCGGTGATGAACGAGCGCGTGCTGAATGCGCCGACACCTCCGCGCGAGTTGAATCCGGCGATCACGCCGGAGCTTGAGGAAATTTTGTATCGCGCGCTCGAACGCGATCCGCGTCATCGTTATGCCACGGCGCACGAAATGATCTGGGACCTTGAGCATCAGGAACAGGTCGGCGTTGAGGATCGCGGCGCGCGGCCGGCGGGGCGCAAGCGCCGTTCGCCGGTGAATAAAACACTGATGCTTTACGCTGCGATGGCGCTGGTTCCGGTGGTGCTGTTCGGGCTGATGTTATGGCTGGCACATCGGTAAAAAGGGTTCAACGATACGACTCGTCGCGGTGAACGACGAATTCGGGATAGGCTCCGCCGCCGAGTTCCTGGAGGTCCATGCCGAGGCGCTCTCCGTCGGCATCGACGCGGAACGGCACGATGCGATTGAGCAGCCAAAACAGCAAGTAGACCAACGGAAATACCATCCCGAGTAGCGTGGCGATGCCGATGAGCTGCGCGACAAACTGCCCGGGCCGAGGAGCGAAGATGCCGGCAGCCGCCAGTCCCCAAATACCAGCCGCGGCATGCACGCTGATCGCGCCAGACGGATCGTCGATGGAGAGGGCAAGCTCAAAAAGCTCGACCAGCAGCGGAGTGGCGATGCCGGCGATGAGGCCGATGAAGAGCACCTGGAGCGGTGTAACGAGAGCGGCGCAGGCGCTTGAGGTGACGAGGCCAGCGAGCCATCCGTTGGCGCAAAGGCTCGCATCGGGTTTGCCAAATCTTAGGCGCGTAACAATAAATGTGGCAGCCAGGGCCGCCGTGGCCGACAGCAGCGTGTTGACGGCGATCACTGCCAACGCCGAAGGCACTGCGCTAAGCCAGAGCAGGGCACCGGCTAAGTTCCACGCCAGCCAGCCGATGAGAGCCAGCAGGCAGCCGAATAAAACGTAAACAGCGTTGTGGCCGGGCATCGCGGTAGAAAGACCCTCACGGGGGAATTTCCCTTTGCGCGGACCGACGATCCAGATCACTGCCAATGCAGACAGCCCACCGAGCGTGTGGATGGTGGCTGCGCCGCCGGCGTCGATGAAGCCCGCGCCGAGCGAAAAATTCAGTCCAAGTTGCGCCAGCCAGCCCCCGCCCCAGATCCAGTGTGCCAGGAGGGGAAAAATCAAGACCGCGAGCAGCGCCGTCGTCGCAGTCGCCGCAGCGAGGCGAAAGCGGTCGGCACCGGAACCCCACGGCACCATGGCTGCAAAGGCGACGGCAAAAAGTTCAAACAGCGTCACCAGCTGCGCGCGGCCTGAAGCTGCGGCAAGGTTCGATAACAGCAGCGGTCCTGCGCCCATCCAGTTCCATGACTTGCCGGCGAGGTGGAAAACATGGTCAGCGGTAGCAGTGGAGGCGGCAAACGCGGAGCCAATAACTGCGAATGCGATCACTGATACGGCAAGAATCACCAGCGCGCCGAGCAGCGATTGCGAAGCGGAACGGGAGCGGCCAAGGCCGCTATTAATAAGCGCCACGCCTGCGATCGCGAGCGGCGCAAGCAGCAAAAGCACGAGGGTGAGAGCGAACGCAGTTTCGTTGAACGGCATGACCGGAGGCTGATTCATGGGCGGGTTTCCGCGCGCGACAGCATGTGGCCGCGCACCGCGACAACCAGTCCCATGGCCTCGACTGCGATACCGCAAATCACAAAAGCCGCACGGGGCGCGGGGCTGGGGAACAGGATGATGGCGGCAATCGAAAGAATAAATCCCGCTGGCATAACCACGAGTCCTGCGTATTTCATTGGCCCTCTTCCTTTCCGTTTAGTGGGTCTGCCGGCGGCTCTCGTGAAGCGTCATGGTCGGTTGATGAAAGGGAGCCGCATCCGGACTTCTGTCCGCGGCGGAGTCTGGTTGTAGAGCTGAAAATGGCCGGTCGCGATGCTTTTGTAAATTCTAAAGCATCCGATTGATACGACCTGTTAGCCGGCCCCTCGGTGAATCAGGAGAAGCCCATTTTCGATTTTTGTTGCGGAGGCCTTGCGTGAATTTTCTGGATCGGTTAGTCGCTCGACCGGGTATGGGTGCGCGCCGGCGCTGACGGGAGTACTGGTGCTGGCCGCATGGTTCCGTAGTCAAGGTGCCGCGCTGGGACTTTGGAAAGCTGTTAGATATCTATGTAGTGCTGTTTTTTGTTGTGGCGCAGGTTGTGGCCCGGGTGCGATTTGGTCAGACTCCAACGACGCCGATCTATGCAGGGGGCGCGCTGATTGTGGCGGGTGGTTTAGTGATCGCGTTCTGGAGAGGGTAAACAGGGGCGCTCACGGTTTCTCCTGATGGGAACCATTTTCCTCAAGGGAATAGCAGAGGGCGAATTTTTGCGTTGGCGAGTTGAGTTATCCCATCCTCTGGGACGTATTGGTCGAGAGAGAGACTTACATGTCGCCTTCTTTTCAGTTCTCCCAACATACATTCTTTTCAGTGGATTACAAAGTTGACAACCTTGAAAGAATTTTTTGATTCTTAGGGGTAAGAGATCGTTGCGCATCCTCTCTGGCTGTTATATTGAACTTTCGGGTTTCCCCACCGTTCAGGTGTTGTCTGCCCGGAATCATAAGATAACCGCAACCCGTGTGACCGCCAGCACAGCGCGCACCTTACGACACGCAAACGAAAACGAATCAGGAAAGCATTCATGGCGCAGATATTTGATCGCAGCTCCAATGCTTTGGCTCGGGCGAGCCTGGTTTTGACGGGGCTTATTGTGATCGCCTTGGGGGTCACGCTGGACCAGTTACAGCGTTCTCCCTGGGTTACACGGCAGGGCCAGCGTCCGGAGCAGCCGGTACCTTTCAGCCACAAGCATCACGTGCAAGGGTTGGGGCTGCAGTGCCAGTATTGTCATACGACGGTCGAGAAGTCGAGCTACGCAGGCATTCCACCCACCAAGACCTGCATCAACTGCCACGCACAGATTTGGACCAACGCACAACTGCTGGAGCCGGTGCGGGCAAGCTGGGCCAGTGGACAGTCGGTGACCTGGACCAAGGTGCATGACCTGCCGGATTTTGCCTATTTCAGTCACGAGATCCACGTGAATAAAGGGCTGGGCTGCTCGAGCTGTCACGGACGGGTTGACCAGATGCCGCTGATGTATGCGCAGAACACGCTGCAGATGGAGTGGTGCCTGG
>ODAK010007697.1_pt1 | contig 10831 bp, 5 predicted proteins | sample 1539591 | NCBI WGS metagenome assembly ODAK01 (sample SAMEA3539303, study PRJEB22396) | soil metagenome | biome: tundra; feature: field; material: soil | place: USA | collected 2010-05 | depth 0.15 m | reverse complement strand
TGAACCTTCCCCGACCGGCACTTGAGAACGGCAGACCGGCAATCGAAGCCGTTCCTGCCAGTCCTGAGCTGAAGGCGTTCATAAGGGTTCTGACCGAACGTGCGGAGAGATTGAGGACTCAACGCGTCGATCCTGCCGTTGACAACATGCTGAAGATAACGGGAGAGGGGCGGAAGGCGGCGCTGGATATGCGGTTGATCGATCCGGACGCACAGCCCGAGGTCGAGACGAAGATCGAACGCGCCGTGGCTCGAATCGTCAGCGTATGGAAAGCCAGCGAGAAGGAACGCTGCACTCAGCTCGTTTTCAGCGATCTTTCGACGCCGGACCCGGAACGGTTCAATGTATATGAGGATATCCGTTCCAAGCTCGTCCGGGCCGGAGTGCCAGCCGCGGAGATCGCGTTCATCCATGACGCCGAGACTGACGTTGCGAAGAAACTGCTCTTCGACGCGGTGATCGCCGGGAGGGTTCGAATCCTGCTGGGATCGACCGAGAAGATGGGCGCGGGTACAAACGTTCAGCGGCTCCTGATAGCCCTTCATCACCTTGACGCGCCGTGGCGACCCCGCGATATCGAGCAGCGGGAGGGCCGGATACTGCGTCAGGGTAACTCGAATAAAGAAGTTCAGATCTTCCGTTACGTCACCGAGGGATCATTCGATGCTTACATGTGGCAGACCCTCGAAACCAAGGCCCGCTTCATCCATCAGGTGATGCGGGGAGAAACGTCGGTGCGCTCCGCGGAGGATCTGGAGAGCGGTGCTCTCACCTACGCTGAGATCAAGGCGATTGCATCCGGCAATCCGGCCGTCGTCGAAAAGATCAAGATCGACACCGAAGTCCGAAAGCTGGATCAGCTTCGAGCGGTACGTGCCAATCAGCAGCGCCATATTCGCTGGGAGATTCGCGACCTTCCGAGACAGATAACGGAAGCGAAGTTGCACCTGGCGAGTATCGAAGCCGACATCGCAACCAGAAGCCAAAACGATACAGCCGAATTCACAATGACAGTGGGCAACCGCGTTTTCTCCGGCAAGGGCGCGCGGGAAGAATCAGCCACGGCATTGACCTTCGCCATTCTCACCTGGCGTGACGATCAGAGTTTGCAGTCTCGAGGCGTTTTTCGGGGCTTCGAGATTCTCAGCAAGGGCAAGACCGGCGGCTTCGGATTGCTCCAGGACGACGAGCGCATTCCCGACGTCTTCGTGCGCGGACGGACCACCTACTCCGCGAAGTTGAACCCGGTGAATCCGGTCGGAACGATTCAAAGCATTGAGCACACGTTGAGGAATCTGGACAAGCTCGCAGACGACCAGCAAAGCCGTGTGGCACGGATCGAAAAGGAGTTGGTGGACTACCAGGCACAGGCCGAACGCCCTTTCGAACACGAGGAACGACTGAAACAGCTACTCACGCGCCAGGCTGAACTTAACTCGGCACTGGATCTCGACAAAGGCGATCAACAGGGCGCCGACTCGGCACCTGAACTGAAAGACGACCTCGACGTGAGCCAAACCCCAACGCCGGCGGAACCCAGTCGCGATCAGGTCGCGAAGATGGCGGAGGCCTACATGCGCGCCTCGAAGACGGCGATTCGGGAAATGCCCATCTCGCAGCGCACACCGCCCCAAACCGGACCCGTTACTGGCCGCGCGGTTGCGAAGGATGACGCGCACATCGCCGTGGCGACTGCCGCCAACAGCTTCTTCGTGGTTCCCTCTACCTCTCTGGGCCGAGAGGTGGAAATCGGCGAGCGTCTGTCTCTGCGTTTTCAGCGTGGGCTACCGAGTCTGGAAGACGACCGAACCCGAGCCCGATGAAGCGTCGCGGGCAGATGTGACTCCGCGCCCGAGAAACTGCCGGATCGCCCGCAGGGAGTCCGGAAGCGAGATCACCGCGGCGGAAGAATCGCTCCTGCTCTGATGCCCGATCCCGAATTTCTTGGGTCAACCCGAGTCCTGCGGAAGGCGGCTACCAGACCGATCTGCCGACACCGGCAAGGGAATGCTTCGTCGATTCCAGTGCATGGAGTCTTTCGCGGATCTGGTCTCGGACTATGAAGGCTTCCAGGCGACGGTTCTGCCAGACGGATTGCTCGACGGCCAGTCCGGTAGTTTCTTCAGTTCCTTCCACCCGCATGTTCGGGCAACGCTTCGCTTGACGGCCTGATCGGCCTACCTGCGCCCTCTCGCCTCCACTCGGGTGTCCCCAGACTTCCTTCACTGCACTTCGTTCCGTTTCGTGCAGCCCTCCGCTAACGCTCCGCTCGCCCATGGCGGCGAGTGGGTGATCCCCCTCCGCTCGTGGAGTCTTCGGGAGCAGGTCCGCTCGCTGTTTGTTGCCCCGAACAAGACGGGCAGAAAAGGACCGAAAATGAAACTCCGCAACAGCACCGAAAGCATTCCGAACCACGGCGCAGCCCGAGACGCTGCAATCCTTCAGGACCTCGATCTGGTGAACAGAATCGCGAGACGCTTCCAGCGCAGGGTGCCGCCTTGCGTCACCTTCGACGATTTGGCCAGTGCCGGCATGATCGGACTGATTCACGCCGTCGACCGCTTCGACCAGACCCGCGGCCTGAAATTCAGAACCTACGCGCAGCACAGAATCCAGGGAGCGATGCAGGATTTCCTCCGCGATGAAGATCCGCTTTCCCGAACTGAACGGCGGCGTGTTCGCGCATCTGCGCCAGCCCTGAGCGCCACCGGCTACGGAATTCCGCCCGCGACGGTCAGTCTCGATCAAATCCCGGTACGGTGTCTGGCATCTACGGCCCAGCCAGCATTCACGCTTCGCGCCGAAGTCCGAGAGGCTCGCCGATGCCTGTCTCCGCGCGAGAACCGGGTGATCGAGCTGCTTTACGACTTCGGCTGGCAGAGCCGCGAGGTCGCCGTCGAAATGCACGTCAACGAGAGCTGCGTGTCGCAGATTAAGACACGCGCGATTGCGAAGCTGCGGCTCCAACTGGAGCCCGGAAGCATACGGAGGGCCGCATAATGCGGCTCTCCTTGGCGGACCGGACGCAAACCGCCCCGACACTTCTGCCTCCGCGGGAATCCGCGTCATCCGCCTCGATCGAGACAATTTACCAGGGGGGTTCACACGGGGCAAGTCATTGAGGAATAGAATGGTTATTCTCGCGATAGTGGGAAGTAACAGCGGGGGCGCTGCGGTCGAGCAGTGGCTTGTCCGCGCCGAATGTCGCGTGTTGGTTTGGCGCGACCTGCATGAGCGCGCGGGTCCAGACAAAAGACAGTTAGGCACCAGGGCCGGCGGCATGAACGTATTTGAACTTCGCGAACGGCTGATCAACGACTATTCCTCCTACATTCGCAGCTTCATTCGAATTCGGGACGAACGCGTCGATGGCCTCGTCACGTCCTGTCTTGATCAGGGTCGCCTCTGGCCGGACCCATTGATCCAGCTCAATCCGTCTTTTCAATACGCAGGAACGGTTGACGACTTGGTGGCCGAGGGAGTGCTCCACTCCGAATGCAGCAGGGTCTTTCGTGCTGGCAAGGACAAGGGCGACGGCAAGGTCCTTCGGCTCTATCAGCATCAGGCCGATGCGATTCGCAGGGCGCGTGCTGGCCGGAACTACGTTCTCACTACTGGCACGGGGTCCGGCAAAAGCTTGGCGTATATCGTTCCTATCGTCGATCACGTTCTACGGAACGGAACCGGACGCGGGATTCAGGCGATTGTCGTTTATCCGATGAACGCCCTTGCGAACAGCCAGTTTGGAGAACTACAGAAGTTCCTCCAACTCGGGTATCCCGATGGCAAGGGGCCGGTTACATTCGCTCGGTACACCGGCCAGGAGCGCGACGAAGAGCGCAATGCAATCGTTGCCAAACCGCCGGACATGCTGCTCACGAACTACGTGATGTTGGAACTGATTCTGACGCGGGTCTACGAGAAGCAGTTGGTCAAAGCAGCGCAGGGCCTGCGCTTCCTGGTGCTGGATGAACTCCATACGTATCGAGGCCGGCAAGGGGCAGACGTTGCGCTGCTTGTCCGCCGCTCGCGGGAGTTCTTCGGCGCGAAACAGCTTCAGGTCGTGGGTACATCAGCGACACTTGCCGGGCCCGGTACATACGACCAGCAGCAGGCTGAAGTGGCTGAGGTTGCCAGTGTTCTGTTCGGAGCTGAGGTGGCCCCCTCCGACGTGATCGGGGAAACACTCCAACGCGCCACGCCCGAGGAGAACCCCGATAATCCTGGATTCGTCGCGGCGCTCAGAGCAAGAGTAGAAGATCCGGACGCCACTTCGCCATCGAGCTACCATGCCTTCGTCGCAGACCCCCTGTCTTCGTGGATCGAAGGCACTTTCGGGGTCTACCGTGACAGCGTCTCCCAGCGAATTCGCCGACGCAGGCCCCGGTGCATCACTTGGCCAGGATGGTGCCGCTCTGGAACTGAGCCGCACAGCAGGCACCTCTGAAGATCGCGCCAAGCACGCCATTGAAGAAGCATTGCTGGCCGGCTACACCTGCGAGCACAATCCGGCAACCGGGTTTCCCGCTTTTGCCTTCCGGCTCCACCAGTTCATCAGCCGTGGCGATACTGTGTACGCTTCATTGGAATCGGAGGAACAGCGATATCTGACGCTGAACCGTCAGCAGTTCGTGCCAGGCGACAGGAAGAAGGTCCTCCTGCCTCTGGTGTTTTGCCGTGAGTGCGGACAAGAGTATTACTGCGTAAGGCGGATCGAAGATTCGGATTCTGGCTCGGTGACTTATGTCCCGCGTGAGCTTTCTGATCGGAGCAACGATGGCGATTCGAGGGCGGGCTTCCTCTACTGCAGTTCGGAGAACCAGTGGCCATCGGGCACGGAGGCGGAACTTTCCAAACTACCTGAGGACTGGATCGAAGACACAAACCAGGGACCGCGAGTCAAGGCCGCCAGGCGGAAGAATCTGCCACGACCCATCGTGGCCGGCACAGACGGCAGGGAAACAGTGGATGGGCACGCCGGTCATTTTCTGGAAAGCCCATTCCGCTTTTGTCTTCATTGCCGTGTGGCCTATGATTTTCGCACGACCTCCGATTTCGGGAAACTAACCTCCCTCGGAACCGAGGGAAGGAGTACCGCGACCACTATTCTCAGTCTGGCGACCATCCGCCATCTGCGGAACGAGTCGTCGCTCGATCCGCGTGCGCGCAAGCTGCTCAGCTTTACAGACAACCGTCAGGACGCCTCCCTGCAGGCAGGTCATTTCAACGATTTTGTCGAAATCGGTCTCCTCCGTTCGGCACTTTTGAAGGCGTGTTCGGCGAATTCCGGCGGACTAAGCCATGAAGTCTTCACGCAGAAGGTGTTTGAAGCTCTCGCCCTCCCGTTCGGCAGCTACTCAAAGGAGCCCGACCTGAAATTTCAGGCGAAGCTCCAGACTGAAAGGGCATTCCGCGACGTAATCGGTTACCGGCTTTATCACGACCTTCGCCGGGGCTGGCGCGTCACATCCCCCAACCTGGAGCAGTGCGGTCTCCTGGAAATCAACTATCTGTCGTTGGATGAACTTTCGAATGATGCGGCCTCGTGGCAACGCCTCCACCCGGCGCTTGCGGGCGCAACCGCAGAAACTCGGCTAACCGTGGCGAAGACCCTTCTGGATTTCATGCGGCGTGAGCATGCCGTTCAGGTGGACTATCTCGACGCGTCCAAACAGGAGACCATTCAGCAGCAGAGCAGCCAGCGGCTGATCGCGCCGTGGGCACTGGACGAGAACGAAGTTCTGGAACATGCCGCCACTCTCTACCCCCGATCCACTCGTCAGGGCGATTTCGGCGGCGATGTGTTTGTCACCGCTCGCAGCGGCTTTGGACTCTATCTCCGACGCGGCGGGACATTTCCGGACTATCACGATCGGCTGACGACCACCGAAGTGAACGAGATCATTCGCCAACTTCTCGACACGCTTCGCGTGGCGGGATTGGTCGAGATCGTGGATGAGGCGAAGGGTCCCGACGAGGTCAATGGTTACCGCCTTCCTGCATCGGCAATTCTGTGGACGGAAGGGGCAGGCACAAAGCCATTCCGCGATCCCATCCGAGTCCCCGGCGAATCGGAGGTCGGTGGCCGGACGAATCCTTTCTTCGTGAACTTCTACCGGTCGCTGGCATCCGAACTGGCTGGCTTTGAGGCCAGAGAGCACACTGCTCAGGTCCCGTACGAGGATCGCCTCGTGCGGGAAGACAGGTTCCGCAAAGCAGAACTGCCTGTTCTCTATTGCTCGCCGACGATGGAACTAGGCGTCGACATCGCAGAGTTGAACGTAGTGAACATGCGAAACGTTCCGCCGACGCCGGCCAATTACGCCCAGCGTAGCGGCCGAGCGGGCCGCAGTGGTCAACCAGCTCTAGTCTTTTCTTATTGCACGACAGGCAGCCCGCACGATCAGTACTTCTTCAAACTCCCGGATCGCATGGTTTAAGGTGAGGTCACCCCGCCGCGGCTCGATCTTGCCAACGAAGATCTGGTGCGCGCTCACCTCCATGCCATCTGGCTCGCGGAAGCTAACCTTGGCCTCGGCAGTTCGCTTCGCGACCTGCTCGATGTTGCGGGGAACGACCCGACTCTGGCCACCATTGCTTCCGTACTCGACACGCTGCGCCGTCCGCAGCCACGCCTGGCAGCACTCGTTCGCGCGAAGCGCATTCTGGCCACGTTTGAAAACGATCTCAAAGACGCCGACTGGTACACGCCGCAATGGGCCGAGGAGGTCTTCAAACAGATCGAACTCAACTTTGAGGCGTCCTGCGAGCGTTGGCGCAATCTCTGCAAGGCGGCACTGGCCCAACAGAAGGTCCAGAACGCCATCATCATGGACATGTCGCGCACGGCGGATGAACGCCGTCAGGCCGAGCGACTTCGGCGGGAAGCGGAATCTCAATACAAGCTTCTGACCGAGACGAAGAACGTCGTTCAATCCGATTTCTACAGTTATCGTTACTTCGCCAGTGAAGGCTTTCTGCCGGGCTACAACTTCCCGCGGCTGCCGCTTTCGGCATACATTCCTGGTCGGCGCACCCAGCAGAGAGACGAGTTCCTGTCGCGACCTCGGTTCCTCGCGATCACCGAATTCGGCCCGCGCGCGGTCGTGTACCACGAGGGGTCCCGCTACCTCATCAACAAAGCGATTCTGCCTCTCGGCCAGGATGGGCCGGTGTTCGGTCAGCTCAAACGTTGCACAACCTGCGGCTACCTGCATCCGATCACGAGCCCTCCGGGACCGGATCTTTGCGAGAACTGCCAGACCAGTCTGGATACGTTGCTCACTCCAATGATGCGATTGCAGAACGTCTCCACTCGCCGCAAGGACAAGATCAATTCGGACGAGGAAGAGCGGCTCCGTTTGGGCTATGAAACCCAGAGCGGCTTTCGTTACGCTGTCTACCGGGGCGTGAAGTCGCACCAGACCGCGATCGTCCGCAGTGAGTCCACGATCTCCGGCCAGTGGAACTACGGACACGCGGCCACCCTCTGGCGCATCAATCTCGGATGGACACGGCGCGCCGACAAGAACCAGTACGGATTCGTCCTCGATATCGAGCGGGGCTACTGGCAACGGAACGACCTGATGCCGGATGACGATGACGTTGATCAACTCACCCGCCGTGTGGAACGGGTCATTCCGTATGTAGAGGACCGGCGGAACAGCCTCATCTTTGAGCCAAAGACAACCCAGTCGGTTGAAGTCATCACATCGCTCGCCTATGCGTTGAAGAACGCCATCCAGGTCACCTATCAGCTGGAAGACGACGAGGTTGCCTGTGAGTTGTTGCCAAATGGCAAAGAGCCGCGCTACATCCTTCTTTACGAAGCGGCAGAAGGTGGCGCCGGTGTTCTCCGCCGTCTGCTCAAAGACCCTCTGGCTTTCCCGACAGTGGCTCGTGAAGCACTGCGGATCTGTCATTTCAATCCCGATACCGGCGACGATGAAGGTCACGCCGCAGGCGTCTCCGAGATATGCGAGGCCGCTTGCTATGACTGCCTGCTGAGCTACTCGAACCAGCCGGTCCACCGCCTTCTGGACCGCAAGGCCATTCGGGAAATTCTCCTGGACTTCTATCGGTCTTCTGTCTCAATCGCGCCGGCCGCAACCCCGCGCTCCGAACACCTCGCTCAGTTGAGGCGTCTATGCGGTTCGAAGCTGGAAGAGAGCTGGCTCGAATTTCTGGAGGACAACGACTACCATCTGCCTTCGATGGCCCAGCAGTTCCTCCAAGTGTGCCAAACCCGCCCGGATTTCTTTTACGAAGAACACAATGCCGCCATCTACGTGGACGGCCCACACCATGAGTATCCGGAACGAAAGTCCCGTGATGCCGCTCAGAATGAATGCATGGATGATCGCGGCTACGTCGTCATCCGGTTCAGCCACAAGGATGATTGGGCGACCGTAGTGAAAAGATACCCGAACATCTTCGGGAGCGGGAAATGACCTTCGCCGTCGGTTCTCTCGTCAGAGCGCGGGGCCGTGAGTGGGTTGTCCTGCCGCAATCCGATTCGGACCTCCTGATGCTCCGTCCGCTTGGTGGCAGCGACGAAGAAGTCACCGGGATTTACGTGCCACTGGAACCGGTGGAACACGCCCGCTTCGACCTGCCGGACCCCGCACATCTCGGCGATTTCCGCTCGTGCCGCCTGCTTCGCGACGCGCTCCGGCTTGGCTTCCGGTCGAGTGCCGGCCCCTTTCGCTCGTTTGCTCATCTGGCAATCGAGCCGCGGCCGTATCAGCTTGTTCCATTGCTGATGGCGCTGAAGCTGGACCCCATTCGCATTCTGATCTCCGACGACGTGGGTATTGGTAAGACCGTAGAAGCCGCGCTCATCGCCCGGGAATTGCTTGACCGTGGCGAGGTGACGCGCCTCGCGGTACTCTGCCCGCCTCAGTTGGCCGAGCAGTGGCAACGTGAACTCCGTGACAAGTTCAACATCGAAGCGGAATTGGTGCTTCCCGGCACGGCAACAAGGCTGGAGCGCGGTCTTCCCCTGGGAGAGTCTCTGTTCGAGCACCATCCGTTCGTCATCGTCTCCCTGGACTTCATCAAATCAGACCGCCGCCGCGACGAATTTCTGCGAACCTGTCCCGAACTTGTCATCGTCGATGAGGCGCACGCGTGCGCGTGGAGCGGAGAGGGTCGCTCCAATCGGCATCAGCGCCATCAACTTGTCTCCGGCCTCACCGCCGACTCCAACCGTCACGTCATTCTTGTCACGGCCACCCCGCACAGCGGCAAGGAGGACGCATTCCGGTCGTTGTTGGCGCTGCTGAGCCCCGACTTCGCGTCCCTGCCCGCCGACCTTACCGGACCGGCCAACGAAGGCCACCGACGCCGTCTCGCCGCGCAGTTCGTTCAGCGGCGCCGCGCCGACATCCGCCACTTCCTCCAGGCGGACACACCCTTTCCGGACCGCGAAGAGAAGGAGCAAACGTACCGTCTCACAGACGAATACCGAAAACTCTTTGATCGAGTTCTGGAATACGCCCGCGAAGTGGTGACCGAATCCAGCGGACACAGGCAACGTGTCCAGTGGTGGTCTGTTCTCGCCCTCCTGCGGGCGCTTGCCTCCAGCCCCGCGGCTGCCGCAGCGACGCTTCGCACCCGCGCCGCTACGCTCGACACCGAGACCACCGAAGAGGCGAACGCAATCGGCCGGCGCACCGTCCTTGATCTGACCGACGACGAATCGGCGGAGGGTATCGACCTCGCCGCTGGCAGCGATGCCGAAGTCGAAGGTGATGACAAGGCGCGCCACCGCCGCCGTCTACAGGAGATGGCGCGAATCGCCGACAGCCTAAAGGGCGAACAAGATGCCAAGCTCAGTGGGGCGATCGGCATCGTCTCCTCGCTTCTGAAAGATGGTTACCAGCCGATTGTCTTTTGCCGCTTCATCCAGACTGCGGAGTACGTCGCCGCGGCTCTTCGTTCCAGCAGCAAGATCCCGAAGGGCACCGAGGTCGCCTGTGTAACCGGCGAACTTGCTCCGGCCGAACGTGAAGACCGCGTCGGAGCACTCGGCGCATTTCCGCGCCGAATACTTGTCGCCACCGACTGCCTCAGCGAAGGCATCAACCTGCAGCAGGACTTCAACGCGATCCTCCATTACGATCTGTCGTGGAACCCGACTCGCCACGAGCAGCGAGAGGGTCGCGTTGACCGCTATGGGCAGCCAAGCTCGAAGGTTCGTGTCGTCACGTATTACGGGGAAGACACAGGCGTCGACCGCATCATCCTCCGGGTACTTCTTAGAAAACACAAGACCATCCGCAGTTCTCTTGGGATTTCCGTGCCGGTCCCGGCCCGGGCCGAGGAGCTTGTGGAAGCCATCTTCGAAGATGTCCTGCTCCATAAGCGCCCCAAAGACAACCGCCAGATGCTGTTGGAATTCGGCAGTGGCGAAACCGAGCCAGCCGACAGCCCTGCCGGGAAGGTTCAGACAGAGTGGCAGAATGCTGCCGACCGGGAAGCCCGCTCTCGCACGATGTTCGCCCAGGAGACGATCAAATTCGCCGAAGTTGCACAAGAGGTGGAGGCTGTCCGGACCGCCATCGGCTCCGGAGTAGACGTGGGCGCTTTCTGCCGAGCTGCGCTGCGCCATTACAAGGCGTCCATCACCGAGGCTGGATCGGGCATTCGGGAGCGCATCGAGGTCGGTCTTCAGGATGTCCCGCGCACCGTTCGTGACTCGCTACCGATTCCAGGCAACACTACGAGCCTGACAGCCCGTTTCGAGCTGCCAATCCAGCCAGGCGAGATTTATCTGCACCGCACGCACCCTTTGGTGGAAGCTCTCGCAACGGGACTGCTGGATGCTTCG
>ODAK010007695.1_pt1 | contig 10835 bp, 23 predicted proteins | sample 1539591 | NCBI WGS metagenome assembly ODAK01 (sample SAMEA3539303, study PRJEB22396) | soil metagenome | biome: tundra; feature: field; material: soil | place: USA | collected 2010-05 | depth 0.15 m | reverse complement strand
GCCGCGCCGATCGCGCCACCGACGACGGCCCCGACCGGGCCCCCAACGACGGCCCCGACGACAGCGCCCCCGACCGCACCGCCCAGTGCGCCGCCGGCCTCCTCGTCGCCGTGGCGCTCACCCTTCTCCGTCGTCTGCGTGGTGCTCGTTGGCGAATCGCTGGTCTCGCTCGTTCCGTGCCGCTCGACGCCGTCGTCCGTGACGGTCTTACGTTCAACGATACGGTCCTCGGTCATGGTCGTCTCCTACGTCATCCGCGCGCCATGCGCTTCGGGCCACGATGCGCTCCGCCGTGTCGCCGATGATCACGTGTTCCGGCCTTGGACATTGCATCCGCGCGGCAGAATGGGAGGCGGGCGGCATCACTGCGGGTCTTCGGAGCGCGCGCGCCATCGGTTCCCTTGATTGCGTCGAGTGCCTCGATGATGGCGACCTTGGGTCAGAAATCTCCGGTCGCGCCAACCCGGGCGGCGCCGACGATGCCGGCGGCGGTGCCCAGCGCTGCCGCCACGAGCGGGGCCTTCGTCTTGAGGAAGCGCTCGTACTTTGGAAACTCCTCGGCCAGGCCCCCGCCCATGATGATCAGGTCCGGCCAGAGGTATTCCTCGTACCGGGTGAGAAGCTCATTGAACTTGCGGCCCCATTTCTTCCAGCCGATCTGGCGTCGAGTGCGGGCCGCGGGCGACAGGTCTCCGCGTGCCGGCCGTGAAACTCGATATGCCCGAGCTGCAGGTTTGGCACCAGTTGCCCGTTGCTGAAGAGCGCCGAGCCGATGCCGGTGCCGAGGTCCAGCAGCAGGACCACGCCGTCCTGCCCCTTGCCGGCGCCGTAGGCGATCTCGGCCACACCGGCAGCGTCGAAGTCGTTGAGCACGACGATCGAGCGGCCCAGGCGCTGGCTCAGCATCTCCTGGACCGGCACCCTGATCCACGACGGGTCGCCGCGGGTCGCCGTTATCGCCTGGCCAGCTCGGATCACCGAAGGGAACCCTGCCCCTGACCCCGCCACATCGGCCCCCGAGGGTGCCCGGCTGGACCAGTAGCCGACCATCGACGGTGAAGGCGCCGGCGTTGGGCTTCGAGGTGGCGAAGCTTGAGCGGATCATCAGCGTGACGGTGCCCGACAACGTGGCGTCGCGGCAGGTGATGCGCAAGTGCGGCCTCACATTCGGGGAACCCTCGACTGGCGTGGCGTCACCGTCGTCTGGTACCAGGCTGATCGCCTCGGGTGACTCCGAGGGACCTCGCGCCCCTCGAGGGACCTCCCACGCAACTCCCGCACGATGAACGGATCGTGCGGAGGGGCTCCCACCGATCGGCCCAACCGCCTCGAGCGTTGTGTCGACGGATTGGTCAGTATCCAATCCCGGTCTCAGGTCGTCACACGTCAGCCGCGGTATCCGAGCGTAAACGCAGCATCCCGCAACGTCCCCGTAGCTCAGCGGACAGAGCAACCGCCTTCCAACTGTCCGGCTCAACCCGACGTGCTAGCGTGCGTGGCGACAGGACCGAATAGGCCGCCGTTAGTCGCTCAGTAGCGGAAGGGGGAGCCAAGTGGACAACGAGTTGCAGCTCCTCGAGGATGCCTTGACTGTGGCCGAGGACGCTTTCCGGGAGCACCGCTTGTCGGGCTTCGTGGCATGGGTTGGCGATGACCCATCCGAGCGGGTTGGAACGGGGGCGGCGTCGCCATTGGGCAATCCGGCCTGGTGGGCGCGGTACAGGGAACTTGGCCAGAGGGACGCTGCCGCCAGGGCATCTGTCGAGGTCTGGTTCAAGCGTCACGGGCCAGCGTCATAAGGCCACAGAATCAGCCCCTGACGCCCGAGGGCCGGGAACCTGGCGGGCGATATGCGTCGGGTTAGCGGGCCGCGATCCATGAACTTTCGGAGGTCGGCGGGCACGGCACGGCCCCCGGAACGTGGGGGGAGTGATGCCCGAGAGCCTGGATCAGGCTACGCCCCAGCAATGCGTTAGGCGCTTAACGGATTTGGGTTCGTTAGTCGGGCTGCCTCACCCCATGACCACGGGCACCAGGTTTGTGAGGCGATCAGGCTCGGAATCGATCGCGAGAGAGTCGATCGCTTTCCGGAGGAAAACTTGGGCGTCTGCTGGGACGGAGCGGATCAGGGCGGCGCGACCCGCGGAGATTGACCCGGGCGAGTTCGCCGGCTTCGGCCGGGGTTGCTCATCGGGGCGTCCCGGGCTCCCCGCTCATCGGTCAGCCTACCGCGGCTCGCTTTAGCTACCGTCGGCGACCCTCTGTGCCCTCTTAGACTCCTCCTCGGTCAGGTCCCTCTCGCCGAAGGTTCCCTCGAGGATGGCGGACGCGAATCCCTCCCGATCGATCGCCATGTGCGTATGGCGTAAACAGAACCCGGGCGAGTCGAGGGTGAGGTCGTCGGCCGGCTGGCCGCATGGACAGGTGGCCAGGTCGCCCCTGCCCTCGGTCTCCCACCATCGTCGGTAGGCGTCCGGGTCTATCGCGTCGTCGTTCACGTCGGCACCGGCTCTCCCTGGCGCGGGGCATCGGGGTCTGGTCGTGGCCGTGGAGCCGGCCGAGGCTGCGGGTCGGGGCCTGGTGCCGGGGGATTCTGCGCGGGGTGAGGGCTCTCCGGTCGGCGGGGCGTCCGAGCAGATCTTTGGGCTGTGACCGCGGAATCCGGGTGCAGAGGAACTCGCGAGGTCATGACGCGCCCACGCTGGCATCGCGCTCCTCGAGCCATTGCTTGGACGCACGGTAGGCATGCTCCGCGAGCTCCTGCGAGACCTCCCCGAGCGTCCACTTCTTGTCCGCGGCGTTCATGCAGAGCTCGACCGCGCGGGGGTCGTCGACTTTGGCTCCGATGGTCCGCATCGCGTTCGCGCAGACGCCCGAGAGGAGCTCCAGGTAGGCCGAGTGGAGCTCCAGGTAGGCCGAGTGGAGCTCCCCGCCGGGCTCGAGGGCCGCATTGGTGGCGTGCGCCACGTCGCTGGCCGGGTCCGTTGCTGTCATCTCGACCCTCCTGGTCAAGCGCCCCGACCGGCGGTGGATCTAGCACCAACGGACAGGACGGTCAGGAGTGTATTCGGTTGGCCGGCCTAGATCCCGGCCGCCGGACGGACCCGGCATCGTCCAGCCTAACGCCTGCCGTCGGGCCGCTGCAATGCCCACCGTCGTGGGCCTTCCGGCCGTCCTTGGGCGTCACCCGATCCGGCGAGCCTATTCCACCGAGGAACGGCCAGAGCATCCGGGCATAGCCCTCGACCGTCCGGCGACGTTCCTTCTCGGCGAGCTCCAGGTCGCCGCCCTAGTTCGTTGCCACGCCGCGTCGGGGATGTCGCGGCGCGAGACATGTCGGACGGGATGACCCCGGCCGCACACACCTGGCCTACCTCCCCGACCGAGATTCAGCTCTCCGAACCCGCTCCGTCCGTGCGGCCGATCGCGGTCTTCGCCACGACCTTTACGCCGTTGATCGTTCCTTCCACGGCCCGTCGCACGCGGACGGCGGCGGCGTCGCCGATCTCGCCTGCGGCCTCGATGGCGCCGGTAGCCGCCGCTGAGGCGGCATCTTCGGCGGTCATGGCGACGTCGCGGGCGATCTCGATCGCCCCCTCCACAGCGCCGACCGCTGCTGCCGTGATGTCGGCCCCGACTCAGAGACGGCGGTGCGGCTTGCGCTCCCGATCGCTCCGGCCGCCGCCGCACCGACCTCGGACGTGCCGGTCACGACGCCGATGAGGGCCGCCCTAGCCGCGTTGCCCACCGACGACGCCGCCAGGGTCGCAGCCGCCGCGCTCGTCGCGACGGTCTGCCCGGCCGCCGTCACGGTGGTCCCCACGACCTCGCTGGCGGCACTGATGGTTGCCCTGACGGCAATCGCCGCGACGTCCGCGGTCATGCCCCCGGTAGCAGCGACCTCGCGCACGATTTGGCGGATCGTCGAGGACACGGTCACCGCGGCGGCGTCAGTGATCTCGCCTGTTCCCTTAATGATCCCGATGACGTCGCCCTTGATGCGACGGCCAAGTTCACGCTCGTCAGTCATTTCCATCCTCCAATCCTCGAGACACGGCGACCAGTTCGCGTGGGTCGGCGGGCTCCTGCCGGGCATCATGGCGCCACGTCGTCCGCACCGGCCACCGCCTGCACCATCCGCATCCGCGAATGGCGACCCGACCGAGCCAGATACTCGGCCTCGATGCGATCGCGCACGCGGTCGATCGCGCCCGACCACACGAGATTCACAGCGCAACCCCCGAACCCTGCGCCAGTCATCCGACTGGCGATGACGCCAGCGTGCCACGGGCCCACAGCCTCCCGATCACCATTCACGGCCGAAGGTCGGGAGCCGGACACTAGCTTCATCGGTCACCTACCGGATCGCGATCAGTGGAGGTGTAGGTCGACCCCCAAGAGGATGAGCGGCCACAGCAGCACCGCGAGGACTGCCGAGAGGATCGGCATCACTGCGTTGAGAGTCCCGAAGAACGCGTGATCCGACGCCACGACCAAGCCAATAACGAGGTATACGATGCTAAAAATGGACGAAAATCCGGATCTCGTGCCCACTCCAAACTCCTCTCGCTTTTCGTTGCACCTGGCATTGGACCCGTCGAACCGTCTTTAGCGTGGCCGAAACTTCTTGCTGTGGAGTTTCAAGGGCCGTCGCGACCTTACATCCACGTTGTGACTTCGCAGACGTCCACAGATCCCTGGGAGGTCTGGCGAGAATCGCGAATGTCGTTGGCGAAACACCCACATATCGGACCGGCCGCGGACGACTGCGCTACGCACGGACCCCATTGTGCGGACCCGGCGTTGGCCCCCGAACGCCTGCCAGGACGTCGTCCGGCAATCGGCGGGCAGGCAAGAATGCGTCGGGGTCTATATTGTCCGTGCGGCGGCAGAGCCGCAGGAGGATGACTAATGGTCGAGAAGCGGCCGAAGCAGACAGGCAAGGCCTCGCGCCGCTCCGATGACACCTCACCAAAGCGTGTCGCGCCCGCCGCGGAGCATGAAACGATCAAGCCCGAGCCGGGCCACGAGCCTCTACGCACCGGCCCGGCCGACCCGCCGGATCGTCCGTAACGATGGCCAACACCAACCAGAGAGCCGGGGTGATGATTGCGGTCACCGCCGATGACGATCGCTACCAGCCTGCTCGGCGCAAAGCGATGGACCTGGCAAGGGTGAGCGGACAGGCCCTCATCCTGTACGACTGGGACGCTCCGACCCTGTTCGGTGATCCCTTGCCGACGTGGTGGTCGGGCGAGGGCTCGGAGGACCTGTTCTCCCGTCGGCTGGATCAGACGAGACTCAGGGCGGCCGGCCGGGCGACCATAGCCGACCAGGTTGCTGAAGCTGAGGCGCTGGGTATTCAGGCGTTCGGTTGGCTACCGTCCGACCATGGGCCCTCGCCGCTGGCGACCTACGCGCGAGAGCAGCGCGTATCCACGATCGTGATCTCCGCCGACCTCCAGGACGTCGGCGGCCTTGAGTCTCTGCTCAACGGCACGGCCCAACCGGTTGGCACCCTTGACGCGGAAACGCCGGCCCGGGTTGTCGTCGTCTGACGGCCACGACCGCCGGGCCTCGCCCATCGGCGGCATCGAATGGGAACGTGCAGATGGCCCCCTCGCCATCGTGGCGGCGTAGCTAAGCCTAGGTGAGAGTGGGCCCGTCCGGCTGACGTACCGATCATGGCCTGGTTCTGTTCCGCGTCACTCGAAGAGCGTCGTTACGATAAGGCCGGATCGCGGCCACCGCCATGACGATGGTGGTCACCCAGCCGACGACATTGAGCAGGCGACCGTTGGTCCGCTCACCCATCGCCGCGCGGTCGTTCGAGACGAGCATCACGAGGACGAGCAGCGGCGCCGCGATCAAACCGTTGAGGACGGCGCTCTCGGAGATCGTGGCCTACTTCATCATCCTCGCGACCGGTTCCTCCGTGATCATCACCCGCGCGCCCTCTACCCAGCCGTGATCGCCCTAGTCGACCGGCTGTTTCGTCGTGTCGCCGTAATGGAACCACCTACGGACTAGATATCGCCGCTGAGGGGCCTGCGCTAGGATCGAGGTCCAGATACGCCGTGGAATAATCCGGAAATGCCCTCAGTGACCAACCTTGCCCGCGCAGTTCGCCTCGCCACCCTGCCCGAAATGCGCGGCCTGATCCTCGCGGCTGCCCACTCGGATGCTCTTCGTGACGTTGCTCGGCGCGCGGCCAACGATCGAACCGGCCTCGTGCGGGACCTGCGAAATCCGGCGAATGCTCGAGAGCTGGTTCGCAGCGCCGTCCGACATCCGGCCGCTCGGGAACTTGTGAGTGCCAGCCTTCTATTTCTGCCGGGTCGCTACCTCCCGCTCGGCTGGGCGGCGAGCTGGGCGACCCACAGGGTCTTCGGTCGGTATCTCGATCCGCCGGTCAAAGGGCTCGATGGATCCGTCTTGGAGGCCAGCCGACGACTGAAGAACGTGACACCGGAGGCTCGCTAGCCGCTGTGCGGCCCCGCCCGCTGTGGCCAGGTGCGTGCGCTGTGCAAGGTGATCCCGGTCCGAGAGGACCTCGACAACCCGACGGAACGGGTGCGAGCAAACCCTCGACCGGCCACGAAATCGATCTCTCAGCGAGGTCGCTCAGGCTGAACGCAGGCTGGTCCTTCTACCCGCGACCCCAAATCGATCTCTCAGCGAGGTCGCTCAGGCTGAACCCAGGCTGGTCCTCCTACCCGCGACCCCAAAATAGACACGGGTTCCCGCGTGTCTGAGGCCAACCTCGAGAAGAGCGGTATGAGCGGGCGTGCCGAAGCGCGCGTTTGGTTTGCCCGAGGCAGCGGATTCGTCGCGGGCGGCCTCGTTGTAGTCGCGGTCACGGAGGGTCTCGTCAGCGCCGGCGGGGTGCTTCTCCTGGTCTTCTTCGCGCTGCTCATCGCTTCTGCTCTGAGGCCACTCGTGGATCGCCTGCGGACGGCCCTGCCCATCGGCCGGGGACCCGCGATCCTACTCGTCTACTTCGCCTTCTTCGTGTTCGTGGCCGTCATCGGCTTTCTACTGGTGCCGCTGGTCATCGGCCAGGCCGGTCAGTTCATCGGCTTTCTACTGTTGCCGCTGGTCATCGTCCAGGTCGGTCAGTTGGTGGATCAATTGCCCGCGGTCACTGACCGCCTGCAGGCCTGGAGCCAGGGCCTGCAACCCCACGAACTGTCGACGAGCGTGGGCGCTGTGATCACGGCTGCCCAGGGCGCACTGACCAAAGTGCCCACGACGGCGCCCGGCCAGGTCGTGAATGTCGGGCTCGGGCTGGCCGGTGCGATCTTCTCCGTTGTGACGATCCTGGCGCTTGTGTTCTTCTGGTTGACCGAGCGCCAGCGGCTGCAACGCTTCGCGCTCAGTTTTCTGCCTGCGGAGCGGCGCGGTGGCGTGCGCGAAGGCTGGAACCAGGTGGAGTTGCGTCTCGGCGGTTGGGTCCGCGGCCAGCTTGTGCTGATGGTCGCACTTGGCGTGGCTACGGGCGTCGCATATACCGTGCTGGGATTGCCGTCGGGACCCGTGTTGGGCGTCATCGCGGGTCTTGCGGAGATGATCCCGTTGGTCGGGCCGGCGCTCGGCGTTGGGCCGGCTCTGCTCATTGCCGCCGCGTTCCGGCCCGACCTGCTGATCGTTGTCGCCGTCGTATACGTCGTCATCCAACTCGTCGAAAGCAACGTCCTGGTGCCGCTGGTGATGCGCAACGCTCCTTGGCGCGCTGCTCGCCGTACCGATCGTCGCAGCCATAGAGGCGGTCTTGGAGCGGATGCAGGACCGCGATGTGCCGGTCGCCCAGGATGCCGCCAGCGCCGCGGCTGTGGAGATGCCGAATACAGAGAGCCCGATTCCGGAGGCGCCTGGAGCCGAGGCCTAACAGGTCCTCAGTGTGGTCGCCGAAACAGGCCCAGCGTGATCCAGTCCAGGGCCGAACCGATCGCCCCGGTCACGATATGCGCGAGCTACCGACCATGTGCTCGTCGCCAACGCCGTCAACAGTGACAACCGCTCGACCAGGATGGGCGAGTGGTGGAAGGACATAAGACAGTACTTGCTCAGCAGCACATGGGTCGAACTATTCCTCGTGAACTTCTCTGCCTCCATTGACCTCGCGATCTTGCGGAATTGCCGAGCTGCACCACCTCGAGTGGTGATCGAAACGATGCACTCGTCGTTCTTCATTCCCGTTCCGTTCCTTCCTGTGAGGATGATCGTTCCGTGATCCATCTTGAGTCACCCGACATGGCGCGGCACCCGCCAGTCCGGATCGTCGATCCGAAGAACCACCTCAAAGTCACCTGCTGCCCGCGCGCGCCCGCATCGCTCACAGGGCGGAGGACCGTTCAGCCAGGGGAGAGCCGAAATCGGATGGTGATCGCGTCGAATTCGGCAGGCTCCGGGGCCGTTCTGGATTCGGAACCCGCGCCACCCGCATCGGACCTGGACTCCACAGGTGATTCTCGGGTGCCTGGGCATATGCTCCGGGTCGAACGCACACCGACGATTTAGGATCGACGCACCAACCGGATCTCGACGAGGAGGCGCACGCGCGATGCTCACGGCCACCAAGGACCTGATGCTCCCTGCGACCGTTACGGGCTCGTGGCCACGGCCACGCTGGTACGACGGCGGCCTGTGGGGCCGGCCGCTCGACACGGCACTGCTCGACGTCCACTTCCGAGAGCAGTTCCTCGACGCGCACTCCACCGTGATCGCCGACCAGGAGCGCGCGGGGCTCGACATCCTCACGAATGGTGATTACCACCTCGACGAAGACTTTGCCGGCCGCTCGTGGCACCACTATCCGTTGCAGCGTTGGAAGGGGCTCGAGCACGAGGAACTGCAGTACGAGCGCTCGCGCGACCGGCTGCTCGAGTTCCCGGCCGGGACGCTGATGAACGAGATCGAGTCGACGTGGCGGTGGCCGCGCGTCGTCGGCAAGGTCGAACACGACCCTCGCAATCCGCTCGAGTACGCCAAGCTCTGGCGGATCGCCCAGGCACGGGCGGGCTCGGGCAAGCCGGTCAAGTTCGGGACCTGCTCGTCGCAAGTGCTCTCGATCTTCCTCGACAGCCATACGGCCGAGTACGACCTCGAGGACAAGAAGCAGCTGATCTGGGACATGGCCGGCGCGATGAACCTCGAGCTTCGCCAGCTCGCGGCCGCCGGGGCCAAGGTGATCCAGATCGAGGAGCCGACGATCCATTTCGTCGCGTGCTTCTATCCCGACCAGACCGAGTTGCTCGACTTCCTCGTCAACGCGTTCAACCACGAGGTGGAAGGCCTTGACGATGTGGAGCTATGGATCCATACCTGCTGGGGCAACCCGAACATGCAGAAGGTCTACACCGGCGAGTCGTACGCGAATTCGATCGAGATCTACCTCGAGCGCCTCAAGGGCGACGTGTGGACCGTCGAGGCCACCGAGAACCAGCTTGCCGAGATCGACTTGTTCAAACCTTATGCCGGCCGGCTGAAGAAGAAGATCGCCGTCGGCATGGTGAACCACCGCACCCTTCAAGCCGACATGGCGCCGGTCGTCGCCGCGCGGGTGCGGCGCGCGCTGGAGGTGATCCCGGCTGACAAGCTGATCCTCTCCACCGATTGCGGGTTCGGCCGGCAGGGGTTCACCCGGACCATCGCCTTCTACAAGACGACGGCGATCGCGCAGGCGCGCAACATCGTCCTAAAGGAGCTCGGGCTCGAGGAGCGCTACGTGCCGGCGGCCGACCCGTCCCTTCAGGTAGACGTGCTTCCGGACCAGGAGCCTTTGACGCACCTGCCATCACCCTGGAAGTAGCACCAAGGCATAGTCGCGTTCCTGTGCTCCTGGATAGCTATATCTACGGTTTCGCGCTGACGAAGATGAACCTGCCCTTTGAGACGACCGAAGAGGTCGCCGACGTGGCACAGACGATGCTCGCGCCGTTCCAGGCCGGCGACTACCCGAACCTCGTGGCGTTCATTACCGAACACGCCATGCAACCGGGCTACGACTACGGGGACGAGTTCGAGTACGGTCTCGATCTGATCCTCGACGGCCTCGGCAGGGTGCGGAATGCGGCCTGATCCCGGCCGCCCGGTCGCCGGGGCTGTCGGTCAAGCTAAATTTCGCGAGAGTTCGCCTGCCACCTCAATCGAAATCCCCCAATGACGAGAACGTCGGCGGTGGTGCGACGCTCCAGGGCCGGTGCGGTGGGCCGCTCCGATCCGGCGCACCAGCGATCAGCTCGCCGGCCAGCGCAACACGTCGGTCATTCCGCGTCGCCACTCTGGAGGCTGCGCCCCTGCGACAAAGTAGTCCGTCTTTCGAATAACTCTGTCCTCGCTGAACTCAAACACCGAGGCGACCTGCCAGGTCTTGCCGTCGCCGTAGTCGGCAGCCCACTCCGCGATGGTCAGGTCGGCCCCGCTCCGGAGTCGAAGGAGGCGGGTCCGGGGCAAGGTCGGCGTTGCCTGGGCTACGGCCACGATGGCATCTCGACCGTGAATGAGCTCAGCGGAGCCAGGCCACTCCTGATCCGCCGTGTCCGCGAAGATTGCCCCGATGCCTTCAAAGTCGCGCCGATTGATCGCGTCCAGGTACGACCTGACCAGCGCCTCGTGGGTTGAGCTCATGGGAGCACCTCCATGTCCTGCCTCGGCGCCGATCGCGCCGACCTCATGAAGGGTAGAGCCAGCCCATCTCCCGACGGCGTGGCGAGGGGGTGCGGCATGCGTTGGGTGCCAGACGGCCCCGGGATTGCCCACACGACACGTGGATCGTGGCGAAGGATTGCGCGATACCCACTTCGCACGGAGCGTCACTTGGACCAGCTACGGAT
>ODAK010007694.1_pt1 | contig 10835 bp, 8 predicted proteins | sample 1539591 | NCBI WGS metagenome assembly ODAK01 (sample SAMEA3539303, study PRJEB22396) | soil metagenome | biome: tundra; feature: field; material: soil | place: USA | collected 2010-05 | depth 0.15 m | reverse complement strand
TCCAGCCCCACCGAAGCGTTCTTTATGTAAAAGAGGTCGTACTGCAGCTTCTCGCGCGCATCTCCCACCGTGTTGCCGTATTTGTACCCTATTTGAGCCCATCCCGTAATTCCGGGACGCACCGCGTGGCGCACTCCGTAATACGGAATCTCGCGGCTCAGCCATTCCACAAACTCCGGCCGTTCCGGCCGCGGTCCTACGAAACTCATGTCGCCCTTCAGCACACACCACAACTGCGGAATTTCATCCAGCCGCGACGTCCGTAGAAATTTGCCCACGGGCGTAATGCGCGGATCATCATCGGCGGCCCAGGTCGCGCCCGTGTCGGCTTCCGCGTCCTTACGCATCGTGCGGAATTTGTAACAATAAAAAACTTTCCCGCCCTGGCCCACGCGCTTCTGACGGTACAACACCGGTCCCGCGGAGCCCAGTTTCACAGCGAGGGCAATAAACGGCAGCAACGGCAGCGAGAGGACCAGCCCGAACAGGGCGGCGATAACATTCAACAGCCGCCTCAGACCCCGGTTAAGAATGCTGAACCGGAATCCCTCAGCAAAAATTAACCAGCTGGGATACAACTGCTCAACTTCGATCCGTCCGGTAATCTTTTCCAGCCATGACGTGGCTTCCTCTACCTTCACTCCCGCCAACCGCAAAGCCAGCAACTCTTCTACAGGCAACGTTCCACGCCTGTCCGGCATGGCCACAATCACGCGATGTACTCCCTTATCGCGAGCCAAGCCGACCAGATGGTTCGCCACCGTCTCGCGTGTAATTTCGCCTTCGATGTTTCCCGTCCATCCCACCACTTCGATTCCGAGGCCCTCCCGGCGCAATCCATTCAGCAGGCGTTGCGCTCGATCTCCCGTGCCCACCACGTAGACCCGCTCACAAAAAAACGGCTGGCACACCAGCCAGCCATAGGCCGAGCGCCAGCAGAACAGAGCGACTGCTAAGATAGCCACTCCGAAGACCGCGGAGTTCTTTCCAGGCAGAAAACCTGGCGAGAAGTAGGTCACACTGGCCAGCACCAGCGCTACCAGACCCAAGGCAAACAGCATCCGGAAGGCCTGCTCGAGCTTGGCCGGTGAGTGGGATGAATCGTAGAGATCGAACCCGTGGGATACCAGTAAAACAATGCCGATGACGCCGAGGATTCTCAGGTACCCGCCCTCAATGAACATTTCGTTATTGAGCCGCAGCATGCTATCGCTGTTCCACAGCGCTCCCAGCACAAAAGAGACCCCCACGATCAGCGCTTCGCCGACCAGAAGCACCAGGGTCCGTACTGGGTAGTAGACGTTGAAGAGCCGAATCACTTCCCCCCCTTAGGACTTGATCGTGGTCACCTTTCCCTCGTATGCCTCGTAGTAGTAGCGCGCGTAAGGTGCTGCATCTTCGCTGGTTCCATTCAACACAATCCCGATCAACGACCGGTCGGGAAATTCCTGACGCGCCTTGCGGGCTACATCCGACGGCGTCGAGTTCGAACGCACGACCATCAACACTCCATCACAAGCTTTAGCGAGGACGCTGGCATCGGAAACCGGGATGGCCGGCGAGGAATCGATAATGATCCAGTCAAAGAGCGGTTCGACTCGCTGCAACAGCATCTTCAGCCGACCGTTACCGACCAGTTCGGAAGGATCCTCGATTCCGGTGCCGCTCGGAATGAAGAACAGGTTTTCCATCGAGCCTCGTTGCATGATGGAGAACTCGTCGTTTTTCCCCTGCAGATAGTCGGAGAGACCGGGTCCGGGCGTCGTGCCCAGCATCAAGTGCAACCGTGGTCCGCGAAGATCGGCATCGATCAACAACACGCGCCGTCCGTGCTGCCGCACCATGACCTGCGCCAGGTTCGAAGCCGTGAACGACTTGCCTTCCTTGGGCAGAGCGCTGGTCACCAGCAGAGTCTTCAGGGTCATTTTCTCGCGGATGTGGTAAAGCCGGGAACGCAGGGTGCGGTATTCCTCTGTGCCTCGCGCGCTGTTGTCGCCATTCATGAACAGCATGGTCCGCAGGTCCGGTTTCCACTCCATCTGCGGGCATCGAGCCAGCAATCCATCCACGCTGAACGGGCTTCCAAAAGTCGGCATCGGGGTCCCTGGTGCAGCCGCCGGCATGGTGCCAGCCGACGCCCCCGGAAATACGGGTGGATCAGCCACCGGCACCGTGGCGAAGCTGGGTTGCGCCGTGCTTCCCTGGCTCGCAGCCCGCTCCTGTTCGGCTTTCTTTAACGCTTCGTGAATTCGGCTCATAATTTCCTTTCGTCGGGGAGGTCCTTGTCTTCCTGGCGTAGGCGGTCAGCCAGGGTCGCCAGCGAACGCAACGCCTCCACTAAATCAAACTTTTCCGGTCCCGGAGCGGGGGCGGGAACCGGCACTATGCCAGACGTAGTGTTGTCGCCTAGATCGAAATCCCGAGCTACCCCATCCACGGCCGCCGGCCCAATAATCTTCTGTTGATCCACAAACGCACTGACCAGGCAGTGCTCACACAGCAGGTTGATCACGCGCGGAATTCCTGAGGCGTAACGATGGATCGCGACCAGGGCCTCAGGCTCGAAAATTTGTTGCCCGTTGGACCCTGCGATGCGCAGTCGCTGCTGTACGTAAGCTTTGGTTTCATCGAGGGTCAGTGCGTGCGTCTTCGCCCGCAGCGTCAGACGTTGCCGCAGTTGACGCAACTGCGGCTGCTTTAGCTTCTGTTCCAGCTCCGGCTGCCCGACCAGAACAATCTGAAGGAGCTTCTCCGTAAAGGTCTCGAGATTCGTGAGCATGCGGATCTCTTCCAGCACTTCGTCCGAAAGATTCTGGGCCTCGTCGACGATGAGCACCGCGGTCTCTCCCGCCCGGTAGCGATCGAGCAGCCAGTTATAGAGGCGCAGCAGAACCTGGCTCTTGGCTCGCGAATCGCACGGAATGCCGAAGTCCGCCATCATGTAGTCCAGGAACTGCGGCACGTTCATGCGCGAATTGAAAATGAACGCCGTAGCGACCTGCTGCAGGCGCAGCCACTCCAACAACTTGTTGATGAGCGTGGTTTTGCCCGTACCCACTTCCCCCGTGAGCAGGACAAAACCTTTCCTGCTCTGGATTCCGTAGGTCAGGCAGGCCAGCGCCTCCTCCGTATGGCGCGTCAGAAACAGATAACGCGGGTCCGGATTGACGTTGAACGGGTTTGCCCGTAGTCCGTAGAACTCTTTGTACATGGTCGTTTCCGCGGCCAGTTCCGCCTAGACCGTTAGCGTGTCTTTCTGCAGGTCCGGCTTTTTGTTTCTGTGCCAGAACTTGCCATTTTTGTTTTCCACAACCGCGCCCCCAACCCAGGGCACTGCCACCAGCATGGGTAACTCTAGAGCGGCTTCGGCGTCCGCTTCCGTCCGAATGGACTTGTCACGCAGTTCCAGCCACATGGTCAACCCCAGCCCTAAGGCCAAGCCGGCACCCAGACCGCCGGCGGCAAAGAGCAAGCGGTTAGGAAAACTTGGCGTATCCGGCAGATTGGCCGAGTTCAGGGAAAACATCCGCTCCCCCTCCGATTGGTTGTTCATCTTCACCGTCAGATCGGCTGTGCTCTTCTTGCCCAGCAAGTCCTGATAGGTTTTCTGGGCATTGTCATAATCGCGCGTCAATTGCTTGTATTGTTCCTCGATGGCGGGACTCAGCGAAACTCGTCCCTGGTACGCACCGATCTCCTGTTGCAGCCTTTTCTGATCTCGCGTAGCCGCCGAGATCAGCTCCGAGTATTGATGGACCTGCAGCCGCAACTGTTTGATCTCGGCTGGTTCGGACGCGGACGCCTTATCGCTGTTGGCATCGGTGGCATCCGAAGATGCCTTGTTGTCTTCGGCCAGTTTCTTCTTTACTTCCGCGATGTCGGCCTTCGCTTTGATCACATCTGGGTGGTCGTCCGTATAGTTCGCCTTCAACTGAAGCAGTTGGGACTGTAGATCCGAAAGCTGCTTTTCCAGCGTTTGCGGATTGGTGGAGGTCCCCGAAGTCTTCCATGCTGCCAGCTGTTGCGCCAGCATCGACTCGGTGTACGATTTGTCCTGCTGCGCCCGGTTCAGCGATTGAGTGTTCGCATCCAACTGCGAGTTCAGGCCCATCAGAATTTTTAGATTGTTCTCTTGGTCGTCCGGAAGCTGTCCTACATACTGCTTCTTAAACGCCGCCAGGTTGGCACCGAGACTCTCCAGATTATTCTTAACGTCTTCAATGCCCCGGTTCAGAACATCACCGGTGCCGCTAGCGGCCGCAGCAACCTCCTTCAAGTTCTCGTTCACGATTAGCGACGTCAGTTCGTTGCACACCTGTTGTGCCTCGCGAGGGTTTGGAGCCGAATAGCTCACATAAAACCCTGGCACCGAACTGCTCTGCTGCCCCGGCTTCTTCTTGCCACCGATTTGCGACAAGTCGGTGACCACAGGCTCTACCGACATGTTTGCCCGGATGTTGTCGATGATTTCTCCCACTTCCTGGCTGTTCTTGTTCGGGTACACCTTCTTGACAACAGGTTCCAGTTGGGTTTGACTCAGTACCTGCTGCTGCAGTGTCGCCACGCGAGCGGTCAGGTCCTGGGAAACCACCGGCTGCACCATATTCTCCGGAACCTTCTGTCCCTCCACCAGGATCAATGCCTGTGATGTGTACTTAGGCGCGAAAGCGTACGAGACCAGGAATCCCACCAGCGGGGCGAGCAGCGCCGGAATCAGAATTACCTTCGTCCGGCGGCGCAACATCGCCAGATAATCGTCCAGCGTTAATTCGCGATTCTGAATCATGCTCGTTTTCCTTCTGGCCGCGTGCCCCCTCCTTGCTGTTGGCAAGAACGCGAACTCGTCGGGCCCTGAGAATCAGTCAATCCGGATCGGCCGCGGGGTCCAATCCAATCCAAATGTTGCTAAGCTCTGGTTCGAAATGCGGTTGCAGGCGCCGGTTCCACAGAACGAATTGGCAAACGACAGCCTATTGAACTGGTAGCTGAAATAAGCGTGTAACTCTCGTCCAAACGCACGGTGCACCCCCGCCCCGGCGAAACCGTAGTTGTAAGAACCTGCGTTGTTGGCGGGACACGCTGTTTGCGTCTGGGGGTTCCCGCACTGGATCAATTGAAACTGTGACAGAGGTTGCAGGCGGGAGTTGGTCGAGTATCCGATGTTTACAAAGGCGTCCCAAACCCGCGACAAAGGTCGCTCCGCACCGAGGTTCACAATGTTGCTCTGCGCTCCCGCAAAGAAGCCCGACCCGCTGGTATCGTAGCGCTTAAAGTCCAGATACGCCGATGTTTTCGGAAACTTGTAGCGCAGACGAGCCTGAGCCGCTACTCCGACATTTGTGCTCTTCTGGGTCGTGGGGATCAACGTGCCCCCGAAGAGTTCACAGTAGTACGGAGCAACGATGGTCAGGCTGCAAGTGGCAGTTTGTGTGTCGATGAAGGTGATCTGCGGCCCTGCGCCGACCAGGAAATCCAGCCGGCCTGTAATGCGGTGTCCGTATACTCCCTGGATGACATGGGTATGAAATGCCGTTCCCTGGACCGAAAAATCGAACCCCTGATATCCATACACCAGCGCAATCTGAGTTTGCGGAGTTAAAAGACGGTTGTATCCCACTTGGACCGAAACCTGCGAACCGCCGATGAAAGAATTGCCCGTCGTGTCGGTTCCGTAAAAATGCGTGAAGGCGTATCCGCCAGCCACGGTGACCGTCGACCTGGGTGAAAGGCTTTCGGAGATGTCCGCCAAGCTCACGTTCAGGATGCGCGGGGCTAATCCGAGGTTCCCCAGACTACTGCCTCCCCAAAAACCGCCAAAAGCGCTATTCCCGAGCGACGCAATCCCTTGCGAACCCATCGACCCATAAGCCCCACCGAAGTTGCCTTCGGGCAGATAGCTGAAGCTGTCGCGCACCGACAATTGTCCCCGCTTCCAGGTAATCTTCTGGTCGAGATCCATCTGTTGCAATGACTGGAAGCCTTGTCCCGTCCGAGCGTAGTAAGCGACGCCACCGAAGTAATCCATCGCCAAGTCGTAATTGCTCCACAACCGCTGCAGGGTTATGCTTCCCACCCCACGCGTGATGGAACTGACTCCTCCGCCCCCGAGATTGCCGGTCGCGTTCGATCCGATCGACTCACTGAACGTCGCTCCCGGTTGCAGATAACTTAGCGGCGCCGCGTGCGGCTCCAGCGACGGCAAATCCAGCCCCGAAAGTGGTGGATTTTCGGTGACGGAAGGCGGCGCATTATCCTGGCCGTAAGCGGGCACAGGCTCCTGCGAAGCGCTCTGCGGAGCATCCCCGGTCGACGGCTGTGTGGAACTGTCTTGGGCCCACGCTTCACTCCGCGCGAGTGCCAGCAGCATGGCCAGAATCCAAAGGGTCTGAAGTTTCCTCATTGCGTTCCTTACGGGACCACCACCGTGTCGCCCGGCTTCAGAAGAATGTTTTGTTCCGGGTGATTCCCTTTGACTACTTCTTTGTAATTGAAAGGCAACTTCTGCTGCTTGCCGTTCTGGGTCCGTAACAGGTAAATCGCCTTGAGGTTGGCGAATTGTGTGAAACCAGCCTGGGCCAGCGCCTGCAACACTGTCATTTGCGGCAGCAATGTCATCGGTCCACTACGCAGAACTTCCCCGGTCACAAAGATCCGCTGGCTGTTCATGGCGGTCACGACCACGGTCACGCGCGGGTCAGCAATATACTTCTTCAGTTTCTCGGTGATCGAATCCTTCAATGCCAGCGGAGTCAGTCCGGCTGCGGGAATGTCATTGAGGAGCGGCATCGAGATCTTGCCATCCGGCCGCACTGGGAGCTGCTCGGAAAGGTCCGGCTCTTTCCACACAGAAATGTGGAGCACGTCGTCGGCTCCGATTACATAATCGGACGATGCACCCGCATCCTGAACCGTATCCGCAGGCTTACCGGTGCTCGCTGCCCTGGCCTTGGCATCAGCAGCCTTGGGTTGATCGCTCGACTGCGCCAGCATTGCTGCCGCCACCCACAGCACCCACAGCAGCAACGCCAGTTTACTCACGTTCTTCATACTTTCTCCGGCGGAGTTACTACGCTCCGTAACCTTCATATCCGATCTGCTTCAACTTGTAGAGCAATGCCTTGTAGCTGATCTGCAACTGCTCGGCGGCGCGCCGCCGGTTCCATCGCGTGCGAGTCAACACCTTCAGGATCAGCTCTTTCTCGGCCTCTTGCGACGCTGCTCTGGACGCGGCCTTCAACGAAATTCCGCTTCCGTTGCCTCCGGCGGATGGCTTGTGCAACAGCGCCCGCAGACCACCCATCGCCAGGTGCTCGTCTCCGAGTGCCACTAGCACGCGGGCTGCGTTGTCCAATTCCCGTAAATTTCCAGGCCAAGAATACTCCTCAAAAAGACGCTGCATCTCGGTGCTGAGCTCCGGAATCGGGCGGCGAAACTCTTGCGCATACCTGCGCATAAAGTGCGCCATGAGCAACGCAATATCTTCTCTTCGCTGCCGCAGCGGAGGCAGCCGCAAACATACTCCACTAATGCGGTAATACAGATCTTCGCGAAGCCGCCCCGCCTTGACCTCCACTTCCAGATCGCGGGCACTGCCGCAAATAAATCTCGCTGAACACCCCCTGGGAAGACCGCTGCTCGAAGCTTGCAGCAACGCATCCCTGAAACAAGCCTGGGAACTCGCACTCAGCTCGGCGAGTTCTTCCAGAAAAATCGTTCCCGCTCCTACCGGCGCTTCCTCGTTGAACTCAGTAACGTTCAAATCCTCGGGCCTCAGGGTCGAACATTGAAACCAGCGGAACGGTTGTGCGCTCCGCCGTGACATTTCGTGAATCCGGCGCGCGGTGGCATGTTTGCCGGCTCCGGCCTCGGCCAGCAGGAGGACGGGCACGTCTCTCTGCGAAAGCTCCCGGATGACGGCTTCCACCGGTTGCATGCTGGCGCTCACACCTTCGACGAAAGACCGAGCCAGTTCGGCTGGAAGGTTTTCGCCGTGGACATCCCCCGTGCTAGGCAATTGTTTGCCCATTTTTGCCCTTTTGTCCATCGAGCTGATATTTGCCCCAGACCCCCTAGACACTCCCATATCAGCACGATGATTGCCGAAGGACATAGCCAGCGCCCTCAAATTTTGGGAGTATCCCATACCACCTATTTTCAATAGCTTGGACCTAGATCAGCGCAACAAAGGAAGGCCGCTGCCCAGATACTGGATTGCTTTCGCTTGTATCCTACCAAGGGAAAATAGGAAATGTTTTTCTCACAGCTGAAACCCAAAAGCTTCCACCACCCATGAAACTTACCTCAGGATAGCGTAGACAACAGCCTTCCAATATTACTGAGGTGACCACCCTGCCGGGGACCAAAGTTTGGGATTCTTTCCCACATGGACGGCTATGGCGTGGGCGTGGAGCGAGGTTTGGCTCGCTCTCTGGCCGCTCGCTAGAGCTGAAAGGAACGTGGCCATTCTGGTACACAATCGATAAGAGGTCCGGCTGAACCGACTAGAATCCGGGATGAGGGTAAGCGGTGGACGTATCGATCGTTATCAGCACGTATAACCGTTGTGGGCTTCTAAAGGAGGCGTTGCAGGCGCTGCTTTCGCAAACGCCTCCGCACTTGAACTTTGAAGTGCTCGTGGTAGATAACAATTCCTCCGACCAGACGCGCCCCCTCGTGCAATCCTTGGCCGCGCAGAACCCAGAAAAACTGAAATATTTTTTTGAACCGAAGCAGGGGTTGTCCCACGGTCGTAATACGGGAATAGCGAATGCCAAAGCTTCAATCATAGCCTTTACCGATGATGACGTTCGCGTCGCTCGCGATTGGGTTTACCAGATTAAAACCGGCTTTGAGGAAAATCCCGATATTGACTTTCTGGGAGGTAAAGTGGTGCCACGATGGCACACGGCGCCTCCCTTCTGGCTGACTGCAGCGCACTGGGCGCCGCTAGCTTTGCTGGATTACGGCGACGAGCGGTTCTTTGTGGATTCCAGCAAGCAGCTCTGCTTAATTGGCGCAAATTTTGCTTTCCGCCGGCGAGCTTTTGAAAAAGTGGGGCTATTCAAGACGGACTTCCAGCGCGTCAAGAATGGGATCGGCTCCCTGGAAGATCACGAAATGCTGTTGCGCCTGTGGCACACCAACAACTACGGACTCTATTTACCGGAGCTTGTGGTCACGGCGGAAATTGAACCGGAGCGACTGGAAAAGCAGTATCACCGCAGATGGCATGCAGGCCACGGCCACTTCTACGCCGCCCTGCACTCCGACGAAGTCGAGCGGACGAAGGTCGGCAGAATTTTCGGTGTGCCCGCCCATCTCTACCGGCGCGCGTTCCAGGACGCCTTAGGATGGATGCTCTGGAACGTCCGGAATCGGCCGGACCTAGCTTTTGGACATGAAGTGCAGCTTCACTACTTCGGCGGCTTTTTCCGCCGGCGGTGGCACGATTTCTTTTCCAGACGGATATCGAGTGAACCGATTAACGCTAAACCGCGGCCGCGCGATTAAGTGTCTGAAGGCTTATAAAAATGTTTCCCGCAGAAAAACCCAATCAGATCCACAAGCTTCAATTCATCACCGAACATTTCGGCGGGATCTTTCTTGAGTGCCGCCAATCTCCGCAACATGCGCACCAATCCTCGTGCCGCTCTTCCGAAAAGGTGACGGGGAACCCCAAGCAGATACGGCGTTGGCTGGGGATGCGTGCGATCCAGGAACCCGGAGGATATGCCGCGCCAAAAGTGCCAAGAGCGAAAATAGCGTTTGGTCAGCCGATCGGGATGGATATAGTGATAAATAATCAGCTCGGGTACATATATTCCTTTTGCTCCCGCACCCAAAAGACGCATGTACATGTCGGTATCTTCGTCGGCCAAGGGGCGCTTCCCCTTGCGGCCCAAGTCGGTCGCGTATAGGCCGACTCTTTGCAGCACCGCTCGCGAGATGACAGCGTTTCCGCCCATCAACATAGCCTGGCTTGTTCCATAGACGTGCTGCGAGCCCGCATCTACAACTCCAATCACTCCCACTTGACTGGGCGGCAGCCATGAAGGCGGGGTGCAAGCCCAATGGGGCTTACAAGGACCCCCAATGAAATCCACATCGCTTTTGGAAAACATTTCGTCAATACGGCGAAACCAGGATCTATCGACCTGTTCATCGTCATCGATCATGCCGACAAGATCGCCACCCGTGGACGTAATGCCTGCGTTCAAAGCATGCGACCTTCCCTGCTTCTTCTCAAAGACATAATGGAGCCGCCCACCAAATTTTGCCTGGTAAGCCTCCACCGTCTCGCGTGTGGCATCGCTGGAGTTGTTGTCCACCACAGTTACGGACACGGTCAAATCGGGGGGGACTGCAGCGGCCAGCAAGCTATCGAGCGTAAGCTTTAGAAGTTGTTGCCGGTTGTAGGTCGGCAGAATGACATCCAATCGCATGCTGAGCTACCTATTTCCCGCTATCGGTTGTGCTAGCTGCCGAGCAGTTGAATGTTGGCCATGCAGCGTGGAAACTGGTTGTGGAAGATTCCCTGGGGACGGGGGAATCGGCCCGAAGTCGGTGAGTACTGCGACTTGTGAATGGAGAAAGTAGCATGGATATATGACCGGTTTGGATAAATGCGGCGCAAAAGCGAGAACCCTACCGTAAGCCATCCCTGCGATACGATCCGCAATTCCTACCATAGTCCTCGCAGCAGCGAACACAATATAACCCAAGTTGGGATCTTTGCAACCGGTCGGGCACGAGTTGGTTGAGCGCTAATCACCATCGCAGGCGGTTTGGTGCAGACGCTCGCTACGGACGTGTAATCCTTTACTGGACGGCTTCTT
>ODAK010007693.1_pt1 | contig 10836 bp, 12 predicted proteins | sample 1539591 | NCBI WGS metagenome assembly ODAK01 (sample SAMEA3539303, study PRJEB22396) | soil metagenome | biome: tundra; feature: field; material: soil | place: USA | collected 2010-05 | depth 0.15 m | reverse complement strand
GAACAGGTGAAGATCAACTTGCCCAGACAGGTGGTAATCCTGGGCGAGGTCCGCTATTGCAGGCGATCTGGCATGGTGTTTTACGCCGGAGTCCTGATTCTAGACGTTTTTCAGGATCAGGTTGCGCCAGGCGCCCACGTTTCCGCCGATGAACTGTCATTCTTTCTGATCGGTAAGGGATTGGCGGTCGTGGACATCATCCGACTGCGGGAACATCTCATCGAATGCGAACCGTGCCGGATTCGGCTCGGCGAAACGGACGCGAAGTTGAATCCAACGCGGCGGCAGAAGACATAGCCCGGGCCCGGCCTGTGCCACCATATCGGGTGGGGCGCAAACACTGAGCGGGACTCCTGAAACCAAAACCGAAACGGGCTGGCTGGCCGATCTCATCTACACCGGCGCCGCGTTTGAAACCGGCCTCGCGATGTTTGCGGATGCAAGTGGCCGGATTACGCGGTTCTCGCGCGAAAGCGCCGACCTGGCCAAAGCCGAACGGCTGCGGAATCGCGCCATCCTGCCCGGTCTGGTGAATGTTCACTCGCACGCGTTCCAGCGTGTCATCCGAGGCCGCACGGAGTATCGAAGCGGCGCGGAGCGCGACACGTTCTGGACCTGGCGCGAGGCCATGTATCACGCCGCCAACCTGCTGTCGCCCGAGGCTATCTATCATTCCGCGCGCATGGCGTATCTCGAGATGCTGTTGTCAGGAATAACCACCGTCGGCGAGTTTCACTATCTGCATCGCGCACCCGGCGGGATTCCGTATCAGGATCGCAATCTGCTGGCATGGCAGGTTGTGCGCGCCGCGGATGAGACTGGTCTGCGGATCTGCCTGTTGCGCACGGTGTATGCGCGCGCGGGCTGGGGCAAGCCGGAAGATCCAGGGCAGGCACGGTTTCTGACTCCGCGCTTTGAGGATTTCATTGGGGATACGGAAGGCGTGCGCGGCGCGCTCCCGCGGATCTCGCGTCCTGGGCGAGCCTGGGTTGGTGTTGCGCCGCACAGCTTACGCGCGGTTCCTCTCGATTATCTTTGTGATGTTGTGAGCTACGCGCAGGCCGAGCACTTGCCGGTACACATGCACGTGGCTGAGCAGCCGGCGGAAGTGGAGGCGTGCCTCGGCGAGTATGGCTTGCGGCCTGTCGAACTGCTCCACCAGCACGGCATTCTGAATTCGCGCTTCACCGGCATCCACGCGATTCACATCACGCCGGAAGAGGCGGGTTACCTGGGCAAAGCGAAAGCGCGGGTGTGCGCGTGTCCCACGTCCGAGCGAAACCTGGGCGATGGCGCGGTCCCGGCGGATCGATTGTTCGCGGCGGGCGCGGGAATCTGTTTTGGATCGGACAGCAACGTGCAGATCGATCTGCTCGAAGACGCCCGATTGCTGGAGTATCACCTGCGGATGAATAAACTGGAGCGAGTGGTGCTGGCTCCTGGATCGAGTAAGGACGCGCTGGCGCGGCGTCTGTTCGCGAGCGCGACGGAAACGGGCGCCGAAAGCCTGGCGGGACCAGTTGGAAGCTTGGAAGTGGGCCGCGGAGCCGACTTCTTCACGGTGGATCTTGACGATCCGTCAGTGGCAGGCGCCGGCGATGCACTGTTGAACCACGTGGTGTTTTCGCTGGAACGCACGGCGGTTCGCGATGTCGCAGTGGGCGGGGAATTTGTGGTTCGCGATGGGCATCACGCTCTGGAAGAGGAAATTATCGGGCAATTCGCCGGTGTGCAGCGGGATGTGTGGGGCGCAGTGTGAAGAGCGTAGTGGATCACTTGCTTGACTTGGTGGCGATTCCCTCAGTGTCGTCGATGAGCAATCGGCCAGTGATCGATTACACGCTGGGACAATTGGATCCCAACGTGTGGCGGACCAAGCTCTACTCGTATCGTGATGCCGCAGGTCTTGAGAAGGTGAATCTGGTAGCGGCCACTGGGGCACACGTAGCAGAGCTGCTCCTGGTGTGCCATACCGACACCGTGCCTTTCGATTCAGCCTGGCGGGAAGCGGTGCATCCGAGAGTCCGCAATGGACGGTTGTATGGGCGCGGCAGTTGCGATGTGAAGGGATACCTCGCCTGCGTTTTGGCTTCAGTTTCGCAAGTGGATGTGCGCCGCTTGTCGAAGCCCCTGGCAATCCTGCTGACAGCCGATGAGGAAATCGGTTGTGTCGGCGCGAAATATATCGCCGGGAAAAATGCCATTCGTTCCCGTTATGCCATCGTTGGAGAGCCAACTGGTCTGCGGCCGGTACGCGCAGGCAAGGGCTACGCGCTGGCGGAGATCGTGGTGCGGGGGAAGGAGGCGCACAGTGCATTTCCGGCGCGTGGGCGCTCAGCCATCTATGACGCCGCGCGCGTGGTAGCCAGGTTGGAGCAGGTCGCGAAGAAACTGGCCGCGCGGAAGAATGCCGATTTCGATCCGCCCTATACGACGCTGAATGTGGGATTAATTCGCGGCGGCACGGCGAAAAATATCGTCCCCGGCGAATGCCGGATCACAGTGGAGTGGCGCCCGGTTCCGGGCGCGGACCCCAAGTGGCCGGCGATGCTGATTCAAGATGAGCTGTCGCGCTTGAAGCGCCGCGATCCAGGGTTCGACGCGCAACTCGACGTGCAGCGGATGGACCCAACGTTCGACCCGTCGCCTACCGATGCCCTCGCGACACTGGTTCAGTCGCTCGCCCGACGACGCCCGGCCACCGTAGCTTTCGGCACGGAAGCCGCCCATCTTCTTTCGCTTACTACCGAGACGATTGTTTTTGGTCCCGGTAACATGGAGACCGCGCACAAAACTGGGGAGTTTGTGCCAACAACGGAGTTGAACAAGTGCGTGGAAATACTGAAGAGGGTAATCGAAAGGCTGTGCGGATCAGACCACGACGCGTAAGCCGAGGTCCTCGGCGAACGGGTCAACGATCGCCCCTCATGGCGTTGAGGTCACCCTGCCAATCCAGTTTGCCGCGGAACTGCCGGGTTTTCGCCTGTCTCGTCAGGCGGAGCAAGGTCCGCAGAGCCTGATCAACTGCCTCACGCTTGGAGCTCAGGCCGGTAGCGAGAAGGGTTTCCCGCATCAACTTGTCGTCGATTACGATGTTGGTCCGCATTGGCGTGTTTCCAGAATAGCCCACTCTCAGTGAGCCACCCGCGCGACATAAATGTGGAGCCTTTCGAGGGTGTAACCGAGCCGCGACCGGGAGGGAGCGATAGTACGAGTGGCGCTAATTCTCGAGTTCGGGGTAGCGCTTGCTGCCGGTCGCGGCTCGGTTTTCATTTAAGTCGTGCACTCCCGGGCCCTTCGCCTTCGCACCCGAATACAGCACGGCCAACGCGGCTGCGTAAATCGTCATCCAGTGGCCGGAGAATCCGCGCACAACCGGCGGTGGCATTAGGCCCGCGCCGCCGCTGTGGGGTGTGGCGATGAAGATCGCGAAATTCAAAACCGCATATCCGAGGAAAGCGTAGAGCACGTACTTCGTCCACGCTGGACATCCGCCGAGCAGCGCCTTCCATTGGTTCTTGCGCGGGAGGTTTCGCGTGAGACGGCGCGCCACTATGGCTGCCGGGACGCAAACGGCTAGAGCGCCCAAGTGCAAAGTCCATGTGTAATTACCCAGCGGTCCCGGCTTGCCCTGGAGCGACTCTACGTGAGATGCGATGCTTAACGCCAATCCAACAGCGGCTAGGGCAGCGGAACAATAAACCAGCGTTTTCATTCAGTAGGGCAAGTCTCTGACTTGCCAAAGTAAGCCGAAGACTTGCGCGACATCAGCGGCTGCTACTCGTCGGCGTGGACGCTTCCGGCGCCTTCAGATATTTCGCATACCAGGCCAGATAGCGCTCGACGCGGTCCTTTTGATAACTAGGGCGCGTGATGCCATGAAACTGCCCGGGATAAACCACCAATTGCGTCGGAACACCCAGGCTGCGCAACGCTTCGTACATCTGCTCGCCACCAACTAGCGGAACGTTGAAATCTTTTTCACCGCCCAGGAACAGCGTCGGAGTGGTGATCTGATCGGCGTGCAGGAAGGGATAGGAAAGCTTAATCCACGGCTCCAGACCAACCTTCCACGGTGGACCAATCTCTTCTTCGTACTGCATGATGTATTGATCGACGCCGTAGAGCGCGAGCGGAAACGCGGTGCCGGCGCCGCTGGTGGCAGCTTTGAAACGATGATCCTTGGCGATGATCGCGTCAGTCAGGATGCCGCCGTAGCTCCACCCGCCCACGCCCAACCGCTCGGGATCCGCCAGTCCGATGGCCACCACATGATCCATGGCCGCTTGCAGATCGACGACCTCTTTGTTGCCCCAGTCGGCCGCGATCGCGGCTTGATATTTCTCGCCGCGTCCCGAGCTGCCGCGATAATTCACGTTCACCACCACGTAGCCGTTTGCTGCGAAAATCTGCCGCTCGAAATTAAAAGCGTGCGAATCCTGACCGTTCGGACCGCCGTGGATGCGCAGCAACGTTGGATATTTGCGGCCGGGCTCGTAGTCGGGCGGCTTCACGATCAGCCCGTGCACTTCGGTTCCATCCTTCGCCTTGCAACTAAAATCCTCGGTGGCGCCCAGCTTGAGCTCAGCCATCAACGCATCGTTTTGGTGTGTCAGCGGCCGCAAGCTGCCGTTTTCGAGCGCATGAATTTCCAGATGGGCCCCGTCGTTGGCGGCTAGCACAGCAAGGCGTCCGTCCTTGCCTTGCGCCAGAGTGGAAATCATTCCCGGACCTTGCAGCAGCCGTTCCACTGCACCGCCATCGGCGGGAATGCGTGCGGGATACTCGGACCGATCGTCCGCAACCAGGAACAGGATGGAGGCGCCGTCCAGTGTGAATCGAGGCGACGAAACCGAACGGTCCAGCTTGTCAGCTAGCAGTTTCGGCGCGCCGCCGTCCACCGTAATCACGGCCAGGCGGTTCATGTTGTAGGCGCTGCTTTTTGCGCCGGTGCTTTCGAGATACACCAGACGTTTGCCATCCGGGCTCCACTCCGGCTGTGCGCGTGATGCCGATGCATGCACTCCGTCGTATTGAGTGATCGCGCGCGGAGCAGCGCCGGTGCGCGCTTCCATAACGTAAACGTTCCAGGTGTTGTAGCGTTCGGCGTCCTTGCCTTCCTTGCCAAGGAACGCGATCCATTGCCCGTCCGGCGACCATGCCGGCGAAGCCACTTCGAATCCTTCCGCACTCAGCGGCTTGGCCTTCTTCGTCGCCATATCGAATAGGAAGAAACGGCCGGGCTTTTGCGTCAGGTACCCTTGGATGTCCTGCTTGAATTTATAGCGGTCCACAACGATAGGTTTAGGGGCCTTCGCATTGGCGCCTTGCGCGGGTTTCTCGTCGTCGGTATCGGCGGGGTCGCGCTCCGTCATCACCAGTAACAAGCGTTTCGAATCGGGCGACCACTCGTAAGACGACAGCTTATTCTTGAAGTCGGTGAACTGCTGCGCCTCGCCGCCCATGCGATTCAGTAGCCAGATTTGTGTGCCTTTGGCTTTGCCCGGACGGCCCGAAAGAAAAGCCAGATAGCGGCCGTCGGGACTCCAGCGTGGCGCGTTCTCGGCCTCGGGACTCGATGTGAGACGCAACTGCTCCCTCGAGTCCCAGCTTGACATCCACACGTCCGTGTCGCTCTTGTCCGCCGCAACGTCCACTGAGCTGACGGTGTATGCTACCCACTTGCCATCCGGCGAATCTGCACATCGCGCACGTCGTGGAACTTGTGCATATCGTCGACCGTGAGCAGCCGCTGCTGCGCAAATAGGGATGCCGTAAACAGGAATCCAATGACAAAACGGAAGTTCATGGCATACGAGTTTATCAAAGACGCGCGCGGTCAAACCCGTTTGGGCACCAAGCCGCTGGAGCGCGCATCCGAGAGGAGTTTTTCCAGTTGCTTGGCTTCGTCAATAGCCGCGCGCCGCCCTGCTTTCGTCAGCCGGTAATAGCGGCGGCGCTCGTCATCGTGCGCTGGATCGGGCCGTTCCTCCAATTCCTGGATGAGACCTTCCTCGAGCAGGCGCTTGATGGCGGAATACAATGTGCTGGGACTGAGTTTCACCTGGCCGGCCGTGCGCTCGATCGCGGGAGAGAGCGAAAGGACGCATGCGTCAACTACACCATACTTCGCTATAGCGAAAAGGAGACTATCGTAGCGCACGCACTTATGCGTGCCGTGTTCGCACTCTTGCGAACACCAAACCAAGCGTTCACACGAGTGTGAACGCGGCACGCTAAAGTGCGTGCGCCACGTCGATTCAGTGGATGCGCCAGCCATTCACCGGACCGCTATGGAAGAACTTCTCGGGCGTCATCACACCGTCACGCTTGAACACCACTCCGTCCTTCATCACGAAGCGCACGTCGCGCAGCGCATCGATTTCCTGCAAAGGATTGCCGCGCACCGCGATCAGATCCGCTGGTAAGCCAGTCTTGATGGGCCCGCGCTTGTCGTAGATATCGCAAACTTTGTATCCGTTCACCGTCATGATTTTCAAAATCTCCGGTGCCGGAATTTCCGCCGCCTTCCAGCTCTGCAGAAAATCAATTGCGATTTCGCCGCGCGTCATGCCCGGGATGTAGTAGTCGGCGTCGGTGGAGAATGCCATCTTCACGTGATTGGCGTATGCGTTTTTCATGCCTTCCACCTGCCGCCGGAAGCGTTCTTCGTTGGGGCTGTAATAGGTGGTCAGCGGAGTCTCAGTGCCCACTCGCCAGATGCCCTTCTGCGCCATCAGCTTGTGCGCTTCGTCGTCCAGGCCAATAGAATGTTCGATGGACCAGATGCCGGCCTCGATGGCCCGCATCGCGCCCGCATGCGTCTGCACGTGTCCCGCCACTTTGAGGCCGCTCTTCGCAGCTTCCGAAACGAACAGCTTCATCTCGTCCACCGTGTAGCCATAGGATTTGGCGTCCACCATGATCTTGATCACTTTCGCGCCGTACAAAATATTCCGGCGGACCGCCTTCACGATCTCGTCGGGCGTATCGGCATCCAGATATTCCGGATACACCAGGCTGGCTCGCTCCGGGACCGGCGAGAACTGCCCGCCCATGCCGCCAATGATGATGCCCGAATTGATCATCGTTGGCCCCGGGATCCAACCTTGTTCGATAGCAACGCGCAGTGCGGTGTCGGCATAGTTAGCCGCGTTTCCAAGATCGCGCACCACCGTGAACCCGGAGTTCAACATCGTTATACCGTTCGAGACGGCTTGGACGGCGCGGATCGCCGTCGAATCCATAACGGTGGTGAGATAGTAGCTGTTGTTCTCAGGATCTTTTTTATAAGTGAGCGCCAGATGGTTGTGGGCGTCCACCAGACCTGGCGACACGTAGTATTGCGCAAGATCGATCACCTCGGCGTTCGGCGGAATCGCGACATCCGGACCGATGGCAGTGAACTTTCCTGCATCCACCAGGATGATCTGGTTGGCTGCAACGCTGCCAGTTTCAGGGTCGATCAGATGCCCCGCCTTGATAGCGATCACCTGAGCGCTCCCAACCGTACTCAACACTGCCCACAGCAAGCACGGGATTAGTTTAGTCATGCCCGCTCCTTTTCTCATTTGGCGAGCGCGGCGGCGATTGCTTTTTCAGCCAGCGGCCCCATCACCTCATAGCCCGCGTCGTTGGGATGCAGGCCGTCGTAAGTCAATTCCTTCCGGAACATCTCTTTGTCGTCGAGCATGGCGGAGTAATAGTCCAGATAGACGAAACCGTTCCTGGCTGCGTAATCCTTCATCCAGGCATTCAGCGCGATGATTTTTTCGGGCGGCCGGCGCTCGGTTTGAGGCTTGATGTAGTCGCACACAGGCATTACGGAGCTGAGAACAACCTTGATATTGTTGGCCGTCGCGAGTTCCGCCATGGATGTCAGGTTGTCTTCGATAGCATCCAGCGTCATTGGGCCGGTGTTGCCCGCGATATCGTTGGTTCCAGCCAGAAAGACCACCACTTTCGGTTTCAACGCGATCACATCCGGACGAAAGCGGATCAGCATCTGCGGCGTGGTTTGTCCGCTGATACCGCGATTGACATATGGCTTGCCAGGAAAAAACTGTCCGTATTGACGGCCCCAGCCATCGGTGATGGAATCGCCCATGAAGACCACCCGGTTTTCACTGGCCGCCGGCGGAGTGAGATGTGCATTGTCGTCGTGATAGCGCGCCAGGTTGGGCCAGTCCGTCGACGATTGGCTGAAAGCGAGGCCGCAGCAGAAGAGCGCCGCGAGAAGTTTTTGCATATATCGATTGTAAAGGCACCGGCTCCCTCATGGTCGCGGTTCAGCTCCGTTACCGAACCGCGACCGTGAGGGAGTCGGTGCCTTTTGGTACCAAAGAATCAGGTTGCTTCCAAAATCCGCGCGATGGCCGCCGCCATCCGGCCCCAATGTGCGGTTTCTTGCGCGAGCTGCTTGCGCCCGGCTGCCGTCAGCCGGTAATACTTGGCGCGCCGGTTGTTTTCAGAGACGCCCCATTCGGAAGCAAGAAGCCCGCGCAGCTCCAGCCGGTGCAGAGCCGGATAAAGCGCGCCTTCCTCCACTCGCAACGCGTCCTCAGAAGTCTCTTGGATGAATTCGGCGATGGAATAACCGTGCAACGGCCCCCGCGTCAACGTTTTCAGGATCAGCATGTCGAGCGTGCCCTGCAAAAGTTCGCCAGGATGCGGTTTTGATTCTCCCATAAAGGATTTAGGGAAGTTTAGCAGGGCCAGCAGCCGAACCGCAAGCACTGCTCCCTTCCCGGACTATAATCGAAATTGTGAATCGCTTAACTTTTGTCACTGTCGCTCTAGGGTTGTCCCTAACCGTCCTAAGCGGCTGCAAGCGCAATATCCAGAACACGGAAGCAGTGCGCCAAGGCGTGTTGGCCTACCTTTCCAAGCGCTCCGATCTGCTTTCAATGGACGTCAGCATTACCAACGTCACCTACAGCCAGAATGAAGCCACCGCCACCGTGCACCTTCAGGCGAAAGGCAGCAACATCGCCGGATCCGGAATGGACATGCGGTATCTTCTGGAACGGAAGGGCAACGATTGGGTGGTGAAAGGACGGGCCGGCGGCGACGCGCACGGCCAAGGGACGGGTGGCCCCGCAGGCGCGCATCCAGGTGGACCGGGCTCCCTCGGCGGTATGCCTCAGACACTTCCACCCGGACATCCGGGCGGAGCTGATTCCATCGGCGCTATGCCCCAGACTCTTCCGCCCGGCCATCCGGCGGTTCCTAGCAAGAAGCCCGAGCCAACGAAATGAGACGAGTCGCCGTCCTGGGTGGCGGTCCGGCGGGAGCTTTCGCGGCGGAACGTCTGGCGAGAGGTGGCCTGGAGACCCTTGTTTTCGACGAAAAACTGGCTTGGGAAAAGCCCTGCGGCGGCGGCCTCACCTACAAAGCGTACCAACGGTATCCGTTCCTGATCGACAACGATACGCCGAAGCGAGTGGTCACCGAAACATGTCTCGCGGCTCCGAAGGCCGGCACGGTCACCATGGGCCTTACCCGGCCGCTAGTGATTTATTCCCGCCTGGATCTGAACCGCATGTTGCTGGAGCGCGCCCAGCAGGCGGGCGCCCAACTGGAGAAAACGCGGGTGCTCGGAATCGAGCGATGCGGCCGTAGCTGGCTGCTCAAGACTCAGCATGGATCACTCGAAGCCGATTTTTGCATCGTCGCCACGGGTGCACGCAACCCGCTTCGGAACGTCGGCACCGAATGGACCGCGTCCGACACCATGTGCGCATTGGGCTATTATGTTCCATCCCAGCAGGAACACATCGACATTCAGTTTCTCGAGAACCTGGAGGGTTACATCTGGGTGTTTCCGCGCTGCGGCCATCTTTCGGTCGGCATCTGCGGGAAAGGCGAGCCCGCCCAATCGTTGAGAGCGCGCCTGGAGCGTTACATGGACGAAAAGGGGATTGCCTATAAGGGCGCGGCCTTCTACGGTCACATGCTGCCTTCGCTCGAGAGTCCCGGTTGGAGAAAGAATCGCTTGGCGGGCGATGGTTGGCTGGCGGTTGGCGATGCCGGAGGCCTGGTGGATCCGATCACGGGCGAAGGACTCTACTACGCCATGCGATCCGGCGATCTGGCCAGTCAGGTGGTGCTGAACGACGCGCACTCGTTGGCTGAGAAGTCGCAAGCCTACTGTGGCATTTTGCGCCGCGATTTTGCCGCGGATCTGGAATTCGGAGCGTCCCTTGCCAAACGTGTTTTTCTCGGACAATTCCTTTTCAGCAGCGTGCCCGCCCGCATGGTGGGATTTGTCCGCCGCAGCCCCCGCTTCCGTGCTCTCATTGAGGACCTGCTGGCCGGCACCCAGCCCTATCTCGGCTTGAAGAGCCGGCTGTTTAAGAACCTCAACGGCACGCTGCAGGACGTGTTACTGAATTTCTTTTATCAAAAGCTGATTCCCCGTAAGACTTGAGCCTCGCTATGAATCGCTCCCGTTCCGAAGACCTGTTTGCGCGAGCCCAGAAATCGATTCCGGGCGGGGTAAACTCGCCCGTACGCGCGTTTCGCAGTGTTGGCGGCACACCGCCGTTCATCGCGCGTGGCGAAGGATCGCGCATTTTCGACGTCAATGGCAACGACTACATCGATTACGTCCTCTCCTGGGGACCGCTCATCTTCGGTCATCGGCCGCGCTTCTTGCTGGAAGCCTTAACCGAAGTTTTGGCAACCGGTACCAGCTTCGGTGCGCCCACGGAGCGCGAAGTGGAACTGGCTGAATTGATCCGGGAATGCGTACCCTCGATCGAAATGGTCCGGCTGGTGAACTCCGGTACCGAGGCAACCATGAGCGCCCTGCGGGTAGCGCGCGGTTTCACTGGT
>ODAK010007690.1_pt1 | contig 10837 bp, 12 predicted proteins | sample 1539591 | NCBI WGS metagenome assembly ODAK01 (sample SAMEA3539303, study PRJEB22396) | soil metagenome | biome: tundra; feature: field; material: soil | place: USA | collected 2010-05 | depth 0.15 m | reverse complement strand
CGCCCACCTCATAGATCATCTTCTTGAGGTTATAGCCCATCGGAAGCTCGTAGACACCCGGCTGGTTGAGATGTCCCGCCAGGCAGAACAGTCGCGTTCCGCCATTCTTCGGCGAGCCCAGTTTCGCGTACCAGTCCCCGCCGCCCAAGATGATGTGCGGCACGGCGGCGAGGGTCTCCGCGTTATTAATGACGGTCGGCCCGCCCCAGAGTCCAACCACAGCCGGAAAGGGGGGGCGGATGCGCGGAATGCCGCGCTTGCCTTCGAGCGATTCCATCAGCGCCGATTCTTCGCCAACTTCGTACGCTCCCGCTCCACCGTGCCAGTGAATATCCAGATCGTATCCGCTGCCGAAAATGTTCTTGCCGAGGAACCCTTTCGCGTACGCGTCCTTGATCGCCTTCTGCATGATCACCGACAGGTAGCGATACTCGCCGCGAATGTAGATGTAGCCGGTATGAGAACCGACCGCGATGGCGGCAATCATCACGCCTTCAATGACCGAGTGCGGGTCGTGCTCGAAAATCAGGCGGTCCTTGCAGGTGCCGGGCTCGCTCTCATCGCCGTTGCAAAGCACGTATTTGGGTTTGGCCGATTGCTTCGGCACAAACGACCACTTCATTCCCGTACTGAACCCAGCGCCGCCCCGTCCGCGCAAGCCGGCGTTCTTCACCTCGTTGATCAGGGCATCCGCACCCATGCCCAAGGCCTTCTGCACGGCCTTATAGCCGTCCAGTTGGAGATAGCGATCGATATCCGTAGCGCCTTGTCCAAAGCGCTTCGAGATCACGCGTACCTCGTCGGGATGGGAAACTAAAGAAGCCATTTTGTGACTTAGTCATTGAGACATTGAGTCATTGCCGAATGATTCAATGTCTCAATGAATCAATGATTCAATTTTCTTACTGCGTTCCCTTCTTCTTATACTCGTCCAGAATCTGATCCATCTTCGCGGTCGTCAAGTTTTCATGAAAGTCGTAATTCACCTGCGCCGCCGGAGCCCAGCTGCAAGCGCCAATGCATTCCACTTCTTCGAGCGAGAACAGGCCGTCTGGTGTAGTGCCCTTGTGGCCGATGCCCAGCTTCTTCTTGCAGTGGTCAAGCAGTTCTTCGCCACCGCGGAGCATGCACGCGATATTGGTGCACACCTGCACGTTGTACTTCCCGCGCGGCTTGGTGGTGAGCATCGAGTAGTAACTGATCACGTTGCGAACTTCGAGTTCGGTTAACTCAAGACGCCGCGCCAGTTCCGTAATCACCTCATCATTCAGGCTGCCGACCTCATCCTGCGCGTAGAGCAGCGTGGGTACGAGCGCTGACCGCCTGGTCGGATAATGCGTCAGCATCTTGGTAAAACGGGCTTCGAATTCGTCAGAGAATTTCATGAATGTGTAATCGGCAATTTGTATTTTGTAATTTCAACCCTTCACATTCGCTTCCTCACGGTGTGCTGCGTCGCTGTAAATATAGCTGTCAACTCTTTCGACTCTTGCAACAGTTCCTTCAACAACGCCATGCGGACTATTCCTGTCTCTGCCAGCATCTCCAGCCAGAAGCCGCTTTCGTCCGCCTCTTCCACTACCACACCGATCCGCGCCGCAAACTCGGCCTTTGATCTGGCGCGGCACGATGCCCTGTAGTTCGCTGCCACCGAAGTTCCGCATCGCAAGAGCTGCGTACCCATGACCTGCGCGTCCGCGCTCCGTGGTAGCGACCTATAGAGTTTCACCACCCGGAGCGCAAACGACTTCGTCCGCGCTCGCAACTCATCCGGAGTCATGAGTTTTCCAATTACAAATTACAAATCGCAAATTACAAATACTCTACCGGTCCACATCACCCAGTATGATGTCGATGGACCCGATGGCCGCGACCACGTCGGCGATGAGCCCGCCCTCGCACATCTTGGCCAGCGCCTGCAGGTTCGCGAATGACGGCCCCCGCATGTGCACGCGATAGGGCTTCGCCGTTCCATCGCTGACGATGTAGTAACCCATCTCGCCGCGCGGCGATTCCACCGCCTGGTAAACTTCGCCGGCCGGAACCGAGAAGCCCTCGGTAATGATCTTGAAGTGATAGATGAGGGCTTCCATCTGCGTCTTCATCTTTTCGCGGTCGGGCAGCACGACCTTCGGCGCATCCGCTTTTACGGGCCCTTCTGGCATCCCCGCCAGCGCCTGCTGCACGATGCCGATCGACTCGCGCAATTCCTGCACCCGGCACACATATCGCGCAAACACATCACAGTCGGTAGAAACCGGAACCTTGAACTTGAAGTTCTCGTAACCCGTGTAGGGATCATCGCGGCGCAGATCAATGTCGACCCCGCTGGCCCGCAATGTCGGGCCGCAGGCACCCAGAGCAATCGCATCCTCCGCGCTCAACTTAGCCACGCCCTTGGTGCGCATCAGAAAAATCGGATTCCCCGTGAGCAGCCCTTCGTATTCATCCACGTTGCCGGGGAAGCGGTCAGCAAATTTCTTCACCTTTTCGAAGAACCCCAGTGGCGGCTCAAGCGCCAGCCCGCCGATTCGGAAATACGACGTCATCATCCGCTGGCCGCTGACCATCTCGAAGAATCGCAGAATGTCTTCGCGTTCCCGGAAGCAATACAGGAAGACCGTCATCGCCCCCAGATCCATGGCGTGCGTTCCCAGCCAGACCAGGTGCGAATTGATGCGGGTGAGTTCGTTCATTAAAACCCGCATCCACTGGGCCTTTGGAGGGATCTCCAGCCCCAGCAACTTCTCCACCGCCAGGCAATAAGTCAAGTTGTTGGTCAACGGACAGAGGTAGTCGATGCGGTCGGTGAGGGGAACAACCTGCTGGTAGAACTTGGCCTCGCAAGTCTTCTCAATGCCGGTATGCAGGTACCCGATCTCCGGCCTCAACTTGACGACCGTTTCGCCGTCAATTTCAAGCACCAGTCGCAACACCCCGTGCGTCGAGGGATGCTGCGGTCCCATGTTCAGGACAAGTGTACGATCGCCGGTTTCCGTGAAAGTGGCGGGGCTTGGCGGCATGGCTTACCGGTACCCCTCCACCGGGTAGTCCTTCCGCAGCGGATGGCCCTCCCAGTCATCGGGCATCAGGATGCGTTTCAGGTCGGGGTGTCCGGTGAAGCGCACTCCAAAAAGGTCGAACACCTCGCGTTCGTAGTTGTTGGCTGCGGGCCAGACCGACGTGACTGACTCGATGGCCGCACTCGAACCGTCCAGCCGCGCCTTCAACCGCACGCGCTCTGTTTTCGGAATCGACAGAAGATGGTAGACCACCTCGAACCGCGGCTCCGACGGATACCAATCCACACAGGTGAGGTCAGCCAGGTAGTTGAATGGGCAATCGGCATCATCCCGCAAAATCGCGCACACCTCGCGGATGAAGCCCTTATCGATCCAGATGGTGAGTTCGCCGCGATCGAATCTCACGGCTCGCACGGCCGCCGCATTCCAGTCCACCAGGCGGCGCAGTGCAGGGTGCGACTTCAACTGCTCGATATCTGTGATCGGGGGAGCGAGCGCCACTATACGTCCCCCCGCTTCGCGGCAGAGAGGCCCCAGTCGAGCACGCCTTTTTTCCAGACGTAAAACAGGCCCACCAGAATGATTCCGATGTACACCATCATCTCCCAGAAGCCAAACATTTTCAGTTCGCGCAGTATGACCGCCCAGGGATAAAGAAAAACGGCTTCCACGTCGAACAGAATAAAGAGCATGGCCACCAGGTAGAACTTCACCGAGAAGCGCCCCCGAGCATCTCCGATCGGTTGCACGCCGCATTCATAAGGAGACATCTTGGCCAAGCCTGCCTTATGCTGCCCGACGAAGTACGAGAGCAGTACAATCGCAGTTGCCAAGCCCAAAGCGATCGCGAAATGCATCAGAAGGGGCAGGTACTCGGCAAAATGATTGTCGGGCATAGGAGGAGCTATATATAATTCGCGCCAAGCACAACACTAAACTGTCTAGATTAGTTTTTGGTCGGCAGAAGTGTCAAGCTAGGTGCGAATATTGGTAGCGTCTGAAACCCTAATTCTAACAGTAGTTTAATAGGGTATCCGCAACATCGCAGGGGCGAGGGAAGCCTGAACGCATGATCTTTGGCTTTAATACCGATATCCGGCACGATGAAACTGTCTACCACGTGCAAAGCGAGGCGCGCGAGGGAGAGCAGTTGTTGCAGACGCAGGTTTTTGTCCGCGGCCGCTGCATCGGCACGCGTGCGATTTCCTACGCCTCCGGCGTTGAGGAAGAAAAACTCGCCGACCGGAACGCTGGCCAGAATGCCGGTGATCAAGAAAAAGATCGAAAACCAGATCAAAAAAAAGATCAGAACACCGGCGATAGCGTCGTTCCTGATTCAATCGCCGCTGATCCGGCCAGCCTGGAACCTGATGCCGTCGATGTGAATAAAGACCAGTACAAAGAGAAGCTGCTGCGCGATCTGCATCGCCAGGTCCTCGATGCGATCCGTGAAGGCCGCCTTGATTCCGTCCTCGATAAGCGCGATACGCCCGATGTATTGGCCTCCGTCAAGGAACTCGACCTGCAGTGGACCAATGCCGAGTCGGTGCACTCGCACGGGTCTCTGATGATGAACATTCAGGTCACCGAAGCAGGCGCTCCCGTCGCGGGCGCTCGCCTCACCTTTCGGTTCGCCCGCCCCAGTGCCGCTCCCTACTACGCCCAGGTTCTCACTGACGCCCAAGGCAGAGCCGAGATGAGCTTCCAGGTAGGTGAGGAGTCATTGCCCGATTCTTCCGTGCTCGTGCAAGCCACCTTCGGCGGACGAACTGCCACCCGCAAATTTCGACTGCGCCCAACCAACTAGTGTAAAGCAGTTCCTGAGAACTGAGAGCTAAGAGCCAAGAGCTAAATGAACCTGACCATCAATGGCGAGAGGCGCCTGATTCCTGCGGAAACCCTGAGCGCGCTGGTCGAGCAGCTTGACATGAAACCCGACCGCGTGGCAATCGAACTGAACCGGGAGATCATTCCCCGCGACCGATGGCCGCAAACCCGATTGAACGATGGAGATCAATTGGAGATCGTGCACTTCGTCGGCGGCGGATCGGCTCCCGCCCGGCCTCGCCCCTGACCACAAAAGAAAGCAAGAATTAAGGAGGACAAGCCGGCAGCAGATTCTCGAGACGTGATCAAAGGAAGACGAAAGTGGGGGCCCCGGGCGGAGTCGAACCGCCGACCAACGGTTTAGGAAACCGCTGCTCTATCCAACTGAGCTACGGGGCCACGTTCTCGAACCTTGCTTCCTCGATTTAGTTTACAACGGCAGCGTTCGGCGCCTGTAACGCTTCCATTGCAGTTTTATTCTTCTTAGGCCCACGGCGATCCACCGCGGACATTTTGCTCCCGCCCAGTCATCCTTGCTCAGCGCCAAATCGCTCCCTACGCGCGAAAACCCGCTTTTTCAATCACTTAGAATGCCTCAGAATATTGGCAGCGCACTTGCACTTTACTTCCGGTCACCAACAGCCCTCCCCAGGAGCGTGCCATGAAGACACTACGCCTCACCTTCTCAAGGATGTTGCCTGCACTTGCGCTCACGGCTGCCCTGTTTTTCTCAGGACAACTGATGCGCGCACAGAGCGTTTCCGACGGCTCGCAAACCACGCAGACAACGGAACAACAGCCAGGAATGCAACCCGACGATCAGGATACAACCCAGAAAACGTTCACCGGGGTCATCGTGAAGTCGAGCGACAAACTGGTTCTCACCGACACGATCAGCAAGACAAGCTATCAGCTCGACGATCAGCTAAAAGCCCAGGACTTCGTGAACAAAAACGTGAAGGTGACCGGCGGTCTGGATCCTTCAACCGGCACAATTCACGTGCGCGTCATCAACCCAGCTTAGGTTTGGGCCGATCCAGCTTAGGCCAGGTCCGAGCTCGTACCCGGGTGGTTCATCACCACCCTTCCGCTTTCCCAGCGCTTTGCTGACAAAATGAGCAGCTTTGACCATTTCCTGGGGCTGCTCTATGTCAAGATCCCTACATCTAAGGAATGCCCATGCGACTGTTGAGCGTTCGTCTAATTATCTCTCTTATCGTCGGCATCACCGTGGTGTCCTCTGGGTTTTCTTACTATGAAGTGCTGGGTGAAAAACGCGCTCTTCGCAGCGATCTCGACCATCGTGCCGAGCTACTTTCCGAAAGCCTGGTTGGCAATGCCGAGCGGTCGTGGAATCCAGGCCATGACAAGAACCAGGAGTTACAACAGCTCGTACAGCGCTTTGGAAATCGCGAGCACCTGCTGGGGGTTGCCATCTACGACCGAGATGGCGAGCTGGTGGCGATCACGCCTGAACTTCGGCAGACACTTGCTGGCAGCCCGTCGCCGGTGACCCAGGCGATCCGCGACGGTCATGATCTAAGTTCATCCCTCCGGCTGAACGGCCTTTTGCTTCACATCCTCGCATCGCCGATTCGCCATGAAAATGAGGTCGTAGGTGGTCTGGCGGTGGTGCACGATGCGAGCTACATTCGGTCTCAGATTCTTCTCCATTGGCGCCAGTCGTTTTTCCACGTGCTGGCCCAGGTTGTCATCATTGTCCTGATCACGCTCTTGATTATCCGCTGGAGTTTCGCCGGCCCGATCGCGCGCGCCGCCCAGTGGATGCGTGCGCTCCGTACCGGCAAGGTCTCCTTCCGTCAGGGCGTACCCGACCTCGCAATGTTCCGACCCTTGGCGCGCGAGCTTGCCACCATGGCAGAGAGCCTGAACCAGGCTCGCAGCGCGGCAGAAAATGAAGCCCGCCTGCGCGATGCTGGACAATCCATGTGGACCGCCGACCGCCTTTGCGTGCAAGTTCGCACCCGGCTCGAGGGCAGCCACCTGTTTGTTGTCTCCAATCGCGAGCCCTACATGCATCGGCGCAATGGGAAGGATATCGACGTAGTGGTTCCTCCCAGCGGCCTCGTAACCGCGCTTGAGCCCATCCTCAATGCATGCGATGGCACCTGGATCGCTCACGGCAGCGGGAATGCCGATGCCGAAGTCGTGGATGGACAAGACCGGCTGCGCGTCCCCCCCGACGATCCTCACTACACCTTGCGTCGGGTGTGGCTGACAAAAGAGGAAGAAGAGGGTTACTACTACGGATTTGCCAATGAAGGTTTATGGCCGCTCTGCCACATCGCGCACACCCGCCCACTCTTTCGCGCGGGCGACTGGCAGCACTACCAGGAGGTCAACCTCAAGTTCAGGGACGCCCTCCTTCAAGAAATCGCCAATGTCCCCAAGCCGGTCATCCTCGTTCAGGATTACCACTTCGCTCTCCTGCCGCGAATGATCAAGGAGAAAAGGCCGGATGCGCGAGTCGCGATCTTCTGGCACATCCCGTGGCCCAACCCGGAAGCCTTCGGAATTTGCCCCTGGCAGCGCCAGTTGGTCGACGGTCTGCTCGGCGCCGACCTGATTGGGTTCCACGTACAGTCCCACTGCAACAATTTCCTGCAAACGGTCGACCGGGTCGTCGAGTCGCGCGTCGACTGGGAGCACTTCTCCGTGCTTCGTCAGGACCATCGCACTCTGGTGCGGCCTTTCCCCATCAGCGTTGCTTTTACCGACGAGGATCCAACCGACTCGGATCCCCAGGCATTCACGTACGAGGAGCGCTCCTCAATCATGCATCGCTTGGGAGTCGAGGCCACCTATATCGGCGTGGGCGTGGACCGGGTTGATTACACGAAAGGCATCCTGGAACGCTTCCTGGCGATTGAGCGCTTCCTGGAAAAATATCCCGGCTATCGGGACAAGTTTGTCTTCGTGCAGATTGGAGCGCCCAGCCGCACGCACATCAAGCGCTATCACGACCTGGGGGCCGAGGTGGAAGCGGAAGCGGAACGAATCAACTGGCGCTTTCAATCCGGCAAGTGGAAACCAATCGTCTTCCTCAATCGCCAGCATAGCCATCGCGAGATCGAGCCCTACTATCGCGCTGCCGATCTCTGCCTGGTGACCTCGCTGCACGATGGCATGAATCTGGTCGCCAAGGAATTCCTGGCTGCCCGCAGTGATGACCGTGGCGTGTTGATCCTGAGCCAGTTCACCGGAGCCGCCCGCGAGTTGCGCGACGCGCTGCTCGTCAACCCGTATGACATCGAACAGACCGCCGATGCCATCCGTGCTGCCCTGGAGATGGAGCCGGAAGAGAAGCAGTTGCGGGTGCAACGCATGCGCCGCGTGATCAAAGAGAACAACATCTATCGCTGGGCTGGCAATCTGATCACCGAGCTTTGCGAGGTTCGCCTGGATGCGCAGACCGACACGCAACAGCAATACAGCGCAAAGGCAACCGTGGCATCAGGAAGAACGGCTTGAATAAAGATGTAGCGCCGGCATCCTGCCGGCTGTCCCGAGGGCGTCTCGCCCTCGGCGCGGCGGCTGAGGAGGCGCTGAGCGGCCGCCAAGATAAGCAGAGAAAAGTCGAGCAGACAATAGGCCTCAGGCTAAGGAGCAGCGAAATGACGCCGGAAGCACGATCCGCCCTCGAACTGTTTATGCGGACCGTCGCCCTTGCACCTCAGTCGGCATTGCTGCTCGACTATGACGGGACTCTCGCTCCCTTCCACACTCAACGCGACCAAGCCTTTCCGTATCCCGGTATTGCTCTCCTTCTGCAGGAGATCGTGCGCGACGGTTGCACCCGAGTGGTCGTAGTCTCCGGCCGGGATGTGACCGACCTTCCTCCCTTACTCAACATTCATCCCCGGCCCGAAATTTGGGGAATGCATGGATTGCAGCGCCTGCGGATTGATGGCACCGCAGAAATGCCGAATCTCGACCAGCAAACCCTCAATGGATTGTCGGACGCCGAGTGCTGGCTCAGTTACAAGCACCTCCGCCATCGGGCCGAATTCAAGGCCGGAGGGATCGCCGTTCATTGGCGAGGATTGACCGCGTTGGACGCGGCCGATCTGCGCGCTCGCGTGTTGCTCGGCTGGCGCCCGATCATTGCACAGAGCGGCCTTAATTTGCTGGAGTTCGATGGCGGCATCGAGATCCGCGCCCCCCAGGCGAACAAGGGCGACGCGGTTTGCTCCTTCCTCGCTGAGATCAGCCTCGACATTCCAGTGGCGTATCTCGGCGATGACAACACCGACGAATCCGCCTTCCATGCCATCAGCGATCGAGGCCTCAGCGTCCTCGTGCGTCCCGAATGGCGCCCGACCTCCGCTCAAATATGGCTGAAGCCTCCGGAAGATGTCATCGATTTTCTTGGATTGTGGCTGCAAAGCTGCGTTGAAGACGATGCCAACAACGGTGGCGCAGCTCACGCGGTGAACGGATGAGGCGGCGAACCGGTGAAGCAGTGAACGGATGAACAGACCCACACGTCCCCGGAGAGGCGTCCCATCGTAGTCACTTCGACCCCCGCCGCCCGTTCCCGTATAATGAAAACACAGTGCTCAAATATTCAATCGTAGTCCCTCTCCATAACGAACAGGAGAACGTCACTGACCTGTACGCCCGGCTGAAATCCGTGATGGAAGCCAGCGGCGAAACGTTTGAGATGGTGCTCGTCGATGATGGCTCGATCGACGGCACGTTCGCATTATTGCGGGAGATTGCCGCCGTCGACAGCCGCGTGACCGTCGTCAAGCTGCGCCGCAATTTCGGCCAGACTGCGGGCCTCGCCGCCGGATTCGACCACGCCCGCGGGGAATACATCATCGCCATGGATGGCGACCTGCAGCACGACCCCGCCGACATTCCGCTCTTCCTCGAAAAGATCGCCGAGGGCTATGACATCGTCAGCGGCTGGCGCAAGAATCGTGTGGACAATTTCTGGCTGCGCCGTTTTCCCTCGCGTTGCGCCAACTGGCTGATGGCCAAGTTGAGCGGTGTCGACATTCACGACTTCGGCACCACCTTCAAAGCTTACCGCCGCGAGATTCTGGGCCAAGTTCCGCTCTATGGAGAGCTGCACCGCTTCATTCCCGCCCTCGCCTCCTGGTACGGTGCTTCTATCATTGAAGTTCCGATCAAGAACATAAACCGCGAGCGGGGCGCTTCGCATTATGGAATCTCCCGCACCTTCCGGGTCTTCTTCGACCTGATGACCATCCGCTTCCTGCTCAAATACCTTTCCCGTCCGCTCCATTTCTTTGGCACGGTTGGGATGTTCAGCATCATGGCGGGATGTGCCGTTTCCTTCTGGCTTGTGCTGGAGAAGATCCTCCATCATTCGGATGTTATGTCGCAGCACGGCCCGCTCATAATCTTCACGGCAGTACTTCTCCTGGCTGGCCTGAACATGCTGGCAGTCGGCCTGCTCGGCGAGATGCAGGTTCGTCACTACCACGAGCCCTCGCAGCGCGCGCCCTATTCGGTTGATCGCATTCTGCGGGCGCAGAGCGAAGAGAGCACGATTTCGGAGTGAGGCCGGTCTTGGGCCGACCCTCGGCTGCCACAGTGAATGTCAAGCCACAGGCCAAGCGGTCGCGATTCAGTCTCAGAACACTGCGCGCACCACTTCGGACACCACTTGGCGGATGACAATGGAAACCACATGCCAGGCGATGCAGGTCCCAAACGCTAAGAAGGGCGCTGCAATCAGGATCATCAGCAAGTAGCGAGGGCGGATGTAAATCGCGTGCATGGGTACACCTCCATTGTTGAGTGATACGCACCCGGGGACTGGTTGGTTCCCTATAGAACGTATGGAACCGACGCAAACCGAGGCAATGCCGCCAAGCCAGCGAAGCGTTATAATTTCATCACCACCATGCCAACCATAACTCAGCTCGAATTACGTCTTGCCAGCCGTATGTCGCGACTCGGCACCGAAACCGCCTTTGAAGTCCTGAACCGTG